>Ga0307517_10001129_pt1 | contig 45119 bp, 42 predicted proteins | sample 23_EM_MG_FD_194515 | JGI IMG/M metagenome (GOLD analysis project Ga0307517, IMG submission 194515) | Populus trichocarpa ectomycorrhiza microbial communities from riparian zone in the Pacific Northwest, United States - 23_EM | ecosystem: Host-associated > Plants > Roots > Unclassified | place...
ATAGCTAATATTTTCTATGTGATCATGCCTACGCACACCATCACTGAAAAATACTGAGGTGACCTTAGTCATCATCTATTTTTGGGTCGGCATGAAATTTTCCATCGTTACACCAGTCAAGGAGATACCTGACGGGTTTCTTGGCACCCTGCAGCTATGAAGCAACTCCCATTATTAGCATGCGATACCGGTAGTACAAAACTCGCTAAATCCACTATCGGAGCTCTCAACTGTGCCACATCGCTAACCCAGAATAGGCTTAACACAGCAGGTCAACAAGATAACGGATACCGGTACTGGTACAGTCTCTCATGGGGTCGTGACGAATATCAGCGGATGACGAACAGGGAACAGCAGCAGGTATTGTTTCCCTACTTTGACGAACTAGATTATTTGCTTGCCAAATTCCCCTGTTCCTCACCCGCTGGTATTCGTCGCGGCCCCATGGGAGCCTGCACCGGCTAATGAGAACCAGCAAACCCACCTCCCCAAGCTACCTATCTTGTCTTGAAAACACCATTCCCCCACAGGATGTTTAGTCCTGGATTCCAAAGGCCAAGGACCCGATCGCCGATAGAAGATTAAGCGTGTTCTTACAATATCATACCCGCAGATAGCTTGGGCGCTAAAGCGAGCTAAAGTGAAACCCAGGTAGCCGGAGGAGGGCACGAAGAACACCAAATTGCCACAGCCCCCACAGCTCAGCAACCGGGTGCGGCGATCGGGCGGGTTCAAGAAAATCCACACTAGCGCAACCCTAACTTTGATGAGATTCTACTGTGGATTAGCCCACGATTCTTTGGTAACAGTCCACGGCTTCGCAGGTAGATACTGAAAATAGCTCAGCTTCCTAAGCTTCTGCCCCTTTGGAATGTATTGAAAGAAAAAACGGCATGGACGAGTGGTGTAACACAAGGCTACCGTACTACAAGTACTCGAGTGGTACAAGTAGTGCTAGGAGTAGTGGTCAAGTATCGAGACAACTTGCCGTGCCAGTGTACCGGTAATCACTTCATTTGTAGAGTGAGCATTCAGGGGGGTATTTCGGTGAGATTTCAATTTAGGTCCCACCCACGTAGGCGACATCCGGTAAGGGTTGATGCTTTATCTGGGGGGTTTGCGCGATTCCGCCGCTGTTTCACTCCATACAAACTCCTGCGTAAGTCCCAATAGCGGTCCTGCACCGTTAACTCGAATACTCGAGCACTGTACATGTGAATTTTCTCAGAGTTTCTGACGGAATCATATCTCGGGCGTTCGTGCAACGAGTTCCAGACCCACCCATTGGAAACAATGTTGTCAATTGGGCGCAAGGCTTTATCAACCCCGTTTTTCCTCGATTTCAGGTAGTCGTTCACGAACACCAAGTTAATCAACACCTTGTTCTCAACAACATTCAAAGCGGTGAAAAGTGAAAAAATGTCACCAGCTTTCAGTAATAACAATGGCTGTACCATCATCACAAATAGCTTTAACAGCACAGCCCCCGATGATAGATCTGAAATGCTGGCATGGCTATCTCCGTTAGAGCCACGGGTGCGGCATCGAGACATCGGAGCCCGGCGGGTCGACAGTATAGGAGCATGGCTGCTGGAAACTAAGGAGTTCAGGCGCTGGCACAACGGTAGTAGAGAGAATGGATCCTACCATCCGACATTATTTTGTGACGGCAACCCAGGGGTGGGAAAGAGCTATATCATGTAAGAGGGCCTGTCATTGGGAGGAATCATAGAATATTATTGCTAATAGGTTGCAATAACAGTTCACTAGTCATAGACAAGCTGTGCGACGAGGCCGTCGAGGGGGATCCCCTAGTTGTGTGCTTTTACTTCGACTTTGCTGCCCGGAATGAGCAGTCACCGGTAAATATGCTTGGCTCCCTGCTAAGACAGCTCGTTAGCGGAGAGGCGGAAATTCCTACAGCGATAACCGACGATTTCCGAAGGGAGAGAAGGGTCATCGGGGTAGAGGGTTACAAGTTTCGGGAATTTTGAAGCTATTCCAGAGAATCGCAGCAACGAGGCGCACATTCATCTGTGTTGACGCACTTGATGAATGTGTGCCGGAGCATCGGACGGTAGTTCTTGAATCATTAGGTCAGATTCTACAAGGGTCTCCGAATACTCGGTTATTTATCACCGGAAGACCACATGTGCGGAGTGAGGTGGAGAGGAGATTGGATAGAGCGGCAACCTTTATACGTATACGGGCTTCGGAAGATGGGGTGCTCAGATTCGTACGTGAGAAACTCAGCAAGGACATGATCCCGAATATAATGAGTAGCACATTGAAAGAAGATATTATGAAGAGCATTCCCGCAATAAGTTCGGAAACGTATGTATGAACGAGGCTAAGGGCAAAGCTATTCCAAATTAATAGCTAACATATTTGAACCTAGATTCCTACTAGCCTCTCTCCACATGGACGCAATCCTACGAGGGATCACCGTTTCCCAGCGGAGAAACACACTCGAGTCAATCAAAGTTGGGGCAGGGTTAGGGGACGCATACGGTGGGACGCTTAATCGTATAGAGGCTCAGGACGAGAGAAAAGCAAAGCTTGCGATAGCAGCACTCATATGGGTTTGTCATTCGGAACGGCCGTTACAGGTAGATGAGCTGTGCCATGCGCTGGCGGTAGAGATAGGGGCAACGGATTTTGATCCCGAAAATGTTCCTCCGATAGGCATATTGCTAGACTGCTGCCAAGGCCTGATCACTGTCGACTCGGAAGCCTCGACAGTGCGGTTAATCCACTATACGGTTCAAGAGTACCTTTGCAGCCATCCAGGCCTCTTCAGCAAACCTCAATCGGTACTTGCAGAGACCTGCTTAACCTATCTAAATTCGCAACAGGTCAACAACGTCACATCCTATTCCCTGCCAGACCATGGAAGCATGCCTTTCCTTAAATATTCAGCGAGATATTGGGGAACACATGCGAGTAAGGATCTCTCAGACCATGCGAGAGCCCTTGCTCTAAAGCTCTTAAATCAGTACGAAGACCACATATCTGCTGTATCGCTTTTGGGACAGGTGCTGGATCCTAGATATATCGGAGGCATTGCTACTTCTTCGCTCTTCTCTGGACTACACTGCGCATCGTTCTTCGGGATTGTTGAACTTGTGACTATATTGATAAACTCTCAAGGTTACAAGATCAACCAACCAGACTGTGCTGGTAGTACACCACTCGCATGGGCGTCGGAAAAAGGGCAGGAAGGAGTGGTCAAGATATTGCTGGAACGTGGGAATGCCGACCCCAATTGTCCAGATACGTATGATCGAACACCACTCGGGTGGGCTGCCATTGAGGGAAACGGAGGCGTGGTCAAGTTGTTGTTGGAGCGGGAGAATATCGACCCTAATCACCCAGATGTGGATGATCAAACACCACTCGGATATGCTGCTGTCAAAGGGCACGAAGGAGTGGTAAAGTTATTGCTGGAACGAGAAGATGTCGACCCCAATCGCCCAGACAAGAATCATCTAACACCACTCGCGTGGGCTGCTATTTACGGACACGAAGGAGTGGTCAAGTTATTGCTGGAACGGGAAGATGTCGACCCTAATCGCCCAGATACGTATAATCGGACACCACTCGGGTATGCGGCTATCAAGGGGCACGAAGGAGTAGTCCAGCTATTGCTCGAACGAGAAAATGTCGATCCTAACCGCCCAGATAATTATCAAACACCACTCGGGTATGCTGCTATTGAAGGACACGAAGGAGTTGTCAGGTTGTTGCTTGAACGGGAAAACATCGACCCCAATTGCCCAGATAAGGACGACCGGACACCGCTTGGGTATGCTGCTATCAGAGGACACGAAGGAGTCGTCGAGTTATTACTGGAATGGGAAGACGTTGACCCTAACCGTCCAGACAAGAACGACCTAACACCACTAGGGTGGGCTGCTATCTACGGGCATGAAGGAGTCGTCAAGTTACTGCTAGAACGGGAAAATGTCGACCCTAATCGCCCAGATAAAAACGACCGAACACCCCTCGGGTATGCCGCTATCAAAGGTCACAAAGGAGTGGTCTGGTTGCTACTGGAACGGGAAAACATCGATACCAATCGCCCAGATAAGAATGACCAAACACCGCTCGGGCATGCGGTTATTGAGGGACACGAAGGAGTGGTCAAATTGTTGCTGGAACGGGAAAACGTCAACCCCCAATCGCCCAGACAAGGATGATCGAACACCACTTGGGTGGGCTGCTACCAAGGGATATGAAGCCGTGGTCAAGTTACTTCTTAAACGGAGATGTAGACCCCAATCGCTCCGATAAACACGGTGTCACACCCATCTCTTATGCCGCTAAGGAGGGACAGCTACTACAAGTCTGGGAATTTGTCGACACCCCGGACGATGGCGCTAGGAGAGAAGGGGAGCAGGATGTGCGGAAGAGTCGCGATTTTTTTTCCCTTCAAAAAAGCGAAGCTCGTCCGTTAGTTAATGAATGTTGGAACGAGCGCAGGTGTCCCCGGGAGGAGCGGTAGTGGTTTCGGTGGTTCCGGCGTAAGCCACTCTGATCGCACAGAAGAAACCAAAAGAAAGAACTTATGTTAATGGCCGAATATATGTAAGCAATGCCAGTAACTCCATCCTTTATGAGAGGTTATCTGTGTCTTGTCTTCGGCTCTAACGCTCCATTAGTTCCACGCGGATATACACCTCCGAGCCTGAAGCGTATAAAAATATCCAAGTTATACAAAATAGCCGCCGGATCACTAGGGCCCAACCAAAGCCGCCTCATCACCTAAGTAATGCGGCCCCAATATAAAGGAATGATGCAGGAAGACAACCTATGGGACAAAAATCTTGTTTGTGAGGAACGGAGGACAATGTATCCAACAATACGTATGTTAGAATACTAGCACGTGATGAAAAATGGGCCGCACTCTAGGGCCGCGGCGGTATATGTATGCAGTAGCGGAGGGATGGGCAGGCTATGAAATTTTATCTTCTACCTGTTTTTCTTCCTTGCAGTTCTTTCCTCGTCTCACCCTTTACTTCCTGTTCTCAACTTTTCTTAAACCTTTCCTTTCCTAACACTCGATACAATCATGGAAATCTTCACCGGTTAATACAAAATCTGTGTCTCCACTTGACCCGCTCCACTCCGCTGCCTGAAACCCTCATTGCCGATCATTACCTCCTCATCGCTTACTTCTAACAACCTGCATTATCCCAAGCCGAGTGAGAGGCTGTGAAGCCGGAGGTTTGGATGAACTGATTGGAAGAACAGTTTATCCTATCCGGCTAGGTCTGCCTTGCCAGCTGAGTTGGGTTTAAAGGCTTGATTGGTAATCCCATGGTGTTCTCCCATAATGCCATTCCTGGGTTCGGGTATAAGTTACCTATGCAATAATATTATTACTACATGTATCATATCTCCCTCAATTCGTAATCTGGTGGTTTTAGAGTTTCTCGCACTGGATGTTGTGCCCAGGGGAGTGATATAGTAGGTGGGAGCAAGCACCGCTAGTAGGGATTAGAAAGTTGCGGCGGGCTTGGATATGTCTCTCACTCAATCACTTGGAATCTCGCCTCTTGTGTCGTACTTGAAATAGCCAAGGGATGACACTAATAGGGGTAAGGGTTACGGCTAGGAAAGATCAGATTGTTTCCCCTCGGGAGCTCGGTTTCTTAGAGGGGGTTCCCCAATCACGAATCTCGGCCTAGAGTATTTGGGTTGATTTTAGTTTGCTATTGAAAGCTGCCCCGGCATTGTCCGCAGTATCATATGACCGTATAAACATGATCGTAATCGGTGACGTAGCCTTGGAATACGTGCACTTGGTAAGATGTCTAGGCTTGCTGCGCTAGAGTGGTGACGACCGGGACAGCAAGTATTTATGGCTAAGTATTGTACATGGCATTGTATGTATGTGGTGGAAATTCAGAAGGAGGGGCCGAAACAAAACGAAGCGAATTTTTGAAACAGGCTCATGGTCGGGATTCGCTCCCTAACTAAAAACTCAATAGAGAAAAAAGAGATTTACGAAATCCATAGAAACAAACCGCCTCACCAGCCCTCCAAATAAAAGTATCTCCCCCTCCCAATCTGTCCAGACCTCCTCAACCACTTCTCCCTAGCCCCCCCAATCACGGAAATGGACGCCTTAGCATCGCCACACGTATCCCCCACACCTCGCCTACATCTAATCCGCTTCGCCATACTAGTAGCTACTCCAGCAGCACTCCCGATACACTGCATATCCTCGGGCAACATCGCCAGCACGATGAACCCCCCCCCAACAAGCCTAAAAAGCCCAACTTCCACGGTCCATCCAGCCAGCCCTCCTCCCCCGGCTCCGGGGGTGAGATCATTCCAGCATGTGCCTCGGTATCCACCCCCGTTTCTTCCATTCCCCGTTGGGATTGAGCAAGGCAGTGGTATGCGGGACACGCCTCTAAACGATCTTAGCTTCCGGCTAGCCGAGGGTCTTGCCGGATGTGTGTGGGAGGTTCGCCATGAAAACGAAACCCTTCATTGGACACTTCTATGCGAGGGGCCTAGATCGTCCCTCTGGTGTGCGAAGGGCTCAGTCACCCAGGAGCTTGGAGACCTCTCGCGCTCATCAGCAGCAACTTTAACATCTGTCGGGATTATGTCCTACACACAAGTTAGGGCTGGGCGGAGATGGCAGTTTCCCACGCTGCTGTCCTGCACAAACGAAGGCTTCCTCAGCAGTTTTCGAGCACAGTTAGAGACAGGGCTGGGAGGAGAGGGGAGGGGCGGATGTTTGATGCGCCGGGGGCAAGGGCAGGACACTGGGTTAGAGGGTGGAATTGCAGGTGCAGGAGGTGAGCGGGAGTGAGGCGGCGGCAGTTCCTTAGCGGTAGGGTCTCGCGCTGCGCAACGAGGAGGGGGAGGGGCTGCAGTCGTGACGCGCATCCAGCCCGGCGCTACGTCGTCATACTGTAGAACGAAGCCAAGGGAGAAGGAGGAAGAGGAGTGGTTGCGGAGATGAAATTGGGTGGTTTGGAGTTCGCCGAGGGTAGGGAGGAGGATGTTTGATCCGAAGTAGAGATTGCCTTCACCTAGGAATGCACCGATGATGTCGAGTGTTAGCGGTGGAGGGGTTGGCGGGGAGTTGGCGTGGTGGGAGTAGACGCGCGAAGGTCTTGATGGAGATTGAAACCCTCGCGGGTGTCCCGAGTCCGAAGTTCGAGAGCGGCCACAATTGAGGGGTCTCCCGAACTCCTGGCGACAGAGGGAAGAGGGAGATCGCGCTGATCTTGTTGTTCATGTTGTAGACTAGTAGTTGGAATAGCTGTTGCCGTCGCTGGGCTGTTGTTGGTGCTGTGGGGGGCCTTGAATATTTTTCCCACGAGTTTCCAGGAGTGAGTCCCGGAGCGCGTCAAGCCCCGTTCCAGGCTCCACCCCTCCTCCCCTGTTAAATGTGTTTTCCGCAACGCCGCTGTCCCTTAGCCTGCGCATCTAAAAGAATGCTCCAAATCGTCTCTTAATACTTCCGTGGCTTGCGCATTACTATCTACACCAAAGCGTGGTCGCGTCTTTCGCTCCCCACTTGCCCCCACACAAGCCGAGTGTGCTTGGCGCCCTCATCAAAGCAACCTCGAGATATGGCTGGCCGGAGCCGCACATAATTTTTTGAAAAAAGTTTTGAACGGTGCTACCGGTATCATTTCTCAAATTTCTACCGCTTCGGAGTGTGTCGGGCGGAAGGCGTCAAATATCGTACCAGAAAGGTTCAACATCTCGGCAAGGCTGCTGAAAGTCGGGTGATAAAAAACTCGAGCCGATGGCCATCTTACACCAGAACTGAGCACCCTTTACCAATCATTTAATCCCCTCCAATAAATCCAAGGGCTCCACTTTAGGCCAAATCAGACTAGGGAACAAGTAGAGAGTAGTTTTCAAGAAAGAAAATCAGGTAGGAGCTTTAGAGAATTTACGAATCACAGATAACCTATAGCAAAGGTGCTTGTCGTGCATAAATCTTTTGTCCTTGTCAAAAAAAAGTAACAGAATGTGTTGTTCCTAAGGTTCACTAACCCCTAACCCTCGTGGCAGCACCCGCACAACACCATGAGAACTCAATATGATTGCACACAAGGGCTACGACAAATAGCCCAGGACTCCAAATCCATAATGAATAAATAAAAGAACACCTGAGGATCCTGTTTGGATGCTACCTTTCCCTTCCGTTGTCCTATAGGAATGACTTTCCATTCGGTTGTCCATAATGGTTGGGGTTCAAGGGAATTGCTGTGGCTGCTACACAATACTCCGTTACTTGGAAACAACTCAACCCTTTTTTTCTTTTTCGGCCAGCAGGGCCCTCATACAAAAAGTCCCAAGTCGCTATTGTACTAAATATCATGAGTTATCAATTTACAGGCTTGATATTTTCATTATAGAGAGAAATAGTTATGCTTCTTGCAACCTGTTGAAATTTCTAACCTAGGCAGTGTCAGGTTATGGGTTTCTGAAAATACCTGTTTTTGGTGTAAAATAGCCAACAGCCCGAGTTTTTTTGTCTCCCAACTTTTTTACCTGCGAACCTACGCACTGTTTCTGGCGCCCGGTCCTGGAGCGTTTGTGTTACGAATACCGGATCTAGTGGCAGGAGAGTTGTCAGTCAGGCGCAAGGCCTTGCGATCAACCCCGCTCTTCCTAACGGACCACAAGTCAATCAACACCTTGCCCCGAAAAAAATTCAAAGCGGTGAAAATCGAAAAAATGTCACAAGCTTTCAACAATAACCTTAACTCCCCCAACACCGCAAACTCTTTCAACCACACCACAACCACCTATAACTACACCACCCCCGATGATGAGTCTAAAATACCGACATGGCCGTCCCCATTAGAGCCGTGGTTACGGCATCGGGATATCGGAGCCCAGCGGGTAGACGGGATAGGAGCCTGGCTGCTGGAAATAAAGGAATTTAGGCGCTGGCGCAATGGCAATACGGAGGATGGGTCTAATCATGCGACCTTATTCTGCGATGGCAATCCTGGAGTAGGAAAGAGCTGTGTAAGAGAGAATGTATTTATGTTGGAAATCAAAGAATGTTATTGCTGATATGTCGTGATAACAGCTCGCTAGTTATAGACAAGCTGTGCGATGAGGCGGGAGAGGACGATACTGCCGTCATATGTTTTTGCTTCGACTTTGCTGCCCGGAATGAGCAGTCACCACTAAATATGCTCGGCTCCCTGCTGAGACAGCTTGTTAGCGGACTGGAGGAAATCCCTGAGCTGGTAATCCAGGTTTTCCAAAAGCAGAAAAAGGTTATTGGGGGTAGAGGACTCCAAGTTCCACAAATCTTGAAGATGTTCCAAACCATCACAGCTATGAGGCGCACGTTTATATGTGTTGATGTACTTGACGAATGAGTGCCGGAGCACCGAATGGTAGTTCTTGAATCGCTACGACAGATTCTGCAGGGGTCGCCGAATGCCCGCATATTTATGACCGGAAGACCTCAAGTGCGGAGTGAAGTTGAGAGGAGATTGGAACTTTTGTATTAATACAGCCTACGGAAGATGGTGTCGCCCGATATCTGCGCAATAGACTCAGGAATGATGCAACTCCGGAGATAATGAGCGGTGCATTGGAGGCAGAGATTATGAAGAGCATTCCAGAAATAAACTCGGAAACGTATGTAGAAACAAGCGCAAGGGAAAGGCTCCCCGAAGTTAATAGCTCACATTTTTGAATCTAGATTCCTGCTTGCTTCTCTCCATATCAAGGCAATCCTACGAGGGACCACGATTTCTCGCCGGAGAAAAGTACTTGAGTCAATAAAGGATGGAGCAGGGTTAGGGGATGCGTACGGTGCGATGCTAGAGCGGATAGGGGCTCGGGATGGGGAAAAGACAAAGCTTGCGGTGGCCACCCTCACATGGATCTGTCATTCGGAACGGCCGCTGCAGGTGGATGAGCTGTGCCATGCGCTGGCAGTGGTTATAGGAACAGTGGATCCGGATCCCGAAAATATCCCTTCGATAGGTACATTGCTACACTGCTGTCAAGGCATAATCACAGTCGATAAGGAAGTCCCAACTACGCGGCTAATCCACCACACCGTTCAAGAGTACTTTTTCGCTCATCCAGGTCTCTTCAGTGAACCTCACTCGGTCCTTGCAGAAACTTGTTTGACCTATCTGAACTCACAATAGGTCAAGAACCTCACATCCCATTCACTCTTAGACCATGAGAGCATGCCTCTTCTCAAATATTCTTCGAGATACTGGGGAACCCATACGGGGAGGGGGCTCTCAGACCATGCAACGGCCCTTGCACTGGAGCTCTTGCGCGACTACGAAGACCATGTGTCCGCTATATCACTTTTAAAGCAGGTAATGCGTCCCAGTTATATCGGAGGGATCTGCACTTCTCTGCACTTCTCTGCACTACACGGTGCATCGTTCTTCGGAATTTTTGAACTTGTGACACTATTTACCAATGCTGAAGGATGCGAGATCAACCAACAAGATACAGGTAAGTTAATACACACCACTTGCGTGGGCGGCAAGGAATGGACATGCAGGAGTGGCGAAACTACTATTAAGACGGGAAGATGTCGACCCCAATCGCCCCGATAAGTATGATCGAACACTACTCGGATGGGCTGCTCTCTACGGCCATAAAGGGGTGGTCAGACTACTGCTGGCGTGTTCCCAACCGTCCCGGGCGGACGGCAGGGCCCTGGCGGACTATAGTCCCGGGCAGGGTGGGTACAGACGGCCGGGCAAAGCGTCCGTCTTTCATAAAGACGGCAGTCCTATGGGTTGACGGCCGGGCCCTGTAGTCTCAGGGCACGTTTACCTATAGACGTCCGTCTAAAAGCCTGAAACGATGCCGACCGTTAAGGGGGGCCTGACAGTGGGGGAGTGTGCGGCAAAGTAAATGGCGTTTATCTAGAGTAGGCAACGGAACTTTTTGACGGTCTAGCTACAAGAATCTAGGACCGTGGAAAATCCGTCAAACACTTTCGCGCCGTTTACCCGATAACGCCTGAGACGCCACCGTCTAGTGCAACCACTACCGGTATTACAAATCTAATTTTTAGAAAGAGACAGCCAGTTGAAGGTATGTAAAGAAAACAGAATTGTCGCACACCCAGCTAATATACTGTCTAGTATATAACTGGGAGCCCGTTTACCTAACTGACTTTCTTTGACGGTCGGCACTGCCTCTGGTTGCTAGACGGCCGTCTATAGGTAAACGGGCCCTTATTGGGAACGGGATCTGCCGGTAGGGCCCGGCCGTCATCTTGATGGATCGACGTTCCCTACAGGGCCCTGGCGTCATCCGCAGGGCCCGCCCGTCACCTGCCAATTTTCTGTCAGGCCTATACATCGCCAGCGCCTTTCACCTCAGACTTTGGTTCCTAATTAAATACTCCGTATGCATGCGCAGGACTGGTGTGAGTAGGATGGCGACAGGATTTCATAATTTCTTTGGCCAATATTCCAATCGTGCCAAAGAGGCAGACGTTACGTTTCTACCACCCGTCGGTCCGCATTTTGAGCAAACCGCAGAATTCCCTACCGTTGTATTGGAAGCAGGCTGGGATGAGTCCAGTACGCAGCTGAGAAGAGATGCCCACTTGTGGCAGATGGGGTCTGGTATAGGTTGTTCTATACAGCTTAGGAATAAATTCAAGTTACGCATTCTTCTGGAATATACGACTAATTTTATTGCGGTAGTAGGGGGAAGGTTGTAACTCTATGTGAGCCAATCGCTTCTTCGTTAATGGTAACCGATTTATTTATATCCACCAGGTGTATCCACCTTATATCCACCTTATATCCACCTCTCAAAACTACAAATTCTCCCGATATACAATCTATACACACATATTCCTACCTTTTGTAACTTATAGTTTTATATGAACAATTTCGTAAGAACTTAATCCATTGCCTCGGATGTTAGAAGCCTTAATCTCACTCCTCGGTCATCAGCTGTTACCTGTTGTCTACGCCAATTCCCTGGGGGGACCTCCGGTCCCGTCACCTTCAGGGCCCACCCGTCACGTGGAGGCGCATGGCAGTCACCAGTTTCTGTTCTTTGTGTCTACCGTAGGACCACTGGGCGACTATTTCATTTTTTGTCACCATTTCTCTTGATCATAATTCCTCCTCGAATAGACCCCTTGTTACTAAATCTCCCCTTTTCACGTCTTTTTCATGTATTCATTTCCTTCTTGTTTTCCCCTGCTAGCGATGGATGGGTAGATTGTCAGATGTATGAATTACACATAGCCTTCTCTCTCCATTGCGTGAATACTTAGAATAGTCGTTCCCGGAGCCACCGTCAACACGAGGATCGACCCTAGACTTTTTGATTTCGAGAGGATATTCTAATATTCTTCCTTGGATCATCAGCTATCACTCGAATCACTCATCCACACCCGAAGACCACCTGGGGTTGTACTGAACCCTCCCGAATCCCTCCCAGAATTAATCAGTCAGACTAGACTTACTTTACCCAGCCTTGCCGCGCCTAATAGGAACCGTTGGATTGGCGCGAAAGCGGCAGGCTGATAGACTATGATTACATGCCGACTTTTCAAACCCACCGGTGGGGGTGCGCCCGAAGTTTGCGCTGCTTAGAATTCGCGATTATCTATACTTATACGAGTACAAGACAACGGTAATCTAGGAATACGCAGTTTTTCCCTATCGCACCCGGCGGGAAACCCGAAGAATACAAATCATATCCTATGAGCAACCCACGGAGTATGATCATTGGAAAGCAAGGTTGTGAGGCTATCATGGTATCGTATTACTGGTTGGGCCCCGACTACCGTACCGCATCACCGGTATGATATCTTGTGATATCAGGTTTTTAGCCAAGACTGGGCGCACCTTAAGGTTGGGTATCCTGAAATTGATGCCTCCCACAACCAAAACCACCGGGTGAAATTGTAAATTTAACACTTAGAGAAATGAGATAATTGAAGCAACCCCCCCATAAGAGCGCTCAAAGGTTACCCCGATAATTCCTACAAGCCTCGTTTCTTGCTCGAGTAAAAATAGAATGAGGGGTATGGCTTTAGCTGGCAGGAATACTCTCTCACCTGTAGTTAGTACCATATCATTAGGAAAAGTCCTATCAGTGGTGTTTAACTCAGAGCGAGTAGAACAGGGAGCGGCGGGGTTGGCTCAAGTCTCCAGAAGGCCATCAACAAGGCTAGCATAGTGGTCGGAATTTCCCCCCGGCTTTGCTTTTTTAAGAGTGCCGATAACATCAAATGTGCCCTTTTGGCTTGAACACAGCCTCCACACGCGCTCTGCAGGCTCAACCGACGTAGACAGGGCTTTTTACCCGAGACTTTGCGGTGGATGTATCTACGAGGAACGTAGCATCCCTGGAGCCAAGAGTGGGGAATTTACGGCTGGATGTCTTGTACCATAGGTTTAGCTTTGCCGTGGATGCGGTTCAAAAGAATCAAAATGTCCGGCTAAGAAATCAAGAAACTGGAAGTTAGGATCGTGGAGTAAGCGAAACACTGTACAGTCAAGACAGCTCGTTCTGTAGCCAGTGGAGTTTTTGGGACTAATGATCCTCAGTGTGAAAAATGAAGCCCTCTCAAATTTTAGGAATCACAAAATCTTTAAAAATAGGGTAGTATATTGGAGGTATTGGGATAGGCCCAAGTTGTAGAGGTCGTCGTCGTCGACGAATTTGCTCCTGTCCCAGCATCAAACCAAAGAAAGACCAGGACGATAGAATGCTTGGCATATGCATGCCAAGCTGGGCAAGTAGGCTCTGGTAAATCGGTGGATTTTGTGCCCACCCGAGTTCCACAACAACCTCCAGGCGTGCAGAACACGTTTGATCACCATACCAACCCTTGTAAGACGGCCATCGTGACGCGCCCAGCCGCATCGTTGTGGACACCTAAAACCGAGCTTGCTCACTTCCTCGCAGAAAGGTACACAACAACCACTTTATTTCACCCAATTCTCCCCAATCAAAAAACACAGTCTTTAGAAATAAACGGGGAGTAAATATCTAGTATCATAGTTCTATTCATTGTTTCTCTTAGTCATCTCATCTTTCTAAAGTGTGTTCATTTCTGGTTTTATTTGGCAATTTTGGTTGTTGAAAGAGTTGATTTCTGACACCTGAAACAGTCAGACCTTTCAGTATCGCTTAGCTTTGGCGGAAACCAGGAAAATACAAAAATGATACGATCCTTGTGTATGCTTGGCAGCTGCAGCTAGGACCGGCTATGACGCCCTATTGGGATACCGGTAACCGCAAGCGAATCGTTGCGTCAGGGTGTATCGACTTGCCATACCGCGATGTCCTACGCCCGTCACGGCCTCAATTTTCTCCTCGCTCGAATCACTTTTAAACAACCAACTTTTGTATGATACCACTACTCGCCGGGCCAACAGGCTCTGATATGTTCTCCGGTTTTCAATGGCCCCCGGAGTACTACACTCGAGCACTGTTGGATAGGCGGCCAGAGCGGGCCTACCTCTTAGACGCCATGCTATCATAGGACCGTATTCTAGACCTGAAGTGCTCTCTTGACTAGCGGTAAACCAGCCTTGTTGAATCAAGCTAGACGAAGTACGAGTACTGCACCGCATCGATTTTACTTGCAAGTTGGTTTGACCCACGGTAACTTGCCATTGTATTAGATGACGGCGCCCCGGTGCATAAACCAAATCTAGAAGTCGGAAATCCGAAGCACCAGCGGTCGTGTCCTAGGCAATGCCGGAGAAAAACAGGGAATGCCCAATGACACAAACTTCTTGCTGCGAGGGGGTCTCTTCTCTCAAATGTTCGCCAAGAGTTCCAACTTCCAACCTCGAATTTACTCCTGCGCGGGGCACAGTAACTCTATTATTAGGAAAAATGACGAGGCACATCTAACTGAATGGTCACAGCGAGTACCCTCCTGAGGCTCTGTGTTTAGGGACCTGAGGATAACTCACCCTTACTCATAGATGTGGGAGTAACAAAGCTTGGAAATTGGGGCTAGGCACGTACCGGTAGATTGCCGGCGTTGTGGTGTTCGGGGGAGGTTCATGTGCAGAAGTCTTCTTTTTGATAATCGACCGTTTCAGAGGCCTACGCGAGTCATAAAAGCAGTACTCATTTTTTTTTTCGGGGGGGGGGCCTTTATAATTGCTAAGAGGGTGGGAGCTGTCGCTCGGCAAAAGATACATCTTGGACAATTCGCCCTTGCATTACTTGTCTAAGGCCATGAAAAACGGCATTTTTTGTGCTGCAAGACACAGGACAAACGATCGGCTACCGGTGCGTCATAACACTGGGTACCATACTGTCCGAGCACGGTGCATACGGGGCTCTAGACAAGCTGATTGGACTAGGTGATTGCCGACAAAGTGGCAAGATAGTTGAAACCCCGCTTTTCTTCAGCCCCAGGAGCTCTGTCTCTAGGCTCTGCCGTATCCATGAGCCCACATTCTGAATCTCTTGCGTCGAATCAACAACCTTCCAAACAGCAGAGCAAGGGAAATGTCACGATCTCACGTCGAGGGAAATGTCGGCTCCTTCAATAACATCTATAATGTGTGTATCGTGAATAGCCCCGGTGCCGAAGAGCGGGCTGAGATTCTCGCATGGCTATCCCCGCTTGGTTCCCGGATACGGCACGGTGATATTAGAGCCCACAGAGTCGAACATGTGGGAGACTGGCTCTTACGAACCGAGGAATATCAGAATTGGTTCAGTGGCATTCTCGGGGGAGGATCGGATAACTCAGCCTTGTTTTGCTACGGAGATCCGGGAGTCGGCAAGACCTACATTAGGTAAGAAAGCATATCTTCCATGAAGCAAAGGTCTACTAAGAAGCTGTAATGCTAGCTCGTTGGTAATTGATACGTTAGGCGATTGGGCACAAGGACGGGATGCCGCGGTCGCGTGCTTCTACCTTGACTTCGCAGCGCAGACGGAGCAATCCCCGACGGTGATCCTAGGCTCCCTCCTAAAACAAGTTGTTAGCGGACTAGGAAATATCCCGGAAAGGATCACCAAGGCTTTTCATGAACAAGAAAAGGTGGTCGGGGGCCGGGGACTTGAACTACGCGAAATTGTAGAGATGTTACAGGATATCTCATCCTCACGGCCCACCTTCCTCTGCATTGATGCTCTCGATGAATGCATGGAGGAGCATCGTGCAAAGCTGCTTGATTCGCTGAAACAGATTCTACGCATGTCCCCAAGCACTCGAATATTTCTGGCTGGAAGACTGCATATTCGTGATGAGGTGGAGAAGCATCTTAGTGGGATGGTAGCGGCTGTGTCCATAACACCCACGAGGGGTGATATCGTTCGATTTCTCCGAGCGAAGCTGGGAGAGGATACAACACCGGATGCGATGGATGCGAGTTTAGAGAGGGATATTATAGCTGGCATCCCCGAGACGGTTTCAGGAATGTAAGTTGGGAGCAACAATTCTGGCAAAATATGTAAATTTGCGAGCTGACGGATAGGTCTAGATTCTTGCTAGTATCCCTAAATATCAAGGCGATCCTGCAGGAAACAACGCTCCATCGGAGGCGAAAGAAATTCGTTGCGTTAGCAAAGGGCTTGGTCTTGGGGGATGCATACGATTCAACCATAGAACGGATAAGGGCACAGGAAAAGGATAGGGCAAGACTCGGAGTGGCCGCTCTCATGTGGATTTCTCATCCGGAGCGGCCGTTGAATGTGGATGAGATATGTCACGCCCTAGCGGTTGAGATTGAATCAACAGAAATTCATGCCGAGAATGTGCCTTCGATTCGGACAGTGTTAAGTTGTTGTCAAGGGCTTGCCGTCGTTGATGAAGGCTCCTCAACTGTCAGGCTGATACATTTCAGCCTCAAAGAGTATCTTTCCGGCCGTGCCGACTTATTCGACAGAGCTCACTCGAAAATAGCGGAAACCTGTTTGACATATCTTAATTTCCGGGCCATTAAGGACCTTTCCCCTACCCACTCTCGCGACCTCCGAGGCGCGCCCTTCCTAAATTACTCTTCTTTACACTGGGGAATCCACATGCGAAAGGAGTTCTCAGATCGTTCAAGATGCCTCGCTCTCGACCTTCTCGATCAATACGATAGTCACATATCTGCCCAAATACTTTGGAAGTCGACCGGCGAGCAGTACTTGAATTCCCGCGGGCCATTTTCTGCCCTCCACTGCGTTTCATATTTCGGCATTACTAAACTTGTGATTGATTTGATAAGGACGAAAAGCGAGGATGTGAACCAAATGGATAGTGTGGGTCTCACTCCACTCATATGGGCTGCAAGGTGTGGGAATGAAGAAGTAGTAAAATTTCTCTTGCAACAAAAGCACACTCAACCTGATATGCCGGATACGCAATATGGGCGAACTGCGCTTTCATGGGCTGCTGGGAGTGGGCATGAAGGGGTGGTCAGGCTATTTCTTGCTCCGCCATCTAACGACTCCGGGTGCATGGGCTGTCGGTGGGGAAAGAGACCCCAGGTAATGAGTCTACTATTTGGAAAGAAATACGTCAACCCTGACAGGCCGGACGATAGTGGCCAAACACCCCTCTCGCGGGCCGCCGAGAATGGGCATGATGGAGTAGTGAAGCTATTATTGGGACGAGAAGACGTTAGCCCTGATAGCCCAGACAGTTGTGGCCTCACACCGCTCTCATGGGCCGCCAGGAGTGGGCAGACTGGAGTAGTGGAGCTACTATTGGGGTGCAAAGACGTTAGCCCTGACAAGCAAGACGACCGTGGTCAAACTCCGCTCTCGTGGGCAGCCAAAAATGGGCATAGCGGGGTAGTTGAGCTACTATTGGGACGAGAAGACATTAGCCCCCACAGACCAGACAACCGTGGCAGATCGCCACTCTCGTGGGCCGCCTGGTGTGGGCATGATGGAGCAGTGGGGTTACTGTTGGAACAGGGAGATGGTAGCCCCGATAGGCCAGACAATTGTGACCAAACACCGCTCTCGCTGGCCGCCCGGAATGGGCACGGTAAAGTAGTAAAGCTATTGCTGGGACAGAAAAACGTCAACCCCAATTGGCCGGATAATGATGGCCAAACGCCGCTCTCGCTGGCCGCCTGTAATGGGCATGATGGAGTAGTGAAGCTACTATTGGAACAGGGAGACGTTAACCCCGATAGGCCAGACAATCGTGGCCAAACACCGCTCTCGTGGGCCGCTTGTAATGGACATGACGGGATAGTGAAGCTGCTGTTGGAACGGGAAGACATTAGCCCCGATAGGCCGGATAATCGTGGCCAAACACCGCTCTTTTGGGCCGTCCAGAATGGGCATGATGCAGTGGTGGAGGTACTGTTGGAGCGGGAAAACGTTAGCCCCCGGAGGCGAGACAGTTATAACCAAACACCTCTCTCATGGGCCGCTCAGAATGGGCGTGATGGAGCAATGGAACTCTTATTGCGACGAGAAGAAATTATAGCCGATAGGCCAGACAGAGGTGGCCGAACACTGCTCTCGCACGCCGCCGAGAATGGGCATGATGGGGTGGTGGAGCTGCTGTTGGGACGGGGGGATGTTAACCCGGACAAGCCGGATGATCGCGGCCGAACACCGCTCTCGTGGGCCGCGGGGAATGGGCATGGTGGGGTGGTGAAGCTACTCTTGGGGCGGGAAGACGTTAACCCCGAAAGACCACACATTTATGGACAAACACCCCTCTCATGGGCGGCCGAGGGTGGGCATGATGGAGTAGTAAGGCTATTTTTGGAACGGGGAGACGTTAACGCCGATAGGCCAGATGATCGCGGCCGAACACCGCTCTCGTGGGCGGCGGGGGGTGGGCATTGTAGGGCAGTGAAGCTACTGTTGGGGCGGGCAGACGTTAACCCTGATAGACCACACATTTATGGCCAAGCACCGCTCTCGTGGGCCGCCTTGAAGGGGCATGATAGAGTAGTGAAGCTGCTGTTGAGACGGGGAAACGTTAATCCCAATAGGCTAGACAATTATGGTCGAACACCGCTCTTGTGGGCCGCCTTGAAGGGGCATGAGGGGATAGTAATGCTGCTCAGAGACCGGGGGGCTGCGACCCCCGCCTGATATAGGGCTCTAGAGATATATCCCTCTCACCCTCCCTGCACTTGGCCATATGCGCCTTTCACAGCATTCGCAGACACTTTACGGCTTTTTTGCCCCCTCCTCGAATTCTTATTCGACCCCCTCCGGGGCAATGAGATGGCCTCGTGGACATCACCGTTTCTTAGCACCGGGGATCCCATGCCGATAGTGGGATTTCATGCTGGGTGGTTTGGGGTGTGCGTTTTTTCTTTTTCGATTTCCCTTTTCATTTTCTAGCTTTTCAGATGCTAAAGTTGGAAGTTTTCTTGCATAAGTCCTACATTCTATCGTTCTTCTATTTTTCTGTGCCTTTGGTAATAGACCGGACTCAGGTTAAGGCGTAGCAAACAGTATTGTGGTACATAGCACCCCTTTTAGGGAATCTCTCAATATTGTCTCTTATACGTCTGTACAATAGGAAGACAAATACAACGATCCAGAATGTCTAATCAGATTTATGGCATTCCTTTCCTGTACGCTATCCCTTTCCGCCCACCGACAACCGAGTATACCTGTGAGGTTAAGCGGAATAAACATATGAAAAGGAAACTAGAAGAGGGGAAACAGAGTCAATAAATATCGCTGACCCGATAGAAAACACGAAAGGAAGCTCCTGCGGGATCTCCATATTGCCTAGAGATGGGGTGTTATCAGGCTGCAAACTAAGACTAGCCACAAATGGAGCAACATTTTTCCAACTTCCTTGAGATCGGGGGGGGGGCTTGTTTCTAGTGCCATAGGATTTGGCAGTGGTAGAAGTAGATATGCACCATATGAACCCCCCTTCCAATCCTCTGGCTTGGGTATTTCTATCGAGAAGGCGAAGTGATAAGACCCATGATGCTAACCATATAGATTCAATTAGGTTACCCCCATCTGATTCTTTCCAATTCATAGCTGTATACTTGAATGGGAGATTTTTGGCAGGGGGTGATAAACTTACTCTAGCAATCACAGACACTCGCCCGACGGTTCCAACAAGAAGTTTGTTGTTCATCCCTGCCTCGGTTCAGCTTTCACGGGAATGCAACATCTTCTAAAGGATTCAGTTCTGAGCTTAACTGGTTCCTAGTTCTCAAATCCCCTTACCAAGCTTGACCGTATGTCTTAGACATAGCATGAGGGGAGGAAATTGGAAACAATTTCCTCAACCTGGTGAGTGTAGTCGTCGGACTACTAAAATACTATAGAAACTTGAATAATTTAGCCGTGTGCTATGTTGTTGGACTTTCCTCTCTTAGTAAGTTCAATAATTCCCTCTTCCTCCCCTCCGGAAGGGGGGAAGGGGCTGTGTTTTTGCAGTGTTTTTTGCCCCCGTTTCAGAAAAGGAAATTCTGGACTTGATACCACATGGTTCAATTATTTGAGTTTTTGCAGTATGATAATAATTTATTATAATACATTATTAATATGATAATAGTATTATACTACTAGCCCGAAACATGGTGGGTTGTCGGGGTCATTTGATTGTGCCGCTGCCCTACGCCCATTTCTTACCCCTACCCTTCCTAGCTTCAGGGGCAGACCCCCACCACTGGCTGGACGCATGCATCATGATGCATGCAACCCGGGAAAGGCGGGTGGAATGCGAGCAGAGGGAAAAAAAAGGAAATTTTATAATATATGCCAAACGATCTGATGGGCACCGTAAAAACAGAAACAATTGGGCATCGCGCAAGGACGTTGGAGTTGCCCCCCCAATAAGGTCTGTTGTCTCTAGCCGGGGCTGAAAGAGAATCTTCTCGGTGTGTTTGCTCCCCCGAATCCAAATGGGAAATCCCGTACTTCCCAGCGCCATGCCCAATTATTTCAGTTTTTTAAAAATTAGAGTTAGAAAACACTAATGCGGGGCAAATTCTGGACCCCAGGTCTCGAATTTGTTTTTTTTTGTTAATTCCGTGGTACGATATGATATTATTTTAGGTACATGACAAGCACTCCCTAGGGTACGACCGCTGCATTCAGGAAATATCCCATGGCAAATAAACACTCAAATCAAAACATAACATAAAAAATAAAATCATATCATAATATTATCATACATAAACAAACTACTAATGTCAAAAACATATCATCAACGTGAAAATTTCCTAACATGTGAGATTCCTTGCATATTTTCCCAAAAGCAAATTCTTAGGACTGTACCTGTGTCGCTCGCGTAAAAGGAAAAATATTCATCTCATGATAGCAGGAAAATTAATCTTATTCAAGGAAATAAACGAAATCACCCAGGTCTGGAATGCTGCCTCGCTAGTAATATATCCTATCAATCTGCAGCCTATATTGTTCATTGACAAAATTAACCGCGGATCAACGAACATGAAAAACTCGGGCAATGACAACAGCACTCCCGCACCAGCCCCAATATCATGGAGACTGAAGGGAGGCTAATTAAAAGGTATGAATTCATAATAGAATACAGAAAAAACTAATACCCGATGTAGAGAAATTTCTTTAGATAGTGTTGAAAGTGTAGGGTGATGTGGGTTGCGTTGCTATCAATTGTCTTTCCGCGGCTAATGTTGTCCAGGCGCTATTCAAGCGGCTGAAAAGGAGTATGAGACCCTCAAATATCTTCAAAGTCTAAAGGCTTGGCAGCCACAAGCTTAATTGGGGAAAAAGCTGTTTCTTAAAGGGAGTATGAAGGAGAATAGATATGTTTCTCCCTCTTCCAATTATATCTGTGGTTGTAGAGCCTTTAGGTTTTGAAAAATGTTGTATTTACACTATAGTGGTAGAGGAGAAAATGTGTTACTATTATTATGCTAGTCTTTCTCGGTTAGCTTATTAATTGCAACCTGTGACTTGCCCTGCCAATCTGGAATATAACCCAGATGTTAATAGAAGTTATCACTTTTTTGAACAAGACCTATTTCTCGGAAACCAATTTTTTCGTACTTTCTCGCCCTCAAAACCATGTGATACGTTTTTCCCCGGGCCGGTGCTTTTTTGAATAGCTTGAATCATACGCATAGTATTATATGTAAAATTACCTTCTATATAAACTGGTAGTCTGGTTTTGCTCTCTGGCCTCTGGTCGGAAGTTAGAACACCACGTCCCATCATTTAGATATCCTAGTCACGTGGGTCTGATAAAAATTTCTTAGTTAACCTTCTGGTTGCAGTGCGCCTGAGGCACGTGACTGTTATATCTATGGCAGCGCTTGTCATTTTTTCGGTCACAGTGGTTCACCAAAGAAACATTCCCAAATGCGACTCCACGCCTGCTCGCCCCACTAAACTTTAAGGGAGTGTAATTGGCGGGCCGGGTCCTCCAGCTCACTGCGTCCCCGAAGAAAATAATAATCGCCCAGGCTCTTGCTCAGCAGCTGAGGGGTTGGATTTGTGGACCAGAGTGCCAGTGTTGCAGTATGTACAACGGGTATGTTAAAATTAATAATTTTGATCAATCAACGTCAATGCTCCTGCTCCGCACGGCCTTGCCCGTAAAGCCCGTACCATTTTTTGTATGATACCATAAGCATAATGCCAATTCGCAAAAGAGTCATACCCCGCTTGATAACCACTTCCGGATATACACCTAGGGACATAGTAAAATTTTATCGAAATTAATTTCTTCCTGAATAAGGGGTAGGGAGGGGTAACAAGGCGTTTTGAAGCGCTCCTAGCACTTAGGACACGGGGACTTGCGGACACAACTCAATTACACAAGTACTGTATAGTGCCACTTTTTCATTCCTGACTCTTGCATAGGTACTATGTTTGTATCATAATATTTATTAATAGCTACGAGTATCTTAAAATGCGGCTGCCGCAGCATGCAGCCGTCCAACCAGTGGAAAAAAAAAACTTGTCCAATTTTCAGATACGTGCCGTAGGCTCTGAAAATTCGGCCCTCAGCTATTACCTGTATGGTAGTTAATATCCCCCGGAAAGGCGAATTCGCCAGGGGGTTACCCGTTAAGGGGAATAGTGGCTAACTTACCTTAAGAAGTATGGCGGCGGGTCGAGTTTACCCAGAATTTACATACTCTGCTCGAGTAATACACTTTACGCTGTATACAAGTGTAGATCAAGAATTCCTGGTACAGCCTCGTTCGCAAAGTTCTCGCTGATCGGTAAGTATCTTAGCAAAGGTCTGGGGACAACTCATGTACCGGTACAAAAATTTGCACTTCAGATTTTCTGCAGACACTTGTACCAGTACATTTGTTACTGCCAATATTTTTCCCTGGTACCTCTTGATCCGCGAGAACTTTGCGAACGAGGCTGTACAGAGCAGGGGGTCACTCTCCCTTGCGAAGGCAACTTTGGAACACTAGAAAAAGTTTGGGTTTCAACCAAGGGTCAACTGCAACGGGTACCATATGCTATTCGGTTCTTTAGTTCTTACTTTGTTGAATTCAATAGCTCTGATTTGGACAAAATTATGGTACACTCTTGCGAGAGCGGTACCACTGCTCTCTAACCTCTGATCCCAGCTCTGTACCATGAATTCATGATCTACCCTTGTACCAGTACTGTACTGTACCGATAAATTTAGTGTTCCACTGGCAACGTCAAAGAAAAAGAGAATGTGATGGTCACACAGGGTTGCACTATCCCGAACCCCGCGTTCCTTCAGCCCCCAAGTGATCTCTTCAATCAACCCTCTCCACCCCTCTTCCCTACAAAACTCAATCGATGATAAAATGTCCAAAGCCTACAGCAACAACATCAACTCTTTTAACGTGGCTAATGTGTCTAACCACTTTACCGTTGCCAACAATCGGTCCGAAATCTTACACTGGCTTTCCCCGCTTGAGCCGAGCATAAGGCATCAGGACATCCGTACCTGTCGGGTCGCGAATGTGGGAGACTGGCTCCTGCGAACCGGGGAGTTTCGCAGCTGGTGCGGCCGCGCCCCCGGGGGCGAATCCGATAAGGCAATATTGTTCGGCTACGGAGATCCGGGGGCCGGTAAGACGTATATCAGGTAATTGAAGACCCCCCGTAGAAGAAACCAGAGGAAGACATCCCTGACAAGCAGTGAATTTAGTTCTCTCGTAATCGACACGTTGTGCGATCGTGCTAGAGGAACAGATGCCACCGTTGCATGTTTCTATTTCGACTTTGCCTCCCGGAAAGAGCAGTCTCCCACGAGAGTGCTTGGTTCCCTCCTGAGGCAGATTCTTAGCGGTTTGAGAGATATTCCCGCAGAAATAGCACAGGCCTTTGAAGACCAGAAGAGGGTTATCGGTGGTCGGGGGCTGCAGCTCTCCGAGATTGTCAAAATGTTACAGGCTATCACATCTTCACAGCGGACATTTCTATGCCTTGACGCCCTTGACGAATGCACGGAAGAGCATAGGCCAGACATTCTTGATTCGCTAAGCCAGGTTCTCGAGAGGTCGCCTAACACCCGAGTATTCCTGACTGGAAGACCCCAAATCCGGGGCGAAATAGAGAGGCGGCTCGATGGAAGAACAACCATCATATCTATAGCACCCAGTAGAGATGATATCGTTGGATACCTCCGTTCTAGGCTGGATAAAGACACTACTCTTGGTGCGATGGACAGCAATCTTGAGACGGACATATTAAGGCAGATTCCCGAATTCGTTTCAGAAATGTACGTAGGAGAAGTGACTCCGTAAACCTATCTTCAAGCGTCCGCTAACCAATGCACATCTAGATTCCTTCTAGTCTTTCTCAATATTGAATCAATCCTACAAGAAACCACCGTCTATCGTCGGCGGGAAAGGCTCAGCGCAATGTCCAATACCCAGGGGTTGGGTGATGCATACGGCTCAACACTGGAACGGATCGGGGCGCAAGGTAGGGAGAGAGCGAGACTCGGCATGGCTACTCTGATGTGGGTGTCCCATTCGGAACGCCCATTGCGCGCGGATGAACTATGTCACGCTCTCGCGGTCGAGAACGGGGCCTTGCACCTCAATACCCAGAATATTCCATCAATATGGACAGTGCTCGGCTGCTGTCAAGGGCTTGTCGCAGTGGACAAAGAGGCTTCGACTGTACGCCTAGTCCATTTTACTCTACAAGAGTATCTTTCCACTCAAATCCCGAGCTTTGGTGGAGCTCACACGACAATCGCGGAAACATGCTTGACATACCTTAACTTTCAGCACTTCCGAGAACTTCTGCTCGCACTAGATGCCCCCCCACAAACTGCTCCATTTCTCGAGTATTGCTCTTTGTATTGGGGTGTTCATGCCCAAAGAGAGATCTCAAGTGACGCAAGATTGCTTGTGCTCAAGCTTTTTAATGAGCGTGACAACCTCTTTTCTACCGGATTGCTTTTTCGGAGCATCTTGCTTAGGATCGCTTACGATACGCACAGTACTCCCACCAAATTTCCTAGCCTGAAATACCTCAATGCCCTTCCTGTGGGCTTCACTGGCTTACACTGTGCATCCTTTTTCGGCATTGTCGACACCGCGGTTGATTTTATGAAGATGGAAGGCTGTGACATCAACCAAAAGGATTGCGCGGGTATTACACCACTCATATGGGCGGCTATATCTGGGAAAGAGGAAGTGGTGGAGCTATTGTTGGACCGTCAAGACATCAATTCCGATATTTCAGACACCGAGTGCGGCCGGACGGCACTGTCTTGGGCTGCTGGAAACGGGTATGAGGGCGTGGTGAAGCTGATGCTGGGCCGGAAAGATGTTAACGCCGACAAGCCAGACAGGTGGGGCCAAACACCTCTGTCGAAGGCCGCCGAAAGCGGCCATGAGGAGACGGCGAAGCTACTGCTAAAACGGGAAGATGTCGACCCCGACAGGGCAAATAATGCCGGCCAAACACCGCTCTTGTGGGCTGCTCGGGGCGGGCATGAGGGGGTGATGAGACTGCTGCTGGAACGGAAACATGTCAATCCCGACAGGCAAGACCAATGGGGCCGAACACCGCTCTCGCTGGCCGCCCGTAATGGAAATGATGGAGTAGTGAAGCTCCTGTTGGGACGAGAAGACGTTAACCCCGATATGCCAGACAATGGTGGCCAAACGCCGCTCTTTTGGGCCGCCATTAGTGGGCATGATGGAGTAGTGAAGCTACTGTTGGGACGAGAAGACGTTAACCCCGATATGCCAGACAATAGTGGCCAAACGCCGCTTTTTTGGGCCGCCTGGAATGGGTATGGTGGAGTAGTGAATCTGCTGCTGGGGCGGGAAGGCGTTAACCCCGATAGGCCAAACAATAGTGGCCAAACGCCGCTCTCGTGGGCCGCCAGGAATGGGTATGGTGGAGTAGTAAATCTGCTGCTGGGGCGGGAAGAAGTTAGCCCCGATAAACCAGACAATTATGGCCAAACGCCGCTCTCGTGGGCCGCCAGGAATGGGTATGATGGAGTAGTGAAGCTGCTGCTGGGGCGGGAAGAAGTTAGCCCCGATAGACCAGACAATAGTGGCCAAACACCGCTCTCGTGGGCCGCCAGGAATGGGTATGATGGAGTAGTGAAGCTGCTGCTGGGGCGGGAAGAAGTTAGCCCCGATAAACCAGACAATTATGCCCGGACGCCGCTCTCGTGGGCCGCCAGGAATGGGCATGATGGAGTAGTGAAGCTGCTGTTGGGACTGGAAGGCGTTAGCCCCGATAAGCGAGACAATAGTGGCCGAACACCGCTCTCGTGGGCTGCTGGGAATGGGTGCTATGGAGCAGTGAAGCTGCTGCTGGGGCATAAAGATGTCGATCCTAACAAGCTAGATTGCATGGACCAAACACCCCTTTTTCTTGCTATCAAAAGTGGGCATACGGAAGTAGTGAAGCTACTACCCGGAATGGAACACGTCAAGCTAGCAAGTCAGGTAATGATGGAAAAATACCGGTCTCGCTGGCCACGTCGATTGAACGGGAGTAAGTGGTGAGGTGATTGCACGGACGGGGGGCATCAGTTCCCACAAGCGATAACGGGGGCGGAACAGCACTCTTGCCGGTGGCCCGAGAGCGTAAGGAGTAGATAGTTGCTACAAACCTAGAAAACCACAACTTCGTCGTTGTCTAAACTTGCCTAGACATGAACTTCGTGCTCTTTTCACAAGGCCCTCTCAGCCCCGGGCGATCTTCTGAATTCCACACAACCCCCCTCATGGGTTGCATGATCCGGTCCGGCAGACATCCCCCTCTTCTTTTCCCGCTCTACAGTGCCAATTGAGCTTAAGGACTACGCTGTCCCTCAGTTTATGAAGGAAGCCGGAACCGAAAGTATGTGCATTCGCACGTTCAGATCCCCATCAGTATTCGCTAGAGCGGCTGAGCGGGGGCTGATGAGTTCATAATTATGGCGTTCGAGGAAATATGATGGGTGGATACATTGACCTGGATTTACCGTGGATTTAGCTTGTGGGTTGTATTTGTAATAGTTCTTATCCTGGCATTTCTTTTTGTTTTCTACGCTCTTCTTTCGTGGTGTTGTGTTTCCTACATTTTCTTCATTTTCTCCGGCGGACGGGCGTTAGATATATGATACTTTTTGAGTTTCTTTAGACTAGAGTGGGGGGGTTGGTGGCGACGTTGCCCGAAGCGGTGCTGGGATATAGAGATCAGTGACTAGAGGATCGGTTACTACAACTGTTTTGCTTTATATCGTCACTTTAATTTGACTAGCACCTTCCGTACCCTGCTCTCCACCCAGACGTGAGTTTGGTGTCTCCTGATGGCTACCAATTATGCCATCGTATCACCTACGGAACTCCAGCTTTCGCTAGTTTGTGCGCTTTTAAATTCACTTCCCCCTTTGTGATAACCCACCGGAGCGTTGGTGAAATACGGCATAGGTAAATATTGATATATCAACCTAGCGGGCTTAAATCTGGGAGCTTCAGTGGCAGCTATCAACGAGATACCGCAACACCATGGGTTGGGAATCCATGCGGATTGGAATTTTATACTATCCCGGTATCATATATTCAGTCCCCGAGTCCTCAAAGCTTGCTAAAATAAATACAATACTCCCCTCTCCTTTATCCGTTCTTGATTGCCACTGAGTCCTGCTGGTGTGATTGCTCAATCTTTTCACTCCACGTTTATCCACTAAGGGGAGATTCATGAAAGGCACCCTAGATGAATTTGTCAATATGGCGGATATGAGGGTCGCGCGGAAATAGACGATTGACTAAGAGAATTCACATGGAACTTAGGCACTTTGTAGGAAGGATATGAAATATGACTTTCACCGCTCGAAATTCCTTCATTCGCTTGCTCGCTTGTTCGCTATCATTAAAAATAAACTGGGTATTGTGGGGACAGGTTTATAAGTAAAACATGAATATCATGTCCTAATCCTTCCATAGATCACTACACCTCTCTACCATCTCCACATGCCATTATTCCTCCGTACACTCCCGTGATAACAAAGGAAAGACATGTCAGTATACTAGTAATCTCCCTTTAAACAACCTCCTGCATCCGAACCATCTGCACATCCGTCCGGCGGAGCTAAGGAAGATGTGTCTTTACACGTGAAGTAGATTAAAGGTTCTCCTAAAGTTATTGTGAACCCCTTTCTATATTCCATATATATTCTAGATTTTATTCGGAATAACCTCCTATCTAACCTTCGGTTGGGAAACAAAAGTGATAGAACAAAGACCCAACTATTCTGAAGCATCAGGGGGCGGTTTGAGCTGCCGCAGAGAATTGAATAATTGAACCCTATGCTATGTGTTATAAATTCGATTTCTCCAGGGAGGTGGGCCCAAAACATACCCCCCTTCCGAGACAGAAAAAATCAAAAAAATCAAATCGTTAGAATTTTGTGAGGGAGGAAAGCCTAGTGATACAGCACATGGTTCAATTATTCAAGCCTTTATGGTATAGGTGGTTGGGGATGAAATTACATCATAAGACTCCCCCGGCCTTGTTCAGTCTGACAGATAAAGCACCCAAGACCCCTGGTTCCCTGGATCGCGAAGAGCCTGTTACACGCTTTACATCGTGTTATCACCTCCATTGAACTATTTCAAACTTGGAAGAAAGAACAGCAGCTAATTGACTATGCACAAGTTGCTTGTATGCCGGGATTGAAGCCTAGTCCCGGGGAAGCTAGTCCACCCAAACTTAGTGTTCCGAACCGGGTACAGTACACAAAGCACTCGGGCAAGAGTAAACTACAACGCACACTCGGTAGCCTGCTCAACTAGACTCGGGGGATCACAAATCACCACCACAACATTAGCTAGATTGCAGCGATTGGTCTGGGACGGAGTGTGCTTCCTGGCTTGTGCTGGCGTGTGCCCTAGAGTCTGAGTCTTAAGGGATGTTTCAACCGTCATTATAGAGGTTTTGTGCGATGTCGTGAACCAGAATTGCGAGGATAGCCCACTAAATATGACGCTTGCCGCTGGATTCCTTGGTGTTGTGTTCGTTGTCCGCCCCTTACGTCATTTTGTGACTAGTTACTTGTGTAACAAATTTTACCCTCACTGCCAACGCAAACGATACCAATATTCGGTAAACAAATGTGGAAACAAAGACCCCGCTAAAACAGGCTTACCCGAGAGATATTCTTGAGAGTGTGCCCTGTCGAGCCCCCGGAGCACTAACACACATAAGAGGGGGGGTCTCGTTGCTCTGGTGACGGGGGGTTCCGTTTGCGGCCGTGGTAAAGATGGCTCCCTAAAAAAGAGCTCGAACACCAAGATCGACTCCCCAAAGTTGTGCTGAGGTTTGGTGGATGGTCCAAAGCCTGAGGATCAGTGCACATTGACACTCCCGTTAAATAGCATCACAGCCTTAAGTTACTTATAAAATTCCCGGGGCACTCTCACAAAGTTGGATCTCGGTAAACCCTCCTAGTGGGTTAGGGTTATAAACATTCTAAGCGGAATAGAAATAAATTCTAATTCATTCATGACCCTGCATCGTTCCCGCTTTGGTACCATAGCCCCGGATTCCGGGCATCCGGTTAATCTTGAACTGTACGGCGTTCTGTGAGATTGTTCGCACAACCTGGCTTGGGGTATGCCGGCCTTTATTTTAAAGATACTTTATTTTATCCCCGGGTGTAGTGTTTCTTACAGGGACCTAGCCTGATCCCAGGAGCTACATCGGAAAGCCCTGTTTTCGGGGTGCTCACAGGGCTGTCCACCGGTAGTAGATATCCTTTATCTTCCACACTTCTAGTGGCGGTCATGTACTCGAGTGCTGCTCGGCATACCGGCCGTTTAACTTGCCCAACTGCGGTGCGGAGGTTCAGCAAGTGGTCTGCCACCTGGTGTTTAAGGGGGTCGGACTACTTAACGGTACGTATCAAAAACTTTGCAGGCGCGCCACTTAACAACAAATTACAGCCATTGCGTGCTCACGCCTTGTTCGGAGCCTTTGCCGGTAGAGGTGTCTTCCCCAGTTTTCCTCCCTCCCCCCAATGCCCAGGGAAAAAAGACTCAATCGAACAGAAGCATCAATGGTCAAGGCTGGTCGAAAACCTCCCCGTTGAAAAACCTGCGAAAAAAACAAAAAAAAGGGACCGCAGGCGGATCCTTTGGAACAATCTTATGCTAAGTCAGCCAACCAGACCCGATAAATCATCCCCTCTATCTCCTCCACCTCACCTCCTCTCACCTTGATCTCCACTTATTCCGCTGCGAAGGAAATATTCACAAAGTCCCCAAAACCCCACTAAAGCGATCTACATTCTTGCGAAATGTCTCCATGTGTCCGTTATTCGGGAAACCCGCCTACCACGGTATCAACAACGCTAAACAGGAGTCAAGGACAGTCCCCGCATGAACCACTGCCAGACCAGAACTCCCGCCAAAGTGACCCCGCATCAATGGTATTTATCAACGTTACCTTTGCGCCGACGACCCCTCCGCAGACCCCGACAGACTGGGCTCCACAACCGCTCCCAACACGCGTTCCGGGGGTAGAGATCACAGCAGCGCATCCAACCGAGTCCCCAGCCAAGGTCGCCGTGAAGGTCGGCGATAGCCCATCCTTCTTTATCGCGACTCAGGAAAAGCCACAGAACGTGAAGCGTACAGAGTGTCCCCGCTGCGGCAGCACGTTCGCCGGGGCGCAGAAGCTGAAGAGGCATCAGAAGAGCGGCGCCTGTGAGAGGCAGGGGGCTGAGACCTCTCCGGAAGTTAGGGAGGAAAGGGATGGGGTTTGGAGGCGGTCTTGCCCGTTCTGTGAGAATTGCGGTACATACAAGACTAGGAATTCGGCTGTTGTTGCCGTTAGGCGGCATTATAAGGTGCGCCATCCCGAGAGGGATTTGGGGGATAAGAGGAGGAGGAGGACTAATGGGAGGGTTCCTGGCCGGGAGGGAGATGGAGGTGGAGGGAGTGATGGGGGGTTGATGTCGGCGGATGGTGGTGGGGAGGAGGAATATTTCATCCCCCCGGACGGAGAGGACTATGAGCCCATCCGACCATGAGGGAGGTTCGAGCCTGGGGCAGGAATGGATTGGCGAATCCATCGCGGTTTGAGGGAATCAATTATTAGGAATGGTGGGGAGAAAGAGAATGAATTGGGCTCCTTCTTTTGTTTTGCTTTTATTTATTTTTAAAGAAAAAAACCTCCGCTCTGGATTTCATAGGCACCTCTTCTCCAAAGGGTACTGTGTTTGCGAGATCATTTGGTTTTCAACACGGTATCTTGGCGTATGTTTTTTATTCCTCTCATTAAACTTTTCTTTACCCCTCTCGCTACAAGAACACTGTGGTGAACGAAGTAATTATCGTCCTCTCTGCTTATAACAATTGCATTTACCACCCAGCCCCTGGTTAAATCGTATCGGCCTTAAAACTAATAATCTTTCCTAGCACCACGGAGCGCCTCAACCTTGCTCTAATCACGCCAGAACCCCCCGGGGCTACCCCACCAACGGACCTCCTTCACCGCAAAATTCCGACAGCCCCACCGACCAGGCTGCGGTGCATCCAACACAGCATCATAACCCCACTTCCCTCTATCAAAAAATCTCAAACTTAGCTTTCATAGTCCCCCACCGCAAGGCAAACAATCCACCATATCACACCTCACGACGCCTACGATATACTGCCCCATCCCTTTCCCCACTCTCCACTTCGATGCAATTGAGCTATCAGTATGATACGTGGTATAATAACATACAATAAATAAGGCGGGGGCCAACACACAACACCTTACTCCCGCAGCCCTGCCAGCACAAAGTGATGACCACCGGGGGTTCCGCAGTCACATGACCCATGTAGGCTTGCCGAATACGGCTCTGTTCCGGATTAGGAATTTCAGGGCAAACCCCGCTAGTACTGGTGGAGCACTGCTATCCTATGGTAGATGCCGAGCACTTGAAACCGCGAAAAACTGACTCGTGAAGGGCCCTCGAAAATCTCCAACCACAACCACATCTCTAGGATGATGTGACTTGGTAGAGGTGCTCGGAAGACACTCCTCTCTAATCATCTGTTTTTTTTGGTTCCAATAAGAACAATCCTCATGCAGATAGAATCTCGAATTACCCATCGACGCGCGTTTCGAAGCTCTTCGAAACCAGCCCCACTTTTTTTCACTGTATTATGTAAGCAAGTTGAAACACATTGGCGTTGGTTGATTTCTGGGGTCTGGCGCCATACCCAGGTAAGTTGAGATATGGTAGAGGATAATAGCGGTGGACGAATGGGTTTAAGCGCTGGACGCCGCATGGGTTGTTTGGAGCGGGGCTTTCATGAAGTCGGGGGATTGAAGTACTTGACAGCTTCGACCGGCAAAGGGGGGTAGAACTAAACCACCCTATATGTGAATGTTGTTCAGATCCTCGCTGGAGACTTTTCTGGGGATTTTCCGAAAAGGATAATCAAACGTCAGAATTCGGCTCGAAACGGGGAAAACCTAACGTATCATAGTGCCGGTATATCCGCTATCCTACTTTTTTGTACCCCCCTCTCCCTACCCTCAACCGCAATTAGGAATTCCAGACACTTACGATTTTTGAATTCTGCGTTTCCCCGTCCAGCCCAATTCTGAGCCCAATTCGTGGCTGGGTTAGTTTTTTTTCCGTCTCTGGGGGTGTGTTTTTGCTGTGCCTTTCGCCCTCTTTTCAGAAAGGGGAATTCTGGACTTCATAGCACACCGTCCAATCATTCAATTTTTTATCGTATACAGCGCTCTCCTATACCGGTATAGGCAAAAAGGTCGTTTGTATATATAATACTTTACTCTTGTTGCACTGGGGTTTTTAAACCGCCTGGCAGCTTCAAAATGTTAAACCCCCGTTTAGGTTATCTACCAGCCACGGCCCGGACCTTACACGTCCTGTGTAGGGTACAAGCCAGGAAGGCTTCTCCAGAGCCTCAGCGGAGTGTAGCATCCGATAGCCTTCGAATGAGCTACAGAGGGGCTGGTGGTCTCCCCCATCCTCTAAAATGTGATTTGGGGAAAATTATTGCCAGGACTATACGGACTACCCTGTTGTAAACGCGATTGAAGGAGATCCTAGGTTCCTGAATGTGGGCTGTGTGCGCAAGTAGGATATTCCTTCAGTTACCATAACCCTATCACTTCAATCAGGTGACTCACCAAAACTTACCCCAATCTGCAATCGGAAATAGGTACCTCTCCACTTTTTCTATAAATCTCCCTCTTCCTTCTCTTTCATCACACCGCCACCACGCATCAAGCAACCTCTCCCTCGCTACACACAAAAATCTCCCGCGCACCAGGCATAATTGTCCAATTTACCAGCCATGTCTCCAAAACCAAAGAAAGCTATCTCTACTAGTAAGACTACTAGTAAGCACAAGGTTAGCACACCCTTTTCATTTTCTTAGAGCACAAACTCATTAATCCTGACATACACAGCTTGTCACTCGAAAAGCCACTCGCGACACGCTCAAAAAAGTCCGTCAAGAGATTGACAGAGTCATGAGATCTCTCCCTGACCTGGTTGAAATTGAAGACTCTATCAAGCTCTTTGGGACTAAACTCGACAAACTCCAATCCGAAATGGAGGGGCTCAATGAACGCATGGACGATGTGGAGGACCGGATCGATGACCTCCACGAAGCGGGGATGCATCCGGAGATCGAGTACCTTGAGCGCAAGATCCGTTGTCTCGATCAGGAAATCAGAGAGTTGAGGGGATTGCTACCCATTTCCAATGAGGCAGATGGGTTCGCTGCCAGAGTCGATGGACAAGGTGCATAGTTGTTGCCGTACGCTTTGAGAGGTTTATAGAACTCTGGATATGTAAGCCTGTATTTGCTGTCGACACTTAGCTCAATCTAGAGTCTATGGTCCCATCTAAAGTATGGGGTTACTAGAACCATCCAATAAAACTTCACATCACAACCTAGACCAAAACTCATTCAAGTGAATCAAGATAAATGTCAAACAAGCTGCCCTGTTTTGTGGGGTCGCTCCAATCAAGTGACTACCTCACAGAGCACAAGACCCCATTCTTTTCCATCATAGTAGCACCTGAAACCCGATGTTCCAAAGTATCTAGTGTGTCCATCTTCCGAGCATGATCGGACCGTCAGCTGTATCTATTTTTATCCTATACATGTGGAGTCGAGCGTATGATTAGAAGCACAACAGGTAACGACGTAACATACGTCCTGCATGGTTGATCATGTGTACTGTTTTCTTGTAGTTCCCTCCTCTGCTCTCCTTTTTTTTTATCACTACTCCTATCGTTCTACATAATCATCCAGTGTAGTACCAATCGAAGATTATTTCCTCACCTCATCCCCTATGCCCCTTGGTCAATTCCATTGATACACGGGTCTTCCACTCTTCACTATAGCTTTCCACTGTTGAACGTGGAACGTTCTGGACTGCTCACCATTTTCATATATTCCCATGCGCGTTGGATTAGGAACCTTCTCGCTACGACCTGTTACACACTAAACCTTCGAAAGATGTCTCACCAGCAGTAGCTTTATACCGATCTCCGACATCAACCCTGCATATCTAGTGCAACAGCATCAAAACCTCTATCCATTGACAATGAAACACGAACTATCATCAATAGCCCAACAAACATGACATCCGCGTTATACACTTAGTATTCAGCAAACCGGGTAACCACAACCTCGGTGCTTTGGTTCTCACCTCGGATGGGATTCGGCTGAGAAGTAAGAAAGAGCCCCAATACTGAAGAAACTGATCAAAGATATGGCATGCGCAGGAAGTGTGGTGTGGAGGAAAGGTCTTGTCTCACGGAGGATATAAGAAAGCCTGTTCTTCCCTTTGTTCCTTTGTTTTCAGTTCATCATCGCATTCATTATTTATTCACTTGGTCTCTCTACTTTTTTGTCGAAGTTATTCATTACCTTACACGATTCCATTATCTCTTTTTGTTTCTTTGATATCTTTTCTCTATCCAAATTGTTTTTTTACCAATAAAAGTTCGGCATCGCCAGATCACTGGAATTTATATTCGCTGCGCATAACCTTATAGTGTTGAACATCCACCCCCTTGTTCCGTACCCAATAGTGGCATATATTGCTGTGTGGCGACTAGGCATATTGGAGCGCTTGTGAGGGCTAAGCGACTTGCACTGCCAAGGACGGCGCCCAACTAGGCCTTGCAATGAAATTCACTTCGTAGTCCCTCACCTTCGGCCTTGGGCGCCAGACCGCTCGGAACGCTGACACATCCGGTGTTGCCAAGGACCCAGTCTTCGCATCCGGGAGGTCCGGATCAGATGGGCTCTGGGATAGTTTCTACCATTTTTGAATGAGGAGGAACACTATGCCCCTCACAGTTGAATGCCCGGGCGGACTGTAGGAGCTGGCGTCCTGTACGATACCTTAAACTAAAGAAATTAGCTCCACGCCTTCTCTCCCCTCCACACATCGTATCATACTACTAGTCATGGACACGATCATTATCGAGCATATAATGGGGGGCATGCTCGATCATTATCGGATCGAGGGGACCCCATGATCGAATGATCGATGAAACTTGGGACCCTGATCGAGTGATCAATCATGGACATTGCTCTAGCACGATCGAGTATAGTGGATCATCGACTATACTGAGTATGATCCATTTTGTGTTCACTTTAGGTTAGTGTGTGGATTACTATCAACTCTTTTCCGTTTTTCTCAACACAAGCACTGCCCTCTTCTCAGTTCGGTGCACAGAGTTGAACTAAATCTTTATCTATATAAACTTCTTCTCTTCTGGCCTCGCAAGAATATTCCTTTATCCTAACAGCCCCTCAAACAATCATTATTGCACTGACCACTGGCACAAGCCTTTCTGCCTTAGCAACTACTCCTCTCTAGATTTTACACCCTAGTACTGTAAGTTGTCATATGAGGTGGATTGGATGTTAAATTGATTTTCTTCATTTCTTTAACATAAGGCAAATTCATTCTGTAGTGTGGCAAAATTGCAGCCTGCCTGATGCACGTTTGGCTCATTCACTTTCGTACTTCCTTAGCGAGTGGAATCAGACAGAGATATCAGGTTGTGGTACCAGGCCTGTAACATGTGTACATGTTCCGTTAACGGTACACAGGAGCGGGCAGTGCAGGACCTCCTATGTTTAGTTGATTTATATTTGGTTTATTTGATTTGTTTTCACATCAGCAAAAATTATTATATGCTCCTGAGCTTCCTATGCATCAGACGCTCAGGATGCTCAGAAGGTTAACCATTACTCTGGACGCGACGTCGGCTGGACATCAGATCCGGATGCCATTCCCCATCTACCCCTGCGTCCTCGACATCCCGACGACGTCCACCACCAAGCGCATGCGTCCACATGCCCTCAGACCCAAAGCTCTCCCGCATCCCGACGATCTCCTTCCTGTGCCTCCCTCGTTATTGCGGAATCCAACTTCACTCCAGCATCTGGAAGACTATCCGGATGCTTAGTCTTCCGGATGCTACACAGCGATATTTGAACCCCCTCTGCATCAATTGCCATGTCTGGCTATAGGCTCCCAATGCCTTCCAAAGAGCTCAAATGTTCGTCGCGACGGCATCGTGATGGATCACTTGCATACTCTCGACGGCGTCGTGATAGCACACATATTCCAGACGCCATCTTGAGGACGTCGTGATAGCTCACATGCATACTCTGGACAGGGTCGTGATAGCACACATGTTCCAGACGCCGTCTTGATGACGTCGTGATAGCTCACATGCATACTCTCGACGGTGTCATGATAGCACACATATTCCAGATGCCGTCTGAATCCCTCCACTATTTATTCGTATTACAGAGTGCCATTCACAAAAGCTTTGAGGCGCTAGTGCCCCTTGTATCGTGACTTTGAACCTCATCAGCATCTTGATATTCTATTATTACTAGTCTACTGCGGTGACCAGGGTGTCCAGGACACCCTGGCCACGGCGATTCTATGTTTCTGAGCTTTCGCTCAGATCTCGCTCAGAACTACACCCCAAATTGTCCTCACGGCTCCACAGCTCGGCCAACCGAAATCTAATAGTTTACATTTCCTGCAAATCAAATTCCATAGACTCAACGGTTTACACATCGACAAGTTTACAAAAAACCATTCTGTCCCACGCCTGCGTCACTTTCCTGCGCGTCGTCCAGGCTCAACGATAGCCGACTGGCGAAACCCGGTGTAACAATCCTATTGTTCAGCAAGTATGCAACAGGCAACGACTGTCGTCTCCTGTGTAAGCGAGTCTCGCTTTTCTGCACCAAGGCGTAGGAATGTACTATCTCTTCAGATAGTACGGAACTGGCTGGCTTGTCTTGGGTTGTTCGTAAGAGGTACTATCTCTTCAGATTGTAAGATGGGTGGATTGTCGTGCTTGATAGAACTATCACAATAGTCCTATGTTCGGGCAACCTGTCGAGACTATCACAATAGTCTCCAGGTTCTTAGAGCGTAGGCTCTCGTAGAGGAGGTGCGTATGTAAAGAGAGTAAAGCGTAATCGTATTGCAATATCTTGAGTATAGAAAAGTACTTAGATGGTTGCGTGAAGATCCTATCTCTTGGTCAGAACCAAGCGTCTGATATAGGCATCTTCTCACAACCCTAACCCTGGTGATTCATCACCATCACGTAACATAGCCTCCATGACTCATAATTAGTCATGGTGCGAAATCCATCAGCTGATTCTTACAAATCAGCTGCGCACCTTCTCTTTGCTTGATCCAAACCCATAAACTCGATCATGCGCTCTAATGAGTTGCATGCGTGAAACCCATGACTCATAATCTGAATCATGTGCGAAATCATTACATCGTATGACGTCACGATCGTGACGTCATGAAACCATTAACCAATCATAATCAACCCATGACTCGCAAGTGCGCAGTCATGTGAAAACTATGAGTCAAATAACGTCATAGTGTAAAAGTCCAACATACCTTATGACTAATAAGTATTAGTCATGTGAAATCTGCCTTGCTTAGTCACGATTTGTGACATTAGCTCCTGTCTCCCCCTAGCATCGGTCCCACGATGCTAATTGCCCAAGTCGAGCAACTTCCGCCAAGCTCTTCTCAACTCTTTTTTTAGCTCGTGGTTCCGGCGCTCGAGCTCCTGGTTTCCTTTCCTCGCATCGTCCACCTCTCTCTTCAATCTTCCCAAGCTGAATCCCGATCCTGCAACCGTCCTGCGAAGCCCTTGGATGTCTGCTTGGAGGCGCTCAATCTTGGCTTGCTGGTCTGCTACGTTCCGTCGGTATTCGTCCACGTTTTTTAGGGATTGCTCCCTTCCGTCCAACAGTTCCCGGATCTGCCTGTGTAAGGCCTCGATATCGGGTTGTGTTTTTTCACTCCCCTCCCTCTCCTGTCGTGTCCCCACGACGCCTTTCCTTCCGACGCGGAACTTTGGGTATCGGTGGTACCGGTGCCAGTGTGAGAAGTCCTTCTTTGTTCCATCTTTCTGCGGGTAGTACCCTGCGTCCACCTTGTATTGGACGTGTGTAGGGCACGTGTCGTTGTAACATTCCTTCCAGTTCCTGGTGGAATGCCTTTCCTGTCGTTGCTGGTTTTTTGACCTTTGGACCAGTTGGTCCTCTTCCGGTGCTGGTGCCTTCGTTTCTTATGGCTGGTTCCAGCCGGATCGCGTAGCACTGGACTTCTTGGGGTACCATCCTCGTGGCACCTTCTCGCTGTCGTGTACCCAGCAGTTGTCGTTGTAGCACCCCGTTCAGTGGAGTGCATCGTGTTCTTTTTGCTTTCGTTCCACTTCTTCCCAGGCTGTAGGTGACCGGTATGGCTGGCTTGTCGGCGTCATCTCCGGCAAGCCTATCGTGGTTTCCCAATTTTCCTGAGGGGTTGGTGTCTTCGGCGGGCATGGAGGGGCTTCTTCCCGGTTCTGTGTTTGCGATACGGAGACGAGCACATCTCCGTTCTCCTGTTCCTCTAGTTTGATCGAGGTGCGGCTTGTTTGGGTAGCTGGAGTGGAAGTTCCGCTTTGCGAGGTCTCCATTTTCGAAGTTATCGGCGGGGTACCAGTTTTTGTCATGTTCTGGTGAGTATCCTGTCCACTTAGCTCTGTATTGGAGCTTGTTGTAATGTAGGCGTGAGTCGATGATTTCTTCGAGTTCGTATTCTGGTTCTCCTTCGATAAGGATAGGAGGAGGGGGTTCCGATCGTTGTGAAGGAAGCTTGTTGTCGTTATAGAGCTCGAGAAGAGAGATGTGGAATGTGTTGTGTATTCTCATTGAGGCCGGGAGGTCCAGTTTATAAGCACTGGTTCCTATTCTTGCCAAGATTTTGAATGGTCCAATTTTCTTGTAGTCGAGCTTCCTGCATGGTCTGGTGGTCCTGATATTCCTTGGTAGTAACCACACCATATCCACTTGCTGTAAGGTGGGATCGGGTTTTCGCTGTGCATCGTAGTATTCCTTGTGTCGCATTTGGGCTTCAGTCATTTCTGCTTGTAGTGTGTCATGTAATTGACTCATATCTTCCGGTGACGTTGTCTTTCCTTGTATCAGGTGTCCGATGGCCTGATATTCGGGGTTCGTTCCGTAATTTGCGAAGAATGGTGTGTGCTTCGTGCTTTCTTGATATCCATTATTGTAGGCAAATTCGGCCATTGGTAGAAGTTCTTTCCAATCGTCCTGCTGGTAGTTGACGTAGGCTCGGAGATATTGTTCCAAAGTGGAATTTGTCCGTTCCGTTTGGCAGTCCGTCTGTGGGTGAAAGGCCGTGCTCAGCCTTCTTTCGATCCCCAGTTTCTTCGTGGTTTCTTTCCATAGGTCCGATGTGAATATCGAGCCTCGATCCGTGATAATGTCTCGTGGCAGCTCATGCAGTATGAATATTTCCCTCATGAAAGTTTCTTGGAACTGCTGCGCGTTCATGTCCTTCGTGCTTGGTATGAAATGAGCCATTTTCGTCAGCCTATCGATGACGATTAGGACTGCATCCGATCCTTCTGATAGTGGTAAATCTGTGATGAAATCCATTGATATTGACTTCCATGGCCGATCGGGGGCCTCATTAGGTTTCATCAGCCCGTATCGTGCATGTCGTACGACTTTTGTTCGTTGGCAAATGTCGCAGTTTTTGACGTATTGCTTGATTGTTTCCCTCATGCGTGGCCAGTAGTACTTTCTTTGGAGAAGCTCGGTAGTTTTGGCCCTTCCCCCCTGGCCGGCCTGAGGAATGTTGTGGTGTTGTCGTATAAGGTTGGTCCTTATTCCCTCGTTGTTGGGAATCCAAATCTTTCCTTGGTGCCAAAGGTATCCATTTTTCCATTGGCACAATCCTAAGGCCACCCTTTTCATTTCTTTGTCTCCCTTGTCCAGCGCTTCCCTTATTTTTTGGATTTCGTTGTCCTTGACTGATTCGTTGCTGATTTCTTCTTCATCGTCTGTTTTGAAGTTTATTGTTTCCATTTCTTGGATGTTGGTGTCGAAGTATTTCTCTCTTGGCAAGAGAATCCTTTCTTTTTGTGTGAGCCTTTCATCTCCTTCCTGAGGCATGTCCGCTTTTCGTCTTGTTAAGGCATCCGGCTTGCCTCCTTCTTTTCCTGGTCGGAATTGGATTTTGAAGTCAAAGCCACTCAAGACTTCGCTCTATCGGATTTGTCGGTCCGTCAGTTCTTTCGTCGTTGTAAACCTTATTAGGTTTTTGTGGTCCGTTAGGACTTTGAAGTGCTGCCCACTTCCCTTGAGGTATCGTCTCCATTCCTTGAGGGCTTGAATTATGGCTAATAGTTCTTTGTCGTGTACATCGTAGTTGCATTCGGCAGGTGCCATAGTTTTCGACCGATATGCTATCGGCCTCCATTTTCCGTCTTCATCATGTTGAGATAATATGCAGGAGCAGACATATTTCGAGGCGTCAGTTTCGACAAGGAGTGGTCTCCCTGGTTTGAAGTATGTCAACACTGGGGTTGAGTATAGCTTCTGTCGCAATTCGTCGAACGCCATTTGTTCCTTGTCTCCCCATTCCCATTTAAGGTCTTTCTTGGTTCTGTCGTATAGCGGTTTGGCTCTCCTGCTGAATCCTTCGATAAATCGTCGATAGAAGTTGCAGAATCCCATGAATTCCTGAATTCCCTTTTTGTTGGTAGGTGGCTTCCTGTCCCATATAGCTGCGGTCTTGATTGGGTCCACTTTGACTCCTTCGTTGTTGATGATGAATCCTAGGTATTCCGTTTCTCGTTGGTGAAACTCGCATTTTGACGGTTTGAGTTTCATTCCTTGCTTTCTGATGGCTCGGATAATGGCGGCCACATCCTTCTGGTGTTGTTCCAGACTGTCTGAGTATATGAGGACATCGTCCAAATATACTATGCAGCATATGTCGATATATGATTGCAAAGTCCTGTTGATCCATCTCTGGAAAGCCGCGGGTGCATTGGTTAGCCCGAAGGGCATAACCAAATATTCGTATGTGCCGTATTTCGTGGTGAAGGTTGTCTTCCATTCGTCTCCTTCCGTGATTCTGACGTTATGATAGGCATCCTTAATGTGCAACTTTGTGTAATATTTGGCCGTTCGTAGCCTGTCCAAGGCTTCTCCTATCAGTGGTAAAGGGTATCGATCTTTCTTGGTGACGTAGTTGAGTGCTTGATAGTCGACACATAGTCGGAGTTTTCCATCCTTCTTTTTGACGAACATGATTGCAGATCCTCCGTCGGAGTAGGTTTCTCTTATCCATCCTCGTTCTTCGTTTTGCTTGATATAGTTCCAGAGTTCCTCCAGTTCGTCCTGTGAGAGCGCGTAAATCTTTTTGACTGGCAGTCCTTGTCCTTCCTCAAGTTTGATATCCAGGTCTACTCCTGGTCGGTGAGGCGGTAGCTTTGTTTTTTCTTCTTCTTCAAATACGTCCAAGTATCCGTGATATTCTTGAGGCACCATTGGCTCCAGCTTTCTTTCTTTCTGGTATTTTCCGCTTTTGATGGCTAGCTCGGTGCTAATGTTGACCGATTCTAGGCTTATTCGTCCTTCTTTTTTGTTGTACTTGAGGATACCCGTGGTCGTATCGGGTCGTCGGTAGAACTTTCGGAAAGCTCGAGCGCTGATCTCGCAGATTTGTGCTTTGGAAGTTCCCGTGCTTCCAAATGCTTGTTGACCTCGACCGGTTTTCGCCAGCTTAGGGACTTGGTAACAGTCGCTTTCGACTATTTTCTCCGTAATAAGTTGTGCGATTCGGTCGCCTTTTTGGATCTAGTAGTCCTGGTCGCTCATATTGGCTAATACCACTTTGATTTCGCCGGTATAGTCGGAGTCGATCACACCTGCATTGACAGCAATTTGATGTTTAACTGCCATGCCGCTTCGTGGTGCTATCCGTCCATAGGTTCCTTTAGGTGGTGTAATTGATATTCCAGTTGGGACAACATCTTGTCCTGGGGCTGGGATAGTCCTTTCTTCGTTTGCGTACAGGTCGTGTCCTGCAGCCTTTGCCAATCCTCGAGTCGGTATTCTTGCTTGAGGATCAAGTAACCTAACTTGGATCCTCTGATCTTTCTTGCTTTCGGTCGTGCCGAACTCGACTTTCAAGTTCTCTTCTCGCGCCTCGTCTTCCGGTATTGCGTATACCGTTGGTGATTCCTTTAAACACCACGTCGTACACCGTTCGCTTTCGCAGCTGATCTTTCCTTGGCCCCAGTCGATTCGGGCACTGTGTTGCTTTAACCATGGCATCCCGAGGATGACTTCATGGTTGGGTAGTTGAGCCACTTGGAAGGTTGCCAATTCCCTATGGCTACCAATGTCCATAGGTACTTTCGCTATATGGGTAATTGGTCCCATAGCGCTGAGTTGACCGTCCGCGAGGTAAACTTCTCTTGTCGTCTTTGCTTGCGTGGTTCTGATGTTGTATTTGCTACAGAACCCTTTGTCGATGAAGTCCTCGGTTGCGCGCGAGCCTATCATGGCATTGATCGTAACGTGTCTTTTCGTGCCGTGCAGTCGTATCTGCACCATAATATGGTTGTTCTCGTTGTTCAGTGTTTCCGTGTTATTCCGTGCCGCGTATAGGTTCCTCATCTCAATGGGCTTTGGCTTTGTCTTGTCCCTCAGACCATTGCTTACTGGGGACTTTCGTCGTTTCCCGACTCTTCTTCGGCTGCTCTTTCGACCTCCACTTCTCGTGCTTTGGCTGGTGACCTGCATTGCTTCTTATTGTTGGTTTTTGGTTCCCAGGTTGCTCCTTCTTTATTGTTTGCTTGGCTTCGGCATGCGGCTGCTCTGTGTCCTGGTTTGGCACATTTGAGGCATAGGTTTGCCCTCATTCTTCGTTGGTATTCCTTGGCTGAGATGTTGAACCCAGGTCTTCTTCTGGTAGCGTCCAATTCCATCAGATCTCCTCGGGTTTCGCTAACTGGCGTAGGTCTGAACGTTCCATTGACGTTTCGTGCTGTTGTGTCGAACTTCCCCGTTGGTCTTCCTTTTGTGATGTGGTCCATCATGCTCTGTTTGTTCTCCTTTGCAATTGCCCATCTAGTGATGTCCAGTGTTGTGTTGAGATTGTCCATTTCGCCTGCTTCCCAGGCGTCTTACAGTTTGTTTGACATTCCTCCCAACATCAGCAAAAAAACCTTTTTCACCGGACGTATCAAGCCCGCGTCCGGACGAAGCCAGTCCGCTCTTTGCCTCCCGTCCTTCCGGATCTCCTGAGCCCTCTTTGCCTTTCATCTCTTGCGTCTGGTGTGGCCGGACGCCCCACTTTCCCTCCAAAGTGTCCGAAGCCCTCCTTGCGACCCCACCCCCTCCCCGCGCCTTCCTGTTGTATCCGCCCCCTTATCTTCTCGTCTACAGGCCTCCTGCCTACTCTTACCAACTGCGCGCATCCGGTGGCCCTCCCAGATCCCCTCTCACCTCTAGCGACCTAGATCTGTCTGCTCCCATCCGCGGACATCCTACGTTGCGCATTTTTTAGCCCGCGCCCTACTGTCACTTCCATAATTCCCTTACTGTTCACAAGACGCCCGGCGCGGCCGCCATGGAGACCCCCTACCTTTGTTGGCTTCGCCACAGGAGAGAATAAATTGGTATTATTAATCATCATGCGCAGAACTCACACGGCCGAGTTGAAGCCGGACAGTTTCTAAGCGAATATCTCCGTTAAGTCGCCGGCTTCAACTCGGCCGCCTAGTCAATTCAACGTATTTAAAATATTCCCTTGAACGCCCGCAGATCGTATAATACTCTCGCGGCCGAGTTGAAGCCGGACACTCAATATGGGAACTGCCATCTTAAGTGTACGGCTTCAACTTGGCCGCATATTCATGCAGAACAATTCAACCTATTTAAAATATTCCCTTAAACGCCCGAGGATCGTGTGGTACCCCGGGTGGCCGAGTTGAAGCCGGACACTCAATATGGGCACTGCCATCTTAAGTGTACGGCTTCAACTTGGCCGCATATTCCTGCAAAACAATTCAACCTATTTAAAATATTCCCTTAAATGCCAGCGGATTGTGTAGTACTCCCGTGGCCGAGTTGAAGCCAGACACTCAATATGGGCACTGCCATCTTAAGTGTACAGCTTCAACTTGGCCGCATATTCATGCAAAACAATTCAACCTATTTAAAATATTCCCTTGAACACCAGCGGATTGTGTAGTACTCCGGCGGCCGAGTTGAAGCCGGACACTCAATATGGGAACTGCCACCTTAAGTGCCCAGCCTTAACTCGTATAAATACTGTACATAATTGGATAGAATAATTTAATATATTTCATTAAACGTCCGCAGATC
>Ga0307517_10001130_pt1 | contig 45094 bp, 44 predicted proteins | sample 23_EM_MG_FD_194515 | JGI IMG/M metagenome (GOLD analysis project Ga0307517, IMG submission 194515) | Populus trichocarpa ectomycorrhiza microbial communities from riparian zone in the Pacific Northwest, United States - 23_EM | ecosystem: Host-associated > Plants > Roots > Unclassified | place...
GTCTGTGTACCCATGTTCGCCTCCACCATACATGGTATATTGATCTGTTGTATTGAATTCAGCGCCCAGTTCAAAACGTTTAGGCAGATCCGGGTTAGCCAGAAATAATGAGCCGTAAGAGATTATTTTAGCGATTCCTTTTTCCAGTTCTGCTTCCCCGCTGTCTTTATTGAACCCGCCATTGGCGATAACCAGGTGTTTGCTTATATTCCCGAAAGTTTCTACCGCATTCTTAGGATATTGTGGGTAATTATCCAATGGGAACAAGCCGTTCATCAGATGGATATAGGTCAGTGGCAATTCATTCAACGCTTCGATCAAAGGTGTGAATTGAGCAACAGGCTCACTGTTCTCTATATTGTTATAATAGACAGTTGGCGAAAGCTTAATGCCAACTTTATCGCTTCCCGACGCATCAACCAGTTCCTGCGTAACTTCCAGTACAAAGCGGTTCCTGTTCTCTACACTGCCACCATACTCGTCCGTCCGGAGGTTAGCACTTTCAGATAAAAACTGGTTTGGTAGATAGCCGAATGCGGCATGCAGTTCAACACCATCGAAACCGGCTTCGAGGGCATTGCGGGCTGCCTGGCCGTAATCTTTTACGATCTGTTTGATCTCTGCGGTAGTCAATTCCTGTGGCGTTTCGTAATCTTTCATTCCCTGCGAGGTGAAATGCTGCTGCCCTTTGATTCCGATCGCGGACGGTGCTACCGGAAGTTTCCCTTTTCTATCGACGGAATGCCCGACACGGCCGGTATGCCACAACTGGGCATAGATCACCCCTCCATTATCTTGAACGGATTTTGTCACTTTCTTCCAGGCATCAATTTGCTCCTGGCTGTACAGGCCGGGTGTCAGCGGGCTACCCAGGGCCTGCTCCGAAATGTTAATAGCCTCTGTAAGGAGGAGGCCGGCACTGGCACGCTGTGTATAGTATAATACGGTCAGGTCAGATACAACACCTTCGCCATTGGCACGGCTGCGGGTCATAGGTGCCATCGCCATGGCGTTCTGCAATGTTTCTTTTCCTAATGTTACTTTTTCTAATAATTTCATGTTCTCTTTTTAATTATCTTATTGATATCTGTAAATTGTACTTTTTGATCCGGAAGATATCTTTCGTTAGGTCAGCCCGTTGTCCCGGCAGTATTGCGCCACGCTTTCTTCAACGGTTGGCAGTTCGCCAAAAAGTTCCTTTTGTCTTTGCGGATTTTTGCTGATGTACACTCCGGTATCGATCCACTTGATCATTTCATACATATCTTTGATTTTTTCACTGAAGCGGCCTATGAACGGCAGGACGTAGTTCACTACGAATGGAGGCATAACCGGCTTGACCTCTATATTCTTTTGAAGAACACTTGCAAATGCTGCTTGCAGTATCTTTTCGTTAACCGGCCGGTCCCAGCCGACATCTATAGAAGCATTTAACACCGAGTCCGGCAGGCTTACCGCCGCTAAAGCGGTATATTTAGCAAGTTGAGGGGTATAAATGATCCCATAAGTCCCGGCCAGGAAAGTCGGTAATATGCCTTTGGTGATCTTCGGGAGGATAAAATCCGGTGTCTGGTCAAGGAAAGCACCCGGCCTGAGGGCAATATAAGGCTGCCCTTTTTCTTTCAGGTATTTTTCGATCAGGAATTTATTATAGAAGTGAGGTACTGATCTGGCTTTATCTGATTCAAGAATGGAGATCAGTACAAATCGCGGAATCCTTGCTGCTTTGGTGGCGTCCACCAGGTTTTGGTAACCGATCGTGTCAGTTGTGGGACTGTCGCCCTTTTTTCGGCGGGTGTAACCGGCAGCACTGGCTACAATAACATCAAACCCATGCGCAGGGGAAAGTGCTTGTTTTAAAGAGGCTGCGTCCATCATGTCGCCCACCACAAAGTTTTTAACTCCTAATTTGGTGAGTGCAGTTCTATTGCTGCTTGCTCTGACCATAGCCGTAACTTCTGCTCCGAGTTCAAGGAGCTCTTTCACGATCTGGCTTCCCAGCATGCCGGTAGCACCGGCGACGATAACTTTTTTATTTTTCATTTTGTATTATTGATTAAGCCTGATTGCAGGCATTTTTATTTTCTTTAGTATTATTTATGGGTTCTTGTTATTATGCGACTACCAGGACAACTTTACCATTAACCCCACCAGCTGATACATAATGCTGCGCTTGTGCAGCTTCATCTAACGGGAATGTTTTGGTAACGATGGGACGCAATTTTCCTTCCCTGACCAGAGCCAGGCCGCCTGTCAAACTATTGGCTGAAATATTGGAACTGATAAACCTCGCTTCAACCTGGTGTTTTCCCGCTAATTCGGCAGAAGGCGGGGTTACGATACTGAATAGCTTACCACCGGGCTTTACTACTTCGAAAAGTTTATGCTGAGATTCGCCACCGGCGCAATCAACTACCAGGTCAACATTGTTAAATAATACGCTAACATCTTGCGATCTGTAATCAATCGCCTCATCTGCACCGAGGCTTTTTATTAACGCGATGCCGGGCCCGGATGCCGTACCAATGACATAAGCACCGGCGTTTTTGGCCATTTGTACCATGGCGGCTCCTGTCGCGCCTGCGGCCCCCTGGATCAATACTTTCTGGCCTATTGCTAGTTTTCCTTCGTTAAATAATAAGGCCTGGGCAGTGCCAATATTCACGACCAGGGAGGTTGCTTCCTCAAAAGTGGTGTTGCCGGGTTTAATGGCTACATTACTTTCTATTGCCAGCGCGTACTCGGCATACCCGCCTTCCCTGGTCACAGCGATCACCTCGTCACCTGCTTTGAAATTGGTTACCTTGTCCCCGGTGGCGATCACTATTCCTGAAACATCGGCTCCGGGGGTATACGGCAAATTGACAGGACGCATCTTTTGCATGATGCCGTTGCGGAATTTGATGTCTAAAGGATTTACGCTCGCTGCTTTAACCTGAATTAAAATCTCCTTTTCGTTTTTGATTACGGGCTGAGGCGTTTCTGCCACCTCGATTACATCGGAATTACCGAATGCCTTGTATTGTATTGCTTTCATTATTTGGATTTGTTAAGTAGATTATCTGTGTATTCTTTTTGCAAGGGGCAAATACCGGGACCCTCACCATTGCAAAGGCCGTTCTTTTCGATACGTTTAATAAAATCAGGATTGGCCAGGAAGCTGCGCCCAAAGGCGACCAGATCGGCAGATTGATCCTGAAGCATCGCTTCTGCTGTTTCCGCAGTCAGTCCGTTAGAAATGATGATCGTATGATGAAATGCCTTACGGATCGCCTGGTATGTTTTTTCAGGAATGTCAGGGTTGCAGGAAATATGTATATAGACGATGCCTGTTTTGTCCAGCTCTTCGCTGAGATAGGCGTAGGTTTGATGCACCTCATCTTTACAATAAGGTGATTGGCCGCATAATTGGGAAAAAGGAGAAAAACGAATACCTGTTTTATCCGGGCCAATAGCAGCCGAAATCCCTTCGACAATCTCTATCAGCAGGCGGCTCCGGTTTTCTATATTACCGCCATATTGGTCTGTCCGGTTATTAACGTTTGGGTTTAAGAATTGCTCCAGCAAATACCCATTGGCACCATGAAGTTCTACACCATCGAAACCGGCGAGGATCGCATTCTCGGATGCCTTTATAAAATCACCAATCACACGGCTTATGCCTTCCAGCGTAAGGGCTACCGGAATGGAGTGTTCCTGCATACCAAAAGAATCCGTAAATATTTCACCGGCAGCCTTGATATCCGAGGGGCCAACCGGTTGTATTCCGTCTGGTAGGTTCGCAACGTTAGCGATGCGCCCGGTATGCATCAGCTGCAAGAAAATTTTTGATCCGTTCTGATGAACAGCATCCGTGACTTTTTTCCAGCCCGCAACCTGTGCTTCGCAATAGATTCCCGGAATTCGGGGATAGCCCAGCCCTTCGGGACTTGGGGAAGTCCCTTCTGTCACGATCAGGCCCGCGCCAGAGCGTTGGGCATAATACGTGGCCATCACTGGAGTAGGGATGTTACCGATAGCCCTGCTGCGGCTGACCGGTGCCATCACCAGGTGATTTTTTAATTGGAAGGTGTCCTTCTGAAATGGTGCGAATAATTGCTTCACTTTCGTCATTTAATTTCTATGACCAAAAGTAGAAGCTATTACAAGGGTAAAATAACCCGAAAAGACGTAAGAACACCCTTATCCGACAACCGGATTAGCCAGGAAAGGTTGTTTGATTAAGTGGAGGAGAATTTTTTTGGCGTGATACCATACTGCTTTTCAAAAAACTTGCTGAAATGGCTAAGGTTGGAATACCCCAATTCGTAGCCGACTTCTGCAACGGAATGTTTAGCTTGTTTTAACAAAAAGGCGGCTTCTTCCATTCTGGCCTTTTGGTAATAATTATAGATCGTATCACCAAATGTCTGCTTAAAAAGCTGCTTCAGTTTCGTTTCGCTCATCGATGCGATAGCGGCTAATTCACTGATTACCGGCGGGATACTCAGGTCGATCAATATTTCGTTTCGGATGACCAGGAGTTTTTCTGCATCGTTGCTATTGATATTTTTAATAGTCGTGTTCTCCCTGAGCGACAATTTACTAAAAAGCAGGTACATCAATTCCTGTACCTTGATCTGCACATAGAAATTATTCATCGGGTTGTTCATGTCGACGGATACAATATTTTTAAGCAGTAATTGCATTTCCGGGTTCAGGCTTTCGAAAAACAGAAAGGAGGCATTTTCTGCTATGATGGTTTTTAAGGTGCCGTTAGGATTTTCAATAGATAGTACGGAGCGTAAGCGGTTAGCAGTGATCCCAACAACTACATAATGAATGTTGCTGCCAGCAGGGAAGCGGATCTCCGTGCGCAGGTCATTTGTGGACAGCAAAATGGAGGAATCATTTTTGGGTGAAAATGGTTTATTTTCCTCGTTATTATATCTCACTTCAAGGTCTTCCGTGTTATTATAGAAAAAAATGGTGCGGACATCGTTAACGCTGGCAGCCGGATTACGTTTGATGATGAGATCTTCATTTAAGTTATAACGATGAATCGTTAACTTGAAATCCTCGCCAAACCCTACTTTACGTACATAACCTGTTCCCATTGCCTTCGGGATATCCAGGAAATTATCTCTCACAGGAGCATTGATCTGTTTTGCAAACAGTGTGATAAAGTCAAAACCTGGTGCTGCTGTAAATTCAAAAATCATGGCAAGTTTTAACTAATTAAATTTCTAAGATTATGTGAATTTCTCAAAGTAAGTCATGTTTCTCCAATATAATTTTATTCAAGCAAATTATTTAATATAGAATGCAAGAAAAATTAAATCCTGCAGAGTATTGTAACTCTGAATGCTACTTCAATGACTGTATAATCTTCCGTTTCAACATTCATTAGGTGAGCTAAATTCTTCCATTACAATTTTGTCAATATTTTACTTCAAAAAGCAATAGATTATAGACAGCTCTCGCCAAAATTTCCAATTCTTCGTAGTTTCTCAATGAATTGGTTCGAAAAAACGCCACTGTCGGGACAATTAAAAAAAGGAAGCCATCAAGAACTATGGCCCCAGACTAGACATAATTCGAACCAAATACTGGATCAATTGAAGATTTTAAATCAATTAGAAGTTGCTTAAAACGAGAGGCGACACCTTAAGACCAAGTTATTCCGTGTTTTAACTCAAAGTCTGGATCGCTAAACTGCCGGCTCCGGAATGCTTCACTTTATTCAGCATGTCCTAAAGTCTCCCCTTGGATTTACGATGAATAACGGTATCTTTATATAAGTCATTTGGAATCAAATAGTTGCACAATGGTTGTGGAAAATTCGGGAATTCGCACCTTTGCAAACTTGTAAAATATTGAAAACAAGGCATTTAAAGGAATAGGTCCGAGTCCCGTCCAACTTTGATTATTTATAATTGCCAAATTAACATTCCAAATGAGGGAATGACCGACCTTGGGTCTGAGCTCAGTCATTCACATAAGTTAACCTAATTAATTTTTTGAATTAACCAGATTAACAACAACTTTCACCATCATATCTTTTTCATCAGGTTTACTTTCTGCAATCATAAGCGTTAAAGCGACGAGGGTATTATCGGCAATGCGCTTTCCCCCGTCTTGCCTGTACAAAATATTGTTCCTTTCCATAAACCAAACAAATAGATAGGCTGCAATGCGCTTATTGCCATCGGAAAACGAATGATTCTTCACAACGAAGTATAAAAGGTTAGCAGCTTTTTCCTCTATAGTGGGATAGAAATCAACACCTCCAAATGATTGATATATTACGGCAATAGAGCCTTTGAAAGAATCGTCCTTTTCATTTCCGAATAACGAACTACCGCCAAATTTATCTTTTAGATCTTTTATGGCGCTCATGGCTTCTTCATAAGTAGCAACAAATAATTGCTGATCAGCCGTTCCTTCAATTGTTAATTGTTGATGGTCATATTTGTCAAGTATGTCCAAAGCATAGCTGTAATCTGTTACGACTTTTAGCAAGCCAGTCGCTTCATCGGATGTTAACTCTTTATTTTTAACCACGTTACCTAAAAGGTGCACCGTTTGTTTTAATGAATTAAATTGATCGGCTTGTTCCCGCAGTTTTTGTTCGTTTATTGCATATCCTTTTACCAGATATTCATTTAATATTTTATTAGCCCATATACGGAATTGGGTACCCCGTTTTGAATTTACCCGATAGCCAACTGAGATAATGGCATCCAGGTTGTAAAACTCGATATCGCGGCCTACATTCCTTTTACCTTCTGTTTGAACTGTTGCATTTTTTGCAACAGTTGAATTTTGATCTAATTCACCCTCTTTATAAATGTTTCGAAGGTGTCTGGATATTACGGATTTATCTCTCTCAAAAAGATCGGCTATTTGATTAAGCGTTAACCAAACTGTTTCTTTATCAAGCCTAACGTCAACATTAGTCGAGCCGTCTGCTATTTGGTATATGATTATCTTATCTGTTGTCATGAAATTTAAAATTAAGGGTTTTTATTTACTACCTGTAATGATTGTATATCTAAGAAGATGATTCTTAGATATCTCCTACATAGCAGACAATTTTTGTTTTAATGCAGCCATGTCCTCGCTAATCTTCAGATCAACAATCTTTGCATAATGCTGCGTTTGCTTTAAACTTTTATGGCCCAGCATTTTGGAGACAGTTTCAATCGGCACGCCATTACTTAAAGTGACTGTGGTTGCAAAAGTATGTCTGGCGATATGGAAGGTCAGATTTTTATTTATCCTGCACCCGTCGGCAATTTCCTTCAAATACGAATTCATTTTCTGATTAGTCAGTACAGGTAATACTAAATCTTTATTTACACATTTAGGGTCATCCTCATATCTAGTCATGATTTCTAACGCAGCCGGCAATAAGGGTAACCGGGTAGCAGATTCTGTTTTCTGCCGGGTAGTTACGATCCACTTGCCACCATCTACGCCGGTAACAATATCAGAACGCCTTAATCGGTAAACATCTACATAGGCTAATCCAGTATAGCAGCTGAAAAGAAAAATATCACGGACGTGGTTTAACCGGTCAGTCTCAAATTCTTTGCAAGCAATATCATTTAGCTCTTCTTTTGTCAGTGCAACCCGAATTACTTCTTTCCTGTTCGTTTTAAATCCGGCGAAGGGGTCTTTGAGTAACCAGCCTTTTTTAATACACTCCAATACGATTTTTTTGAAATTTCCGAGGTATTTCATAGTCGCATTGTGCCCGCACTTTCTTACGCTTTTCAGCCAAAATGCAAACTGGGAAACAAATTCATAATTCAGGTCTTTAACATCAACGTCCTCCAATTGATATTTCCACTTGATAAAAGCCGCTGCGTGATCATGTGCCGTCTTATAGCGCATTAATGTCGAAGGAGCGAACTCCTGGCCAACCAGAGCCTTCATCTGTTCATTGTGGTGCTTGAAAGTGGCGAGGATCATTCGCCTTTCTTCACCCTGACCCGTTAATACATTTTTGAGATTTTCTGCGGTGAGCATTCTATCCGCATCCATTAGCATTTTCTTGGCCTGATAGACCTTGCTGCACATGACATCCAAATAACTATTAAGTGCTTTTGCATCTTCTTTTAAGCCGGTCGCACGGCCAGCTGACGCATTCCACCGTAGGTTATCCCATTGTCTTTTGGTGGCAACATCTTTTGATATGCCATCAACTGTTAACCGCAGGTAAATGTACCTGGCATTTCCTTTTTCATTTTTGGGCTTCTTCAGAAAGAAGAACAGCCCGAAGCTTTTTTCTAACATAACGAACATTAAAGGGTTAAACAAATGTCGAAATGCTGCGTCTTTTAATCAAGATGTTCACTCGCTGAACAGGTTGATATTCAGTTAATTGCAAGGACATCAGCGCGTCTTTTTTTCAATTTAAAAGACGTCATGAAAGACGCGCTTAAATATTGAATAATTCGGCATGCTTTGGAGGGGCCTAAAATCAAAAAAGCCTCTAAATCATATGATTTAAAGGCTTTTGAACATTCTTGTAATGTATTTGGCGGAATGGACGGGACATGAACTATGCCCAAATTTCGCTAAAAACAATGTTTTTGCCTTGGTGCTCACCAGATGCTCACCAATTTTTTGCAACTAAATGACTGCAATAGACTTACCTCAAAAATACGAATTCATATCAATTGTTGCAATTTAGTTTACTCAAATTGTTCCCGAACCTGTTTTTGACAAACTACGACCCGAATAGTAGCTTTGTAAATCTACAATTAACAACCTATGAGCAATACCTATTTCAAACCGCGTGACCGTTTTGATTTTGCAAACGATACCTTAGATATTGGTAACCCGTTAACCTGGAAGCGGGCACATTTTTTAAAACATTTTTTTAAGCGGGTTTTCGCCATCGATGATAACCGGCTGGACGAATTTTACCGTCACCATTTGGCTCATTATTTAGCAAATCATCAAGACGGCAGCGAAGAATCCTTTTTTAAGTATTTATGGGATATGGTGGAAAGACAATTAAAAGTACTGACAGGGAAGGATATATATGATAAAAACCATATTCGGAATGAGCGCGAAATCGAACGCCTTAAAAAATTTACCGAAATACTGATACCGCTCGACCGGTGGCATTTCCACAAATCGAATGACGCGGTGATCGCGCAGCAGGAATCCGAAATCCATACTCTTAAACAACAGATCGCAGCGTTAAAATCCGAATTAAAAAAAGCGACGAGCATGGACACCAAACAGTATATCAATATTCCCAAAGGCAGGCTGCTCACTTTCCTTGACCTTGGCATCAAAATACTGGGTCTTAAACTGTCGGACGGAAAAGAGCTGTTATTTGCAGAATTTCCCATCGTCTATGTCAAACTGATCTGCAAGTATTTCCGCGAGGGCCATGAGGAGATCGATTTTGACCGAATTCGACGTTACTTCCCCAAAGACAGAAGCAATCCCAGTAACCGTTCGGCCACTGTCGCCGAAGACCAGCAACTTTTCGAGATCAAATCTATCAGAAAACGTGGTTAAAGGCAGGCGCAGCAACTTTCGCGCTTCCTGCGATTGTCTTGAATGACAGCAAGCTGATATTGAGCAATTTATAGCAATAAATCAGCTTACCTTAAACATCATCAACTTACCATGCAGTTCTGTATGGTAACGAAAAATCGACTGTATAGCACACATTTGTCCCAAAACAAATGCTATGCAAATCATCAATTACGAGGCCCTTAGTCAGTGCATCCGGGAGGCGGTCAGGGCAGAACTACAGGAACATTTTAAAACAGCAGTCAGCCAGCCAGCCGAAGAACGGCTCCTGTCCAAACAGGAATTGGCCGCCGAGTTGGGCGTGTCATTGGTTACTCTTACCGAATGGATGAAGAAAGGACTGCCATTTCTCCGCCTGCACAAAAGGGTTTATTTCAAAAAGAGCGAAGTGCTCAAAATTATGCAACAAAATTTTAATGATTAAAGAAAGGAAAAAGATGCAAGTAGAATTAATCACCAGGCAAGATCTGGCCGCTTTCAAAAGTGAGTTATTAACGGAAATGAAAGCCCTGATGCAGCCCGGCCAGGGACAGAGTAAACAATGGCTAAAAAGCGTAGAGGTCAGGAAACTGCTAAATATTTCACCGGGCACTTTGCAAAACCTGCGGATCAACGGCACCCTTCGCTATACCAAAATAGGCGGCATGATGTACTATAAATTAGAAGATATCCATAAAGTGCTAGAAGGGGGTCTTAAATGACACAAATCAGTAATCAAAAAGAAACGGCTACCTATAGCAAATGGATAAAGCGCATGGCCCCTGACAGCAGGATGCTGGCCACGCATGTCAGCCTTTTTACCGCCTTATTTGTCTGCTGGCAGCGCAGTGATTTTAATAGCCCGTTTCCGGTGAACCGTAAGGAACTGATGAAGCTCAGTAAAATTGCTTCTATAGCGACTTATCACAAATGTATCCGGGAACTTGACGCCTACGGATATATCCGTTATCAGCCATCCTATCATCCGAAGAACGGGAGCCAGATTTACTGGCCGCAGGAAACTAATGATGCCTGACAAGTGCTGCAAGCACCAAAAATCCCGCAGGGATTTCCGGCGAAGCCGCCGCGATAGCGGATCGCCGTTTTTGCGGAGCCAGCTATGTTTCGGCCCTGCCGAAACTCGCTGGCCCCCCTCATGCTATCGCATTCGGGGGGATTTTTAAGGGGTTTTGATGAGACAGGATTAAGCTATATAAACAACTATACAGCTATTTATTTAAATGCAAAAAATAAGTAAAAAGAGAACAGGGAACAAGGGTGGGAGGCCAAAAGCAGAACTTAAAAGAGATACACATTTAACGGTTATGTGCAATATCATTGAAAAGAAGATCATACAATCTAATGCCAAAAGTGCAAGAACAAATGTGTCGGTTTACCTGCGGGAATTAGGGTTAAATGGCCGCGTCAGGATGATAGTCAAAACGTTGCCAAAAGAGGTACTGCAATTTATCGGGATGCTCAATCACATAGCTGCAAACCTGAACCAGATCGCTAAGAAACGAAATAGAGGGGAAGACTTGAATGCGCTGGACAGGGCTTTGCTCAACCAGGAGGTGAGGGCCATCCAAGAAGTAGTCAATGACGTTAAAACCTATTTGCAATGATCGGGAAAATAGCTACGGGCAAAAGCTTTCGGGGTTGTATGCAATACCTGCATGACGGTAGGTTGCAGGAAAACGAGGAATTGCAAAAGTTGGAAATGGAGAAGAAACAGGCAGAAGTAATTTACTATAATCAATGCTTTGGTAACAAGAAAGAATTGATCCGGCAGTTTGTCGAGGTCAGCAAGCTAAACCCCAAAGTCAGCAGGCCTGTCTTTCATATCTCGATTAGCCTGGCGCACCAGGACGCCAACCGGTTAGACCGGCAGGACAAAGCCGATATTGGAGCTGCACTCGCCCAAAAGTTCGACTTTGCGGATAAGCAGTACGTGGTCATTACCCATGCGGACACCGAACATGAGCACCTGCACATCGTGGCAAACCGGATCGGCTACGATGGCCCGACCGCAAGCGACAGTAACAGCTATAAACGAATGGCTGAATTTTGCCGGGGGATGGAACTTAGTTATAAGCTGACACAAGTATTAAGCCCGAATAAGTTCCTGAAACCGGAACAGCGTGTAACGCAAAGTCAGCGGGTAGATCAACGTAAGGAAGCATTAAAGCAACAGTTAGGACAGGCAATAAAAGAATGCGTGAGCATTAAACAGATTGCCGCATATATGGAAAAACAAGGCTATTCGGTAGAGTTAGGCCGGGGTATTGCTTTTACCGATGCGCAAATGGTCAGGTTTAAAGGCAGCCAGGTGGGTTACAGCCTGGCAGATATAGAAAAAAAACTAAAACAGGAACAACAGTTAAGACAACAGCAGGAATTAATAACGCGGCAGCAACCATCGCTGGCCCAACAGCTAAGAGATGTTATGGAGAAGCCTAAGGAACAAGATCAAAAAGAACAACAGGAACATAAAAAATCACATGGTATGTCATTATGAAAAAACAAGAAATGGAAATGGATGAACAGTCTATAGTCACTGTGTTAAAGGAGATGCTGGGGCAAGACATCAAGACGCAGCAATTCATGGAAACAGAAAAAGAAGCGCTGCAAAAGCGCGATTTGCTCCTGGAGCAAGTAGTCCAGCGATTAGAAAATATAAAGGTAGAGGCGCCGAAACCTAACCTCTCTGAAGTCATCGGTGCTATTAACAATGGCTATGAGAAAATTGCGGCGGCGATAGAAAAACGGCCAAAACCTATTCAAAGGTTATGGAGGATTTATCTTTTCCCGGAAAACAATACCCGGGAGTATTATAGAATGGTATTTGGCCGTCTTTTCTTTTGGGGATTAATGTTGATTATAGTAATCTATGTCGGCACTTTTATCAATAAAGGAATAGATGCTTACCAAGCGAATCAATATAATAAAGAGGGTAATGCCTGCATAGCAGCCTGGAATGAAATTTATGCGCAGTCGGGAAAATTGCAAAGGAAAAAGATGTCCAATGCCTTAACTAAAGCAAAAGACGAACGGTAACAACAATTAATTAATCACTAATAATTATTAAATTTGATAGACGTTATGGATAAGAGTATGGAAACACAGTTTGTGACAGATGCCACGGGGACACCAGTAAGAGTAGTAATGGATTACCAGGATTATGTTAAAATAGCAGAGCAACTAAATCTGCCGTTAACAGCTACCTCAACGATACAAGAACGTAACCCTCTGGACTGGTATTCGCTAACCGAAAGCGCCAACTCCATTTTAAATGGACTGGTTGCCCTTGCTTCAAGGGAACGCCGCAATGAGTTAAATAAACCCACTCCAGATCAAAATCGCATTAAAGAATTGGAAAACCTGCGTGATGAGGGCATTAAGGTGAGCCGGGATACGGAAATTTTTTCCAGCCTGGAAAAAATGGAGCAGGTCATTGCAAAATATAGCCCGATCTTATTGGCTGAGAAAAAAAAACTCCAGATCTAAGCAGCGATGTTGCTGTGGATTTTACAGCATCTCTAAAAACCCTTTACACAATACCCCCTGCTGAATTCAATACCATTCAAGAGGATATTATATACGATTTTACGCATGGCATTGATCCGGCCTTAAACCCTACTGTGATTATTTTAGGGGGACAGCCAGGTGCGGGTAAAACGGAATTAGAGAAGTTGGCTCTTAAGGAATTGGGCGGCCGAGCGATCATTTGTAACGCTGATTTATTCAGGGATTATCACCCCGATGCCGAAGAGATCAAAAACAAGTACGAAGCTTACTATCCTGAACTAACCGCCAAATATGCGCAGGACTGGAATAATGGACTAAGAAGTTATTGCGAAGCCAACCGTTTGAATTATATCCTGGAGACTACATTTTCATCGGGGCCGGTCATGAACCAGACCATTGCTGAATTACAGGAAAAGGCTTATCGCGTGGAAATTAAATTACTTGCCGTACATCCCCGTTTAAGCTTACTGGGTACACATATCCGCTTCGAAGAAATGAAAGCCAATGAGAGGGCAGGGAGATTAGTCGGCAAAGAAGCTCATGATTCCAGGTATAATTTAGTCGCACCTACGTTATTTTCGGTAAAATCCGAATCACTGTATAATAGATTGCAAATCTATGGTCGTACCGTTGAAGCTATCGAGGGCTCCTATAAAGAGGGTGTTCACTTGCTCGGAACTAATCCCCCTAACGCCGTACAGTTATATAAGGATGAGATTGATCGCAGGTGGACAGTTAATCTTGTGCTTTATTTTGATCAGCGTGTACAAAAAGTACTGGATTTTATGAAAATGCGTAATGCCCCTGAAAGAGAGATCAAGGCATTCCGAGCAGAAATGAGATCTGAATACCCAACGCAAAAGCAACTTCAGGTACAAATAGAACAGCAAATCCAGGAACAGAAGGTAACTGAACAGCTAAATAGACGTTTAGCAGGCAAATTGCCAACTATCAACCTTGCAGGAACTGTATTTACGATTGACTGGCGGTTACGGGAATTAAGGGAAAGCGCTGCGCCATGGAACAAGATCAGCTTTGGGAATCCCGCAATTTCAGAATCCGGGGATCGCTATCTGTGTTTATACAACACCCAAAAGCATACGCTTTACCAGGTACCAAATAGCATAAAATCGTTACCTAAAAATGTGGTTATGCTGGAGATTCCTTATGAATTAAAGTTGGACCCTGTAGCAGTTGCGAGGGAAAGAAATATAGACATCGCAGAGTTTGTGAAAAACCATCCGATTCAAACGGAACTAACAGCAGCTGTAAAGCCGCTATCGGAAACATGGGTAGCAGAATTAATACAGGTGAATTTAAGGAATGACCAGGCAATAAAAAAAGGAAAAGAGCCCGGCGAAGATTTTGACCAAGGCTATAAACGCGGGCCGTCGTTAGGTCGATAAGGGTCAATAAACAACGGGAATACCAAAATATTTCCTTTGTTTACATAAATGATGTCTGCGTTCAGGTCCATAAATCGCAGCCATGGGCAGGTAACACGGTCGATTTTAGGATGTTCGGGGGTGATCCATTTCACAGGCATTCCAAGTTGAGATTTATTATCTTTGCTGTAATGGTTAAGCGTATGATCACTTTATGGATGGCCTGCTTCTTTTTAGGGGGCAGTATCTTGTTGCCATTGGGTGATTTTTCCTTATTGCGAGATATTCCAGTTATGTACCATAACTATACGAAGATCACGACCCCGGAAGAAATGGGGATAATGGATTTTGTTGGTGATTACCTGTTGCATGGGAAAGAGCTATTTGGCCACAATGAACATGATAAACCACAAAGTGCGTCCAACAATATACAGTTCCAGCATCAGGCCAATCCATTGACGGTTGTATTGCAAGCCATTCCCCCTAATATGCTGTTCGTGCCTGAATTGAAAAAGGATTATAAGCCTTGTAATAAGATAACTATGCCTACAGAATACCCGGAAACGCTATACAGGCCGCCACTTTCCTGAGATTGCCCTCGCTACGTTAATCCAACTCATTTTCTTAATCTATTCCTGGTTTCTCAATGCTTTTGAGCGATTGCTGATCCAGGGCATATAATCATATACATGAAAAATATTTTCATCCTTGTTACTTTTACAATACTTTCCGCCACGGTTACCGCCCAAAACACTTTCAGAGCGCGGATCAGGAATGACCGGACCAAAGAAGTATTGAAAGGGGCTACCGCGACAATTACAATTTTGAACTTGTCAGCCGCTTCGGATAGCAGCGGGATTCTTATTCTGAACAATATACCCGATGGAGAATTTGAAATCCAGGTCAGTTTCGTGGGTTTTAACAATCAGGGAAAGACCGTTTCTTTCCCATTGGCTAACCCCGATCAGATTGTGGAATTCGGAATGGAGCCCCAGTCCGACGAACTTGCCGAAGTGGTCATTCAAAGCACACGAAGCAATAAAAATCTCTCCGATATCCCCACCCGGATAGAGGCACTGCCTTTGGAAGAACTGGATGAAAAAAGCACCATGCGGCCCGGCGATATTAAAATGCTGTTGGGCGAATCGACCGGAATACAAGTACAACAGACTTCAGCGGTTAGCGGAAATGCCAGTTTTCGCATCCAGGGCCTTGACAGTCGCTATACACAATTGCTGCAGGACGGGATGCCACTGTATGCTGGCTTTTCCGGTAATTTAAGCTTGTTGCAGATCAGCCCGCTTGACTTAAAACAGGTGGAATTCATCAAAGGCTCAGCCTCGACACTTTATGGAGGTGGTGCGATAGCCGGGCTGGTCAATTTGATCAGTAAAACACCCGGAAAAACACCGGAGTTCACTATTCTTTTAAATGGAACCAGTGCTAAAGGGGCGGATGCAAGCGCCTATTATTCACAAAAATGGCAGCACGTTGGTACAATTATTTTTAGTTCTTACAACTACAATGGTGCTTATGACCCTTCTAATAGCGGCTTAACCGCTGTACCTCAGATGCACCGTTTTACTATTAATCCTAAAGTGTTCCTTTATGCCGATGAACATAATTCCGGCTGGTTTGGAATCAATGCGACCAATGAGTACCGTTATGGCGGGGATATCCAGGTGATCAATGGTCATGCTGACAGTATCCATCAGTATTTTGAGCGTAACAAAACTTTCCGCTTTTCCACCAAATTATCTTTTACCCATAAAATCGACAGCGCCAGGCAGTTCAATATTAAAAATACGGTCGGCTATTTCGACCGTCAATTGGGCGAGCCCGATTTTATTTTTAAAGGAAAGCAGTTATCGTCATTTAGCGAACTCAATTATGTCCAAAATGGCAAACGTACCAGTTGGGTAGCGGGGGCCAACCTGATCACCGATGAATTTACGGCTCAACCATCTCAAAACAACCTGAATTACAATCAGACCACCATCGGTGCATTCCTGCAAAATACCTACAAGGCAAACGATTGGTTTTCATTGGAAAGCGGTTTGAGAACTGATTACAACGCACCGGCACCCAGCCACCCATCGAACGGAATATTTTTCTTACCCAGGGTAAACGCCTTATTTAAAATAAGCAGCCGGTTGACCAGCCGTGTCGGCGGCGGGGTGGGCTATAAGATGCCTACGCTGTTTAATGATCAAAGCGAACAGGACGGGTATCAAAACGTTCAGCCTTTAAATATAGGGAATACTCAAGCTGAACAGTCCTATGGTTTAAATGGCGACATCAATTACCGGGGCGCTTTAGGGGACGCCTTTCTCAGCATCAATCAATTGTTCTTTTATACCAAGGTTAATCACGCTCTCATTTTACAAAACAATGCTTTTATCAATGCGCCTGGTTTTGTCAGTTCACATGGAGCCGAAACCAATATTAAGCTGTCAATGGATGAGCTGGGCTTTTACGTAGGGTACACTTACACAGACGCCAAAGCACATAACAACGGTCAAAGTAATCCGCAGACATTGACCCCCAAAAACCGGATCAGCTTTGATGCCACTTATGAAATGGAGAACAACGTTCGTTTTGGTGCGGAAAGTTTTTATACCGGCAGGCAGCTTTTAAGTGATGGGACAACCGGAAGAGCATATATCACTTTTGGATTACTGCTGCAGAAAATGTGGAAGCACCTGGACATATTTATCAATGGCGAAAACCTGACTGATCGGAGGCAAACGCGTTGGGGGGCCATCTATTCGGGCAACATAACCAACCCCATTTTTAAGGATATATATGCCCCTTTAGATGGCGTAGTGGTCAATGCAGGGATTAGGATTAAATTACTAAATTGACAAATCAAAAGCTTAGTTTGAATGATCATCTCATGATTTTACCTTTAGCATACTGGCATTAATAGCAACTACAACCGTGCTTACGGTCATTAATACGGCACCCGCTGCCGGACTTAATACGATACCCTGATTATAAAGCACTCCTGCTGCCAAAGGCAGTGCAATCACATTGTACCCCGTTGCCCAGGCCAGGTTCTGCATCATTTTTCGGTATGTGGCTTTGCCAAATAAAATTAAACTAACAATGTCTTTCGGGTTGCTGTTTACCAGCACTATTCCTGCCGTCTCTGCCGCAATATCACTGCCTGAACCTACGGCAATGCCAATATCTGCTTGGGCAAGCGCCGGGGCATCATTCACCCCATCCCCTGTCATAGCTACAAATTCACCTTTATTCTGAAGTTCTTTAATCTTTTCTAATTTCTGATGAGGCAATACTTCGGCTATAAAGCTTTCCATCCCCAGCGTTTTACTTACGCTTGCGGCTACTTTACTGTTATCGCCAGTCAGCAGGATAGATTTAATATTTTCTTGTTTTAAGGTCTTGATTGCTTCCATTGATTCAGGCCGTATTTCATCGGATAGGGAAATGTATCCGGCCAGTTCATTGTTAATCAACACAAATACGGTTGTTTCGGTATCATTAGGTGTGAAACTATCCGGAAGGTTAAGGTTATTTTCCTTTAAATAACCGGGGCTTACAACCATTATCTTTTTACCTTCTACTATCGCTTCCACCCCTTTACCGGTGATGGCATTAAAATTTTCGGCTGCCGGGATCGTTATTGAAAAATCTTTTACTTTCTGCAGGATACCTGTTGCAATAGGATGCTCTGAATTTTGTTCTAATGCTGATGCAAAGCGAATAACATCATTTACCTTGAAGTTTTCTTGCAGTGAAGTTATTTTGGACACTTCAAATTTACCTACAGTAAGGGTACCCGTTTTGTCAAATACAATGGTTGTAATTTTCCTTGCGTTTTCAAAGGCCGTCCTGTTCTTGATCAGCAAACCATGTTTTGCCGACAGGGCGGTTGATTTTGCCACAACTAATGGCACAGCCAAACCCAACGCATGCGGACAGCAAATAACAATTACAGTTACCATTCTTTCCATAGCAAATGCCAAAGTTTGCCCGGTTAAAAACCAATATAAAAAGGTCGAAATACCGGTAACCAGGGCGATAATGGTTAACCATCTTGCTGCCTTGTCAGCTAATAACTGTGTTTTTGATTTGGATTTTTGTGCATCGTCAACCAGTTTCACAACCTGTGAGAGATAAGAGTCTTTCGCAGCGTGTGATACGGTAACCTTGAAAGAGCCATTTCCATTAATCGAACCGGCAATTACTTTATCTCCCGTCACCTTTTGCACAGGTTTGGATTCCCCCGTCAACATCGACTCATTGAGATAACTTTCACCCTCCAGTATAATTCCATCTGCGGCGACCTTTTCGCCGGGCTTTATCAATATAATATCGTTCTCTTTTAAGGAGTCCGTTTTAACATCATGTACCATGTCCGGCATCACCATATGGGCTTCGGAAGGCATGAGCTGTACTAATAATTCAAGTTCATTTGAGGCACCCATTACCGATCTCATTTCTATCCAATGCCCCAAAAGCATGATCAAAATCAAAGTATCCAGTTCCCAAAAGAAATCCATTCCTTTCAGGCCAAAGACAATAGCTACGCTGTAGCTATATGCAACAGTTATCGCAAAACCGATCAGGAACATCATCCCTGGATTTTTTGCTTTTACTTCATCAACTAATCCCGTTAAAAAAGGCCATCCACCATAGACGAATACCACTGAAGATAGGGCAAACAAAATGTAGGATGAACCGGCAAATTGCCAGTTAACACCCATAAATTGCTGTATCATCACAGATAACAGCATGATAGGAATGGTGAGCGCCAATACTAAATAAAACCGCTTTTTAAAATCAGCGATCATCATGGTATGATGGTCGTGCTCCGACATTCCCATGTGCGGGTCACTACTATGATTCATTTTAGTATGATCCATAGTTTCAGCTTTGGCCTGGTGATTTGATGGTTCACCGACGGGCGTTTTGCCCTGTCCCATTGTATGATGATCGCGTTTGTTTTCCATAGCTGCCATTGTTTAATAAGTTAATGTTAATCCACCACCTAAACCCATATCACTATCGTAATGGCTGGATACCGAAAAGTATTTGGTGATGATGTACCTTAAACCCGCGGTATATTCTTTATCGGTATTACCCATCAGCGTAAACCTTAAACGGCTGGTTAATGGAATGTCCTCCCGGCCCAACTGAAACCTGAATTTGCCGTTACCATCAACCCTGGCATCGGCAACAAACAGCATTGGTAAGGTGTACGACAGGCCCGCTACTGCGGTGTGGCGGTTGTTTTTATTACTCTCCTGGCCAAACAGGTTATTTTCCTGCTTTGCTGTTTTCTTATAGTGGTAATCAAAACCTACATATCCATATAACCATTGCATCTGCCCGAAATAACGGCCAATCATGGTTTCACTTTCGTAACCTTTGGTGTCGTTAACTCCCAGGTGCCACAGGGTAGATAATTTCCAACGCGTATTCGCAAAACTTACATTGCCATCACTGCCATTGCTTTCCAAACCTATTTTGGCCATCGGGTAGAAACGCCTGTCATCCGCATAAACTTTTTTTATGGCGCTTGCAGGATCAGGTATTTCAGGATTTGGCGGGGAGTTTTCATAACTGAATATCCGGCCCATGCCACTCATCATGTGGTAAAGAATATGGCAATGAAAAAACCAGTCACCGCTTGCCGTTGCTGCAAACTCAATTGTATCGGTTTCCATTGGCATAATATCCAGCGTGTTTTTTAAGGGGGCGTAGTCACCCTGTCCGTTCAATACTCTGAAATAATGTCCATGCAGGTGCATCGGGTGCCGCATCATGGTATTGTTGTACATTATGATCCTGACGTTTTCACCCTTTTTGATCAAAATCTTATCCGATTCAGAAACTGTTTTATTGTTGATTGTCCATACGTAACGGTTCATGTTTCCCGTAAGGTTGAACCTAAGTACTTTAACCGGACCCGCTAATAAATTGGTGGGTTTAACCGCTTTTAACATACCATAGTTGAGCGTGACGATATCACCTGTGTTTCCCATTTCCATCCCCGGCATATCCTTCATCTTATTGCTTGCCGCGGTATCTCTTTTGGTGGTATCGCCGCCGCTTATTTCAGGATACATCACATTGTTCATATCCATGGTTTGATTGCTCATTGCCATCCCGTCCATCTTTTTCATATCCCCATTCATCCCCATCATGCCGTTCATCATTTTCATGCCTTCAAAATATTTGAGTTTAGGCAGAGGGATTGCTTTAATTTGGGGGCCGCTGCCTAACCATAGAGATGTAGATTTGGTCCTGTCTTCGGCTGTAGCCAAAAATTCATAACTGCCATCCTTAGGAATAGTTACCACAACATCATAAGTTTCTGCAACGGCAACAATCAAGCGGTCGACGGCAACAGGCTCTACATCTTCACCATCATTGGCAATTACTTTTATTTTACCGCCGGCATATTTAAGCCAGAAATAAGTAGAAGAACTTCCATTAACGATATGCAATCTTACCTGATCGCCCGCCTTAAAACCAGGCGCGTGTTGTTCTGGTTTACCATTGCTAAAAAATCTGTCATAGTAAACGTCGCTAACGTCCATAGCAACCATTCTTTTCCACTCATTGGCAAGTTTAGTTGTGAAATAACCTTTACTGGTGGCCTCAGCATAGTTTTGCGTGCTCCCTTTTTTTATTGCATACCAGTCTGTCTGGTTATGCAGTGAACGCTCAACCTGCTCTGGGTTTTCATCCGTCCAGTCACTGAGCAGCAGCGTGTACGCTTTCTGTTCTGCTTCCTTTTTGGGATGAATAATAAAAGCGCCGTACATCCCGCTTTGTTGCTGGGTCATGGTATGGGAATGGTACCAATAAGTGCCATGTTGCACCAATGGAAATTTATATAAATGGGTCTCACCGGGTTTAACAGGTGCTGTAGTAAGATATGAAACGCCGTCATACCGGTTAGGTAAGATTAGCCCATGCCAGTGAATAGACGTTTCCATCATCATCTGATTATGTACATAAATTTCCGCCGTATCACCTTCCGTAAACTCCAGTGAAGGGGCTGGAATACTGCCATTGATAGCCATCGCCGGGCGCTTCTTTCCTGTATAATTTACCGTAGTATCGCTTATATAAATATGATAGATCTCACGGCTGCCAACTTTTGTATAAAAAGGAAGATGCATTTCTGGGGCGCCATGTTTTATCGTCATATCCTTGTGCTGTCCGAAAGCTGCCATGGTACACAGCAGACTTAGAATAATTAAAAAATTGATTTTCATAATTATTTATGGCTGCCGGAATTTAACCGGCAGCCATTGATTTTTATTTATTTACCGGAGCTATAGTTTCTGTAGTCTTGCCGCAGCTCAGCATTTGATTTCCATAATATGGATTTTTGATTGCAGCTGTTTCACTAAGCCAGGTAGCCTTTTTCATCGGACAATATTGTTCGTAAATGGTTGTAGTGTTTATCTTAAGTCCCTTAAGTACTTCATATAAATTTTTCGATAAACTGGAAAAATGTTCCCGCTGGTGGTCCAGAGCACCGTTTTCACTGATATGCCTGCTATCATATTGTAACTTGTCGGTATAGGCCATCCAGGCGTTATGCTGGTCAGCTGTCATTTTATCCATGGGGACGGCGGCAATTGCGTTCATTAATACTTTTGCGCTACTTTGGGCAGCAGTGCTGTTATCCGCAGTTAGCGCATTTTTAACGCCGTAATAGGCAATTACGACATTATTAATTGAAGTACTTGTCTCTTGTGCATTTACCTGGCTGAAAACAAATAATAAAGTGAATGCTGCAAAGATGAATCTTATATTTTTCATGATTTTTTTTTAATGATGATTATTTAATTTAAATCTTATCAAGAGGTTTCCGTCCCCCTGATTCTGATGCTTTGAACTGACTTGGTGTAAACCCGGTTATACTTTTAAATTGTGCCGATAAATGTGCACTGCTGCTATAACCCATTTTCCAGGCGATCTCGTTTATATTGAATTCGCCATATTCAAGCAATTCTTTTACCTTTTCAGTCTTTTGCTGAATAATGAATTTCTCAATAGTGGTATCTTCTGAATCTGAGAACAGCCTGCTTAAATAGGAATAATCTTTATTCAGGCTGTCAGAAATATAGGTTGAAAAATTCACGTGAGCATCAGTCAGATCGCCGTAATGTACCATTTGGATGATCAGGTCCTTAATGCGCTGTACCATGCGGTCTTTTTCGTTGTCGATCAGTTCGAACCCATAAAGTTTTAAGGAAGATGAAATTCCGATTAAATGGTCATTGTCAGGTTCCGGCAGTACAGTTGCACTGCCAAGAGTAATCTCTTTGACCCGGAAGCCTGAATTTTCCAATTGTTGCTTAACAACCATTATGCAACGGTCGCAAACCATATTTTTAATATATAATACCATTTTATTTAAGCTGTGTTAAGAGTGCAACGAACATAAATGTTCCCGGACAGCAAGTAGCGCTGTTGCAGCTTAAATCAGATTTTCAGAGAGCAGATATCCGTCAATATAATTCTACCTGATTTCCAGGGTGGTGCATGATCGTTGGTCCGGGTGACAGTATTACTAAAATCAGGAGCACGTAAACTTAAAACCGGTAATTCTGTTTTTGTAATAGCTAATTCGGTTTTAGAAAACCGAAAATCAGACGCTGGTTTTAAATTTTCCTTGACTACATAACTGCCATGATTTTTGCAGCAATCGCAATTTTTATCTTTTGTACAAGTTTTTTGCGAATGACTGGAGGCATCCATGCTGGCCATGTGAGTAACTGAACCAGCTTTGAGGTATTCCGCAGAGCAGTGCATCAAACAAACATACATACCTGTTGTAAGTAACAAGTAAAATGCTGTCAAGCTTAAAACTGCGGCCTTTTTCATCTGGGAACAAAGTTATTCATTTATGAAGTACATTATTTACAGAATTTTGTTTATATATTATAAAATCTTGCGGATAAAAATTTTATTATCCGAAGCTTACTTTTCGGTTTTGATACGCAATTGCTACCTGTGCGCATTTCATGAACCTATTCCATATTTCTTTTCAAACCGAAAATGTTTGTACGTTTCAGGTATTCAACTTCTTTGTGAGGCTTTCTAAACGTGAACAACCACCATAAATTATACTTTAGGCAAAAATTATAAAAGAATATTGGCAGGATGATACCAGAAGACCACACCAATATAATGAGCGCAGGTGTATAGTTGATTCGCAAAATGTTTTGGAAAAAGATGCGGGCGAATGTCATCACAATTATCTGCATACAGTAGATGAAAAGGGAGTGATATCCAACAATGCGCAGCCAGGAAAAGAGTTTATATTTCTGAAGTAAAAACGAAAAACTAACGGATGTCGCACAGCCAACAAGTGCTTCAAGCAGAAAGAAGAACGGCATTTTCTGCTCTACAAAACGTTCGGCATATGGATTCGGCCTTAAGTTGATCTCCGTAAAAAAATATTGAATGACTGCAAATGCGACAAGCAAAGGGAAAAATATCTTCCATGACGAAAATCGTTGTATGTTCTTTTCGGCCAGCATTACCTTTGAAATAAGATCACCCAGCGCGAAGAAGAAATAATATTCGAAAATATCCGTCAGAAACCCCATATTGATATCATAAATATGAACAAAAGCCGATTCTACGAATAGTGCTAATCCCAAAATTACTTGGAAAACATTACCTAAGCGAAAGGTATTTTTCATAAAAGCATAGATTACCCCAATGCAAAACAAGGCATTTAGATACCAGAAATGCCCTGTTTCCCGTGGGTTAATTATTAGCTTAAAATATTTCCACAAACTGATACTTTCATGAGTGGTGAAATTGGTATACCGGGCAGCGATTATTTGAAATGTAATCTCTATAACCCCCCAAACAAGCAAGGGGTATAAGATATTATTGGTACGGTCCCCAATATAATTGTTGAGTCCTTTTTTATTGAGGCTGCGTCCAACAAGCATTCCGGAAATAATAAAGAATAAAGGCATCCGGAAGCCATAAAAAAATGTACCGAAATAGCTGAAGAAAGGGTAAGCCTGCAAGTCCATTGCATGGTTTTCAAGAGAAGCCAAACAGTGACCGTATCCAACCAGGATAATGCTGATGCCTTTATCGTAATCTATCCACAGCCATCTTTTTTCTTTTAGTATATATTTTGAGTTAAAGGGATCCATTTTTTCAATTTATTTTGTCAATAGAATAATTACAGGCAGTAATTATCCAATATCAGCATGGTTAAAAATCATAAAAGACTACATGTCCGTAGAATCTTATGGTATAATAAAAGGATCTGGCGTCTTATGGATGGATTTTATGCATAGAGGTCTTTTAGCAACCCACTTCAGGAAAAGCAAAGTATTAGCTTATACTTAAACTGGTTTAGTGCAAAAAATTCACGCTATACGTAATATTTGAGCTTTCTAAAAACCAATTTAAATTGGTCCGAAAAGAGCTTTAATCTGTAATGAAATCTGTCCATTCAAGTTTAAATCCAGGATGTAGAATTCCTGATCGCAATGAGGATGCGATATGTACTTGAATCAGATTTGAAGAGAGCGCAACATTATTGATATAGACTTACCGGATTTGGCCGGCGGAGCATGACATTCGGGCCAGGAGACGGTATTTATCTTTGCTGGCGGTAAGAACACCAAAGCATATTCTATTTTTGGATAAAACAATAAGGTAATACTGGGCACTTTAGAATTATGCCACGGTTTAATGTTTTCTTTAATAACAAAATTATCGTGCTTTTTGCAACAGTCACAGTCTTTGTCACCTTTGCATTTATCATCATGATGTTCTTCCTTGTGATTATCGGCTTTTTCAATCAAATGTTCAACAGCACAATGAAAAATGCAGACAAACATCCCTGTTGTGAGTAACAGGTAAAAAGAGACGAGCGATAAGATCAGGACTCTTTTCATTACATCAAAACTATTCAATATTATTTTATATAACAAGTTTTTTACATTTACTCACTTATTATAATATTTGAACTTAAAGTCATTTTTATGATGGTCGGAAATCTAATGATTACAACCTTATCGTAATATTTTATGTCCCAATTGAGAGAACAAAAAGATCGTTTTCTATTTCTTGACAGTATCAGAGGTCTGGCTGCGCTCTATGTTGTAATGCATCATGCCGTATTGCAATATTATTTTTTTGAAAAAAATCCAGCCACTAGTAAAGAGAAAGTTTTATTAAGAATTTTCTGGGATGGACATCTTTCAGTCAATATGTTTATTGTACTTTCCGGTTTTAGCCTGATGCTTGCAGTAACAAAGAATGACTACCTTCTAAAAGGGGGCATTTTCACCTTTTTCAAAAGACGCGCCATAAGGATAGTTCCCCCATATTATGTGGCGGTAATTATATCATTTCTCCTAGCCAAATCAGTTCTGACCGATACATCGAATGGAGTTTGGGATATTTCTATCCCGGTAAATTACAATGATCTCTATACCCATTTATTAATGGTGCATGACTTTTTTGTTTCACATGGCTCAAAAATAAGTTACTCACTTTGGTCAATTTCGGTTGAGTTCCGGTTATACTTGTTTTTCCCCCTTCTGATATGGGTATGGAGGAAAAATGGTGTCTGGGCGGCATTAGTATTTTCTTTCTCCTTTCTCATTTTGTTTTCCATAGTGCTGATTTACGGTAAATCATATTACCCGGAAGTTAACCTTGAAAATTCGGGGGTCACTCCTTATATCGTATTATTTACTTTTGGAATGATTGCTTCAGACGTAGCATTCAGTCCAAATCGCTATGCGGTTTCCATAAGAAATTATTATAAAAATATATCGACAGCAACTATTCTCATGACCTTTATAGGTAGTATGGTTTTATATAAAATTCTACCGGCAATTATTGATAGAATTTTACCATCATCCGCAGCCGATGAATTTATTCTGCAAGAGTTCAAAGATGTATTATTTGGACTTATGGCTGCATATTTTCTATTGATTTGTGTTGTCCCTACAAAGTCTGCTGCAAACTCAAAATGGGTTGTTAGGGCCTTGAATTGGAAACCATTGATTTTTATCGGTATGTTTTCTTATAGCCTATACTTAATTCACCCCCCCATTTTAAAATTACTTTCAAAATATGCTTTGGCATTAATTAACGTCTCTATTTTTAGCAAATCCTGTTTGCTGGTATGTTTTGGAATTCCGATCATTTTAGGCATTGCATATCTGTTTTTTTTGCTATTTGAACGCCCATTCCTGATCCTTGCCGCTAAGAATAGAGCTAAAACCGAAATATTAGCGATGGAAGAACCTGCTCCTTAGAATTAATATTCAACAATATTGAGATGAAATGGATTCCCGGAAAAATAGGATTAGTTTAAAGCCACTTCCAGGTAATTCCAACATCATCAGATGCCCTAGATTGTTGGTATACTGACTTCAAAATATTTGGACGCCAGGTCTTTTTGCGTGATGCAAATTAAATTTCTTCAGCGCTAAATCCGTTTTCCCTTAATGAAGTAATGATTTGTCCTGCATTTAAGCCCTGGGCGGTTTGTATGGTCAGCACCTTACTTGGATTGGTAGTATCCACATCCCATTTTATCATGCCTTCCAAGCTGTTGAGAGTTCGGGTGACTGAGACAATACAACCGCCGCAATTGATATTGGTTTTGAATTTTAAAGTTTCCATTATTATTATGTTTAATTATTTACCACAAATCAAGTTTTGAAAGTTTAGGGCGAATGCACGCGTTTGTATGTTGGGCTGCATGATTACTCTTTTTATTAATACAAATTTACCCGCAGGGTAGGCCATGAGCCTAACAGGATTTCGTTAATTTTTTACAGAATTTTGTGATATGATGGGAATTATTGCAGCAAGAGCTGTAAAGACTTAGGAGAGCGCAGTAAAGCGTGGATATAATAAGTAAGTCCCAAAGAAAACCCGGGTTAAGCCTGGCTTTTCTATAATTAATTGAAGCATTTTTACAACTCGGAAAGTCTGCCCGGAATAAAAAATTAAAGTAGTAAGCGGGTTTGCTTACTACTTTATCATAAGGTTATTTTGTTTTTTATTTTTCCTTTTTGGCGTTCTCCTTTTTCAATTTTGCCTGTTCCAGCCAGTAGCAATGGGCGGCACATGCATGCAGTTTGTAATTTTTGTGAACGTATCCCTGGCTATGTCCTTTGGGGTCTAAAATTTCACATCTTTCAGCATCGGCATTTTTTAGTTGAAGTACAACCTGCCCGTCGTTGTTGTAATAGTCACCGTTCTTTTTGGCCTTCCCCAGTTTTGTTCCGTCTGCACTGATTACATTCCCATCCTTATCGATGAAATATAATTTTTGGCCTTGATTGTTACGGACAATATTGGCTTTATCAATATATCCAAGCTTAGTGCCGCCGTGATCGTACATTCCGCCTTTGGCATTGATGACGATGGTTTTTTCGGTGTCCTTTTTGGTTTGACCCCACCCACTAACAGTCATAGCCACTGTCATTGTTAGTATAAAGAGTAAGAAATAAGATTTTTTCATGATTTTGAATTTCTATTTGAATCAAAATTCAGCTTAAGAAATTTCTTTTCCCATGACTATCAACAGGCTAAAAAGTGATACATATCACATCCAGGACTCTCGAAGGATTAATTTTGGAAGATGACGCTTAGGGAAAGAATGGCAAATCAAATCTTTTTGTATTTTATCTTATTGTCTTTCTCCCAAACGCAAAGTATTATATTACCGTTCAGCATGGCGGACTTTAAAAAGCTGCCATTACCTACAACTACAGGATTTTTATTTTCGGGTCTTATCAACTTTACGGTGTCATTGCTCTGATAAGTAAGTACCGTATTCATGTCACCAGTTCCGGTAATGCTGCATTCCCGTCCCTTTGCAATATAGATTTCGGGTTTGCCAGGTTCGGCATAATATACTACACCCTTTCGCTGCCAGGTTGTGCGGATTATATTGTTTTGGCCGGCAATAATTCCGCCACCATCCATAGGGCAGCCGTTAAGTTTCCAGGTATCTGTTCCTAATTTCTGCGCGGCTGAGAAAGACTTGCCCCCATCCGGAGATTTTATCAAATAAAGATCTCTCGATCCGCTCAGCCAATTCCTGAACATAATAGCAACCGTTGAACCTTGTACCGCAATATTGGGTTTACAGCATTCACAAACATGCCCGTCTGGCGAACGGTAAGCCAAACTGTTTTTTGCCCAGTTTAGGGCGCTAGCCGATAATGAGGAAAAATAGATTTGATTATTCCCGCCTGTCCTTGTATCCAGCCAAACTGCGTAGAAATTATCGTTTTTATCTGCCGCCAAACCCATCAGTCCCTCGGGTGCTGATCCTTTGAGATCATTAACGACGCCCATGTTCTTCCATTCCGTGGACGAATTATTAAGCCTGAACCAATAAATATTTCCAACTTTATCCATAGCGGTAATAATTGAATACTTATCTGAACTGGCTATCTGCGGGCCTCTCGACATGCCTAAATGCATCTCCGACACTTTCGCTACCAAAACGGGTTTGGCAAATGTTGCTCCGTGATCATTGGAAGTGGCGCAAAATATTTCATCCTGAAGACCAAATACCACTCGAACAACACCCTTGACGTCCACGCTGATCTGAGGCTGCTGACCTTCGGCTATTATGTCTGTATTAAGGTCCGATAGTGACGTCAGAGCTAAAAAAACAATCCCGATTAAAATAATTAAAAATGGTTTACTCATAGCTTTAATGGTTTCGAATTAAAAGGGCGTATTCCTGTTTTATTATTATCAAAGGTCGGTAATATTGAGCTTAATATTAATGAGTATTTATTTCGCAAAAACCATTACCTTCGATATGTGAAACGTGCCGCGCTTATATGCTTAACAGCCATGTATCTCCTATCCTGCATCGGATTGGGAATCAACCGCTTTTATTGCTGCGGTAAGCTGGCATCGGTTACGTTGATCTATGGCGGTACTGACGATACAAATAACAAATCAGCAAAAAAAGAAGGCTGCTGCAAGAACGAAAAACAAAGTTTTAAAGTAAAGGACAGTCATTTCAACATAGTTTCGTTTGCTCTAAATCACCCTTTATCAGCTATTATCCCGTCATTTACAAGCTTTAACGGTGAAAAGCTAATCACCCTTTTAGAAACTAAAATAGTTTACAAGAGCAATGCTCCGCCGGGGCATTCGCAAATACCTGCGTATACACTCAACTGTACTTACAGAATCTGATCTGTATTCCTTTTATAGCCCTGCATCTTTTGGCTGGTTATTCTAATAGCCACTAGAATTCAATCATTTTAATTTATAATTCAGATATAAGGCCTGGCTTTATACATTTTCTCAATTTTCAGATTTTATAAACTCATGAAAAAAGTAACACTGATGGCTTTTACCATCCTGCTTTCAATTGCAACAGCTTTTGCTTCAAATTCTACTATTTTGGCATCAGACACTACTAAGACTAAAAAAGTTAAACCTGCAAAAGTGCAATATACCTGCCCTATGCACGCAGATGTCTTAAGCGACAAACCTGGAAAATGCACTGAGCCAAATTGCGGCATGACCTTAGTAAAAAAGGAGCCTGCGAAGAAGAAAACAGCAAGTCTAAATTAGCTTTAGATGATCAATATCATATTTCATGATGACTCCCATCAAAGTACTTGTTATCGTAAGTATATAGTTTTACACCAGGCTTTTACCGCATCCCTCAGTAAATGTTCAATCTACTGTAGCATTAATCATTATGGTCAGGAAACTAATTGAAATAGCATTACGGAACAGGTTTATTGTGATCCTGGTTGCAGCCGGCCTTTTTGTATGGGGTATCTACAGTGTAGGTAAAAATCCCGTAGATGCCATTCCAGACCTTTCTGAAAACCAGGTGATTGTTTTTACGGAGTGGATGGGCCGCAGTCCGCAGGTCATTGAGGACCAGGTTACATTTCCACTGGTAAGTAATCTACAGGGTATCCCGAAAATCAAGAACATTCGTGGCGTTTCCATGTTCGGGATGAGTTTTGTCTATATCGTTTTTGACGACAATGTGGATGTTTATTGGGCGAGGACAAGGGTATTGGAAAGGTTAAACTATGCACAAAGGTTACTGCCACAGGGAATAACACCTACGCTTGGACCAGATGGGACAGGTGTTGGGCATGTGTTCTGGTATACCCTTGACGCAAAGAAAATGGACTTAGGAGAGCAAAGGGCTCTACAGGATTGGTATATCAAATTTTCCTTGCAAACCGTGCCCGGTGTTGCCGAGGTAGCTTCGTTTGGTGGTTTCGAAAAACAGTACCAGTTAGTGATCGATCCTACAAAGTTACAGTACTACAAAGTCTCATTGATGGATGTAATGAACAAAGTGAAAGCCAATAACAACGATGTTGGCGGGCGAAAATTTGAAATGAGCGATATGGCCTATATCGTCAGGGGCCTGGGCTATATCAAAAACAAAGCGGATATAGAAAGTATCGCTATTACCAACTATAACGGTATCCCTGTTAGAGTTAAAGATATTGGTACAGTTCAAATGGGGGGAGATTTAAGACTTGGCATCTTTGATGAAAACGGAACTGGTGAAGTCGTGGGCGGAATAGTGGTAATGCGCTATGGGGAAAATGCAGACCAGGTGATTACTGCGGTAAAAGCAAAGATGAAGGATGTTGAAAAAGGGTTACCTGAAGGGGTAAAATTCCATACCGCTTATGACAGGAGTACGCTGATCGAAGAAGCGATCCAATCCGTAAAAGGAACCTTGATTGAAGTGTTAATTACGGTTTCCATTGTCGTCATCATATTTCTTTTTCACTGGAGAAGCGCCCTGATCATTTTGATCCAGTTACCCATTTCCGTGGCCGTCAGTTTTATTCTCCTACAAGCATTCGGACTATCTTCCAATATTATGTCATTAACAGGTATCGCGCTCGCTTTAGGCGTTGTTGTTGATGATGGAATAGTAATGGTGGAAAATGCTTACCGGCATCTTTCGGATGCACAATTAAAAAGAAAAGCAAATGAGTAACTGGCTTAAAAAAAGTAAGGACCCGCTAACCTCAGCCGAACGGCTTTCGATCATTGAAAATGCTGCAAAGCAGGTTGGGCCGGGAATATTCTACTCAAACCTGGTAGTTATTATAGCCTTTTTGCCGGTGTTTCTGCTTACGGGTATGGAGGGAAAACTATTCGGCCCGTTAGCGTGGACAAAGACATTTATTCTATTAATTGATGGGTTTGTAGCGGTCATGCTGGCCCCAGTGCTGATCTCCTTTTTCCTGAAGGGGAAGCTAAAACCGGAAAGCGCCAACCCGGTAGTTATGGCCCTTGAAAAAGTGTACCGGCCAATCCTTAAACTGTGTCTGAACTGGCGCAAGACAACTATTGCGATAAACATTCTTGCGCTTTTCATTGGCGGCGTCATCATGACTCGTTTAGGTTCTGAATTTATGCCGCCATTGGATGAAGGTTCCATCCTTTTTATGCCCGTTACTTTACCCGATGTGTCTAATTCAGAAGTTAAACGGCTCATACAAGTACAGGATAAGATCATTAAATCGGTGCCGGAGGTCGAAAATGTTTTAGGCAAAGCGGGCAGGGCTAATACCGCTACGGATAATTCGCCAATCAGTATGGTTGAAACCATGATCTTGCTGAAACCAAAATCCGAATGGCGGCCCGGTAAAACTAAGGATGATATTATTAACGAACTCAACTCCAAATTGCAAATACCTGGCGTCACGAACGGGTGGACGCAGCCGATCATCAATCGTATTAATATGCTGTCTACAGGTATCCGTACCGACGTAGGGTTGAAAGTTTACGGCCAAAATTTAGATACGATCTATTCACTATCCCAAAAGCTAAAAAAGGAATTGGACGGGATACCTGGAGTAAAAGATTTATATGTTGAACCGATAACGGGAGGCAAATACATTGATATCGCGGTTAAGAGAGACGAAATTGGCCGGTATGGGTTGAGCGTCGATGATGTAAACGCAACGGTTGAGAGTGCCATTGGCGGTATGAATATAACTACTACCATTGAGGGCCGCCAGCGTTTTTCCTTAAATGCAAGATTTGGGCAAGACTTTCGTAATAATCTTAGCGCCTTAAAACATCTCCAGGTACAAACCATGAATTTTGGCCCTATCCCGCTTGAGGCCGTTGCTGATATTAAAATATCAGAGGGCCCGCCAATGATCAATTCCGAAAATGCTTTATTGAGGGGTACGGTATTGTTCAACGTGCGTGACAGGGACTTGGGCAGCACAGTTACCGAGGCACAGAAAAAATTGGATGCAATGGTAAAAAAAATGCCTAAGGGATATTTCATAGAATGGAGCGGGCAATGGGAAAACCAACTGCGGGCAAACAAAACTTTAAAAATGATCATGCCCATTGTGCTTTTGTTCATATTCGCCGTGCTCTATTTTACCTATCACTCTTTTAAGGAAGCTATCCTGACTATGATAACGGTACCGTTCGGACTGATCGGAGGGGTGGTAATGGTTTATATCTACCATGTCAACCTATCGGTAGCGGTAGCGGTCGGCTTTATAGCCCTATTTGGCATGGCCGTAGAGCTTGCCATGTTGATGACCATCTACCTGAATGAGGCCATGCAAAACCTGGTGAAAGATAAAGGTAACTCCAGGGAAACGATTTCAGCTAAGGATTTACGGGAGTACATCATCATAGGGGCGTCTAAAAGGCTTCGTCCCGTATTGATGACGGTTTCGGTTTCCTTATTTGGCCTGATACCGATTTTGTGGGCGACAGGTGTTGGAAGCGATGTTATGCGCCCCATCACTATTCCGCTAATCGGCGGGACGATCACCACCATCATCTTTGTGATGTTTGTGACGCCGATTGTACTCGAAATCGCAAAAGAACAAGAACTTAAACGTAATGGTAAAATCACTTTGATAGATGCGCACGAGTAAAACCATATTGACCCTGGTATTTTTGTACTTTGCTGTTTACAGCCATGCACAGGTCATGAGTCTCGACAGTGTTTTAAGCACGATAAAAGCTAATAACCCCGGCCTAAAAATGTTTGATGCGGACATACGGTCGATGGATGAAGCAGCCAAAGGCGCCCGAAGCTGGATGCCGCCGGAAGCTGGCGCAGGTTTCTTTATGACCCCCTATAATACAAAAATGTGGAAAGGCGACGGGATGGGACAGCCTGGTATGGGCCAGTTTATGTTCTCCTTTCAGCAGATGTTTCCCAATAAAAGCAGGCAGGATGCCGATTCAAAATATATGCAGGCGATGTCGTCTGTCGCAAAAGAGCAAAAAAACTTCTCCCTTAATGAAATGTATGCCCAGGCGAAGCAGAATTACTTTGAATGGATAATGGACAAAAGAAAACTTTTGATACTGGAGCAAGATAAAAAACTGCTCGATTTTATGATTCAAAGTGCTGAATTACGATACAAAAACGGGATGGAAAAGATCAGCGCCTATTACAAAGCGAAAGCAGCGCTTGGTAATGTTCAAAATATGCAGATCATGCTGGAGAGCGAGATCAAGCAAAGGAGGATAGCACTCAATGCCTTAATGTACCGGGACAAACAGCAACCTTTGGAGATCGGGTCGGATTACGTCATTAAAGACTATTCCAACTTGTCGCTAGACAGTTCGACGTTTACGAACTCCCGTAGCGACATTAAAGCGGTCGAAAAAAACATTCAGCTCACTAATTTACAGGCAAATGCCGAACGAACAAAACTAAAGCCTGAGTTTGGAATAAAGTACGACCACGCTATCGCATTTGGAAGCTTGCCTGCGCAGTTTTCGCTTATGGGGATGGTTAAAATTCCCTTTGCGCCCTGGTCGTCAAAAATGTATAAAGCGAATATTGAAAGTTATAAATGGAAGGCAGAATCGCTTAACCAGCAACGGTCAATGATGATCAATGAAGCACAGGGTATGACCGCTTCCATGCTGGCAGATTTTGAAGCAAAGAAAAAACAGGTGCAATTATTTGAGAGCAATATTATACCGGCATTAAAAAAGAATTACCAGACAATGCAGTTGGGTTATGAGCAAAACACCGAAGAGTTATTCATGCTTTTTGATGCCTGGGAAGCACTGAATATGACACAGCTCGAATATTTAGACCAGTTACGTCAGTTATTGCTGATGCAAAGCGAACTGGAAAAATTGTTGGAAATAAAATGAAAGAATCATGAACCGGATTGATAAAAAGCCTTTTGCTACCCTGATCATAGTCGTTCTGATTTTCCTCACGGCGGGATGCCAGCAATCAAAAAAGGAAAATGAGCGGCAGAATAATATGAGTGGCATGGATATGACTCGCAGCGATAGCAATACACGCGACATAGATTTATCGTCATCATTAAAGCCGACAAATGGCTTTGTTATTTCATCAATTCCGACAACAACCATGAGTACAGCTGAGGTCGCCCCTGAAATAAAAGCATTAGGAACGATAGGTTATGACAGTCACCAAATAGGAGTTATATCTGCAAAAGCAGCAGGAAGGATTGAAAAGATTTATGTCACTTACCGTTACCAAAAGGTAAACAAAGGACAGAAGATCATGGATATTTATAGCCCTGAATTGCTCACTGATGAAGAAAATCTGCTATTCCTTTTAAAAAACGATCCTGATAATGCTTCATTGATTAATGACTCAAAGGAAAGACTTCAGTTATTGGGTATGAGCGGTGGGCAGGTTCAAACGCTCGCCAAGGACGGTAGGCCGATAAATGCAACAACAATCTTTAGCAATTACAGTGGGCATATACACGAGGCCGGTGAGGATAATTCCATGAACAATGCCGCCGGCGCAATGAAAGACATTTCATTAATAACAGAACCACTATCCATAAAAGAGGGTTCTTATGTTCAGAAAGGGCAAGCAATATTTAGTGTTTACAATCCGGGAAGGGCATGGGTTTTACTTAGTATTTATACCGATGATCAGAATGCCATTAAGACAGGTGATCCAGTGCGTATTGTCAGTGAAACATCGCCCGACAAAGATTTCAAGGGGAAAATTGATTTTATTGAACCATTCTACAAGCAAGACAGCAAAACCCTTACCGCAAGAGTTTACTTTGATAATTCTGCGCTCCAAATACCGATAAGAAGCCAGGCTAAAGCAACTATTTATGCTGATAGACGCAAGGTTTCTATGTTACCGGCAAGCGCCGTAGTTTCTTTGGGTACGGATAAAATAGTTTTTAGGAAAGCAAATGGCGGGTTTAAAACCCAAAAAGTAGCAGTTGGAGATACCTACAACAACCAAATACAAATATTAAGTGGTTTATCGCTTCAGGATTCAGTTGCTGTCAATGCGCAATATTTAATAGACAGTGAAAGCTTCATAAAAGTAAATGACAAACAATGAAAGCAATACCTATTTTATTACTCATACTCTTTTTTGAATGTTGCAAAAATAAAGAGGCTAAAATCACCAAAGACGATGATGGATATTATACCTGTTCAATGCATACTCAAATCATTCTGCATGCTCCCGGAAAGTGCCCCATATGTGGAATGGGCCTTGTTTTCAGAAAAACAACCAGGCAATTAGACAATGACGAAATTCAACTGACCAACCAACAGATAAAATTGAGTAATATAAGCGTTGATACAATTCGTAACAACATGTCAGGCAATCAAATCCAATTGACAGGTACATTAAATTTCGATCAGAAAAAGACAACTGCCATCAGTTCACATGTAATGGGCAGAATAGAAAAACTATATTTCAAAGAAGAAGGAAGATACGTAAGCAAAAGCGATAAATTGTATGATCTGTACAGCGAAGATTTAAATAATGCGAAGAAAGAATACTTGCTGATCCTGGGAAAAAAGTCAACGCTGGATAATTCTGTTATCGACTTTGACCAACTCATTAGAAGTGCTAAAAACAAACTGTTGTTATGGGGAATGACCGAACAGCAAGTACAGCATTTAGCGGCTGCAAAAGAAACTGGGGTAACTACATCTATTTATAGCAACAGCTATGGCTATATCACTTCTCTGGACGTCAAGGAAGGCGACTATGTCATGGAAGGCGGTTCAGTTCTTCACCTGGCCGATCTTTCAACGATATGGGTAGAAGCACAGGTCTACAGTTCGGAGCTTTATAAAATTGAAAAAAACGCAGTTGCAGAAGCACAAGTCCCTGGTGTTAACCAAAAGTTTATAGATGAGAAAATAGAATTTGTGAATTCGGAAGTGAACCCCGACACAAGAATAAATTTGCTGCGATTAAGTATTCCAAATAGGAACAGAGAGCTGAAACCAGGCATGCCTGCTTTTATAATCATAAAGAATCCAAAACACAGTATGATTTCTTTGCCCATCGATGCCGTATTGCGAGACGGAAAAGGAGCGACCATATGGGTAAAAACCGGAAACAATACCTATAAATACAGGATGGTGACAGTTGGTATCGAGAATGGGGATCGAATTGAAATCAAATCAGGACTGAGAGGCGGGGACGTCGTCGTGACTACAGGGGTTTATTTGCTTAATAGCGAATATATCTTTAAAAATGGGGCGAACCCAATGTCGGGTATGAAGATGTAAGTTGAGATTTAGCGTGATTATAAAGGATTGATTTTTGAACTGCTGGGCCTGCGGCAGGCAATTCCACCACGCCCTCCGCGCCGGGTTCCATTCCGCCGCCAGCCTCGCCCCACACAGCAAAACGGAAATTCGCTGCGCTCATAACCGAATTGCTTTTGCCCAACACACTGCATCGCTGCCATTCCTTATTCACCACTACAGCGAAGATAGCCCACCGCCGGGATAAAAACCAAGGCTATACGAGCGTGCAGTTGTGTTATTGTTTTCAACGGTTTGCCCGGCCTTGACTTTTTACCCGGCTCGCGCTGTTGGTTGCTTACATGGTGAATATGGGATGGTAGGTTCAACCGGGGGCAAAACTGCCGTTATTTGAAATGGCCGTTGACTAAGTTGTTGCATTTTTTGCAACGACTGGATTTCTAAAGTAGGAGCATTAAAAATAAAGCAATGTGCAAAAGATGCGCATTGCCCTATTTGACCCATCAAGCAATACTAGATAACAGGAGAAATCCAAGATATTTTGGATAGATACTCATAATTGTATGGACACTTGTAGGTGTCCACCCAGTCCCTTTTCGACAATGTTTCTTAAGGTAGATATCCGCACGTCCTTCACGCTGTTTTCAACTTTAGAGATGTAAGCTTTGGTCGTTTCACACTTTTCTGCAAGCTGGGATTGCGTCATTCCCTGGGCCAAACGAGCTTGTTTGATCATGACCCCTACTAAGAATTCTTCAAAACCTTTTTCGTATTCGTCCCTCGATGGTGTGCCTATAGGCCCATAAGTTGCATCAAGAACTTCGCTAAATGGGGTTAAATTTTTATTTTTCTTGCTCATATTCCTTTTTTATTTTTAATGCCCGTTCTATTTCGCTTGCAGGAGTTTTTTGTGTTTTCTTTTGGAAGCCATTCAATAGAATGATTACTTTTCCCTTATCAAAGCAGCAAAAAATGCGATAGATATTGCTCCCGTGCTGTACCCTGATCTCGTATAAACCGTTAGTGCCTTCGATATGCTTTAAATAATCTTGAGGAACTTTCGGAACTCTTTCTATTAACCCTATTGTCCAGTTAATTTTGGCGACCACTTTCGGCTTCTGGCTATTTATAAAGTCAAGGGCATAACTTTTATAATATTCAACAGTTCTAAATTTCTGCATACAAATATAATTAAGGTTGCCCATTAGGGCAACTATTCTTAATAAATTTTCTGGGAAAGGCAACTACCGTGGATTTCTCGGTTGTTGCGCACTGGTATTTTTGGGGCCCTTTAAGCTACTACAGATTTTGCTGAACGTTTTTTTTCAGTCAGTTTACCTTGTAACCGCTGCATATCAGCGCTGATCTTGTGATCCATCACCTTGGCGTAGATTTGTGTGGTCTTAATACTGGTATGCCCCATCATTTTAGCAACGGTTTCAATCGGAACGCCATTATTTAAGGTAACAGTAGTGGCGAAGGTATGGCGGGCAATATGGAAGGTTAGGAGTTTTTTGATCGCGCACAAATCCCCGATTTCCTTTAGGTATGCGTTCATTTTTTGATTGGTCATCACCGGCAGCAGCGTATCTTCGGCAATGCATTGCGGGTGCTTGTCATAGGACTTAATGATCGTCAAGGCGACAGGCAACACGGGTATACGGGACAGGGTATCTGTTTTTTGCCGATAGGTATATATCCACGGGTTACCATCGATCCCTTTAACCAACTCTGAACGTTTGAGTTTATGCACGTCCACATAGGCAAGTCCCGTATAGCAACAAAACACAAAAATATCCCTGACCACATTCAAACGGTCAACACAGAATTTCTTTTTATAGAGCCGTTGTAATTCTTCTTTGGTCAGCACTTCGCGGTGAACGGCTTTTTGCTTCGGTTTGTAATTCAGGTAGGGATCAACCGTCAGCCAGCCATTGCCTAAACAGATTCGGACAATCTTCCCTAAATTCTTAATATACTTGATGGCTGAATTATTACCGCATTTTCGAATGCTTCGCAGGTAATACTCAAAGTCATTCAGGAACGCGAAGTTTATTTTTTTGACCGGCAGATCGGATATGTTATACTGCCATTGCATAAAATCTTTAGTGTGCATCAGGCAGGTTTGGTAACGTTGCAGGGTGCTTCTTTCAAATTCCTGGCCGACCAAACTTTCCATTTTGGTGTTATGATCTTCAAAAACCGCAACCAAAGTGCGGGCTTTTTCAACTTTTCCAATGAACCGGTTCTTCAGCGTTTCTGCGGTAACCTCGTCTTCATTGATGGTCATCAGGTTGTGCAGTTCCTGCGCCTTGGCCTGCAAGGTGTCCAGGTATGCATTTAATGTCCGAACGTCTTCTTTGGTTCCATTCGCTCGTCCGGCTTCAGCATTCCAACGGGCAGGTTCGCAGCTTTTGCCGGTGGAAACTTCCGTGCGTTGCCCCTCGATAGTAAAGCGCAGGTAAATCGCGACTGGGCCGCCTTTGTAGGTTGTTCTTTTCTTCAGATAGAAAAGCAAATTAACTTGTGTCCTCATTACAAATGATTTTAAGTGAAACAAAATTGTTTATTTCATCACTTGCAGTCAAGATGTTCAATGATTGAACAGGCTGTAATACAATTAGTTACAACGTTTCTGGTGAGCATTTGGCTTTCCTGAATATGCTCACCGAAATGCTCACCTTTTTAATAGTGAAATTTAGATATTTTGGCATATTCCCGGAAACTAAAAAGCCTGTAAACATTTAATTTACAGGCTTTTAGTTGTTTTTAACTTTGCTATTAGCGGAATGGACGGGACTCGAACCCGCGACCCCATGCGTGACAGGCATGTATTCTAACCAGCTGAACTACCACTCCGTTTGGGATGGCAAATATAGCCACCTTTTTCCATTCTACAAGGATTTTTTTAAAATCGTGCTAAGGGGCTGATTTCAAGCAGTATTTTTTGCCTTAATGACTTTTACCGGTGCGAAACGATCAGCAGATCCAGATCCTTGCAAGGTATATTAAAGCGTTCGCCGATGTATTTGCTGGTCAGATGACCTTCATAAATGTATACCGAATTACGTACACCCGACTTTTGCCAGATCACATTTTTTAGTCCGCCCTGTTCACCGATATCCAATAATATGGGGGTAAATATGTTGGTGAGCGAGTAAGTAGCTGTGCGTGCCACGCGAGATGCAATATTCGGTACACAATAATGGATCACATCATATTTGCGAAAAACCGGGTGCGTATGGTTGGTTACTTCTGATGTTTCGAAGCAACCGCCCTGGTCGATACTTACGTCAATAATAACCGAGTTTGGCTTCATGCGGCTCACCGTGCTTTCTGTTACAATACAGGGACTGCGGCCATCTTCGGCACGCATAGCACCAATGGCGACATCGCAGGTGGTGATTGCTTTTTCCAGTACAATTGGCTGAACGACGGAGGTAAACACGCGTGTCCCGATATTATTTTGCAAACGGCGCAATTTATAGATCGACGGATCGAAAACTTTTACTTCGGCGCCTAATGATATGGCTGTACGTGCGGCATATTCGCCTACGGTGCCTGCACCTAATATTACGATTTCGGTAGGGGGTACGCCGGTGATGCCACCAAGCATCAGGCCTTTGCCATCAAATATGTTGCTCAGGTATTCGGCAGCTATGAGTATAGATGTAGCACCTACGATCTCGCTCATTGCCCTTACGACGCTCAGTGAGCCGCCTTCATCTCTTAAGTGCTCAAAGCAAAGTGCTGTGACCTTCTTTTGCATTAGGGCGTGCAAGCAATCGGCCTGAAGCGTGGATAGCTGCAGCGCGGAGATGAGTATCTGGTGCGATTTCATCATCGCTATCTCCTCTAATGTAGGCGGAGCTATTTTGATGATGATATTTGCTTCGTAAACCGATTTTGAATCGTAGACGATCTTTGCGCCTTGCTCGCTGTAATCTTTGTCGGAGAATTTTGCAGCCTGGCCGGCATTGCTTTCCAGTGTCACTTCGTGGCCGTTGTTGATCAGGAGCGCTACGGATAATGGAGTGAGTGCGATCCTGTTTTCCTGGAACGAGGTCTCTTTTGGTATGCCTATTTGAAGCCTGTTTTTTTTGTTCTTTACCTCCAGCATTGACTCCTGGGGCTGCATCATTGCCTGCCTGGCAACATCAGAAAAACCACTGTATAACTCCGAACTCATGTGTATTTATTTCTGGATGTTGAAGATAGGCAAAAAAGCGGGATGTAAATACTAAAATTTCTCAAAAGTTAACAGGCGCTCATTCTCATCTAAAACCTTCACATCCACACGGATATAGTGGTCTGGTAATAAGCCGGCTATCTTTTCGGGCCACTCGATGAAACAATAATTGCCTGAATAGAAGTACTCTTCGTACCCTAAATCAAATGCCTCGGTTTGATTTTTTAGCCTGTAAAAATCGAAGTGGTATATCTTTGTTTTTCCTCCATCATACTCATTTACGATGGAAAATGTAGGGCTGGTTACCGGTTCGTGCGTTCCGAGAGATTCGCAGAGCGATTTAATGAGCGTAGTTTTACCCGCGCCCATATCACCATAAAAAAGGAAGATTTTTTCTTCGCCCCCGAAAGCGATCAGCTCTTCTGCAGCATACTTTAATCCGTGGATGTTTTTTACCGGCACATTCATGGCGGCAAAGTTAAAACATTCAGGAAAGATTACTTAGGCCCGTAAGTAACTATCGGTATGATCATTTCTTCAAGCGATATGCCCCCGTGCTGGAACGTCTCGTTATAGAAATTAACAAAATGGTTGTAGTTATTCGGATAAACAAAGTAACTATCACTCTTGGCAAATACAAAGCTCGAGCTCACATGCAATTTAGGCAGCATAATATCGTGCGGGTTACGCACGTGGAACACTTCCTTCGGGTTAAAATTCAGGTTTTTGCCTTGCTTATAACGCAGGTTGGTATTGGTGTTACGGTCGCCTATAATTTTGCTTGGATTTTTAACCCTGATGGTGCCATGATCGGTAGTGATGACCACCCTTACCTGTTTTTGGGCAAGGAATTTCAGCAGGTCAAACAATGGCGAATGCTCAAACCAGGATAAAGTTAATGAACGGTATGCCGCATCATCACTGGCCAGTTCGCGTATCATCTGCATATCGGTACGGGCATGCGACAGCATATCCACAAAGTTGTAAACTACCACATTCAGCTCATTATTCATCAGGTTGCTTACTGAATCGTTGAGCGCGCGGCCTTCATCAATATTTAATATTTTATGATAAGAGAATTTGACGTCCCTGCGCAACACCCTTTTCAGCTGATCGGCCAGGAAATTTTCTTCATATAAGTTTTTTCCGCCTTCATCCTCATCATTTTGCCACATATCCGGGTAGCGTTTTTCCATATCCAGCGGCATCAAGCCAGAAAAGATGGAATTACGGGCATATTGTGTAGCAGTAGGTAAAATACTGTAGTAAGTATCTTCTTCTTCCAGCCTGAAATACTCAGATATATATGGATTAATGATTTTAAACTGATCATACCGTAAATTATCTATCAGTATAAAAAACACAGGTGCTTTATTATCCAGTTTCGGGAACACCTTCTTTTTGAATAACTGCGGCGAAATGGTAGGTGCCGCATCGGGGTTTTGCACCCATTTGGTATAATTCTTTTCAATGAACTTACTGAACTGCACATTGGCCTCGGCTTTTTGCAGGGTCAGTATCTCATGCATTCCCTCGTCTTCCAGTCTTTCCAGTTCCAGCTCCCAGTAGATGAGTTTTTTGTAAACATCCACCCATTCCTGGTAGCTCAGGTTATCATTCAGCGTCATGCCGAGCGTACGGAAATCCTGCTGATAGGCCATGGTAGTTTTTTCCGTTACCAGGCGTTTGTTTTCTGTCAGCTTTTTTATGGTAAGAAGTATCTGTTTGGGGTTAACAGGTTTTATCAGGTAGTCATCAATTTTTGACCCGATGGCATCCTCCATTAGGTATTCCTCTTCGTTTTTGGTGATCAAAACGACAGGAACTTCATTATTAATATTCTTGATCTCCGACAGGGTTTCCAGACCTGTCAGTCCCGGCATGTTCTCATCAAGGAACACCAGGTCGAAGTAATTATTTTTAAATGATTCCACAGCGTCGTTACCATTGGTAACTGTGGTTACGTTATAGCCTTTTTCTTTCAAAAAAAGTACATGAGGTTTCAGCAGATCTATCTCGTCATCGGCCCACAATATTGTCGTATCCTGCATAATAGTTTTTATTTGTTCGGGTATAACCACAAAGCACGGGTTTTGTTATGGTTTATTGGTTTTAATTAACAAAAATTAACAATTATAAAACAGAATATTACGATAATTTAACATTTTTGCACAGCATTTGCCCATTGAATAAAAAGAAAATCATAAACGATCCCGTATACGGTTTTATCAGTATCCCCACCGAGCTGATATTCGACCTTATCGAACACCCTTACTTTCAAAGATTAAGGTACATCAAACAATTGGGAATGACCCATTTGGTTTATCCCGGCGCTTTGCATACCCGGTTCCATCACGCATTGGGTGCCATGCACCTGATGGGTTTGTCTATCGAAACCTTGCGCGCAAAAGGCCATCATATAACCGAGGACGAAGAAGAAGCGGTAACTATCGCAATATTGCTCCATGACATTGGCCACGGGCCATTCTCACATGCGCTGGAAGAGACTATTGTCGAAGGGATTTCTCACGAGGATATTTCCATTCTGCTGATGGACAAGCTGAATATGCAGTTTAAAGGCAGACTTGGTATGGCGATTGAAATCTTCAATGGCACCTATCCTAAAAAATTCCTGCACGAACTGGTTTCGGGTCAGCTGGATATGGATAGGATGGATTACCTGAACCGCGATAGCTTTTTTACAGGCGTGTCTGAAGGCGTCATCAGCTTTGACCGCATCATCAAAATGCTGAACGTGGTGGATGATCATATTGCTGTAGAGGAAAAAGGTATTTATTCTATCGAAAAATTCCTGATAGCGCGCCGGTTGATGTACTGGCAGGTATACCTGCATAAAACAGTTATTGCTGCCGAGCAATTGCTTGGCAAGATACTGAAACGTGCCCGCGAGCTGGCCCTGAGCGGTAAAAAGCTTTTTGCCACGCCTGCGCTGGACCATTTTTTAGTGAGGACCATCAGCAAAGATGAATTCATCAGTGAGGATCATCACATCGAAACCTTTGCGGCGCTGGACGATACCGATATCATGTCGGCTATTAAGGTTTGGGCTGATTGTGCCGACCCGGTACTATCGCAATTGTGCCGGATGATGATGCAGCGTAACCTGTATCAGGTAGAGATTACTAACAAACCGCCGGAAAAGCAGTTGATCAACCGCTTAATAAAAAATGCGGAGAGCAAATACGCTGTTAGCAAACAGGAGATCGGCTACTTTGTATTTACCGACTCTATAAAAAATAACGCCTATAAACCGGGAGACGGGAGTATCCGTATTTTAATGAAAGAAGGTTCTATACAGGACATCACCACCGCCAGTGATAATTCCAATTTGGAAGCATTGGCAAAAACTGTAAAAAAGTACATTATTTGCTATACCAAAGGCCTTATATAAACGTATTGAGGCTGATAGATTTATACTTTGCGGCTTCAATTATAACACTTAAATTTGCCCGATGCAATTTACTGCACATGAGATAAGTTTACTGCTGAACGGAACTGTTGAGGGCGATGCCCGGGTAACTGTGAACCGCTTAGCCAAAATAGAGGAGGCTACCGCCGGTTCTATAACTTTTTTAGCCAATCCAAAATATGAGCAGTACCTGTATACTACGGATGCATCTGTGGTGCTTATCAACAGCGACCAGGTAATTGCAGAGCCGGTTAAAGCTACCCTTATCAGGGTTGAAAATGCTTATAGCGCGATTACTGTTCTGCTTGAAAGATACAATACGATCAAACTAAACAAAAGCGGTATTGAGCAGCCCAGTTTCATTCACCCTACGGCCAAATTGGGGGATGATTGTTATGTAGGCGCTTTTGCTTATATCGGTCCGGGGGTTAAACTGGGCAACAAATGCAAAATATATCCCGGTGTTTACATCGCCGATAATGTTGTTTTGGGCGATAATGTAAC
>Ga0307517_10001131_pt1 | contig 45065 bp, 21 predicted proteins | sample 23_EM_MG_FD_194515 | JGI IMG/M metagenome (GOLD analysis project Ga0307517, IMG submission 194515) | Populus trichocarpa ectomycorrhiza microbial communities from riparian zone in the Pacific Northwest, United States - 23_EM | ecosystem: Host-associated > Plants > Roots > Unclassified | place...
CGAGGGCGCCGAAGACACCCCGGAGTCGGGGCCGGGCGAGGGTGATGTCAGCGCGGTGCTTCCGGTGGCGGTGCAGGACGGTGCGGTGGTGGTGACCCCGGACCTGGGGGTGCTGCGGGGGCAGGGCGCGGTGTATCCGGTCTACATCGATCCGCCGGTCGGTCTGAATGCGTCGGAGCGCACGGTGCTCTCCTCGGACGGGGACACCTTCTGGCAGTTCGACGGTGACAAGGGCGTCGGCCGGTGCAGTGTGTCGGGTCCGTACTACTGCGGTTCGAACTATGTGAACCGTATGTATTTCGAGTTCGCCCCGACCAACCTCAGTGGCAAGTACGTGCTGGACGCGACGTTCCGGGCGTATGAGACGTGGTCGTTCAGCTGCACGCCGCACTGGGTGGACCTGGAGCGTACGAACAACATCTCTGAAGGCACGGACTGGCCGGGTCCGACCGACCTGGACCAGATGGGCGACCGGTACGTTTCGAACGGCCGTGGCACGCTATGCGACCCGGAGCAGCCCAACGCGTGGGTCGAGTTCAATGACAACCCGGATGAGGCGGATGAGAATCTGTCGTCCACGGTCCGCAAGTTCGCGGACGGCAAGATCTCCCGGTTGACGTTGATGCTTCGGGCGAAGGACGAGAGTGATCCGGGTGCCTGGAAGCGCTTCGACGACAACGCCGTGCTGAAAGTCACCTATGTGCCCAGGCCTGGTGTTCCCACGGACGTCGGCCTGATTCCGGGGAACGGGACGACACAACAGTGCCGGACCAAGGCGGCGGACCCGTTGATCGTGACGCGGGTGGATCCCATCGTGCAGGCTCGGGTCCAGACCAAGGTGCAGCCGAAGAGCGGTGAGGAGAAGGGCTCGCTGCAGGCCGAGTTCTGGGTCGAACGCAGCAGCACCGACACCTCAAGCGGCACCTTCAGCAAAGTGTGGGAGGACTACCGCCCGGACAGCGGCTGGGATCCCGACGGCACGCTGGAGAAGATGCGGACCACGAACCGGGCCGAGGGAGGGTTGTACCGCTACAAGGCCCGGACGCAGTCCCACTGGTCGTACAGCGGCTCCTCTGGTGACATGTGGTCGTCGTACTCCTCGTGGTGCTACTTCAAGATCGATACGCTGGCGCCGGGCGCGCCCCAGATCACCTCGGTGACTCCGTATACCGAGTGCGCGGACGAGTGCGCCGCCCATGGCGGCCCGGGGAAGGCTGGAACGTTCGCTTTCACACCGAACAGCGCGGATACGGCGGCGAGCGTGAAGAGCTACCGGTGGTGGCTTTCCAGCTCGAAACCGGAGGCTGCCAAGACGGTCGCCGCCCTGGCTAGTGGGTCGTTGACAGTCAACAACGTCGCGCCGACTCTGGGTGGGACGCAGACTCTGTTTGTCGAAGCCAGCGATCTGGACTCTGACGGGCGGGTCCGATGGGGCGATCCGGCGGAGTTCATTTTCAAGGTGGAACTGGGCACGGCCACGGTCGGGCGGTGGCATTTCGATGATGCGGCACCGGGCTCCACGGTGACCACGGCTGTGGACACCGGTGCGGTGGGCACCCGGCACGCTGCCACGTTGATGGACACCGCAGGTGCGGGCTGGTCGGGGCTGGGCCGCCGTGGCGCGGACGACTATTCGCTGTGGCTCAACGACAGCACCGATACGGCCAGGCAGAGCGGCTGGGCGGCCACCTCGGTGCCCGTCGTGAACACCCAGGAGTCCTTCACGGTCTCGGCCTGGGTCTATCTGACGGATACCTCGGCGAACCGGGTGGTGCTGTCCGCTCCGGGTGCCCACGGATCGGCGTTCGCTTTGTATTACTCCTCTTCCTACAACAAGTGGGTGTTCAATCGCACTGCCACTGATGTCGCGAGCAACGCGGTCGCTCTGCGCTCACTGGCCGATACGACAGCTCCGCCGCTGAGGGTGTGGACGCATCTGGCCGCCGTCTTCGACACTCACGACGACGCGGTCGACACCAACGACACGATCCAGCTTTATGTCAACGGTCGTCCGCAGGGCAGCCCGGTCGTTCTCTCGTCTTTGTCCACTGCGTACATGCCGTGGGCGTCGACCGAGGGCTTGCAGTTCGGACGGTCGAAGTCCACTGACAGCACCTACGGGTCGTACTTCCGTGGCCGGATCGACGAGGTTCAGGCGTGGCAGCGCAAGCTCGACCCCGCCGAGGTCGTGGAGCAGTCGCAGCTGCTGGAGAGCAGCGTCCCGGCTACCGAGATGGTTGCCTCCTGGGACGCCACGACGGCCGCCGGCACCTCGATCGGTGAAGGTACGCAGTATCCGCCGGGCGCCATGGCTCTGTCCGGCTCAGGGGCGAGGCTCGACACCGACGACAACAACCTGGTCCTGGACGGCACCGCGGGCTACACCTCCGTGACTGGGCCGGTGGTCGATGAGACCGGCTCGTTCACCGTCACGGCCAGTGCGATGCTGGACAACACCAAGTTTGCGAGCAAGCCTGTCGGTTACCGGGCTCAGATCGTCGGCCAGCAGGCCGGCGGCAAGGAGTCCTCGTGGGCGCTGTGGGCCCAGAAGGTGGACGACGGCGCCTATCTGTGGTGGTTCAGTCGCACCGCGGTCGATACCTCAGGGGCGGTCACCGCCACAGCGTCCGTCCCGTCGGCGGAAGCCGCCGAGACGGGCACATGGGTGCAACTCACCGGCGTGTATGACGCAGCGGACGGCAGGCTCCACCTGTACGTCGGATCGGAAGACCAGCCGCCGGAGGACAACGCGGACTTCACCGCCGTGGAGCAAGGCACCGGAGAACTCGCCGCAGGGCGCGGAACGGCCAGCGGTACGACCGGCAACTATCTGCCCGGTGCCCTGCAGGAAGTGCGGATCTGGACTGGCGCCATGACGGCGGACCAGGTCAGCTCCCAGGTCATCGGCGATCCCGACGGTATCTAACAGCGACGAAGGCCCGGGCCGCGGCGAGGCGTCAGCCCTCGCGGCTGCCTGGGCGGGCTGCTCAAGCAGCTGTACGCGGACTCATGTCATTGGTGGAAGCCGAACTCGCGGATGCCGACGAGTGGTGAACGAGCGCGGCCTGGGCCGCAGCAGGGGGCGGAATGTACAGGGCTGAATCGGCAATGAACGCGGTGAGCGTGTCGCGAGGACATCCTGCTGCCGGGGGCCGCTGGATCAAGCGGATCGCGGTGTTGACCGGATTCGCCCTCCTTCCGGGCCTGCTCACGTCAGTGGCGTTCGGCGCGAGCAGCGCTAGGCCGCTGGGGAAACAGAATGTGGCGGCCGCCAAGCCGGACAAGGTCTCCCCGTTCACCGCCAAGGTGGACAAGAAGAACGCCGCGGCGGTGAAGAAGGCTGCCGCGGCCGACCGGGCAGCCGACGAGCGTGCCAAGACAGACCAGGGCCGGGCGGCGACCTGGCCCAAGGCCGGCACCGCGCGACTCACCATGCCGTCCGGCGGATCAGCCTCCGCGGACGCCGGGTCCCTGCCCGTCACGGTGGCCCAGCCGGAAGCCGCCAAGAACACGAAAAAGCGCAAGGCCGTGCCCTCCGTCGCGGTCCGAGTCCGCGGTCAAGAGGCCGCCCGCGCGATCGGGCTGAAGGGCGTGATCCTCACCGCCACGGCCCCTGCCTCGGGCGGGTCTGCTCGCCTGGGCATCGACTACTCGGCCTTCGCCGCCGCGTATGGTGGCGACTGGGCCGGGCGCCTTCAGGTCGCCCAGCTTCCGGCGTGCGCGCTGACCACGCCGCAAAAGGCCACGTGCCGGACGCTGACGCCGCTGCGGTTCGTCAACCATCGCCAGGACGAGCAGCTGCAGGCTGACCTCACCTTTCCCACCCGCATCTCGCCGATGCTCTCGACCCAGAGCACGGTCGCCGCCCAGAGCGAGACGATGGTGCTGGCGGTATCGGCCACCGCGCAGTCCGGTGCCGGTGACTACAAGGCCACTCCGCTGTCGGCCTCCTCCACTTGGGAGGCAGGCGGGAGTTCAGGGTCTTTCACCTGGTCCTATCCACTGCGCGTCCCTCCGGCTGCAGCGGGCCCGTCGCCGGACCTGACGATCTCCTACGACTCGGGCAGTGTTGACGGCAAGACCGCCAATACCAACAGCCAGAGCACCTTGATCGGTGAGGGCTTCGACCTGACGTCGTCGTATATCGAGCGCAAGTACGGCTCCTGCGATGACGACGGCCAGGACGACAAGTTCGATCTGTGCTGGAAGTACGACAACGCGTCGCTGGTGCTGAACGGCAAGGCCACCGAACTGGTCAAGGACGACACCACCGGCGTCTGGCGGCTGAAGGACGACGACGCCTCGACCGTCACCCACTCCACCGGCGCCGACAACGACGACGACGGGGACAGCGACACCGACGGCAAGGGCGAGTACTGGACCGTCACCACTGGTGACGGCACCAAGTACGTGTTCGGCCTGAACAAGCTCCCGGGCGCGGGCGCGAGCGACCGCACGAACTCGGTGTGGACGGTGCCGGTCTTCGGTGACGACTCCGGTGAGCCCGGCTACTCCTCCGGCAGCAGCTACTCCGGCCGCTGGAAGAAGCAGGCCTGGCGATGGAACCTCGACTATGTCGTGGACACCCACGACAACGCCATGTCCTACTGGTACACGGCCGAGACGAACTACTACCTCCGCAACGGTGCCACCTCCACGCAGTACACACGCGGCGGCTACCCCAGCAAGATCCTCTACGGACAGCGGGCCGACGCCCTGTTCCCGTCCGCCGCCGCCACCGCCCCAGCCTCTGACCAGGTCGCATTCACCGTCGCCGAGCGCTGCATCGCCTCCGGCACCGGATGCGACAGCCTGGACGATTCCCACCGCGACAACTGGCCGGACGTTCCGTTCGACAGCATCTGCACATCCGACGATGCCTGCACCGGACACTCCGGTCCCACGTTCTTCACCCGCAAGCGGATAACGGGCGTTGCCACGTCCTTCTGGGACGCGGCGGCCACCACCCCAGGCTTCTCTGCGGTCGACTCCTGGGCCTTGACCCAGACCTACCTTGACCCGGGAGACACGGGAGACTCCTCCGACCAGTCCCTGTGGCTCGACCAGATCAAGCACACCGGAAAACACGGCACGGACATCAGTCTGGACGCGGTGCAGTTCGACCACGAGTTCCACCCGAACCGCGTGGACGGCGCTTCCGACGACATCCTGTCGCTGGAAAAGCCCCGGCTGAAGACCGTCACGTCCGAGACCGGCGCCCAGACGATCATCGACTACGCCGAAGCCGACTGCACTGCCGGCGGCACTAAGCCGGCCCTGGACTCCAACACCAAGCGCTGCTATCCCGTGTACTGGTCGCCCAACGGCGCCACCGACCCGCAACTGGACTGGTTCCAGAAATACCCGGTCACCGGAGTACGCACCACCGACCCCAAGGGCGGTGCGGAAGCTGTCGCCCACACCTACAGCTACTCCGGTGGCGGGGCCTGGCACTACAACGACGACCCCATGACACCGGAGAAGGAGCGCACCTGGTCGAGCTGGCGCGGCTTCGGCAAGGTTACCCACCTCACTGGTGTTTCCGAGGGTACCCAGTCCAAGACCGTCACCGTCTACATGCGTGGCATGAACGGCGACCGAGTCCTGGGCAGCGACGGCAAGCTCGATGCCACCGCCCGCCGCAGCGCCACGGTCACCGGCATCAAGGCCACGGAGATCACTGACAGCGACCAGTACGCGGGCTTCACCCGCGAGTCGGTCACCTACAACGGTGCCGACGAGGTCTCCGGCACTATCAACGACCCCTGGTCGAAACGTACAGCCACCCAGCACAAGTCCTACGCCGACACCGAGGCGTACTACGTCCGCACTGGCGCCAGCCACGCCCGCACCAACATCACCAGCGGCGTCGCACCCGCCGACCGCGTCCGCACCACCGCCACCACCTTCGACACGTACGGGATGGCCTCCACCGTCGAGGACAAGGGCGATGATTCCGTCACCGGCGACGAGAAATGCACCCGCACCTGGTATGCACGCAACGACACCGCAGGCATCAACTCCCTCGTCGCCCGCACCCGCGTGGTGGCCAAGAACTGCGACACCACCGACAGCGCACTCGACCTGCCCGCCAATGCCAGCAGCCCCGGCGACGTTATCTCGGATACCGCTGTCGCCTACGACACCACCACCTGGTCCGACAGCCAGACGCCGACCAAAGGCGAGGCCCAATGGGCCGGCAGGGCCAAGGGCTACACGACCGCCGACGCACCGACGTGGCAGAAAGTCACCACGGCCACCTACGACAAACTCGGCCGGCCAAAGACCGCCGCGGACGCACTTGGACAGACAACTGCCTCTACGTCGTATATCCCAGATGACACCACCACCGGCCCCCTGACCTCGACCACCACGACCAACGCCAAGACCTACGCCACCACCACCGCCATCGACCCGGCCTGGGGCACGGCGCTCAAGGTGACCGACGCCAACAGCAAGGTCACCCAGTCCACCTACGACAGCCTCGGCCGCGTCACCCAGACCTGGCTCCCGAACCGTTCCAAGGCATTGGGCAAGACTCCCAACTACGTCTTCGGCTACAGCGTCACATCCTCCGACCTGTCCTCGGTGTCCACCGGCACCCTCAAGGGCGACGGATCCGGCTACAACACCACCTACGAGCTCTACGATTCGCTGCTGCGCCTGCGCCAAACCCAGACACCGTCACCTGCCGGCGGCCAGATCATCTCCGAGACCCTCTACGACGCCCGCGGCCTCGCCGTCACCGCCGAGTCGGATATCTGGGACAACACGACTGCGCCGAACGGCAAAATCGTGCAGGTCGAGGGCGGTGCAGCACCGATACAGACCGACACCACCTACGACGGCGCGGGCCGACCGACTAAGGCAGTGACCAAGACACGCGGGACCACCCGCTGGACAACGGCCACCACCTACACCGGTGACACCGTCGCGACCAGTGCCCCCGCAGGCGGCTCCGCGACCGCCGTCGTCACCAACGTCCTCGGTCAGACCACCAGCCGCCGCGAGTACGCCAGCCCGAGCCCGACCGGCACGCCCTTCACCACCACGGGCTTCACCTACTACCCCGGCGGCCAGCAAAAAACCATCACCGGGCCCGACAGTGCATGGTCCTACACCTATGACCTGTTCGGTCGTCAGCTCACCGCGACCGACCCGGACAAGGGCAAGATCACAACCGCCTACAACGAGCTCGACCAGATCACGTCCACCACCGATGCTCGCAACAGCGTCCTGCTGTACGAGTACGACGTACTTGGCCGCAAGACCGACGAGTGGGAGACGTCCAAGACCGACGCCAACAAGCTCGCCCACTGGGGCTTCGACTCCGTGGCCAAGGGCCAGGCCGACACCTCCACCCGTTACGTCGGCGGAGTGAGCGGCAAGGCCTACACCAAGAAGGTCACCGCCTACGACAGTCTCTACCGCGCCACTGCGACCCAACTCCTCCTCCCCAGCTCCGACCCGTTGGTCACAGCCGGTGTCGCCAGCACGCTGTCCCTGAGCACCGCCTTCAACCTCGACGGCACCGTCAGCCAGGCCGCCGAACCCGCAGCCGGGGGCCTGGCCGCCGAAACCGTCTCCTACACCTACAACGCCTACGGTCAGCAGCTCACCTCCAAGGGCACCACCGGCTACCTCCAAGGCGCGGCCTACACCCCGCAAGGGGACCTGAACCAGCTGACACTGGGCGTCGATTCGCTTTCGACGGCGAAGAAGCTCTACCTGAACTACTCCTACGAGGCCGGCACCCGCCGTCTCACCCGCAGCCTGGTCACCGACGACACCCACGGCTACACGCTCCAGGACCTGCAGTACACCCAGGACGACGCCGGAAACCTCACCTCGATCTTCGACGTCACCACCGCCGGCGGCACCGGCAAGACCGACAACCAGTGCTTCGCCTACGACGGTTACCGCCGCTTGACCCAGGCCTGGACGCCGTCCACCGCCGACTGCGCCGCCACCGGTCGCACCACCGCCAACCTCGGTGGAGCAGCGGCCTACTGGTCCAGCTACAGCTACAACACCCCGGGCCTGCGCACCAACGAGACCCAGCACACCACCTCCGGCGACACCTCCGTCGACTACGCCTATGGCACCAGCAAGGTGCACCAGCTCGCGTCGACCAAGACCACCAAGCCGGACACCACCACCTCAACGCAGACCTACGCCTACGACTCCACCGGCAACACCACCGTCCGCCCCGGCGGATCATCCGGCCACACACTGGACTGGAACACCGAGGGCAAACTCTCCCGCACCACCACCGACGCCGGACCGATCACGGGCCTGTCCAGCAAGTGCCTCAGCATCCAGGGCGCCGCCACCACCGCCGGCACACCCGTCGAGATCTCCGCCTGCGCCAGCACCAACGCCCAGAAATGGCGCCTGGCGGCCGACGGCACCCTCCAGGCCCTCAACGTCTGCGCAGCCCCCAGCGCAACCGCCTCCGGTTCCGCTGTCCAGATCAAGACCTGCAGCACCACCGACGTCACCCAGCAGTGGAAACAGCGCGACGACGGCACCCTCTACAACCCCAACTCCGGCCGCTGCCTCCTGATCCCGGGCTCCAGCACCACCGACGGCACTGACCTCCAACTCGCCGACTGCGACAGCACCAGCGCCGCGCAGCAGTGGACCGTTACCAAGCAGACTCAGTACCTCTACGACGCAGACGGCATCCTGCTCATCCGCCGAGCCGCCGCCGACGGCGAAACCGTCCTCTACCTCGGCGCCACCGAAATCCACCTCACCGTCTCCGGCACCACCAAGGCCCTCTCCGCCACCCGCTCCTACGCAGCAGCCGGCCAGACCATCGCCGTGCGGACATCCAGTACCCAGCTCACCTTCCTTGCGGGAGACAACCACGGCACGGCCAGCATCGCCAGCGACGCGTCGACCCAGGCGTTCACCAAGCGCTACACCTCACCTTTCGGGGCAAGTCGCGGCAACAAGGCCACCTGGCCCGACGACAAGACCTTCCTGGGAAAGCCGACCGACACTACCACCAGCCTCACGCACGTCGGTGCTCGCGAATACGACCCCACCACGGGGCGCTTCATCAGCGTTGACCCTGTCCTCAACGCAAATGAGGCCCAGTCCCTCAACGGCTACACCTACGCCAACAACAACCCGGTAACTCTGGCCGACCCATCAGGCCTGGACACCGACATCAACAGCTGCGTATCCATCGCCTGTTACGAGCAAGTCGGAAAAGAACAAGCCGCCGCTAAGGGTGAGGACGGTGGCAACGCCGATGGCGACGGTACTGCGTCCAGCGACAGCACCGGATCTACGGACAACGACCGCAAGGGCCGCTCCGGCGATGATCTCTATGCAGATCAGGTTCGCCATGACACAGCCGTCGAGATGATGGCTGCATACCTCCGCTTCGCTTACCCGAATCAAGGAGTCGTAACCGAATACTCGATTCCTGGAAGTGGGCCCAACGGAGGGAATGGGGAGGCCGACTTGGCGCTCATCTTCGATGACACCATCTTCCTCTGGGAGGTCAAGTCAGTCAAAACTGCAGAACCCGGAGGCAGGGCTCAGCTTCAGCGGTACGTTGATAAGCTCAACGAAAGCGAGGGTGACAAGACGTTCGGAAGGATAGTTCGAAAAGGGTTTGAGTTGCCCCAGGTTTCGACTGTTGATCCGCTTGATGCAAGGCAAGATCTTGTCGCTCAATCGACGCGCACCCGCCCAGGCTCCAAGAACACGGGTACTGACTATCAAGGGATTATTGGCTGGTGGACTCGACGGCGCGGAAATGATCCGGATCCACCAGGCCAATTCCGCGTTCGCGAGCGAAAGCCGAACTCCATTGAGATAAGGTTTGAGCTGCCTCAGGCGGAGACTAAGTCGCTGATACCTGCAGGTGCGGCGGCACTGGCTCTAGCTGTGATCGCGAAGGCTGTATCCGACCCTCTGGGCATCGGGTAAGTTATTGACGGGGGAGGGTCGGGTGTCGTACCCTACCCTCCCCCGTTGTTGCGAAGTGTTTCTTCTTATGCTGCGAGAAGACTGTTCATTCCCGCTATGGATTTAAAATTGGAAGAAGGGTGCCAGATGGATTTCAGTCATGAACTCGACGAGGGGTTGAGCCATAGCCTGTGTGCAGAGCTGACCGTATGGTCGGATTCTTTCTCGAGTCTTGCCGAGTCAGCATCTTCTTGGCTCGGAGAAGCTGTAATGGAATCTGCGAACGGAATTGGAAATCTCTGCGTTTCCCCCATGAGTGAGGTTTCGGTACAGCTTCGTCCTTACTCGGAAGAGTCAATGGAATGGGTCGCGCGAGAGATCGAGAAACGACCTGCGTCTGTCTCTGTGGAGGTCGGCAAGGTGGCTCATGGTGAAGTTGTCACCAGCTCCCCGGTCGTACTCACGGCAAAATTTGATGAGCGCCTTACTGAATATGTGAAGCTTGTTTACGAGGTATCGGACGCGGACCTGCTGTCAGATGGGACCGGGAAACTTGCACAAAATTCCATGCTCCGATCAATTCAAAATATCTGCGCTACGCATAACGTCGTCTTCGCTCATTTTTCGTATGCAAATTTTGGCGGGCGTACCAGTCTTGAAAGGCATATAAGGGGGCGAGCGGGTAGTCCGACCTTCAATACTCCATTGTGGCGGGACTCGCTTCGTGGCTACTCGTGGATCATGGTCATTCCGTCCGAGGTTGTGTCACGGCTTGGTGGGGTGTCTGAGATTGAGCGCTCCGGCGCCTTCTACGAGGTTCGCGAAATGCCGAACGGATCCGTTTGGATGCGAGCTACGGAAGATTTTGCAGACTACGGAGAGGATTCCGTGCGGGCGGTTTGGTCGCTGCTGAAAGATGTCCTAATCTCCGTGGTACCCGCTAGGGGAAGCGTGTACCCGGGTGACCCGCCGACCTGTATGACCGTCTTCCCTGAATAGTGAAGACCCGAGGACGAACCGACCGCTGCGACAGCGCCTGAAGCACATTTTGCCTGCGAGGGCGCTCCGCAGGCCTGGCGAACCGAGAAGGTGGTTCTACCCCACGGTCGTGGCTGTTGCTCCCGACGGCGTCGTGGCCGTGAGCCAGAGCGACCAGCTGTGCCTGTACGTCACGCTGCAACGCCTCCACTCCGATGGCCACTGGCACACCGTCAGCACCTCCGCCTGTCAGTCGCTCGGCGGCGCGGGCAGCGCGGTCGTGGACAACCTGTCCTGGAAGGGCATGCCGAACGGGGCTCGGTATCGAGTCCGGGCACAGTACGTGCACGACAGCAGGGACCCGGGCAACCTGAACACCTACGGTTCCTGGCAGTACCTCACCATCGTGCAGCGTCCCTCCTGACCGACCGACCCGATGCGTGAGGCCCCGCCCTACCCGACGCTGGGGAACCCGCGTCGCCCCAAGCCCAGCCAGTCCCCACTGTCACCCGAGAGGCGCCATGCAAGACGGGTGGGGGAAGGGAGGGGAGCGCAAAGGGAGCGCGGACGCCTTTGGACCTGCCAACACGAGGTGGCACAACAGGCCCTGCTCGTGTCCTCTGACCAGGCAAAATGAGAACTGGCAACACCCCAGGGCATGACGCGGCACGACCGCTCGCGTACTCGTAATGCGTAGGTCTCGGGTTCGAATCCCGAAGGCGGCTCCATGGTGAACCCCAGGTCAGGCCTCTGACCTGGGGTTTTTCCATTCCTGTGACCATGAGAAGTCCCTGGGAATGGGCTTTTCGACCTACGCATTACAGTGCGTCGGTCGCCGGTTCTCTCGAGGCAACAGCTAGCGGAACTCATTCGTGGCTTACCCGTCTGACCTGGGGTTTCTTGGCAGTGAGCTGCTCTTGGCGGCGCGTTGAGTGGGACCGGGGTTGGTCAGGGGAGCGCGAGGGGAGCGCATTGGGACAGCCTGAGCGCGGCGGGCGGTCTGCTTGATCCGCATCCGAGTGCCGCAAAACGGTCTTCAGTGCCGCTTGCGGGAACGGTTGAGGGACCGTTCCAATCCGGCTGTCGGCAGGCGCCGTGCCCTTCTGGGACTGGGGCACGGGAGGGAAGCAGCTTGCTGCGCGTTTGTCGTGACTCGACAAGAGAACTGTCGCCGGTAAGCACGGATTCGTGTGCGGCCGGTCCACGGTCGTCCCGCACCCCGCACCCCGCGTCCTCGTCGGCCGTCTGTCGAGGATGGGGCCTGCGGGTCTCTGACTGCGCCATGGGTCGGCCCGTCCCGGGGTGCTGCCGGGACGGGGCCTGAGGGGAGATGGCTGCGTTGCTCAGTCGAGTTGGACGGCCTTGGGGGTATCGCCGGTGGCTGAAGCGTCGGCAGGGTGCAGGGCGGTGGGGTAGTGGCGGACGTTGCTGAGCGAGGCGTTGGCGTACTCGACGTAGCCGCCGCCTGTGTGGCTGGGCGGATTACGTGTTCGTGGGGCCCAGAAGGGGACAGGTGCTCGACTGGGGATCCCAGTCGAGCACCGGTTTGGTTTTCGTCTCCGGTTAGTTGAGCTGAGTAACGGTGGGGTTGTCGCCGGTGGCGGCTGCGTCGGCGGGCGGTAGGGCGGTGTCGTAGAGGTGGATGTCGCTGAGTGAGGCGTTGGCGTATTCGCCGTAGCTGCTGTTGGCGAGGCGGCGGCCGATCTGGAGGGGGCCGGTGGCGTTCCAGGAGGGTCCGGCGTATGCCTTGGTGGCGGACAGGTGCCCGTTGACGTAGAGGCTTAGCTGGTTGGTGGCGGCGTCGTAGACGCCGACGAGGTGGGTCCAGGTGCCGACAACCGGTTTGCCCCCGTAGGCCGCGGAGAAGGTGGCAGAGGCGGAGTCGGAATCCTTGCGGTTGAAGGCCCAGGCTCCGGCGCCACTGGAGTAGTACAGCTGGAATCCGTTGACCACGTTGGTGGCGTCGGATTGGGAGACAAATGTGGAGTTGCTGGTGAGGGAGGTGAGTTTGACCCAGGCGGAGATGGTGAAGCTCTTGGAGGTGTCGATGGCCGGGCTGGTGGTGGCGGCGTAGCCGGTGGTGCCGGTGAGGTTGAGGACCTTGCCGCGCTGACTGTCGGTGGTCCAGGTGTAGGCACCGGTCAGAGAGGCTGCGAGCCCTGTGCCGCAGCCGGAACTGGTGGCGTTGGCGCAGTCAGCTGCGGTGGCGCCGGTGCCGTCGTTGAGGTTCCACCAGTGGGTGGCGGTGTTGGTGACCACACCCAGCGACACGGGGGTACCGAAGTTCGCCGTGGTGCTGGTGGGGGCGGTGCCGGGATATTCGGTGAGCTGTCCGTGTGTGTCTACGGCGTACAGGTCGGGGTTGCCGTCGGGCCCGCCACTTGTGCTGTTGACGTCACCGGGCGAGGTGAGGCGGGGGTAGGCGGCCGGGGACAGGGTGAGCGGCAGGGCGGTGTGGGTTGAGGCGTGAAGGAGCGGGGGAAGGCCGTTTGTGAGAGCGAGTGAGTAGGTGTAGAGGGCGCCGGTGGCGTTGTCGCGGGCCCACAGGGTTGGTGTGCCGTTTACGTAGCCTGGTGCGATCAGGGTCATGCCGGACCAGTCTCCGTCGCCGAGCAGCGTCGGGAAGCTGAGCCCGGGGCCGCCGGTGGACTGGTAGACCCACAGTTGCTTGTTCTCGACGGTTATGACGGCGGGGAACTGGGCGGTCGAGGAGAGGGTGCCGGGGGCGATGAGTTGACTGATGTTCCAGGGCGTTGATGTGTCATAGCCGGCGCCGGAGCAGCGGCTGGCGGGAACGATGCCGCTTGCATCGCAGTCGGGCTTGGTCAGTTCGTTGGGAGCTCGCTGGCCGAGGAAGCCGGGGTAGGTCGAGTAGGTCTGGCTGCCGGTCGGGTCGAGGTCGTTTTTGACTACGTAGAGCTTTTGGGTCTTCGTGTCGTAGGCGAAGAGGTCGTCGACGTTTCGGCCATGGAGGTTGCCGCGGTGGGCGATGAGGTAGTTGTTCCAATCAGTGCTGCCAGGTGCGCCGGTCGCAGTGGAGACGATGGCCGGGCCGGTGATGGCCGGGGCTGAGGTGGTGATCGGGCCGCCCTGCGCGGGTGTCGCGGATTGGGCGGGGTCGGTGTTGCCGGGGATCAGTTCGAGGTCGCCGGTCTTGGTGGTGGCGAGCAGGTCGGGGATGCCGTCGCCGCTGATGTCTCCGGGGACACTCGGCGTGTCGGGGTCCCAGGGGACGGTGAAGGTGTAGCTGGCCGGGGCCTGAGAGATGTTGCCGGCTGCGTCGGCTGCGGCGACGTAGAGGGTGTGGACGCCCCAGTTGGTGACCGGGACGGTGACCTTACCGGTGGCGGTGCCGGCACTGTCGGTGCTTGTGACGGACACCGGGGTGCCGGTGAGGACGGTGGGCTGGCTGTCGAGTTGCCACAGGAAGTGGTCGATGCCGCTGGACCGGCACGCGTTGGGGGTGCAGCTGCTGTCAGATGGGGCGCCGTCGGCGGCGGTCACGGTGAAGTCGGTGTTCTTGTCGACTCCTGCGTACACGATTGGGTTGGCAGAGCCGGATCCAACAGGAGGGAAGGACGAGTTGGTCGTGACGTCTGGGGTGTCCGGCGGGGTGAAGTCGGTCTTGAACCAGCAGTGGTCGCTTATGGCGGAGCTCAGGTGCTGGCTGGTGTTGTCTTGTGCGTAGACGTCCCAGCCGTATTCGTGGCCGTCTTTGAGTGTGAACCCGATGGGCATCGAGGCGTCCGAGCCCTTGACCACGTAGCCGCTGTCGGGTGTGGAGTCGTCGGCGGCGTTGCCGCTGGAGTCAAGGACGGTGCGGTCCCAGACGTGGTAGTGGGCCTGGATGTTCACGCCTGACATGTTGGTGGTGACTGTGGAGTGGAGCTGGATGTTGCTGCCGGCGTTCGAGTAGGTGGTGGCGCCTATCCAGCCGTCGCCGCTCGTGACGCAGGTGCCGCTCGCTCCGGTCGCAGGCGGCGTGGTGTGCAGGCTGGTGGGGACGTTCGGCGGGATGTCGAAGTTGACGTACAGCTTGAGGCTGCTGGACATGCGCAGGTAGTCGTTGTTGCTTGAGGAGATGCTCTCGTTGCCGTACAGGGCGATGGTCCAGTAGTCGCCGCTGGAGCTGTGGTAGGTGGCGATTCTCTGGGCTTGGTTCTTGAGCTTGAACGTCGCGGTGGAGTTGCTGCAGCTGCTGTTGGAGTTCTCGCCGCTGGGGATCGTCGTCTTGACGGCTGCGTAGTTGTCGTCGAGCGTCCCAGGTTTGTTGTTCCAGTCGGTGCCCGAGTCGATCGACCCGGTGGTGTGAAGCGTGATGGGCTGGTTCTGGGAGCAGTCATAACTGGCCGCGTAGGTGGAGGACACAACGATGCTCGCGTCGTAGACCACCATGGAGGGGTCGAGGCCGTAGGTGGGGATGGCGTAGTAGGAGCGTTCCAGGCCGGTGCCGCAGCTGCCGCCCCAGCGCTGGTAGCCGACGCCCTCGCCGTTCGTCTGCTGCTTGTCGTACTGCGGGCTGTCGGAGCAGGTGGAGCTGGAGTAGACCTCGTCGAAGTGGCCTGAGGTGGAGTTGACGGGGTCCGAATACGGGTCGATGTAGACGGGGTACGTCGTCCCGGGGTCGGTCAGCGCAGTGGTGTCGGGGGTCAGGGTGAGGCCACTTGAGGTGGTTGTCATCGGTACTGGATCGACGTTCGCGCCGGCGCCGGGGCCGTCGGAGGACGAGGCGGTGTTCGGGTCGTCGGCGGTGGAGGCAGCCGTGGTGGTGGCTGCTGTGTTGCTGGCGTCTTCGGTCGGTGCGTCCGAGGTGGTGCTGGAGTCCCACATGACCGGACGGGGGCTGGTGTAGGCCACGCTGCCGTCGGAGGCGGTGGCGTCCATCCCGCCCGAAGGTGTGGCGGACAGTGTCAGGCCCTGGGTTGAGGCGGCCTCGGTGAGCTTCCTGATGTCCGGGTTGGCCGCTGCCGTGGCGTCGTGGACGACGAGGATGTCGCTGAAGCCGCCCTGGTCGGTGACCGATACCGACAAGTCCACGCCGGGCAGTACTGACTTGTACAGAGCTGTGTCGTCGCTGACGGTGGGAGCGGGCAGGTCGAAGGGCATGGTCAGGGCCATGCTGTGCCCGTCCTGGTTGGTCAAGGTGACCAGGGGGCCGCTGCCGCCGCCCGAGAGCGCGACGCCGTTCGGCGTGACCTTGGGGGACAGAGTGCCGTCCGCATTCGCGGCGAGGGTGGGGTCGACAGGCGTCCAGGCGCCGTCCTTGAGCACTCGCACCGGCATGACGTCGGTGGTGGAGGTGAAGGTGCCGTCGGGGTTGGCGGTGACTGTGGAGGTCTGCGTCGTCAGAGAGTCGACGGGCACGTCTTGACCGCTGGTGACGGCCTGGGCCTGGGCGACCAGCATCGGATCGCTCGGGGCCGAGTCGTCGGCCGTCGCCGGGACGGCCGGGACCACAAGCAGAAGTCCGGCGAGTGCGGGGAACAACGTCAGGCGGCGTATCAAATCCCGCTGGATGGGACTTCTCCGGGCGGATGGCAAAAGTGACAGCACGGGGTAGGACTTCCTTAGGGTCGCGGATAACTCCAGGTGATCTGCGACGTATCCCCGCCTGTTGGAGCATGCCGGGAACTGCGCCTGAGCGCCCGGACTGCCGCGAGACGATGATGTTCGCTCCCGCACAAAACGTACACAGTAAATGCCAAGTTGACGCACGCGTTTTCCACAGCGTTGGTAAAGGGCATTGAGATAAGCCCTGGTCATACATAGTCTCCCGTGTTGATCACTCGCCACACGTGGTCGTGGACACGACGGTCTGTGAAGACCGTTGCACATGGGGGGTTCGAGTGGTCGGCAGACGGCGTTGGTTCGCGAGCGTGCGGTACCGGATCTGGGGTAGAGCGCTGACCCTTGTCACAGCGGTGGTTGCTTTGCTGGCGCTCCTCGTGCCAGTGGCTATCGCTCAAAGTACGGTGGGGCCTTACCGCTTCAAGGGCACCGTCTGGACGCCGAAGGCACTGCCGAAGACTCCGGCGGTCGGCAGCCACGCGCTCCACCAGCCCACCGCCGTACGCCCCAAGGGCTACAAGGCGTTGAGCCGGTACCGTGCCGTCAAGCCGACATGGCCGCAGGCGGGCACTAGGACGGTGCCTCTGACTCGTACTCGTACAACAACGAGCGCCCTCGCAGCGGCGGGCAGCGCGGCCAGTCCTTCCAACAGCCGATCCGGAGCGACGGCGACTGCCTCACCACGCACCCAAGTTGTCTCCGTCACCAAGCCCGTCAAGGCGGGCAGCCTGCCTGTCTGGGTGGCCCCAGCACTCGCCACGGGGCAAAAGACATCAGCCAGTGCGGCTGCGCCGACAGCGGTTCAGGTCAAGGTCGCCTCGCACGCCCAGACGCTGCGGGCGGGTGCTGACGGCATGCTGCTCGCCTTCACACGCGCCGATGCCCAGCGCGGTGATGGTCGCGTTCGCGTGGTTATCGACTACTCGTCGCTGGCCAAGGCGTACGGCGGTGGCTTCGGTTCGCGGTTGCAGTTGGTCCAGGTGCCATCCTGTGCGCTGACCACCCCGCAGCTGGCCCGCTGCCAGACGCGGACCCCGATCGCGTTCACCAACCGGGCGGGCGCAGACCAGCTGACCGCCACCTTGACGCTCAGCTCCTCCACTGGCGTGGCACCGTATTCCGCGGCCCGTACAGTCGCCCCGATGGCGCTGTCCGCGGACACGGCGGCGGTCGAGGTCACCTCGGGCAGCTCGGGTTCCCAGGGCAGTTACGCGGCGACCTCGCTGAACCCGTCCGGGACGTGGCAGGCGTCAGGCACGGGTGCCTTCACGTACTCCTACCCGGTCGACGTCCCCCCTGCGGTGGGTGGCAACGCCCCTTCGGTGGGCCTGTCGTACGACTCGCAGTCCGAGGACGGGGAGACCTCGGCCCGCAACTCCCAGGCTTCCTGGATCGGCGACGGCTGGAGCTACCAGCCGGGCTTCGTCGAGCGGACCTACCGCTCCTGCGGCGGCCTGTTGGACAGCAGCGGCAACAAGATCCTCAAGGGGTCGGGGGACCAGTGCTGGGGCGGGGACAACGCCACCATCTCCTTCGGCTCGCACTCCGGGCAGCTGGTGCCCGACGGCGTCGACTCCAGCGTGCCCGGTGAGGTCAAGCAGTGGCGGCTTCAGGGCGACGACGGAACGATCGTGCAGGAGCTGTCCGGAGCGGCCAATGGCCTGCACGACGGCATCTACTACCGGGTCCTGAGCACCGACGGCACAGCGGCGTACTTCGGCGCCGACCACTCCCCGACCGGTCCCGGCACCTCCGGCACGATGCAGTCCGGTACGCCTTCGGACTCCTCCACCGACTCCGCCTGGGGTGTGCCGGTGTTGCACCCGGAGTCCGGTGACCCGTGCTACACCTCGGCCAAGGGCAAGGCCTCCCAGTGTGACAAACACGAGGGCTGGCGCTGGAACCTGGACTTCGTCGTATCGCCGAGCGGCTTCGTGCAGCGCTACGACTACTCCACCGAGTCCAACTACTACGACCTGGGCGGCGGCCAGGCCGCCTCCGGTGACTCGGGCACCCTGACGTCGTATGTCCGCGGCGGCAACCTGGACTCCATTTCCTACGGGTACACGCTCGGCGACGAGCAGGCCGCGCGGAAGCCCGCTGCCGAGGTGGTCTTCGCCTCCCAGCAGCGTTGCCAGACCACGTCCAGCTTCACGGACTGTTCGGCGGGGAACCTCAACGACGATACGGCTCCGCACTGGCCCGATGTGCCGTGGGACCTGCACTGCGACTCCAGTGACAGCACGACTTTGCCCAGCGGGTCGACTTCAGTGCCGACCAATGTGTGCGTCACCGCAGCGCCTACGTTTTGGTCCACCACGCGCCTGGACAGCATCATCACCCAAGTCCACGTCAAGGCCACCGACAAACTCGTCGACGTCGACAGCTACCAGCTCGGACAGATCTACTCGGACGCGGGCGGCACGGTGGACCCGGTCACCGGCACCACCATCGACCCCAAGGACGCGGGCTCCCTCCAGGCCGTCCTGTGGCTGCAGTCGATCAAGCACACGGGCAAGGACACCTACAACAACGGCAATAGCGGCATCGCCCTGAACCAGGTCTCCTTCACCGGCACGGAGATCGACAACCGGGTCAACGACTCGTCGCCGTCAGCGCCACCGCTGTACCGGCCGAGGATCTCTTCGATCCAGACCGAGACCGGCGAGTCCATCGCGGTCAACTACAACCTCAACCCGTGTGCGAGCAAGACCCTGTCCATCGCCTCGGCGGACTCCAACACCAACTCCTGCTACCCGACGTACTGGACCGTGCCGGGCGCGTCGAAGCCAATCGCGGACTGGTTCAACAAAACCACCGTGCACACCGTCACAGTCTCCGACCTGACGATCGCCTCCCAGTACAAGCCGGACTCCCAGAACATACCCGCGGGTTCGGAGACCCAGCTCTCCACCTACAGCTATGCCGGGGCCGCCTGGCACCGGGACGACTCGGCGCAAACGGACGACCAGTACCGCACCTGGGACCAGTTCCGCGGCTTCCAGACCGTCACCGTCCAGACCGGCCAAGCCCCCGAACCGGTGACCCAGCAGACCACCACCTATCTGCAGGGCATGGACGGCGACTACAAGGCCGACGGCACCCGCCGCTCGGTGAGTGCGGACGCCAAGGTGGGCGGCTCCACGGTCCAGAGCGTTACCGACGTGAACCAGCTCGCGGGTACCGCTCTCGAGACCGACACTTACACCGCCGCCGGCGGCACCATCAACGCCGAGACCGTCAACGGTCCGTTCACGTACACCACCACCGCCAGCGCCGGCCAGTCCCCATGGACGGACTGGACGCAGGACGACAACCCGGGCCAGAGTAAGCCCGCGCTGTCCAGCCTGCCCGACCTGACTGCCTACCGGGTCAAGACGTCCCAGACGCATGGTTATTCGATGCTGGCGGACGGGACCTGGCGCCACACCCGGACCGACACCGTCTATGACAGCCAGGGCCGGGTCTCCACCGTCGATTCCCACGGCGATGTGAGCGTGGCAGCGCAGGAGAAGTGCGCCACCACAACGTACGCAGCGCCATCAGCCGCCAACACCAGGACCCTGTCCTACCCGGACCAGATCACCTCCGTCAGCGGACCCTGCGGTACCGCGCCCAGCGCGACCACTCTGCTGGCGGACAAGAAGATCTACTACGACGGTGACGGCACCCTCACCAACCTGGGCACCTTCGGGCAGCTCGACCAGACCGGCAGCACCGCGATCGGCCAGGTCAGCGCCGTACGCACGGCCACCGGCTACACCGGCACCACCGAGAACTGGCAGACCAACTCGGCCATGAAGTACGACGGCGCCGGACGAGTCAGCGACGCCCTGGACGCCACCGGACAGAACACCCACACCGACTTCACTCCGCCATGGACCTCCGCGGGTGGCAACACCAACCCCACGAGCCTGACTTCCACCAACTCTCAGAACTGGGTGGTCACCTCCACCCTCGACGCGCTGCGCGGATTGACCACCGAGAACGTCGACGCCAACACGCGCAAGACCGACATCACCTACGACGCGCTCGGCCGCCGCACCGCGGTGTGGCTGCCCGGCCGGGACAAGTCCGCCGGCCAGAGCGCGGACATGACGTTTGCGTACTCGATCAATCCCGGCGCGGTAGCTGCTGCCCCCGACGGCACCATCACCTCACCCGGTGCCCCGTCCGCGGTCACCACCAAGACGCTGCGCGAGGACGGCACGTACAGCACCTCCATAGCCATCTACGACGGGATGCTGCAACCGCGGCAGACCCAGTCCACGGCCCAGGGCGACGTGACCACCGGGCGGATCATCTCCGACACCTTCTACGACTCGCACGGCTGGGCGACGGCCTCATTCGCGCCATACTCGGAGCCGAACAACCTCCCGTCCACCACGCTCTTCGCGGCCAACGAGAACCAGACCCCATCGGAGACCACGACCGCGTACGACGGAGAAGGACGCCCGGTCACCAGCACGCTGTGGCACCTGGCCATCCCACAGTGGCACACCACCGCCAGCTATCCCGGCGCCGACGAGACCGACACCACCGCCTCCGCAGGCGGCCGCTCCACCGCGACCATCACCAACGCCCTCGGCCAGACCACCAGCACGGTGGTGAAGAACACCGGCAGCACGGTGAAGTTCCACGGCGGCAACGTCATCCCGTCCGGCACGTCGGTGGCCTCCAACAGCACCCGCCTGACCATGCAGGCCGACGGCAACCTGGTGCTCTCCTCCCTGGCCACCGGCAAGACCTTCTGGTCGACCAGCACCTCCGGCCACCCGGGAGCCTGGGCCACCTTCCAGACCGACGGCAACTTCGTTGTCTACGACGTAAACCACACCCAGCTGTGGTCGTCCGGCACCTCCACCGGCACCGTGCTGCAGGTCCAGAACGACGCCAACATGGTGATGTACGACAGCACGGGCGCCGCGATCTGGAAGACCGACACCTGGCACCTGGCCAGCGAGGCCGACGCCACCACCAAGTACACCTACACCCCGGCCGGCCAGGTCGACACGATCACCGACAACGCCGGCAACAGTTGGTCCTACAAGTACAACCTGCTGGGCCAGAAGACCTCACAGACCGACCCGAACACCGGCACCACCACCTACGACAAGTACGACGTCGTGGGCAACCTGCTGCAGACCACCGACTCGCGCGGCCAGGTCCTGTCCTACGCCTACGACTGGGACAACCGGGCCACCGCCGAGTACAGCGGTGCCTGGTCGGCCACCCCGACCGCTGGCAACGAGCTTTCCTCCTGGATCTACGACACCAAGGCGCTGGGCTATCCGACGTCGTCCACCCGCTACGTCGGCGGGGCGTCCGGCTCGGCGTACACCCAGGCGGTCACCGGCTACAACACCGCCTACCAACCGACCGGCAGCACCCTGACCGTCCCGGCAGCCGACGGATTCGCCGCCGCCGGGCAGACCACCGCCCCCACCAGCGGCACCGTCACCTACACCAGCACCGCCAGCTACACCCCCACCGTCGGGTTGCTGTCCAGTACCCACTACCAGGCCGACGGCAACCTGCCGGCCGAGACCGTCAACTTCGGCTACACCACGAACGGGAACCTGGACGGCTTCGGCGGCGCCATCAGCTTCTCCGACACTCCCGCCTACCTGGACACCACGGCACACGACCCCTTCGGCCGGATCCTGCAAGCGGACTACGGCTCCACGGGCAAGGAACTGTCCACCTTCGCCCAGTACGACGCCACCACCGGCCGGGTCACGCAGACGTCCAGCCTGCTGCAGACCTCCACCACCACGCTGGACGTGACCAAGTACCGCTACAACCAGGCCGGCGAGATCACCGCGATCGACGACCTGCAGGACAACACGACCCACGACACCCAGTGCTTCACCTACGACTCCTTCCAGCGCCTGACCGCGGCCTGGACCGACACCGCGGGCATCACCAACCCCACCAGTGACACGGCGGGAAGCGTCGGCGGCTGCAACACCACCTCCGTCCAGACCACCACCGCCGCGCCGGTGGCAACGACCACGGTCGGCGGGCCGGCCGCGTACTGGCAGACCTACACCTACGACCTGCTCGGCGACCGCACCGGCATGGTGAACCACGACACCACCGGCACCGCGTCCAACGACACCACGCAGGCCGTCACCTATCCCGGCACCGACGGCACGACCGCCGCGAGCCTGCCCGACCAGGCCAAGTCCGTCACCACCAGCAACCCCGGCACCGGTACCGCCACCCAGACCCCGACCTACACCGACACCGGCTACACCCCGAACAAGAACGCCGGCAACACCATGAGCCGGAAGACCAGCACCACCGGCCCGCTGGTCACCGGATTCACCCTCGCCGGCGGCGGCAAGCTCTGCGTCGACGATGCCGGAGCCTCCACCACCCCCGGTGCCGTGGTCCGCACCTACACCTGCAACGCCTCCGCCGCCCAGAGCTGGACGATCGGCACCGACGGCACCATCAAGGTGCTCGGCACCATGTGCCTGGACACCACCGGCAACGCCACCAGCGCCGGCACCCTCCTGGTGATCGACACCTGCAGCAGCGACGCCACCCAGCAGTGGAAGGCCACCAGCACCGGCACCCTGGTCAGCAACGCCAACAGCGCCATGTGCGTGACCGACCCGGGCGCCAGCGCCACCATCCGCACCCAGCTCACCCTCGCCACCTGCGGCAGCGCCGGCCAGACCTGGACCACCGCCAGTACCGGCACCACGCCCCCCGGCCGGACGCAGAACCTCACCTACGACGCCGAAGGCCGCACCGCGACAGTCTCCACCCCCTCCGGGACCACCACCAACACCAGCAAGTACCTCTACGACGCCGACGGAAACCTCCTCGAGCAGACCTCCACCGTCAGCGGCACCGACAAGACCCGCATCCTGTATCTCTTCGGCGGCACCGAACAGATCACCCTGAATGTCTCCGCCAAGACCTGGACCGGCCTACGCAACTACACCGGCCCCGACGGCACCACCATCACCCGCTCCAGCTCCGGCACCGTCACCTACCAGGTCGCCAACGCCCAGGGCACCGCCACCACCGCCATCGACGCCTCCACCCTGGCCGTCACCCGCCGCTCCTACGACCCCTACGGCAACCCCCGCGGCACAAAACCCACCACCTGGGTATCCACCGACGAAAACCACGGCTACCTCGGCCAACCCACCGACACCACCACCGGCCTCAACCTCCTCGGCGCCCGCAACTACGACCCCCTCCAGGGCCGCTTCCTCACCCCCGACCCGATATTCCAGGCCGGCGACCCCAACCAGATGGGCGGCTACACCTACGCCGCCGACAACCCCGCCAGCGCATCCGACCCCACGGGGAACGACCCCTGGGCCAACTCGTCGATGAACACCTGCGCCATCGACTGCGGAGTCGGCGAAGCTGCCGGCGGTCTGGCCGGTACCTCCAGCGGCGCGACCACCGCCTCACCCAGCCCCTCGGCTTCCCCCTCCGCCTCCCCAGGCACTTCCACCCCCGGCTCAACCCAGACCCCCACGCCCACCCTCGGTGAAACCCCGTGCCAGCCCGCCGACTTCGGCACCAGCCGCTGCGAAAGCGAGAGCGAGGGAATCCCCGCCACCCTCGGCATCCTGGCGGCCGCGGGAGTAGCCGTCGGCGTCTACGCATGCGTTGCAACCGGAGTCTTGGATTGTGCCTTCGGCGCCGTCGCCGGTACAGCGGACGCCGAAGCCGGCGGAAGCATGCTCCTCGGAGTCCGGGTGATCATCGGCTTCGCTGGCGGTCTGCTCCGGGCAGGCGAAGAGGCTGCCGATAGTGCCGCCGCCGATTCCAGCGCCCTCGCCAAGGCCGACAAGTCGTCGTCCGGTCACGACCCCGCCGCCAACGACGCGCAGGCGAAGAGCCAGGCGGCGAACGACTCAGCAGCAGAACCCAGCAAGCCGACCGCCGGTACAAGCGGTACCAAGACCACCTGCAGTTTCTCCCCCGATACACCTGTCTTGATGGACAAGGGCAAGACCAAGCCGATCGGTGATATCAAGACCGGCGACAAGGTTGAGGCCGCTGACCCCAAAACCGGCAAACACCAAGGCACGCACACCGTCACCGCCACGTGGGTCCACCACGACAACGACCTGATCGACCTGACCATTCGCACCCCCGACGGACACACCGCCACTCTCCACACCACCTCTAAACACCCCTTCTGGGACCAGACCGCACACGCCTGGGTACCGGCAGGAAAGCTCAAGACCGGCCACACGCTCACCACCGAGGACGGACTCAAGGTCTACGTCGCCACGGTCCGCAAGACGCCTGGCACAGCCGACCGTTACAACCTCACAGTCGCTGAACTCCACACGTACTATGTGCTGGCAGGCACCACGCCGATCTTGGTGCACAATACGTGCGGACCCACAGAGGGTGACGCTGTAGCTGCTCGGGGAAGAGCCGAGGAACTTCAGGGAGCGCGGAATGATTACCCTCATGCGGACCAACACGGCACGACATCCGTGATAGGCGTCTTTAATACGCAGAGTAGAACGTGGACGAATAGGATCGCAATCAATGGCGACGGTGCAATGCCTTCGGCCTGGTCTCTTCGGCCTGGCGAGGAGTTTGTGCAGGGTCCTGGTCATGCCGAGGAAACAGTCGTGAATAATTTGGGGCCGAATGAGGTAATTGGCTTCGGGGGTACGTCGCGTAATATTTGTTGGGACATTTGCCATCGAGCTCTAGACTCGCGGGGTCTGCAATTCGGCGGTGCTGGGTATCGAGGTGGAAACGCAGATAAGTCTCCATACTCGCTGTTCTGGTCTGAGGGGTGGTAGTGATGGGTAGGACAAGACATTCCCGCGCCGAGGGGTTCGCTGTTGGCGAGCACCTGATCATCTCATGCGAGCCAGTTGACCTGAGGGTTTCATCCTCTTCCGCTACTCGCATCTTCGTTGAGTGGCCGTGGCGTGAGGTCGATGCAGAGTCCAGCTCGCGTTGGGATGGAACCGTCGGGTTTCCGCGGGACCCTGAGAGCTGGGAGTGGCGAAATACCCCTTGGAGGGTCGAGCCAGATCCACTTGAGCTAGCTGACGGCGATTCTTGCATGATCGGAATTCCGCCGATTGAGGTGCAGGTGACGGCCATTGAGCAGCATGATCCCCCAGCGGATTTCGGTTGGACGCCACGGCCCGTATGGGTACTGGGGGTTTGTCCAATCACCGACTTGGAAGATGATGAGGCGGGGTTTGTTCTGTACCTGGAATCAGGTGAGCCGATCGTAATCGAACCTTCGGTGTCATAAAATTCAGACGAAGACGCGGGGTTTCCAGGCATCAAATAGTCTGGGAGAGTTCAGTGATCTCGATCGCCGCCCGAGCGGCTGGTGTCGAGGAGCATCCGCCCCTGCTACTGGTGGGGATCGCGGAGTTGGAAGATGGAGGCGGAACGAGCCTTACATTTCCAGTGTGCGAAAATAAACCTTGAGGAATTCATGAAGCTGACCAGGCTGTCTCTGGGTATTGCCGTCACGATCGTGGCTGGAGCCATCGTTGCCGTGGCGCCGGTTGCGAGCGCCGAGGGTGCGGATGCCGTCGCCGTTCCGTTGCCGTTCGCGCATTTCGCGGACATGGCGGTGGACGCGGCGCACGGTCATGTGTTCATCAGTGGCGGTTCCGGCAGTGACAGCCTGCTCGTCACGGACCTGGATGGGAACACGGTTGCGACCATCCCGTCGGAGCCCGGTGCGACGTCCCTGGCGTTGTCCGCCGATGGAGGAACGCTGTACGCGGCGCTCAGCGACGGCGACGCGATATCGGTGATCGACACCGGCACGCTGGTGGAGACGGCACGGGACGACACCGGCAGCGGGACGCACCCCGCCTCGCTGGCGGTCGCCGGGGGGCGGGTGTGGTTCGGCTACGGAACGGCCGGGGCCGGTGGCATCGGCTCGCTGGATGCCGGCGGCGCCGGGCCGGATGTCGTGGCGCTGGATCAGGACCCGGCCGGTACGTGGGTGGGGGCGCCGTTGCTGGCGACGACGCCGGGGCCGTCGGGGATCTTGGTGGCCGGGGCGCAGGGCACGGATTCAGCCGACTTCGCGGTGTTCGACGTGTCGTCAGGGGCGGCTGAGCGTACGGCTTCCACGACACTCGCCATGACGGGGCTGGCGCAGTTCGCCGTTACGGCGGACGGCAAGGATGTGCTGATCGGGCGGTTCGGCCAGAACCTGAGGACGAGCGATTACCGTACCTCCGACCTTGCGATTGATTCTGACGGCGGGGAGCGGTGGTTCTATCCCACGGCCGTGGGGGTCGCGCCCGACGGCACGGTGGCCGTGAGCCAGAGTGCCGATCAGCTCATGATCTACCTGGCCGACAGCGGGTCGCCGATGAACTGGTTCGAGGGTCCGGACTTCTCCCACTTCGCGGATCGCGGTGTGGCGTGGGATCCCGATGGCAGCAGGCTCTTCGCCGTGACGATCGACAACGCCTCGGGCAAGCCGACACTGCGGGTCGTCAAGGACCCGGAAGTGGCGCTCACTGATGGCTTCGGCTCCTTGTCGTCGGACAGGGAGGTCAAGCCCGGCGAGCCGGTCTCGGGATGGTTCCGCATTGTTACGGATGGCATCCCGTTCGTCAGTACGGTCGCGCATCTCACGCGGATTGATCCGGCCCACCCGGACGGGGTCGCGCTGCCCGACCCGGTCTACACCGCCCAGTCCGGCAGGGCGGGATACTTCTCCTTCTCGGACATCCCGCCGTTGGAAGGCAAGTTCACCTACCGGATCGATTACACCGGCGACGCCTCCCACCAGCCGGCCAGCGGCCATTTCGACGCCACCGTTGCCAAGGGCGTGCCCGCCATCGTCCTCACAGCCCCGGCCAAGAGCCGTCGCGCGGCACCGCTGACGATCCCCGGGCAGCTGACGACTGGCCCCTACTCCAGCGGCGAGGTCGTTCACATCACCAGGACCGACCTGGCCCACCCCAAGGGCACCGTACTGCCGGACGCACCCCTGGCAGCAGACGGCACCTTCACGATCGCCGACACCCCCGCCGTCGGGGCGGCGAACACCTACACCGTGACCTACCCCGGGGACAGCGCCCACCAGTCCGCCACCGGCTCCGCCACCGTCCAGGTCTCCCGCGCCGCCACCGCCGTGAAGGTGTCGACGAACGCCAAGACGTACGCCTACCACGCCCAGGCCACGGTCACCGCCCACCTCGGCACGACCTACAACAGCCGCACCGTCAAGATCTACGCCCAGCACAGCGGCAGCAGCAAGAAGACGCTGGTGAAGTCCGGCAAGGTCGACGCCCACGGCAACCTGGTCGTGCACTACAAGCTCACCTACAGCACCACCTTCAGCGCCGTCTTCGCCGGCGACCAGCGTTACGCCCCGGCCTCCGTCAAAGCCTCCGTCGGGGTCCACGCCAAGGTCACCGACAGCCTGCGGCTGTACGACCACAGCACCCACATCGGCGGCCACCTCTACCGCGTCTACCTCCGCGACGCCGGCGTGGCCCCGCAGTTCATGGCGACGATCGCCCCCGATCACCTCGGCCAGTGCGTCTACGTCACGCTGCAACGCCTCCACTCCGACGGCCACTGGCACACCATCAGCACCTCCGCCTGCGACACACTCGGCACCGGCGCGGCAGGCAGCACGGTCGTGGACAACCTGCACTGGAAGGACATGCCTAACGGGGCCCGCTACCGCATCCGCGCACACTACGTGCACGACAGCACGGACCCCGGCAACCTGAACACCTACGGCTCTTGGCAATACCTCACCATCGCGCCGCACCCCTCCTGACCAGCCGACCCGACGCGCGAGGCGCCGCCCTACACCGACGCTGGGGAACCTGCGTCGCCCCAAGTCCAGCCAGTCCCCACTGTCACCCGAGAGGCACCCTGCAAGACGGGTGGAGGAAGGGAGGGGAGCGCAAGGGGAGCGCGGACGCCTTCGGACTTGCCAACATGAGGTGTCACGACCCGGCCCTGCTCATATCCTCTCATCAGGCAAAATGAGGACCGGCAACACCCCATGGCATGGTGCAGCACGACCGCTCGCGTACTCGTAATGCGTAGGTCTCGGGTTCGAATCCCGAAGGCGGCTCACCGAAGGCCCAGGTCAGCGGCCTAAAGGACCTCCATGGAGATCATGGGGGTCCTTTTCTGTGCCTGCATGGGAACATCCTGGGAACGGGCAGCTATCAGATAAGTCCCCTATGTCCACTCTTGATCGTCGGAGGCGGGCTTGAGGGGAGCCTGACGTCCACGAGGATGCTCTGCAGGCCCTTGCCTCCGACCCCCACAGCGACTTCCTCGGCCGAAGTGGCGACGCTCGCCAAGAGCGCCGTGGCGGACGGTGTGCGGGAGGGAGTGCTGCTGGGTGTCGGGTTGGGCGGCGGGTGGCATTGGCGACCACGGTGCCTGGCTGGGCCACCGTGGTCGCACTAGCTGTTCAGGGCCTCAGATCTCCGTCGAAGACCAACCAGGCCGACCAGGCGCCGCCGGGGGTGGCCTGTGACCGGTGGACGATCGCTCCGGCGCCGTTGACGCCGAACAGTTCGATCCGTCCGTCGGCGTTGGTCTCGGCAGCGACCTGGCTCAATGAGCCGTCAAATACGGACCAGGCCGACCAGGCCCCTCCGGGAGTGGTCTGCCAACGGTGGACGATCGCTCCGACGCTGTTGGTCCCGAAGATCTCCAGCCGTCCGTCCGAGTTCCGGGCTGCGGCGATCGAGGTCAGTGAGCCGTCGAACACGGACCAGGCGGACCAGTCACCGCCGGGGGTGGTCTGCCAACGGTGGACGATCGCTCCCTGGCTGTTGACGCCGAACAGTTCGATCCGTCCGTCGGCGTTGGTCTCGGCGGCGACTTGGGTGAGTGAGCCGTCGAACTGGTTCCAGCCCGACCAGGTGCCGCCGGGGGTGGTCTGCGATCGGTGGAAGACCTGCCCGGCGCTGTTGGCTCCGAAGATCTCCAGCCGTCCGTCCGCGTTCCGGGCTGCGGCGATCGAGGTCAGTGAGCCGTCGAACTGGTTCCAGCCCGACCAGGTGCCGCCGGGGGTGATCTGCGATCGGTGGAAGACCTGTCCGGCACTGTTGACGCCGAACAGTTCTACCCGCCCGTCGGCGTTGGTCTCGGCGGCGACGGAGCGCAGTGCGCCGTCGAAGACGGACCAGGCTGACCAGGTCCCGCCGGGGGTGGTCTGCGAACGGTCGACGACGGCGTCCTGGCTGTTGGTCCCGAAGATCTCCAGCCGTCCGTCGGCGTTCCCGGCTGCGGCTATTGACGAGCCGAACACGGGAGAGGAGTACAGCAGGCGGTTGGGTGAGCCGGTGCCGATGTTGCTCAGGACGCCGGTGGTTGAGGCATCGGTGATCCAGCTCTTGATGGTCGCGGGTGTGGTGTTGGGTTTGCCCTGCAGATAGAGCGCGGCGACGCCGGTGACGTGGGGAGTGGCCATCGATGTGCCGTTGATGGTGGCGGTGGCGGTGTCGGAGCCGATCCACGCGGAGGTGATACCGGTACCAGGGGCGAAGACCGTCACACAGGAGCCGTAGTCGGAGTAGTTGGTGTCGCGGCTGTCGACGCTGGTGCTGGCTCCTACGGTGATCGCCGCGGAGATGCGGGCCGGGGAGTAGTTGCAGGCGTTGTCGTTGTAGTTGCCGGCCGCGACGGTGTAGACGACACCGGAGTTGATCGAGTTCGTGACCGCGTCGTCCAGCGGCTGGTAGGCGCCGCCGCTCAGGCTCATGTTCGCCACCGACGGCCCGGAGTGATGAGCGGTGACCCAGTCCACCCCCGAGATGACCGTCGAGAACGCCGTGGTGTTTCCGCAGGGAAATACCCGTACGGGCACCAGCGAGACGGCTTTGGCCACCCCGTAGGTTGATCCGCCGACCGTGCCGGAGACGTGGGTGCCGTGCCCGTTGCAGTCGCTGGTGCCGTTGCCGTCACCGATGAAGTCCGCGCCGCCGGAGACGCGTCCACCGAACTGGGTGTGGGTGGCCAGGATTCCGGTGTCGATGACGAACGCGGTCACCCCCGCGCCGGAGGCGTTGTCGGTGTAGGTGTTGTTCAGGGGTAAGGAACGCTGGTCGATGCGGTCCAGGCCCCAGGTGGCCGGTGACTGCGAGTCGTCCAGTCGTGCCGTGCCGTCCGCGGCGACGTAGGCGACGTCCGGGTCGCTGCGCATCTTCCTGAGCTGGGCCGGAGACAGCGCCGCGGCGAAGCCGGCGAGGGCGTGCCCGTACACGTGGTCCACGCGTACTCCCCGGGCGCGGGCCCGGGTGACGGCTGCGGCCGGGCGCGCCGCGGCCCGGCCGGACGGCTTCGAGCGCAGCACGACGACGTACCGGCCAGGGATCGCCGACTGCCCTGCGGCGGTTACCAGCGGGGCCAACTTCCCCGACGGGGTGGCCGCCGAGGCGGTCCCCGATATGGCGATGCCCGGCGTAGCGGCCAGCACCGCCGCGACCGCCGCCGACACCGCTAAACGACCTGTACGTGCGGCGACGCTTGCTCTCGGGGCGCTGATCAGCTGGCGGATGGGCCTATACCGCTTTTTCATGAGACTTTCCTACTTTCCGATTCAGAAACGGAATCTTCGGACCCGGGTCGTCGTGATTGACGCCCGGGTTCTGTGCTGCGATACGTGCGCAATGCGCTTCAGTCAGAGAAGAGGGGCGCCAACGGACGTCGATTGGTCTGCGGCGGAGCCAGGCGTTGGGTACATCTCCCGTTGCGCCTGGCCCTGGATCCCGCCGACGTCGGCTACCGGGACGTAGACCGGCGCTGTGCCCATCTCCCCGCGAGGCCCCTGGCCGTCTCCTGTCCCCCTGTTCGGCCGGGGGCCCCGCGCATTCACACGGTGCCGTGTACAAGCGACCACAGGAATACGTTTCGGCCCCCGCCGAAGCGTGGGACCCTGCGGACAGCGATGGCAGACGTCAAGGCAGGACGTCGCGGCGGCGGCAGGAGCGATCCGATGATTCGTATTCACTTCACCCTCACCGATATTGCACGCACCCGGTTCGCAGGTGACCCGAGTCCGCTGACCGTGACCGCTTTCAGCACCTATCGGCTGGCGCACCACTCAGGGCCATCCGAACTCGACATCTGGCGCCGCGTCGTGAGAGCGAGGTTGAAGCCGTCCCCGCGTCCGCGGTTGAGCGAGGTGACATCGATGTCACTTTCCCACCCTTTCCCGCGCTTCCTCCGTCCTCACCAGGGCCTGCACACGCTGGAGGAGGAACTGGAGCGGCTGCTGGCCACGCCTCGGCAGGAGTTGCGCGCGGACCTGGAATACGTGGCCCAGCACCGGAGCCTGCCCCGTTGGACCCGTGACCTCGCGGACGGTGATCGGGACGCCGCCGCCGGGCTCGTCCAGTCCCTACGCGACTACCACCGCGTGGCCGTCGCGCCGTACTGGCCTGGCGTGGCCTCCGCACTCGCCGTGGACCGGGCGCACCGAACCCGGCAGCTACGCGACGGCGGCATGGAACGGGTGCTGGACACCCTGCATCCGCGCCTGCACTGGCGCCCACCCTTCCTGGAGATGGAGTCCGCGGAGGACGTCGACTACCACCTCGGCGGACGGGGGCTGTTGCTCGTCCCGGCCGTCTTCCTCTCCTACCCTCCCTGCGACCCCGGCGAGGAGCAGCCGGCGCTGTACTACGACATTGCCGGCGACGGCCCGCCCCATCCGCTGACCACTCGCCTCGACGGCCCCCATGGCGGCCTGGCCGCGCTCCTGGGGCACAGCCGCGCTGCCGCACTCGAAGCGATCGCCGAAGGGGTGTCCACCAGCCAACTCGCCCGCCGATCCGGCCTGTCGGCCGCCTCGGCCAGCGAACACGCGACGATCCTGCGGCGAGCCGGCCTGGTGACCACCTGCCGCACCGGCAGGACCAGCCACCACAGCCTCACCCCCCTCGGCGCGGAACTCCTCCTCCACGCGGCCACCTCACCACCCCGGTCCGACCTTCCACACTGACCACACCCCCGGGTTTCGGCTCGCAGGGACTGTCCTAAAGATGGCTCTGTCCCGTAATCGGTGGTAGCGAAGGGTGACAACCGTCGTTGGCATGGTGTGCGCGATGTCAACGAGCTTGTGGGTGTGGTGTTTTCGGGACTGTCGGCCCTCGTCGTCGAGGGCGTGACGGATGAGGGCGAGATCATCCGGGTGTCGGCGCGGACCCGGGATGATCCGGTGCCGTGCCCGGTGTGCGGGCTGCCGACGGGGCGGGTGCATGGCTTTCACGGGCGGGTGGTCGCGGACGTGCCGGTGGACGGACGGCGGGTCGTGGTGTTGGTGCGGGTCCGGCGCCTGGTCTGCCCGGTGCTCGGCTGTCCGCGGCAGACGTTTCGCGAGCAGGTTCCCGGCGTCGTGGACCGCTACCAGCGTCGCACCAACCGTCTGACCGACCAACTCGGCTCCGTGGTCAGGGAGTTAGCGGGCAGAGCGGGCGCCCGCCTCTCCCCTGTGCTGGCCTGCGCGATCTCCCGCTCGACCGCCCTGCGCATGCTCATGCGCCAGGCGGCACCGCCGCTGCGCGTCCCGCGCGTGCTCGGCATCGACGACTTCGCCCTCAAGCGCCGGCACCGCTACGCCACCGTGATCATCGACGCCGAGACCGGCGAGCGGATCGACGTCCTGCCTGACCGCACCGCCCAGACCCTGGTCGCGTGGCTGCGCGAGCATCCCGGGGCTGAGTACGTCTGCCGGGATGGCTCCGGCTCCTACGGCGAGGCGATCCGCCAGGCCCTCCCCGAAGCGGTGCAGGTCAGCGACAGGTGGCACCTGTGGAGCAACCTGTGCGGCAAGGTCCTGGCCGAGGTCCGCTCCCACGCCGCCTGCTGGGCCACCGCTGTGAACCCCGCCCGGCCCGGGGGCGTACGCGAGCAGACCACCCGCGAGCGCTGGCAGCGGGTCCACGATCTGCTCGGCCAGGGCGTCGGCCTGCTCGAATGCGCCCGCCGCCTCGATGTCGCCCTGAACACCGTCAAGCGCTACGCCCGCATGAAGGAGCCCACCGGCGACCGCCGCGCGCCCCACTACAAGCCCACACTCGTCGACCCCTACCGCGACCACCTGCGCACCCGCCGCGCGCAAGACCCGGCCGTCCCCGTCCTCCAACTCTTACGGGAGATCAAGGAACTGGGCTACACCGGGAGCCTCAACCTGCTCTACCGCTACATCACCCAGGGCCGCGCCGAGGGCGACAAGCCCGTCACTACCCCGCAGCGTTTCACCCGCCTCCTGCTCACCCGCCCCGAGAACCTGCGGGACAAGGACACCGCACTACTGCGGGAACTCACCGAGGCCTGCCCCGAGATGACCGAACTCGCCCGCCTCACCGGCGAGTTCGCCCAGCTACTGACCCCAGCGGAGGACAACGACGCCAAGCTCACCGGCTGGATCACCACGGTCCGCGCCGCCGACTTTCCCCACCTGCACTCCTTCACCAACGGCCTCGAACTCGACCGCGCCGCCGTCGACGCCGGACTCACCCTCCCGTACCACAACGGCCGCACCGAGGGCGTCAACACCCGCACCAAGCGGATCATGAGGCAGATGCACGGCCGAGCCGGCTTCGCCCTACTCCGCCACCGCATCCTCCTCCAGTGATCACCACACAGCGTTACCACCGATTACGGGACAGAGCCATCTTTAGGACAGTCCCGTGCCGTGCTTGCAGCGGGAGCGGCTGGCTTCACAGCAGGCGCCGAAGCCGGCGTCGGGGCCGCGGTTGTCGGAGCGTCCGTTGGAGTCATGGCTGAAGGCGGCGCCGTCATCGCGGGTGCGATGGGCATCGCCGGAGCGGGCGCGGCATCTGTAGCCGAAGGAGCTGAAACCGCTTCCGCATCCAAGGGAGAGAGTCAGTCCGGAGCCAAGGCAGCCGACGCGGCAGCAGAGGACACGGCCGCCTCGGGTGCAGCCAAGGGCAGTGACCGTGACGCCACAGCCGCGCCCAAGACGGGGCCCGATACCCGTCCCAATTTCGCCTCGGACACGAAGGCACAGAATCATTTCTCGAAGCATGTCTACGGGGATGCGAGGACGGCAACCGGATTCAAGCCCGTGAAGGACGGCGCCGATATGCCGGAATATCAGAACCCTGACGGATACAACCAGTATGTGGATCACGCCAGGAACTTCATGGACGGTCCGCCGCGCCCGGGAGACCTGGTGGACGAAGCCGGATTCTTGCATCGCATCGACGTCGCGAATGGCCTCTACGGCCTGAGGGACCCGAGCGGCGTCATCTCCACGTTCTTCAGAAAGGGTTCGGACGTGGTCCCCTACCTTCAGAAGCAGCTGGCCAAGTATGGCGGTAAAATCCTGTGAAGGAGGCTCGACGATGACGAGTGAACAGGACTTCCCGCGTAAGGCGTTGTGGAATGACGTCGAAGCATGGCGTGATTTCGTAGAGGAATGCAGCGTCGGCTACTCGGACTCGCTGGCTGAATATGAATTCGATCTGAGCGTCCGGGACCGGATCCAAAGAGCCCTTGACGACGAGAGCCTTCAGGCCGCTGACGGATACGAGCGATTCCGGGAGTCGGTGAGATCCATCGATGACAGGTTTCTCGGCCTGGCCCGCGTGGATCTCCCGGCAGCCGATGCCGGCAGCCTGCCGTGGTGGCACCTGCGTGTCCCCGAGAAGGGCGGGCGCGAACTCGCAGACGACCTCTCCTTGCGACTGGGCGTCACGATCACCGTGATCGAATGAGATGGCATGGGGAGGAATGACGGGATGACCGGCGCGGCGGCGGTGAACCGGGAGGGTGTGGAGGGCGTTCCCTACGTGGTGGCAAGGGCGATGGGCCGGAAGTGGTACCGGGAACACCTCGTCGGGATGGACCCGATGCGGGGCATACGTCCGGACGGGGCGTCGGTTGTGTACGTCGTGGATCCCGTGGCTGAGGCCACGGTGACGGGTAGTCCAGCCTTGGTGTTGGCCTCCCACCGCCGCAGGATGGCGGCGCGATGGGTGGACGTGCTGATCGCGGCGATGTTCTCCTTCGCCGCGGTCGGTCTGATCGGAGCATCCGCGGACACCGCGGGGCTGCTGGTTCTCGCGCTGGTGGCCTGGCCCGCAACTGCCGTGCTGTATTTCACGGCTTCGGTGCACTGGTGGGGGACGACGGTCGGCAAGCGGCTCTTCGGTCTGCGGGTCGTCCGGCTGTGGTCGGACGGGACGCTGCCGCCGTCGTGGAAGGATGCGTTCATCCGGGAGTTCGACCGGGCGGCTTTCTTGTCGCTTCCGGTGCTCAATGTCCTGGTCGGGGCGATTCTGCTGGTGCAGATGTCCAAGGATCGGGGCTCCTACCACCAGAGTAAGTATGATCGCGCGGCGCGGACGGTCGTCGTGAGGTGGCCGCCGGCTACTGGAATAGGGGACTGATGGGACAGGGGATGCGGCGTTCTGCGGGGACAGAGACGGCGCTGGATGTCTTGTTGCGCTGGACGTGGATTCGGCGGCGTACGTCGGCGCAGGATGTGGCCGACTTCAAGAGCGGTCAAGTGCTTCAGGTCGTGGGGTTCACGCAGAGCATCGGTGGTGCGGCCATGGTCTCGGTCGGGAAGGGCAAGCAGATCGCGCGCCTCAGGCAGGGGTATCTGCGTCTCGCCGTAGGGAAGGAGCCTGTCTGGAGCGATCGGAGGGGAGGTCGCAGTGCGGCGTTGAAGCCGCCCTTCGTGCTGAAGCCAACAGGCGAGAAGGTGCGGATGGCGCCGAAGTTCGAGCGGTACGAACTGGTCACGGCCGACGGCACGTATGACGTGGCGGTTCCGAAGAAGGACGGCGAGCTTGTGCGGTATGTCTTCGGTCCGGCGCAAGGCGGAGAGGTAATGCCGTAGCGGGGCGGGATCGCGCTGAGAGTGCATTGCTGCCCGTGGAGTTGGGCGGCAGAGGTTCGAGGCGAGTGCATCCGCTCCGCAGTACTCCTGGCTTGGTTGGAGAGATCTGACAAGCTCCTCCACTTGGCGCTTTGCTCCGCGAGCGTCGTAGCCCGGGCGCGGACCATGCGACCAGCAGTCTGCTGCCCGAGGCCGCCGGTGGACAGACTCCTTTGGTCCGGCAGCACCAGGCAGTACAGGCCAACCAACTGCATGTGCTCTGATCAGGCACAACAGCACTTCAAGGTCAGCGCGCCCTGCGACAGGATGCTGCAAAGCGGCCTGGCAGGCCCGCGTAGACGGCCAAAGAGGCCCTACCCCCGGCGGGGTAGGGCCTCTTTGCATCGCTTGGTCGATGCGCTGGAGACGCTTTCCCGCCCGGCGCTGACCTGGCGGCCCGTCCGGCTGGGGCCCCGAGCGCCGGCCGGCGGGGCCTTTCTGGGGCCAACGTGGGGCCGGAAGGAGAGGGAAACCCCGTGAATGATCATGAAGCCCCGGGGGTGCGCACGCCTTCTGACCTGCTAGAACGGGGAAAACGGGGACAGTCAGGTAAGCCCAGGGAAACGATCTTGTGAGCTCGTAATGCGTAGGTCTCGGGTTCGAATCCCGAAGGCGGCTCCATGGGAAACCGTAGGTCGAGCCTCTGACCTGCGGTTTTTTTACTGTCCTTGATCTTGGAATTCGGGTAAATCGGATACTCGTAATCTGTGGATCGTAATGCGTAGATCGGCGGTTTGCTTTCTGCGACGAGATCTGCGGTCTTAAGCCTCCGAACTGGCCTTTCTCCTCGGGGGCGCCGTGCAGGGCTGGGGCAGCTCTTCGCCGATCAGTAGTTGCAGCCACCTGGGCCGCTGTGCCCGGCCACGACCGATCCGCAGCAGGCCGCCGCCTGGCTTGAGTGGTCCTCGGTGGGCATGGAGGGCCTGTTATGGACAGGGTTTGCGGCTGTCCGTTGTCCGCACTGCCGGGCTGGATGTTCTTGCCGAGTTGCGCGGCGCGGATCGCGGCGACGTACCCGCTCGAGCCGGCGCCAAGGGCGACGACGCCGTAGTGCGCGCTCATGACGTGCCCCCTTTCCACGGTGGTTGACGGTTGGTTCGTGGAGCGAGCGGTCATGCGGCGCGGTGGTGGGGCGCCAGGGTGGCGTGGATCTGGTCGCGGATGTCGGCGAGGACGGCTTCGTCGCTGAGGTGCAGGTACACGGTGGCGGTGGTGCTGATGTGGATGATCGCGGTGATCACCCGCGCCAGCGTTGCCGCGTCGGCGGCGCCGATGTGCTCGTCGCGGGTGAGCAGGCCGGTGACGCCGTCCTCGAGACGGCCGGCAAGGGCCAGGCCCGCTTGCCGGTAGGGCTCGGCCGGGTCGCCGAAGACGAGTTCGTGCAGGTATGTGCGGCCGTTCTCGATGTGCTCCCTCACGCACTCCACCACGGGACGGATGAGAGCGATGACCGGCTCCAGCACGCCCTGCTTGTCGACGGCGTTCGCGGCGGCGAGGCCGGAATCGATGGCGGCGGCGAACTTCTCGTTCTGCACCATGATCAGCAACTCGGCCTTGGTGGACGCGTACAGGTAGAGGGTGCCGATCGCGACATCGGCCCGGCGGGCGACCTGCTGCGTCGTGACCCTGCCGACGCCGTGTTCGACGAACAGCTCGCGGGCTGCGGTCATGATGCGCTCGCGCTTGTCCTGTTTGGCCCTCTCGCGGCGCCCGATCGGCATGTGACCGCTTCCCATGGGGACCTCCCTTGACAATATTTCTGAGTGGACTCATAGTTGAGTGTACTCGGATTGGCCAGATGGGGCGAGGTCCCGGATGTCGCACCGAGTTTGCCGATCCAATCTCAAACTTGGATAAATAGGACGAAGACTAGGAGTGGCGCTTCATGAGAGCGTTCGTCGTCACCAAGTACAAGGAGCCGCTGCAGGAGGCGGACGTCCCCGAGCCCACCGTGGGGGAGCACGACGTGCTGGTGCGGGTGGAGGCCGCCGGGCTGAACCCGCTGGATGAGAAGATCCGCGCCGGTGAGTTCAGGCAGATCCTGCCCTACAAGCTGCCGCTGATCCTGGGCAACGACGTCGCGGGGACCGTCATCGGTGTCGGGGCGGCGGTTCGCGGCTTCAAGCCCGGAGACGAGGTCTACGGCCGGCCCGACCAGGGGCGCATCGGCACGTTCGCCGAGCGCATCGCCGTCGCGGAGGGCGACCTGGCGCTCAAGCCCGCCTCGATCAGCATGGAAGAGGCGGGCTCGCTGCCGCTGGTGGCGCTCACGGCGTGGCAGGCGCTGGTGGAGCGCGGGAAGGTGCGGCCCGGGCAGAAGGTTCTCATCCACGCCGGCGCCGGCGGGGTCGGTTCGATCGCGATCCAGCTCGCCGCGCACCTCGGTGCGAGCGTCGCCACGACCGCCAGCGGCTCCAACGCGCACTTCGTGCGCGCGCTCGGCGCGGACACGGTGATCGATTACCGCACCCAGGACTTCGAGCAGCTCCTGACCGGCTACGACCTGGTGTTGGACAGCCTCGGTGGGGAGACTCTCGAGAAGTCCCTGCGGGTGCTCAAGCCCGGCGGCAAGGCCATCGGGATCGCCGGTCCCCCGGAGCCCGCTTTCGCCCGCGAGGCCGGCCTGAACCCGCTGCTGCGCCTGGCGGTCGCAGGCCTGAGCCGCAAGATCCGCAAGCAGGCGAAGAAGCTCGGCGTGACGTACGAGTTCCTGCTCATGCGCGCCAGCGGCGACCAGCTCCGCCAGATCACCACCCTCATCGACCAGGGTGTGGTGCGCCCGGTCGTGGGAAAGGTGGCCCGCTTCGACCAGACCCCGCAGGCGCTGCAGTCCCTGTCCCAGGGCGGCATCCGCGGCAAGGCCGTCATCGGCAACAGCTGACCCGCCGCAACCGCGACGGGCGACACAACACAGACCAGGAGAATCCGTCATGAGCAGCACCGACACCCCGAACGAAGCCGTCATCACCTCCTACGCGAAGGCCCCGGCCCGCACCGTCAGCGCCGGCGGCGTCACCTACGCCTACCGCGAGCTGGGACCGAAGGGCGGCATCCCCGTCGTCTTCTTCGTCCACCTCGCCGCGACCCTGGACAACTGGGACCCCCGCATCATCGACCCCGTCGCGAAGGGCCGTCACGTCATCGCCTTCGACAACCGCGGTGTCGGTGCATCCACCGGCCAGGTGCCGGACAGTGTCGAGGCGATGGCCGACGACGCCTACACCTTCATCAAGGCGCTCGGCTACGACAAGATCGACGTCTTCTCCTTCTCCCTCGGCGGCATGGTCGCTCAGGCCCTGGTGGTGAAGCACCCCGAACTCGTCCGCAAGCTCGTCCTCACCGGCACCGGGCCCAAGGGCGGCAAGGACATCGACAAGGTCGCCGGAACCACGTACTGGGACATCCTGCGCGCCACCTTGACCCGCTCGGACCCCAAGGAGTTCCTGTTCTTCAACCGCAACGCCACCGGCAAGGCCGCCGGGCGCGCGTTCGTCAACCGGCTCAAGGAGCGCACCGTCGACCGCGACGTGAAGATCAAGACCAAGGCGTTCCAGACACAGCTGAAGGCGATCAAGAAGTGGGGGCGCTCCGCCCCCGACAACCTGTCGTCGTTCATGCAGCCCACCCTGATCGCCAACGGCGACAACGACCGTATGGTGCCGTCGGTCCTGTCGGAGGACCTGCACCGGCGCATCAAGGACAGCCAGGTGATCATCTACCCCGACTCCGGGCACGGCGGCATCTTCCAGTACCACGACGAGTTCGCCCCCGTGGCGGTCGAGTTCCTCGCCCGATGACCACCGCCTGACCAGGAAGAGAAGGGCAACACCATGAGCACGTCACCGGCCGTCGCACCCCTGGAAGTGAAGAAGCACCTCACCTCCTCGATCCTGCTGTGGGTGCGCACCGATCAGCCCCGCCAGACCGGCATGGACCACTGGAAGGGCCCGCACTCGGCGATCATCTCCGCCACTCCGGGCCTGGAGGAGTACCGGCAGATCCACCTCGCCGAGCACAACCCGGGCCGGTGGCCGGCCACCGACGGGGTCCAGACCGCTATCCCCGCAGACTGGAAGATCGACGGCGTCGCGGAAGTCACCTTCCAATCGGCGCTCGCACCCCTGAAAGGGCGCAAGCAGACGAAGCTGGCCTACGCCGACGAGATCAACGTGTTCCGCCGCACCCTGCTCTACGCCGGCCCGCCGAACTCATCCCGCTGGTACGACGTCGCAGGCCCCGGACAGACGGTCGATGCCCACACTCTCGTCTACCTGCGCCGCAGAGACGGCGTCGGCGCCGGCGCCTTCCGGAAGTTCGTGAACGAGCAGCTCGCTCCCGCGCTCGCCGGCACAGGAGTGCTGAAGGAACTGCGCACCCAGACGTTCCTGCCCTGGATCGAAAAGCTCTGGGACACCCCGGACGTGGCCCACGACAACCCCCACGACCAGCACTTCCACGCCTCCCTCGTCCTCGGGTTCACCGACACAGAGGCACGGAACGCCTTCTTCACCGGCCAGGTGATCCAGGACCTGTCCGACCGCCTGGCACCGCAGGTCTCCGCGATCCACGCCTACGACGTCACCGCCGCCCTCACCTACGTCAAGAACGGCGACATCCTCCCGCACTACGAGGAGTGAGCGGCGCGGGCGAGAAGCGGACCGCCGGATCTGCTCAGCAATTCATCCGCCCCATGCTTCCCGGCCCTCCTCGCGCCCCCCGTCGCCGTCTGACACCCATCACGCATCCGAATCCGTATCCGGAGCCAGCCATGAGCGAGCACAGCACCATCCACTACGAGCGCACCTCACCGCAGATCGCGAAGATCACCTTCGCCAACCCGCCCGTCAACCTCATCGCCGGCGAGACCGTCCTGCGCCTCATCGAGATCGTCGAAGAACTGGCCACCGACCCGGACATCCAGGTCGTGCTGTTCGACAGCGCCACCCCCGACTTCTTCTACAACCACTTCGACCTGGCCGCCGCCGCCGACTTCCCCGCCCCCGAGGACCCGGACGCGGTGCCGGCATGGACGAATCTGGTCCTGGAACTCTCCAAGGCGCCGTACATCACCATCGCGGCCATCCGGGGACGCACCCGCGGCGGCGGGAACGAGCTCGCCCTCGCCCTCGATCTGCGCTACGCCAGTCGGGAGAAGGCGATCTTCGGACAGCCCGAGGTCGGCAGCGGACTGCTGCCCGGCGGTGGCGGCACCGAACGCCTCCCTCGCGCCATCGGACGCGACCGCGCCCTGGAAGCCATCCTCACCAGCGACGACTACGACGCCGACACAGCCGAGCGTTGGGGCTGGGTCACCCGCGCCCTCCCCGACAGCGAACTCGACGCCTTCGTCGGCACCGTCGCCGCCCGGCTCGCCTCCTTCGACCGCACCTCACTCGCCTCGGCCAAAGCCCAGATCAACCGGGCATCCCTGCCCCCGGACGCGGACCTGGTCGCGGCGTACGGCGAGTTCAGCCACTCCCTCACCCTCCCCGGTTTCCTCACCCGGGCCGCAGGCACGCAGGCCGTCGCCGAACAGGCCGGCGTCGACTTCGAATACCGTCTCGGGCACCACATCGGCGTTGCCAACCAGCAACGCTGACACCCGGCAGGAAGCGAGCACGTACGCAGCAGATGCCGCGGCCGTCCTCTTGCCGCAGGGCCCACCTGATTTCCGACGTCTTCGGCGCCGTGGCCGACCGGCGTACCAGCATCGCGGGCGAATTCGAACGCGTCGGCGCCCTCTCCGGGTCACGGGCCGATTGGCCAGGACTCACCCCACCCAGTGGCGCAGCCTGTACCCGCCGACGCTGCTGCGGGTGGCGTTCGGGGCAGTGCCCTGGCGGTCGCTGGACGAACTACACCGGATGATGCGCGGACGAGTGCGCGCCGAGCATGGCCTGACCGAGCCGCACCGACACCGACCGGGCCGAACTCGCGGTGCCTGGCCCCGCCTCAGACCGTGGCCCGACAGCCGCGATGGTCTGTCACCACAGTGGTGCCCCGCTGCTGATCGGGCTGCTGGCGGATCGACCGCCGATGTCATCCACGGCTCGACGGCCGCGACGGTGCACCCCTTCTCGACACCGGCCGGCCAACTGTTCGAACGCGATGGATCGCGGGGTCCCGGCGTGAAGAGATCACGTCGGGACCGAAGGACAAGCTCAGGCGTCCGTGCTGTGCAGGTCCGGGTAAAGCGCCTCGACCGGGCCGCTCAGAGCCACCTTGACCCCCTTGGTCAACTCGTCGGCCAGGACCTCGTATTCTCCGGCCTCGACGGCGTCGTAGACCGCCGTCACCAGCTGCGTCGGCAGCATCTTGGGTCCGTCAGCGTGCGCGGCCATATCGGTGTCGACGTAGCCCATGTGCACACCCGTCACGTGGACGCCCATGGGTGCGAACTCGATGCGCAGCGAGTTGGTGGCCGACCACAGTGCGGCCTTGGACGCGCTGTAGGCGCCGCCGAAGGCATACCAGCTGGCAACGGAGTGCACGTCGATGAGGATTGCCCCCTTCTTGGCGGCGAGGATCGGTGCGAAGGCGCGGGCGAGGAAGACCGGTCCGAAGAAGTTCGTCTCCATGTTCGCCCGGATGTCCGCCTCGGTGACGTCCAGCAGGCTCGCGCTCGGCGGGGTGGCGCCCGCGTTGTTGACGAGCACGGTGACATCCGCCGCGGCGGCGACGGCCGCGTCGATCGACGCGGGGTCGGTGACGTCAAGGGTCAGGGGGACGATGCGGTCATCGTTCCAGGCGCGGGGGGAACGGGCGGTGGCGTAGACCTTGACGGCGCCGCGAGCCAGGGCGTCGTGGACGAAGTGGGTGCCGATACCGCCATTGGCGCCGGTGACGAGGACGACTGCTCCATCGAGAGAGGGCATTGGTTCCTTCTTTCCAAGGGGATGTGAAGTGCGTGGCTGTGCACGGATGGAGCGATGACTCCTCGCCCCGCCATGGGAGAATGAGTGGAGCCACATTCGAGCCCACGCGGTACCGACTGCAATCATAACTGATTACAGTCAGAATCTATTCCTGGAGGACACCGCCATGCCTGTCGCCCCCCGGTCGGTCGGACGGCGCGAGCGGAACAAGCAGGAGAAATTCGACCGCATCGTCGCTGCCGCCACTGAGCTGTTCGCCGAACACGGCATCGATGAGGTCACGACCCAGCAGATCGCCGACAAGGCCGACATCGGCACCGGAACCCTGTTCCTTTATGCCAAGACCAAGGGCGAACTCCTCCTCCTTGTCCAGAACGCCAAGTACGCCGAAGCACTTGAGCAGGGCCGGGCGGACGCCGAGGCCATCCCAGGCGTGCTGGACGCGGTACTGGCGATCGTCCGGCCGATCCTGGAGTGCAACCGCACCCAGATCGACAACGGACGCACTTACCTGCGAGAGATGGTCTTCGGCGACCCCGAGGAGCCCCGGCACAGCGCGGCACTCGCCATCGTCGCGCAGACCGAGGAGGCCATCGCCGCCGTGCTGCGCCGAGACGAGCGGGTCACAGAGGGGGACGCCGCGACGCTGGCGCACATCGTGTCCGCCGTGATGTTCCTCAGCACGGCGGCGAGCGTGAACATCGCCTTGAGCGTCGAGGAGATCGCGCAGGACATCCGGGGGCAGGTTGACGTCCTGCTGCCTCGCTGAAGCGCGGCCCAGCCTCAGGCCCAGGCGACCATCCGGGTGGTCCTCGGCTGCGTCATGGTCGAATCCATAAATGGCAGGTCATCCGGCCGTTGCTGCCCATTCCGGCATGGCCGGAGGGGTGGGCAGGCGGGCGGCCGGAGGGCTGGCGCCACCGCGTGCTGCTGGGATTCCGGAGATTGCCTGCCTACATGGCGTCAAGTCCCCCAGTCGCACAGCCCCTGTCCCTGAGATTCCGGGTCAAGGCCCGTGTGGTGCGGTCAGGGCTTTGTGGGTCGATTCCAGGATCTTCTCCGACAGTTCTGTGCCCGCCGTGGCCCGGGCGAGCAGGATCGCGCCGACCAGGGTGGCCACTACGGGAAGGCCGTCGTTGGCGTCGGTAGACATCCACGCGGCGAATTCCTGGACTCCGGCCGCGTACGTTTCGCGCACCTCCCCGGCTGTGGGCTCGCGAGCCATGTCCCCTGCGAATCCGGCGGTGGGACCACCGGTGCCGGGCTGGTCACCGGCTCGGCCGACAGGGCCGCTGGTGCGGTCGTTCGGCTCGGCGTGCCGCTCTGGGGATTGGCACCCCGGTCAGGCGACCGAGTTCGACGATGCCGTCTGGCCCTGCCTGGTCTCCGCCGTCTGGGCCTTGCGCACCACCACCGGCTTCGAAACTGCGATACGCGCGGCAGGCCGCCCCTTGCCTCCTGGCGGTGAGGGCCTCTTGTGACGCACGCAGGACCGGAGCTCGCGGTTCGCCAGTGCGCTGACCAGGCGGGCATCACCCACACTTCCCGGACCCTTCTCGAATCACCGGACTTGACCACTTGCCATCGACCGGCGACCACCCTATGGTCGTACGAACGTAAGACATACGAACGTACGACATACGGAGTACTCCAAAATCAAGGGAGATCGTGATGGTGGCAACTCGACCGGTGGCGCTCGTGACGGGTGCCTCATCGGGCATCGGCAAGGAGACGGCCCACGCCTTCGCCGCGGCGGGCTTCGAGGTGATCGGAACCGCTCGCAACACCGCGCGGGTCACCGCGCCCCCTGGGGTGACCTACCTCGACCTCGACGT
>Ga0307517_10001132_pt1 | contig 45059 bp, 48 predicted proteins | sample 23_EM_MG_FD_194515 | JGI IMG/M metagenome (GOLD analysis project Ga0307517, IMG submission 194515) | Populus trichocarpa ectomycorrhiza microbial communities from riparian zone in the Pacific Northwest, United States - 23_EM | ecosystem: Host-associated > Plants > Roots > Unclassified | place...
CACTAAAAAAAAAAAACTATTTTTTTAAAAAAAAAAAAAAAAAAAAAAAAAAAGACGTGGAAGAGAGGATCTTCACGCAACCATGTAAGTACTTTCTCATACTACAAGATTGCAATATCATTACTCCTTCTCTCTTTACATATATTCCCCCTCTACAAGAAGCTATGAATGAAACCTGAAGACTATTATGATAGTCGCAGAGCACGAGTTGATGAAATGGAACTATTGAGATAGTTCTATCTAGCACAATGATCTACCCTTTCTTGCTATCTGATGAGATCATATCCTTCAAGCTATGCAAGCCAATCTTGTACTATCTGAACAGAAAGTATCTCCTACCCCTTAGTACAATAAGCGCTACTCACTTACGAAGGAAACAAGTGTTATTGCCTGTTGCGTCTCAGATCAACAATAGGATTGTTACATTATCACCTTCTTGCAGTTTCTTCTCAAATAATAGTCTATTCTTAAGAATAGAATCATTATTGTATAAATTTATTTATAAGTATGAAATTCTAGTTATAAAAGCTCATTGTAGAGCATCAAATTATCCTTTAAGAAAAAGATTATCATTCAGCATGAAATTATTGTTCTGCTGTCAGGTACTTCTCTCAAGTGCCCCTAGGTTGCGAGTTTGCAAGAGATCAGGAGTAGTAGGCTCCACCACCTTCGCATGATTATTTGGTTCCTTTTAAAGAAGCTATTTCTTTCACTAAACCTACTTCCCTTATCTTCATTACTCATGACCAATATCTGTTTTATTACTCCTCTCTTAAACCACCTTCATCAACCCCCCTCTCATCAAGCAGAAATCTCCCCTTAGCATATCAAGTAGGTCTGGTATGTATCATCCACTCTACAGGACTAATGAATTAATAGAATTATATTCAAGTCAAACGACTTGCCTCCATGAAGGCAAAAAGTACAAACTTTACCAGTAGGTTGAAGGGAACTAGCAGGAACTTTACTGGTAAGTTGTTATTCCAGATACACATGTACCAGCGTCAGGCATTTGGTTTTTAAATACACCACAATGGTTTACTAGCAAAAAGTTCTCAAAAACTGGTAAGATAACGAGGAAGTGTGTTTGATCGCTATATGCCTACTTCTAATATTTGTAGAAATTAAGTGTACTGCAAGCTAATCCAGTCCTATGCCCCCCTGAATAGTCAAAAACAAATCACCAGGCTTTGCACATCACAATCACTTTCTACTTATTTATGTTATCAAATCACAATACTATTAGATGTCTGTACAAAATGAAATGAAGTAAGTCAAAAAGGAACTAAATACTTTTCACCTTACTATCAATATGAGGTTCACTAATATGAAGAATTAGCTTGTCTGGGTCAAGACTCAGGTTGCTAATGTTTGTAGTAGAATCCACTACACAGATGATAATATTTGGCCATAGAGTCTAAATTCAACTATATTCAAGCCTTTACTTTTAAGTTTGTAGTGAAGATCACGAAAGGGATGAGAGAGAAGAAGGTGAAGCTTGAACAGTTGAAGAGCTTTGTGAAGAAACCTCAGGAGGCCATTCAATGCATCAAAAGTGATATAGATAAGGATTCCCCTTTGAAGAAAATAAAAGTTATAAAGTTCAGCTCTGGGTATGGATGTAGACCAAGGTACACAATAGACAAGAAGGTTTCTAAGTGATGACAGTCATTTAGTGTAAAAGTTTGGAGATAACTATCTCAAAATTCTCAGGTCAAGGCTGATCTAATAATGGAAGATCAGGGTTAGGAATTGGGGGTTCTTGGTGTGGGTCTTAGTTCTCAGAATAGAAGACATCATATTCAAGTTCTCAAGTACAAGTGTCGTCAAAGAAATACCAGATACTGTAAAGAACCAAGGAAATAGGGTATCTGTATAAGAAAGAAAACAATACAATTTGTTGTAAACTTTACCAAAGAAATCCCTTATGGCAATCATGTAACAAAAGAAAGAACACTAAAGAAACCAATATCGTCCCAACCTGTATCCTACCAGGTGACCGTGAGAGTATGCTAACTATGATTAAGATAACGAATATTTTTTAAGGTGGTAGTGTGTGGGCTTGTTTTTGTGCTGGGCTTCTCTTGTGGTCGGATGCTTCGTTGGGTTTCTTGAATATTGTTATCAGTCTGACACTTAGACAGATATGTTTTGACCACTAGGGTGTTGTTGTCTTGGTCAATTCGGCGAGGGGCCTTTGTGGGTGGGCTTGGTTTTTTGTGGCCGTTGGACGGATCTTAGTTACCGTAGTGGTTTACCGTATAATAGCTGTTTTCTCGTCAGATTGACCATCTCCCCTGCCCGGAGGTAGTTGGTCTGACGAGAAACATGGTAAACCAAAGAAATAAAAAATTGCTCTTTTCGCCAGCTTTTGCTTAGTGACTGTTCTGGGGAGCTCACATCCTAAATGTCTTGGCAGTATCACATTACGTGAAATATATTCGTTATGCGAGGGCTCTCTCCACAAAGTCTCCGTCGTGTCATCCACTTCTCTCCTTTGCTTTCCGTTGTTGCGCAGTCGCCGCACCATCACGTCTTTCCTTTCATTACCAACTCTTCTACCTTCTTCACAGTCGCCCTCAATCCAATCGTATAGGAATAATAATTTCGAGTCGAACGGAGAGGTTTGTCAGTCGGTATTGCAATCATGGCTTCTCTGCCGCCACCACCACCTCCTGGTTGGCAAGGTGTTTCTGGTTCTGGTGCTCCTCTTCAGCCCCCTCCACCTGGATATAGACCACCGGCCGATCCGCAGCAGGCGAAGTTTGATCAGAAAAAGAAGGAATGGCTGCGCATACAGAAGAATAGGTTCGGAGAGAAGAGGAAGAATGGATTTGTCGACACTCATAAGGCTGACATGCCTCCGGAGCATTTGAGAAAGATTGTGAGGGATATTGGCGATGTAAGCCAAAAGAAATTTTCTGCGGATAAGAGGGCATATTTGGGGGCTTTGAAGTTTATGGTGAGTTTTTGCTCTATCACGCGTAACTCTTCTGTGCTTGCACATGCTTATTTGAACGTGAGTTTCTAGCCTCATGCCGTCTTGAAGCTATTAGAGAATATGCCTATGCCTTGGGAGAGCGCTCGCGAAGTTAAGGTCCTATACCATGTCAATGGTTGCTTGACCTTAGTCAACGAGATTCCTCGCGTTATCGAGCCGGTCTTTCACGCGCAGTGGGCAACGATGTGGGTGTGTATGAGAAGAGAAAAGTCGGATCGCAGGCATTTCAAGAGAATGCGCTTCCCGCCGTTTGACGACGAGGAACCTCCGTTGTAAGTTGCCTCATTTTTCTTACTCTTCTTGTGGCTTGTTGACATCGGAATGGTTCTAATAGGGTCGCTCTCTAGGTCTTGGAGTGAGAATATTGAAGACGTCGAGCCACAAGAGCCAATTCAGATGGAGCTGGATGAACATGAGGATGCTGCAGTCATCGAATGGTTTTACGACCACAGGCCACTGCTTGACACCCCACATGTTAATGGCCCCGGATATAAGAGGTGGAATCTTGACCTCCCGCAGATGGCTACGTTATACCGTCTGTCTCAGCAGCTACTGTCCGACCTTGTCGACAAAAATTATTTCTACATGTTTGATCGGAAGAGTTTTTTCACAGCAAAGGCCCTGAATGTTGCGATACCAGGTGGACCACGATTCGAGCCTTTGTACAAGGACATTGACCCGAATGACGAAGATTTTGGCGAGTTTAATGCTATTGACCGGATTATTTTCCGTTCTCCCATCAGAACCGAATACCGAGTGGCGTTTCCATTCTTGTACAATTCGCTTCCTAGATCAGTGCACCTGTCGTGGTATCACTACCCACAGATTACCTACGTTCGGGCTGAGGATCCCGAGCTTCCAGCCTTTTACTTCGACCCTGTAATAAATCCTATTTCATCTCGTTCAGTAGCCCCGACAAATCTCACAGTATCTCATGAGGATGAGGTTTTTGGCTACGGCAACGACGAGGATGATTTTGAGCTTCCAGACGAAGTTGAGCCTTTCATGGCGGAAGAGGCGTTATATACCGAGAACACAACGTCGGCCATCGCCCTCTGGTGGGCCCCATACCCTTTCGATCGCCGTTCTGGCAAGACCGTCAGAGCGGAGGATGTTCCATTGGTAAAGCAGTGGTATCTTGAACATTGTCCGCAGGGCCAGCCTGTAAAGGTCCGGGTCTCGTACCAAAAGCTATTGAAAACCTATGTGCTTAATGCCCTCCACACAAGGCCGCCCAAGGCGCAAAATAAACAAGACTTATTCCGGACACTGAAGGGGACTAAATTTTTTCAGACGACCACGATTGATTGGGTAGAGGCGGGTTTGCAGGTTTGCAGACAGGGGTTCAACATGCTGAATTTGTTGATCCATAGGAAGAACTTGACCTATCTTCATTTGGATTACAACTTTAATCTTAAGCCGGTGAAGACTCTTACTACTAAAGAGCGCAAGAAGTCCCGATTTGGGAATGCATTTCATCTTATGCGAGAGATCCTTCGCCTTACCAAGCTTATCGTTGATGCCCAAGTGCAATACCGGCTTGGAAATATTGACGCCTTTCAATTAGCGGACGGCATTCTTTACGCATTCAACCATGTTGGGCAGTTAACGGGTATGTACAGGTACAAGTACAAATTAATGCACCAGATTCGTGCTTGCAAGGATTTGAAGCATCTCATCTACTACCGTTTTAACTCGGGACCTGTCGGGAAAGGCCCTGGATGCGGATTTTGGGCACCGGCTTGGAGGGTATGGCTCTTCTTCATGCGAGGTATTCTCCCATTATTGGAGAGATGGCTCGGTAACCTACTGGCAAGACAATTCGAAGGGCGTCACAGCAAAGGAGTTGCCAAAACTGTTACGAAGCAGAGGGTGGAATCTCATTTCGATTTGGAATTGAGGGCAGCTGTCATTCATGACATCACAGATATGATGCCGGCTGGTATGAAGTCGAACAAGGTCAACACTGTTTTGCAGCATCTCAGTGAAGCATGGAGATGTTGGAAGAGCAACATTCCATGGAAAGTCCCCGGTCTTCCCGCACCAATTGAAAACGTTATTTTGCGATATGTCAAGAGCAAGGCCGATTGGTGGGTAAGCGTCGCCCACTATAATAGGGAGCGCATCCGGAGAGGTGCTACTGTCGACAAAACTGTGGCTAAGAAGAATCTGGGGAGGTTAACACGTCTTTGGTTGAAGGCCGAACAAGAGAGACAGCACAATTACATGAAGGATGGGCCATATGTCTCCTCAGAAGAAGCAGTCGCAATCTACACTGCCGCAGTCCATTGGTTGGAGGCTAGGAAGTTTTCCCCCATTCCATTCCCTAGCGTTTCCTACAAGCATGACACGAAAATCCTGATCCTTGCGCTCGAAAGATTGAGAGAGGCATATTCGGTCAAAGGCAGGCTTAACCAAAGTCAAAGAGAAGAGTTAGCCTTGATTGAGCAGGCCTACGATTCACCTGGAACCACCCTCACTAGGATAAAGACCGCTCTCCTGACTAGGCGTGCGTTTAAGGAGGTCGGAATCGATATGAACGATAACTATAGTACCATCAACCCAGTTTACGATGTGGAGCCGATAGAAAAGATTACAGATGCTTACTTGGATGCGTATCTTTGGTACCAAGCTGATCAACGCCACCTCTTCCCCGCCTGGATCAAACCCTCCGACTCTGAAGTTCCGCCCTTACTTGTTTATAAATGGGCTCAGGGAATCAATAATCTTCACAGCGTTTGGGAGACTGCTGATGGCGAATGCAATGTTCTTCTTGAAACCCAATTGTCTAAAGTTTACGAGAAGATCGATATCACTTTCCTTAATCGTCTTCTCCGCTTGATCATGGATCACAATCTTGCGGATTACATCACAGCCAAGAACAATGTCGTCCTCAATTATAAGGACATGAACCATACAAATATGTACGGATTGATTCGCGGTCTTCAGTTCTCCGCTTTTGTTTTCCAGTACTACGGTCTGATTTTGGACTTGTTGATCTTGGGGTTGGAGAGAGCTTCTGAGATTGCCGGACCCCCGCAGAGGCCCAATGAATTCCTTCAATTCCAGGACTTGGAAACTGAGGCTAAACATCCTATTCGGCTTTACACCAGATATGTCGATCGAATTTGGGTCTTTTTCCGGTTCTCCGCCGACGATGCTCGGGACCTCATCCAAAGGTTCTTGACAGAGCAACCCGACCCGAATTTCGAGAATGTCATCGGCTACCGAAACAAAAAGTGTTGGCCTAGGGACTCAAGGATGAGGTTGATGCGCCATGATGTCAACCTTGGCAGAGCTGTATTCTGGGATCTGAAGAATCGCCTTCCCAGATCTGTGACTACTATCGAGTGGGAAGATACATTTGCCAGTGTCTATAGTCGGGACAACCCGAATCTCCTTTTCTCCATGTCCGGATTTGAAGTAAGAATTCTTCCAAAGGCCCGTAACCAAAATGAAGAGTTCCCCGTCAAGGATTCCGTTTGGTCGTTGGTGGACAACAATTCGAAGGAGAGGACAGCCCATGCTTTCTTGAGGGTTACTGAAGATGATATTGCCAAATTCAACAACCGTATCCGTCAGATTCTTATGAGCTCTGGGTCTACCACCTTTACTAAGATCGCCAACAAGTGGAATTCTGCTCTTATTGCCTTATTTACTTACTACCGCGAGGCTGCAATCTCCACTGAGGCATTGCTAGATACCATCGTGAAATGTGAGACCAAGATACAGACTAGAGTCAAGATCGGGCTCAATTCTAAAATGCCTTCGAGGTTTCCGCCTGCTGTCTTCTACACCCCTAAGGAACTTGGCGGTCTAGGAATGATTTCGGGAAGCCATATTTTGATTCCTACAAGTGATAGAAGGTGGAGTAAGCAGACTGATGCTGGTATCACTCACTTCCGGAGTGGAATGACACATGATGATGATGTGCTTATCCCGAATATCTTCCGATACATTCAACCTTGGGAAGCTGAGTTCATTGATTCTGCTCGTGTGTGGTCTGAGTACGCACAGAAGAGGGCTGAGGCCAATCAACAAAACCGAAGGTTGACGCTTGAAGATCTTGAGGACTCTTGGGATAGGGGTATTCCGAGAATCAATACTTTATTCCAGAAGGACCGGAGTACTTTGGCGTTTGATAAAGGATGGAGAGTTAGGACCGAGTTTAAAATTTACTCCATGATGGTATGTCTCGTTGTGAATACCCCGCTTGTCGTATAAGTGTTAATCGTAACTTTAGAGATCCAATCCATTTTGGTGGACGTCTCAACGCCACGATGGTAAACTTTGGAACCTCAACGCATACCGAACAGACGTCATCCAAGCATTGGGTGGTGTTGAGACCATCCTTGAGCACACCCTCTTTAAGGCAACGGCATTCCCCTCTTGGGAAGGGCTATTTTGGGAGAAAGCATCCGGTTTCGAAGAGTCGATGAAATTTAAGAAGCTTACCAACGCCCAGAGGTCCGGTCTTAATCAGATTCCAAATCGTCGATTTACTCTGTGGTGGTCACCAACTATCAATCGGGCTAACGTTTATGTGAGTTTGCAAGGGCGATACTCTATAGCTCGGCTTCAAAGGCTAATTTTTCTTAGATTGGTTTTCAAGTCCAATTGGATTTAACTGGCATCTTCCTCCACGGAAAAATTCCGACCCTGAAGATATCCCTGATTCAGATCTTCCGTGCCCATTTGTGGCAGAAGATACACGAAAGTGTCACCATGGTAAGTTTTTGTGTCTTGTCTAATGGAAGAGTGCATTCTGACACTTGGTACAGGATCTTTGTCAAGTTTTTGATCAAGAGTTGGAGGCACTCGGGATCGAAACGGTACAGAAGGAGACCATTCATCCCAGGAAGTCGTACAAGATGAACAGCTCCTGTGCGGACATCTTGCTTTTTGCTGCCTACAAGTGGAACGTCACTCGCCCCAGTTTGCTCCATGACCAGAAAGATGTTATTGAACAAAACGCTACAAATAAATTCTGGATTGACGTCCAATTACGCTACGGAGATTACGACAGTCACGATGTTAGCAGATATGTGAGAGCTAAGTTCCTCGATTACACTACCGATTCTCTCTCCATCTATCCGTCTCCGACTGGTGTAATGATTGCTATCGATCTCGCCTATAATCTCTATGACGCTTATGGTCAATGGTTCCCCGGCTTAAAACAACTTGTCCAACAGGCGATGGCCAAGATTATGAAGGCAAATCCCGCGTTGTATGTCTTGCGCGAGCGAATCAGAAAGGGACTGCAACTTTATGCTTCCGAGAGCAATCAGGAATTCCTTAATTCACAGAACTATTCCGAGCTGTTTAGTAATCAGATCCAATTGTTCATTGACGATACAAACACATATCGTGTTACAGTTCACAAGACTTTCGAGGGTAATTTGACTACCAAGCCGATCAATGGAGCTATTTTCATCCTCAACCCTCGCTCCGGTCAGCTGTTCCTGAAGATTATTCACACTTCAGTCTGGGCTGGTCAGAAGCGTCTCGGTCAGTTGGCAAAATGGAAAACGGCAGAGGAAGTAGCCGCTCTCATTCGTTCGCTCCCTGTTGAGGAGCAGCCGAAACAGCTCATTGTGACAAGAAAGGGATTGTTGGATCCATTGGAGGTGCACCTTCTCGATTTCCCTAACATTTCTATCCGAGCATCAGAACTTCAGCTTCCATTCCAGGCTGCAATGAAGATTGAAAAGTTGGGTGACATGATCCTGCGTGCCACGGAGCCGCAGATGGTTCTGTTCAACCTTTACGACGATTGGACTAAGACGGTATCCTCGTATACCGCTTTCTCACGTTTGATCTTGATCCTCAGGGCTTTACACGTCAATCCAGATAAAACCAAGCTATTATTGAGACCAGATAAGACAGTCATCACACAAGAACATCATATTTGGCCTACTTTATCCGATGATGATTGGATTAAGGTTGAAACACAGCTCAGAGATCTTATCCTCAATGACTATGGGAAAAAGAATAACGTCAATGTCTCAAGTCTGACCAGCAGCGAAGTGAGAGACATCATTCTTGGTATGGAGATAAGCGCGCCGTCGATGCAACGCCAACAGGCTGCCGAACTCGAGAAGCAGCAGCAAGAGCAAGCTCAGCTTACTGCGGTTACTACAAGAACGCAGAATGTTCACGGAGACGAAATGATTGTTACCACAACTTCCAATTACGAGCAGCAGGCATTTGCCTCCAAGACGGAATGGCGCAGTAGAGCTATTGCCGCTAGCAACCTTCGGACTCGGTCGAATCAGATCTTTATCTCATCTGATGATATATCGGATAATGGCCAGTACACATACATCATGCCGAAGAACATCTTGAAACGGTTCATCATGATCGCCGATCTTCGTATGCAAGTAGCCGGTTATGTGTATGGTTCATCGCCGCCAGACAATGATCAAGTCAAAGAAATCAGGTGTATCGCCATGGTCCCCCAGATCGGAAGTCTAAACACAGTCCAGCTTCCCCACCATCTACCCCAACACGACTACCTCACGAAAGAGAACGGATTGGAACCGCTTGGTTGGATTCATACTTGGGCTCAACCAAACGAGACGCCATACCTGAATGCCTTTGACACGACCCAGCACGCAAGACTCATGTTAGCCCACAAGGAGTGGGACAAAAAGACCATCACCATGACTGTCGCGTTCAAAGCAGGATCGGTCTCGCTCGCGGCCTACGGTCTCACACCTGCCGGCTACGAATGGGGTGCACAGAACAAAGATCTTGGAAACGACATGCCCCCAGGGTTCCAGTCCAACATGGGCGAGAAATGCCAGCTCTTGCTCTCTGATAAGATTATGGGATTCTTCTTAGTCCCCGAGAGCGGTGTTTGGAATTATTCCTTCCTTGGTGCGAACTTCAGCACTGAGGCGGAGAAGAAGGCATATCATGTCAAGATCGATACCCCAGTGGGGTATTACGCGGACATCCACCGGCCGCTGCACTTCCAGAATTTTGCTGAGTTGGAGGATATCTGGGTGGATCGTAGTGATAATTTCGAGTAGATGGGGTTTGGATACCGTAGATTTGGTAAACGATGGATGGATTGATGGTTGGTTGGGGTCTCTGATTCAGAATTTGTACTATTGCGCTGGAGTGGCTTTTTTTCTCTTTGACTTATTCGTTTTGTTGCCAGAATTCTTGTTCTCTGTAATCATAGTTGTGGGTTTCTTTCCGTCTACTTGTTTTTTCCATAAAAAAAGTTGATGTCAAAAGTTTAGGCGGTGATGTGAAATTGTGAGGTTCCTTGTATTTAATGAATTTCTTTAGCCAATGCTCAACTCTTCGGTTCCTCTTGAAGTTTTAGTAGCTACCACGTCCTATACCATAGCTAACCGGTAATCTATCCACCTTTCGGAACGCCCCCAGTTTATTGCTGGAGACGACACGAGCTTTTGGTCACTAAGTTCTATCCACGAAGAAAAGGATACCCCAGGTACAGCTTTTCCAAACGCCCGCAATGCCACTGTACTGTCAAATATGCTGACACCAGCTCTGCTCCAAGTTACCCAACATCCCATAAAAAAAGTATAAAACGGAAACTCAAAAAATCCCTGTCCATGCCAGACCCAAATGATTGAACCCCTCCAAGCTAGCTAGTAACTCGGGGAAGAAAAATAATAGAGCAAACCGCAATAATTGCACTAAGGAATCATTGACAGTTCACTCCCACCAAGACCAAAAAACTCACCACCAAAAGCCTTAACCCCTCGTATCCCTAGTCCAATACCTGCCGAACCCAACTCCTCCCCTTCTCAAGGTTAGCCCCAACTTCCCGCGCCTTCCAGCCAGCCCTCCCGATCCACTCCCCCAGTACCCTCACCTTCCCCACCAACTGTGTGAACCCCCAAGTTCCGCAGTATAATACTCCTCTTAGTGAGCAGAGCCTGTTCAGCTCTTCCCACAGCGCCCCCACACACTCTCGTCCTTCCTACCCCTCCACCTAGTGCCCAAGAGCCAGAACCCGCACACCCTCATGGGGATTCTACTTCACGCCCTCCGATGACGAGGATTTCAGTCGGCCAAGATGTGCGCCGCGGGTCTAACACTAGCAGAAAACGCCTCCCGACGCTTCCTTTCCAGCGCCTCCTTCTCCCGCCGGATTTCCAGTACGCTGCTAAGAGAGCTTCCGCCGGCTTCTTGAGGATTACTGCCGTGGCCGGGTAGTTTCTTCATTCCACTCCATGGATTGTGCCAGTGGGGCGGAGGCTGGGCAAGTGCTAGATCCGCGCAGGGAGTGTCTTCAAGCTAGCAGAGGTTAGGTTAGATAGCGTCGTGAATTCCGTGCTCGGGGAGGGGGGTGAGGGGTGGGAGGTGGCTTGAGGGGTGAGGGGTGAGGGCTTCAGCAAGAGGGTTTAGGGGAGGGCCCTAGGGTGTAGGCATGCTTTTTGAAAAGTCACTTGTTTCGCAGTTTCTGACAGCTAGATGGTGGTGTTCAGATAGCAGTTTCCCTCCGCACTGGCGGGAATTCACGTTTTGGCCCGAGAATTAGCTTGTCGAATTCCTGTGCACGGCCCATCGTGGGATGGGATTTTGAGATTTCGGGAGGTGTTGGGGAGGGGACAGGTTAGCTCCGAGCGCTTTTTTGTTGAAGAGTGGGACGAGGAGAGGGGATAGGCTAGTGGGCATGGGGGATTCCATTTTGAGCTTGTCGGCTTAGCGTCATATTATATCACTCGTGCCGGCACGTGCTTTCAAGCTTCCCCAGTGGTCGCTTCTGGTTGTGAAGATATAGCCCGAGGTATTTGTTTAGTTCAGCAGGGTTGGGGGATACTGTGCTAGATTGCAAATTTCCACATTATTTGGTTTGGCAGAAGTATATACCTGTCAGGGGTTCGTCGAGTAGGTGTTAGCCTACGGTAAAGGCGGAGACAGGTGACAGGTCTTGTGGAGCGTTGGACCCCCAAAAACCCCACAGGCTTGGGCGGGTTCGCCCACAATACGTAATTTCTAGCTTCTAGACGCTTTGTACTCGAGTAGACAGGCTAGGAGGGATTTGCCACACGTCTTACGGATAACCGAAGTTTATTCTGGTCGGCTGGAGGCTTGACTTTAGGTAGGGGGGGGCGTTTTGAACACAAGAAAGCCGGTTCTGGCATTGCGGAGTGCAATAAAAAATAACAATACTAGTTCGCGTTTCTCATGCTGAGGTATGGGACAAAATATTTTTGAACAGAAAAAAGAAAGCAGGACCCGGTTCTATTATTCGCTCGTTTGCTTATTTTTTTCCCGTTTCTCCAACGCCATCCTTGTACCATTCACAATCTCGACATGCTCAACAGCATGCATCCTATTCTCCAAATCCTCCAAGCTCTCCCCTTTAATCATCTCAATCTCCCTCACGATGATCGGCGTTCCCTTATCCACGGCAGCGATAACATAGTGGATCATGATGCCAGTCTTCGTGATTTCCCCCCTCTGAAACGCTTCGTAGGCTCGCTCGATTGCGTTTGCGCCATCGAATTGTCCCGGTAGGGCGGGGTGGAGATTTATGATATCGACGCCAGCCTCCTTTAGCGGGTCGAGGGCTGCAGGAGAAAGGATGTGCATCCAACCAGCACAGACCACCAAATCGGGGGTCTGGGCCAGGATCAACTTGGCAAGGTCGACGTCGTAAGCTCGTCGGGCTGCTTGAGGATTGTTCGGATTTTCCTTTCTGTAGGCAAGAAGGTTGTGGTATGTTGATGAAATGCCGGCGTCGGCCGCCCGTTTTAGACCGTAGGCGTCCTTTTTGTTCGAGATAACATGAACTATCGAGGCATCGAGGGTGGAAGGATTTGCTCTGGAGGCGTCGATCAACGCCTGGAGATTGGAGCCGTTGCCAGATATAAGTACGAGGACTCGTGATGCCATATTGGTAGAATATCGATGGGGGGGAAGATGTGTTTGTCAATGGTTATTGGTGGGGGAGGGTGAGGAAGAGTGACCGCCCGCTAATTTCCCCCGCCGGAAGGGGCCGGATTGAGGGACTGCGCCTGGCGGCCGGGAGTATCGTTTATGGTACAGTACGATATGCGTTTTAAAGGTTGGCGAGCCCTAAAAAGGAGCTTCCGATCGGGAGCTAGGTCCCCCCTCTCTCGGAGCCCTTAGCGAGATGCAAACAAAACGCAGGGATGTCCGGTCGAAAACCGAAGGAGACGTTGGTTGTCCCTCATGATAGCAGGAGCGTTCTTGGGGTCAATGTGGTTTTTAACTTAGTTTCACAGGGACGAAAACTGAGAAGCTGAGCATGGGACTGTGTGGTTCAACGGCTTATCATTGGTTTTCGAATGGATAAGGGCTTGTTTGGCAAAAATGGGACCGTTCTGTTGGGGGACTGTTTCTGCTGTGGGAATGGCCTTTCCATTTTGAAACGGAAGGAAAAGTATCATCTCTATGTGGAACGGAACAGAACCGTTGTATCCAAACAGGTCCTAAGGGCCTATTTGGCAAAACAGGACTGCTCCGTTTTGCGACCGCTTCCGTGGAAATGGCCTTCTCACCGTTTTGAAATAGGATAGAAAGAAAATGGTTATCTGTGTAGGGGAATTGAACTGAACCATTGTATCCAAATAGGCCCTAAAAGGTTGAAAGGAGGGTTGCCGGAGTCCCTATGCGAGCGCCGTTCCCCAATGGTCACGTGGGATTTCCAGCAGTTACCCTGCACAGAATACTCAAACCTAGATGCTATGCGGCACTGCACCAGTATGGAGAATTTCGTTAGGTTATCCCTAACCCTTGTTACGAGAGCCTCAGCTTCACCTCCAAAATCCCCCACCTCCTAACCCCTCCATATCTACTTGCTTCCTATGGAACGATAGCGCTACGTACACATGGAATCGGACTGGCAGGAGGTTTGTATTCTTAATTGCCTTCATATGCCGTCACAGAAAAGTAACAGTTCGTGATGAATTTAGGTAGTGCGTATCCCCGCGGTGCCTCCGTCGCAGGTGGTAGGATATCCTACTGTTCCTCCTGCCTTGGCATTTGACACCAACCAAGAGCTTTTATGGGTTGGGAACGAGCAAGTAAGCTCAAACGTTTTGTCGCCGGTCTCAGTAGATTAAATCCCAGCTTACATAGTCATAATTGTTATAGGGTCGAGTTACTTCTTACTTCAGTCCCGAGCTTCGAAAATATACCAGTTACCGTGGTCATGACCATCCGCTACTTCCAGGAGATGATTCTGTGCGAAATATTCAAGTGAATGATCGAGGTGTTATATCTTTGGCAGCAAGGAGCTTGCACTTTTCTATCCGGAGAGGGTTGGCCCAGTGGAACATAAAGTACGTAGCTCGAGATTAAGGATCGGTTCCGAAACTAACTTCGGGCCCTGAACTATGCGGCATTTCCGAGTTTAGACATGGAGGTTTTCACAATTTATCTGGCTTCGCGTACACCAACAGAGGCACCTCCGAGATCTTGGTTGGTGGTAGTCAGAGCTCAATGTTTACGGTGAATGTAGACCGAGGGACCGTGATAGGAGAGGTATTTATCTAGCAGCTCCCAGGTGGTGCCAGGGAACTGCTGTGGAAGACTGATTCGGAGGATAGTATCCTACAGGAGATGACATAAAGGTTATGAAGAGGAACCCTAGGGCCATTGTGTACGGGACGGGAAAAGGTGATGTAAAGCTGTTGGATATGAACACTTTCAAGGTAGTCAAGGAATTCCCACAGGCACACGGGAGCACAATCTCGGATTTGGATACTCAAGGAAATACTATCTTAACATGTGGCTACTCGCCTAGGTTCTTAATCCCTCCATGGCCGCCCACTATTAGAGGAATGGGTTGTGGCTGACCGCAAGAGAACAGACAGGGAACGTATCACCTTGACACTCTCGTTAAAGTCTATGACCTTCGAACGAACAGGGCACTCGCCCCGGTCGGCTTTCCTTCTGGTGCTGCCTTTGCTCGCATGCACCCCAAACTCTCAGCTGCTGCGATTGTTGCTTCACAAGCTGGCCAGATTCAGGTAGTCGACATTGAGAACCCGGCAGCAATAAAGCTGTACCATGCGAACGTAACGAGCTACATTACTGCGATGGAGTTAGCCCCTAGTGGAGATGCCTTGGCTCTGATGGATGCGGATGGCTATCTCCAGCTCTGGGGGTGTCCGGACAAGCTCAGATTCACTGAACTCATGAATCCAGTGGAGTGGCCGGAGCCCCCTACACTTCCTAATGTCGCCATTAGGGACGACACGTTAGCATCCATACTTCTTTAGACTCATATACTGGAATATGCTAATTATTTCTCCTTTTCAAGTCCTCTAAACACTATCGGTATGCCTTATTATCGCGATGTGCTTTTGTCCGCCTGGCCTCCGCATGAGATTTTCAGTGTCAACAAAATGCCTCAGAAGATTGACGCAGATATCTTAGCAGCCTCTGCTACCAAAACCGGGTATGCCCCGTATCACAGGAGAACTCCTCGATATTGCATAGAAAGGACCAAGCATACCGACCCTCCCGGAGCAGTTCCAAAATTCTTAAGTCAGCAAGCAAAAGGCAAAGGCTCTCGGAACTCCGGAGATTTTGACGATGGAAAGTCGCTCTATGGAGACGAGGCTAGGAGGAAGTTCGAAGTCCCGCCGGTGTTCAGAAAAGTGGAAATTAAATACAGTAAATTTGGTGTTGATGATTTCGACTTCGAGTGAGTCACCTTTTATCGCAGGGAGCGATTTCCTGTGAGAGCAGAACTAACGCGATGTTAGATTTTATAACAAAACCAGATTTTCAGGGCTCGAGACTCACATATCGAACTCATACATGAATCCTTTATTACAGATGTATAAATTCACACCTTTGCTTCAGAACTTGGCACTCCATCATACGGCTACGGCATGCACGAAAGACGATTGTATGCTATGTCAAATGGGTTTCTTATTTGACATGTTGGATAAAGCCAATGGCCAAAACTGCCAGGCTACAAATTTTCTCAAAACATTCAGCTCACTTCCTACTGCTGATAGGCATGGTGTTTTAGAAGAGGATTCGTCAAATGGTGAACTCCTGAGCTCTATGATACAAAGCCTCAACCGGTTCCTTTTGGATCAGATATCCATGGATCAGAGAACCTGGCAAAATGATTCGAGAGCGCTTGAAGAGGCGATTACAATTGGAGCCACTAAAAGCCAACGCTGTAATATCTGCGGCAAAGAGTCACGTCCTCTAGGTGACACAAATGTTACAGATATAATATACCCCCAAAAGCATAACAAGCCTGTTCAGTCCTTTTCTGCCTTGGTAAAACAAAGCATACAGATGGACACGGTCCAAAAAGGATGGTGTGACAAGTGTCAGCGCTATCAGCAACAAGCAATGAGGAAATTGGTGAGAAGGTTACCAAAGATAATGATGTTTAATGCTACTACGAATGAGAAAAGCCTGACATATATTCGAGAGCATTGGTCAACACCCGGGTGGCTGCCCGATGAAATTGGTGTACTGGTCGCCAATGGCCAACTGAGTGTGTATCAAGGTGAAGACTTGAGGATCATGAAAGAAAGATGCGAAAACTTGGTGACATTTGACCTTGTGGGTTTCGTGGCGGAGATAAAACCAGAGGAGAAGAGAAACACGCACCTAATATCATTCGTTAATGGTATGCTCTTCCCTTTGATTCCTTGCGAGTGAACTAATCAGTATCTTAGTTGCCTTGTCGTCGGCTGACAGGACCGAAGAAAATAATTGGCATATATTTAATGACTTCCTCGTCACGCCCGTAGGGAAAGAGGACGCGCTTGACTTCGCACCAAAATGGAAGACGCCTTCCGTTATATGTTTCCAGGCCAGAGATCCCAGAAATGCCATTGACAACTCTTGGAGAAACCATCTAGATACTAGCTTGTTATATATCGACTACTCCTTTGGGTATGGTTATTCAGAGCCCGAGTGGGTAAGATTGTATGCGATGGGGCTGACGAGATTGTACCAACACAGAAAATCTCTAAATGAGCCTAGACGCAAATCATTGGAACAGCACGAAAAGCCTAAGCCAGGAACGCTAGTCGCCTTGGATGCCGAGTTTGTATCCATGCAGAACGAGGAAACCGAGGTAAAAGCCGACGGCTCAAGGTCCGTAGTGAGGCCAAGCAGGTTAGGTCTAGCTAGAGTGTCTGTACTTAGGGGGGAGGGAGTAGACGATGGTGTAGCATTCCTGGATGACTACATTATCACGAGGGAACCGGTTGTTGATTTTTTAACCGAGTTTTCTGGAATCCATGCCGGCGACTTGGACCCGAGCACTTCAAAACATGCTTTGGTTCCGCTAAAGGTTGCGTATAAGAGGCTTTGGCTATTGCTTAATTTGGGTTGTGTATTTGTGGGGCACGGGCTGTTGAAGGATTTCAGGATTATAAGTATGTTGAGCTTGGAAGCATGTACGGAGGTTAACGCTAACATGACTCTTAGATATACATGTTCCAAAGGAACAGGTAGTAGATACGGTTGATTTGTTTGTCTTGCGGAGCTCCCAGAGGTAACTAACACCCGACCCCGAATCTCTACATACTTCTAACAAACGTTGAATAGGAAGCTGTCACTGCGTTTCCTGGCATGGGTAATTCTGAGGGAAGAGATCCAACTTGACACCCACGACTCAATAGAAGACTCGTACACTGCACTTCGACTGTACAAAAAGTATCTCGAATACAGCGACGCCGGCGTCTTAGAATCCATGTTAAACGACATTCAGATAGAGGGAATGAAGACCGGTTTCAAACCGCCGCCAAGGGGGCTCTTGGCCGAGCACAGGACAGACACACCTCCCATATTGCAGGAGGGACGATCAGAGGCCAATACACCACAACCTAGGGGGGGTGTGTCGAAATGGCTTGGAGCTTGAATGTGATTAATTGGGCTACAACCCTGCGCTGTTTATTGGGGTATGTTTATTGCTTCTAATACCTTGGGAATATCCTGCTGCAGTGGTCATGTCACCGGTCGTTTGCCTTTTCTGTGATCACAGACTTCATAGCATGCCCGGTGTCGTAGCTAGTTCCTGTATGGCAGCAGTTTCTGTTTTATTTTCCTTTTAAATCAACGTCTGTAGAGAGGGTTTACTGGAGTTTGCATAAAATAATTTCTGATTACCAATGTTTGTGATGTCTATCTCACCTGCGGGCGGGTATCATAAATTATCACTCGTAAGGGTACTCAGGTAGGGTTAGACTTGGGAAGTGTTGTGTACAGCACTGTAGGTTTCGCACCCAGGAAACTGCCTACGGTAGTTAAATGATGTCCGCACGGATATTGTTGGCCTTTCTCTCTCCCAGCTTGTGTTATTTGTGCGCTTCCCGTGTGATTGGGGACTGCAGTAGGATACCACCCAGTGGCCGAAGCCTCGCCCTTAAAATAAGTTACCTAAGGGCGCAACGCAGCAACTCAAACCAAAACAACCATAACATTAGCTTGCGAACAGCGATCCTAAAGTTAACAAGGCCCCCAAAATCAATAATCCTCACTTGCATAGTAGCAAGAAGAGGGAAAGAGAAGGAATAGGCGGTCGTTTTCTTTCTTTCTTTTCTCATTTTCCGACGTCCATACTTGCACTTGTGCTAGTATTAGAAACTAAGGAGGATCTCATCTCTGGCAATAAAGTGTGGTAAAGTTACTGTATCTTTGCTTGTGAGACAAGTCGCAAGAAACGCGAACGCTTAATCTGGTTGGAAGTCACGTGACTCCTACTCTCCGGGGCGCCCACGCGATCCGTTCAGTATAAAGAGAGCATTCCCACGAACCTCCTATAACAAGCCCGAGGGCTCCGTGTCGAACGAGTTACCTACTGGACAGCAACTCATTGATTTCTGTAAGTCTTTGAAGGTTCTAATTCCATTCTTGTGCGCACAATCTCAAATCTATTCCAGCACAGCAGATGCTCGGAACAACCACCCCCCAGCACACCACCCAAAAACCTACACCATGAGAACTCATCGGTCTCTCAACTCTATCGGGCGGGCCGCCTTTGGAGCGCAGTCTCAGCTGCAAAGCTTTAATACTATTACTACTGCTACTACTGCTTCTAATGGAGTGGGGGAGGGTGAGGGAAATGAGGAACCAGAAATCAAGCTTGCATCTGCGCACTCCCGAGACCCTGAGGTCCGAAAGCGCAACTTATTCCAGCAGCGCGCGTTCAAACTCTCACACTCACTACTAGTGTTGTTACTGTTATTCTTCACATTCCTACACGGAGCTGGATTGTTTCTGTTTACGAAAGGGTTTTTACTGACCCGGCTAGTCCTTAGCGAGCAATCTTCCTGCGATGTCTCACCGCTGGGTAGCGAGGTCGATTGGAAGGCAGGGGATATAGCCAAGGGATGTTGGCATCCAAAAACATTCAATAGAGCTGTGGTGATAGTTATCGATGCACTGCGATATGACTTTACGGTTCCGTTTGGCTCAGGGGAGGGTGGTAATTCTACGGATGTGAAGCAGTTCCATAACGCTCTCACGGCACTGCACGCTATCGCTTCATGGCATCCTCACAATGCGATATTGTTACCATTCATCGCAGATCCACCGACTACAACTTTGCAGAGACTAAAGGGGTTGACAACGGGTACATTGCCGACTTTTATTGACGCTGGGAGCAATTTCGCTGGACAGGTTATCGATGAGGATAACCTTATCTCGCAATTAAAGTCCGCGGGGAAGAGGACTGCGTTCGTGGGAGACGATACTTGGATGGCGCTTTTTCCGGGGTTATTCGAGGGGGATATGGAGTATCCGTATGAATCTTTGAATGTGTGGGATTTGCATACGGTGGATAATGGTGTCAACGAACATATTTTCCCGCTATTGCACCCTGAGAATGCTTCACGGTGGGATGTGCTTATTGGGCATTATCTTGGCGTGGACCATGCAGGGCATCGATACGGACCGGATCACTTCGCTATGCGGGAGAAATTAGTACAGATGAACGGGGTTATCGAAGAGCTAGTTAGAAGTATTGACGATGACACTTTATTGGTTGTCATGGGCGATCACGGAATGGACCCTAAGGGCGATCATGGAGGAGAGTCGCAGGGTGAATTAGAAGCTGCCCTGTGGATGTATTCTAAGAAACCGGTCTTTGGCGAGTTTCCACAAGGACTGGACCCTAATGGCGGAGACTGTTCCGGGCCTCCAGGCATTAGGTCTGTTGCCCAGATCGATCTCGTTCCGACACTTTCACTGCTGCTCGGACTACCGATTCCGTTCAACAATCTCGGGGCCCCGATAGTGGAGGCATTTTACGGTGGGGGTGGAGTCCCCGGATGGAAAAACTTGGTCGATATCTCCCATTTAACGGCAGCTCAGATCAAACGCTATCAAGCTGAATATTCCGGGAGGAACGGTGAAGAAGTTGAGGGGATTGAAGGGATCAATTCCATCTGGGATACTGCGTACCGGAAGCTGACTGAGGTCCGAAAGCTTGGGAGGAAAGCCCGAGCTGCAGATTGGCAGAATGTCTTTATAGAGCTCTCAAGGTATCAATCTGAAACACTCCGAGCCTGCCGTCATGTCTGGGCCAGATTCGACCTGGCCAGCATGGCTGCAGGTGTTGCTGTGCTAGTCGGGGGTGTTGCTGTTGTGGCTGTGTATGCTCGTGCCTTCACAGGCGATCACACTGAGCTCACGGATACGTTGCTTACTCGGATGGCTAAAGGGCTTGGTGCCGGAGCTGTCCTTTCAGTTGCCGATGGGGTTATCGCTAGGGTATCGCAATTTGGGGTTCCCAGTGTCGGTGGATTACTTGGACTTTCGCCTCTGCGAATGCTCTTGTTGACTGGCAGTTTGGGCACCATAGTTGGCTTCTTTTCAGCAGCTCACTACGCTCGGAGGCGGCTGGCATCCCTGCTGCCAAACTCCAGCTGGGGCGCACTCTGCCTGGTCTTCACCTTTGCTCACTCTTTGATCTTCGGTTCGAACTCGTTCACAATATGGGAAGACAAAATCTTGACCTTCTTCCTGGCCACCTTCGGATTTGTTTCATTTCTCAGCTCCCAGAGGCTTGGGACCGTAGGGCGTGCACTGGGAACATATCACTCAATAGTTTTCCTCCTCCTCGTCCGATTATCGTCGATCTCACGACTATGCCGGGAGGAACAGATGCCTTTCTGTGAATCGACATTTTACTCCTCTGCATCCTCCTCTGTTTCAGCTCCCCGCACGCTTGTCATCCTATTCGTTATGGCGCTGGGATTGCCATCGATTGTCGGTTCTTATTACCGTCATACCAATTCCTACTCCGGCCCGGCCCCAGTATACATCGGCTTTGGCTTCCGTCTGGGGCTTCTCCTTAGCGCGCTGTATTGGGCCCTCGACTCTGCTGATAACGGGAACTGGATCCCAGACCTCTCCGAGGGGGTATTGAAGCCACTGAAGACCACCGTCGGCCAAATCGTCATAGCGATGGGCCTCCTCGCTGGAAACTTAGCATATTCATACTCTTCCGTATGCGTAGATGTTCGTCTCGAAGATCCACTCGCTAACCAACCCACCATCTCCCCTGATGATGGCGAAGACATGCCCCCCCCACCCCAGAGCTCGAAGCCCATTGTTCGCCTCCTTGGCACATCAAACTTGCACGGCTCCCGCTACTTCATGTTGCTAATATCCTGGTCCCTTGCCCTAATCCTCCTCCAAAAGCCCATGGGCGGTGCGTCAATGGGTCTCCTCTTGTGGCAAATTCTCTCTCTGCTAGAACTCCTGCACACTCTTTCCCTCTCCGACTCCGCCATCGGCCCCGTAATATTAGGGATCCTGGGAAACTCTCACTTCTTCTCCACGGGTCATCAAGCCACGCTCTCCGCTATTCAGTGGGAATCCGCATTCATCCCTTTTTCGACAATCAGGTATCCTTGGTCACCAATGCTTGTTATAGCGAATAGTATCGGCCCGCAGTTGCTCACCGCCTTAGCCGTTCCACTCGTGGTGCTCTGGAAAGCACCCCCGACAGGCATGGAGACGCTAGGCAAGACGGTTAAAGCCGTGACTACTTATATGCTGTACCATTCCGTGATTACGCTTAGTTCTGTTGCGTGCGCCGGGCATTTGAGGAGGCATTTGATGCTTTATAGAATTTTCAGTCCGAGGTTTATGTTAGGCGGGGTGGTGTTGCTGGCTATTGATGCGGTGGTTCTGTTGGTGGCTATGTGGGGGACTAGGGTTAGCTTTTTGAGTGTTGGGGAGTTGTTTGGCTATTAGATTGTGCTAGTCGTTTTGGGCCTTGGTGGTAGGATGGATGGGTGGTGGGGCGCTGGTGGATATTGGAAGAATGGGAAGATTTTTTCTGGATATTTTGGGGATATCGACTTTCAAGTCGGGTTCAATGATCTGAACGGGGAAGCCGTGGATACTAGCACTCCTGCGTTTGGTGCCCGCTTACCTTCTTAGAGGGGGAGCAGTGCACTGGGCGCAACTAACCGGTATGGATGGTATTTCACGAAGAAAAAAAACAGACATTCCGCACAGACTGGGTTTGCTCAAGAGCAATCTGGAGAAATAGCGAAGGGGGGTAGTGGTGTGAGTAAGACAACTGTGGATGGAGCACGAGTACACTAAGGCCCTGTTTGGTTGTGCTGGGCCTAATCAGGACCGTTCCAGTGGGAAACGGTCTGACCTGGTTGTTGCCAGTTTGGCAACCTTTGCTTCTGACAAATACATTAAAAAATTCACCCTAGAGCCTGATGAAGAAATTTTACTAGTGCTTCTAATCCTTCTCAATTTCAAACCTTCAACGCTCTACCTACAACCTTCCTGAATTCACAGCTTCTGCTCCTGGCTCCTACTCCCGACCTGCAGCTTCCAGCTCCTGCTCCCCACCTGCGGCTTCCGGCTCTGGCTTGTAGATCCAGCTCCTTCTCCCACCGCTACTCTCTGCCAGAGTACTCTTCGAATTGTTGGAAAAATAAATAAATAAGAATCAAAGATGTAACTGTTTTGTTAGGGCTGTTTGGAAATGAAATGATAGACGCCTTTTACCGTTGCCAATCAAACAGCTTCACAATGTGAGGTAATTCAGCTCCCCGCAGAGTTTAGCTCGTGAGCGAAAGCCCAAGCTGTGGAAGCACCCCGAATCCCCGAATTGCTTTTAGCACAAGTAGATCCGTAAATGAAAGATACCTTCCTCTGAGGTTTTTTTCCCCTTCATAACATCCAATCACTATATATTTGGTAGCGATAGGAAATAATTTATGAAATTTCCAATACAGAAACTCTATTCTAAGAATCGCAAAATGATTATGGAAATATCGCTCTCGCCCAGAGCCTACCATATGCAGGTTTAGAGTCCAGACAGTAAGATTAGTAGTCAAAAGCCAACATGACATTGTAGAATATTATTTCCATCTCGGTAAATGCAAGAAATCCGTTGACCACAGATACCTAAGCGCGAGTGCTGCACATGGCTGTTGTGGAGGAAAAACGAGCCAAGATGTCACACAAGAACTTCAGAGCAACTCTGACCAAGCGAGTGACCACGCGTGATCTGGGTAATAACCACATCTCACCACAATCTTGACAACTTTACTGGGAGCAATAAATGCATTAATTAAAATTTTTAAAAGTAGCGATGAAAAAGGAGAATAATCCCTCTATCCACCCAAAACCCCCCTCTCCACGGCTAAGAAAAGAAATGATCTCGAATTTCTGCCAGTACCTTTGGAGCATGACCTATGCGAGAAGGATGGAGGCTACAATAAGTCAAAAAAACACAAAAAGGAATAATATGAAATACCTAGAATACCAAACACTTCGTAACCAGACACTGAGTGTACCTTCTTGTAAGGTGATAATGGAAAACTCTAGATCACAGTGCAAATGTTAGTCCCTCTCTTGTTTTACGGCACGAGGGCAAACTACCGATACCCGCACACAACCTCCACCCTTAGCTATTCCAAAGCAGCATCGCCAGAGCGAGCCTGATCAAGGTAAATCGAGAAGAGTATAACCGCAGCTTGTGCGTCTTCAAAAGACGCAGCAGCTCTAGAATTAGGATCGAGCTTATGCCCGAGGGGAAAATACTGATTAAGGTGAGCCGAGAAAAGAGTAACTGCCCCTCCTGTATCTTCAAAAGGCGTGGAAACCACAGTGCCGAGATCGAGCATATGTGCACCAGCAATGCTCCAGGCATGCCTCGAGCCATCCGCACCACGAACAGATGCATTGTCATCACCCACAGGGAGGGGCACCCCGCCACTACTGGTCGTCATGGAACTCTCGGCAGGGATCCCACTTCCACTAGCTAGTTCTAGAAGGGCCATGGCAGCTTCGATGTCCAAGTGGTTTGCGTCAAAGGAGGATTTGGCTGGATCGGTAGACAGAGATCCTAGGACTTCATCCCCCTGTCGCATTCCCATTTGCTCGCCAGACGTTTCTTCGTGTTTCCCCAGCTCCCGTCCTTTGGTGTTTCCGCCGCCGGGGGCGGAACTCTGGAGAAATTTAATAGAAGGCATGCCGGTGCTAAAAGTGTGCTGACCGGTGACTGAATTGATAACTGCGAGGAGGAAGAAAAAATACCTTGTATGATATGGTACCGGGGTGACTAGTTGTAGGAGCTCCAGGGGACCTCGACGCCTCGTAGTAAGCTTCTCTTCTCGGCACGTCGTGGTGGTCGACGCAAGGTTTCAGGGCAGGGCAAACAGGAGTAAATGCTGTGCGAAAGGGTGTGGTCCAGTATGATAATCTTCTAGATTGTTTTGCTAAATAAATTCAGGGTCATAGGAGGGCAGCATGCTCCACGCACGCGATACTTCTATAGAACCCTTTCTCTTGAACCCTCAGAATTCAATGCTGGGGAGCAAATCGTCTTCACTGACGTTCATAGTATCGAGTAATTTCGTTAAGAGTATGTGTACAGAACAATTTCTAGTAACTCCCACTAGCTTCACCGAAGCATCACCTAAAAACATAAGCACCCCAAGCTATTTACCCATTTAACTATCTTCCTTGAGCCTAGTTGTGTCCAAATCCGAGGACTCCATGCCATCGTACTCGTGAAAAGAAAATAACTGATAGGGCTAGCCTTTCTATGTGCTAGGTACAGGGTAAGCCCACCAAACAACTCAAAATACGCCAAACTTCTTCTTCTTCTTCTTCTTGTCCTCTTCGTAATATCTGCCAGGTTGGTGATGATGAACCTTTAGCCCGCCCATTTCCTTAATTGGTGGGGCAGGGCTTGGTGAAGGTTTTGGCGCCGCAGGCCTAACCTGCTGTGGGGGCGGTGCTACAGGTTTTGGAACTGGGTCGGGTTCTAACAGATGTCTTGGCACCTCCTTGGGAGGCATATCGGCTGGTAAGGCGAGGACTCTCCTCGGCTCCCTCGATTTTTGCAACTGCTCTAGCCACAACATCGGAGTAAGCATGTGCGAAGATCCTAAAAACACATCGCGAACAGATGCTTTAGAAACTTCGTAACACGCACGAGCTTCAGCATATGTAGCACCTCCAGCTATGAAAATGATAATACGCTGGCGAGGCTCAATCACAGATATCCTTGATTTAGCCCAGGTGGGCTTAGCCGAACGCAGAGAGGCTTGAGAAATATTTTCCTGGCCGCCCATTGATGGTACTAGTTCTGGCTTGGTATAAGGGAAAACAGCAGGGTCAAGAGTCCCTTTAGTATGATCCTCGAGCATAGTCTTAAGTGCTGTCACAAACCGAGAGAAATCAGAACCCTCCTCCTCAGCAGGGGACTTTGGGCCGCCCTTTCGCTTTTGAGAAGTATTCCGGTTCGGGCCTGGTTCCTTCAGGGATTTTGTTACCCGAGCACCGAGGAGATCAAGATTTCGGAGTATTCGTTCGTCATTCCTTTGCAGCTGAGAGTGGCGGATGAGCTTCTGAATGTCACCTTCGAGCAATCCGTCTTTCCAAAGAAGGTAAAGCATTATCAGGCGAAGTCGATCTGGAGGGCTACGATATATCAGTACAGTCGATATATAGGACACATTATTAGGAGACTCACGCTAAAGCCGGATCATCGAGAAGTCGCACTAAAGACTCCGCAGGATTTTTTGTTAGGCGCCCATTTTCATCAAACCCAGTCGCCAACGCTTGTTCCAGAAGCGCCACATCTGGGAGGTTTTTCTTCTCGAAAATACCCATGCATTCCTGGGCCATGGTAAGATGAAGCGAGTACATGTCCTTTTGTCCTTGGTATTGAGGCAGACTCGCCATCATGTCCCTGATCGCATACAAACTTGTCGATGACCCGCTATATATACCACCTTAGATCAGCACTCGCACCAAAACAGTACGCTGGCGCACAAACCTGTCAACAAAGTTCTTGTTGTCCCCTAGGAATTTTTGGAAGTCGGCCATCAACTTTTCAATGGTGTCTTTCATATGTTTGTGCCGATTAGACACCCACACTTGATCTTCGTCCCCAATTACCATATCTTTTTCCTCTTCAGCACCACCAGCAGTGGCAACCTTAACAACATAAGTTACTTTCTCCCCATCCTTTATGGGCAAAAGATCATGGGCCATCGCTTGATAAGTGAACTCGTGTAGTGCGGGAGCGAATAGATCGATAGATCTATCGACAACAAACAGTACCCCCCGAGGCCTATTTGAGGGCGGAGGAAAATCGGGGTGCCGCTGAGCGTATAAGTCTAATTCTGTCTGCACATTCTTGGCGAGTAGCTCTGATAAAACCCGAGCTTCATGTAATAGATTTGGTGGACGGAAATATCGTATAGTAGGATACTCTCCAAGAGATGCACAAACACAGACGATCTTCTTAGACAACTCTTCCAAATGGCCCCGCACTAAACCACGGCATTCCGGATGGTACAAGTTGTAAAACGACGTCGGGTCACGGAATGTGTAGAGATGAGACTCTCGGGGGAAGAAATCAATCGATAGAACGGTTTCGCCAGCAATAAAACCACGAGCAGGGGATTTCAAGATCATGTCGCGAAACCGATCGTCAAGCTCTAGAGCCACGGTATAAGTCAAGACGAAACCAATATTAAATTGTCCGCCGGGCGGTGGAGACCAAACCTGAAGTCCATAGCAAATGTGCGCCTGTGTACCGAGGCTTAGTGCGAGCAAAGTCTGATATCAAACAGCGGACAATGTGCTCCTGTGGTGTGAGGATATAAACGCACTCCATTGGTTGAGGCATTCGCTTCGATTCAATAAGGGAAACATCTAATTTGCGTAGCACCAGATGGTCAGCTTTCGAACGGCACTTCCACAAACGGTAAATCATAGTAGGGCAAACCTGAGATACTCTCATCAAGAATGAGGTGTGTTTCCATAACATTTGTGATCAACTTGTGACTTATTTCGTCGGTAACAACACATCTCCACTATATATTGGACGAAGGTTAGCTCTTTCAAGCTCTCTATGAAATAGGTAGACTAGGGATCAAGAAACCGTATCGGGAGGCTGTATAGCTTTGATTGCGTCCAAAATAGCTATTGAAAAATACAAGTAAGTTATGAGGCCCAGAAAACTTAGTGGGTTAGACCATACTCTGCTTTTGGATTTCTATCAAGGAGGCGACCATGGTGGGGCGTAGGGGGTTGTCTCGCTGCCTGTCAGGGGACAAGCTATCTCTGTTATGCTTGTGTGCTGCTATGTATGTACAGGAGGGGAGATGGAGGAGGAATGGTGAAATTATCTATTAGGCAAGCTCTAACAGCTCGGGGAGGAGCGTGGATAATATATATAGAATGGGCAAACCGACGATGAAAGGTGAGCGAGAGATCGAGCAGCAAGCGCTGGACGGGGCAGAGGATGGCTGAGATGCCAATCTTACTCAATCCCATAATAGAATGGAAAAAAAGCCCCCTAACCCTACCCAGAGCCCCCACATATCTCTGACTTCTAAAGCCGGGTAACATAGGAGATGTCAAGCGAAAAGAGGCAAGCCCAACCTTGTCGTAGTCACGCTTCACCAACTCCAAAGGATTGAGGTCTTCCAACACTCCAAACACTAAGGACTCCCTCAATCAAGCTCTTGCGAAAATGGAGGGCCTCTATTTCAATGTCGATAATGGGTATATAGAGGGTGTAGTGCGCGGTTACCGTAATGGCCTACTCACTAGCCAAAACTATGCGAACCTCACACAATGCGAGACTCTTGATGGCAAGCTAATCTTATGGTGGATTTCTACTCGAGCCTTTCGCTAACATTTTCCAGACTTGAAGCTTCAACTTTCACCAGCATACGGCGATTACCTCGCAAATGTCCCCTCGCCTCTCTCGACATCTGTTATTGCCGCCAAAGCCAACGAAAAGCTAATCGCCGAGTTCCGATACATTCGCGCGAACTCTACTGGGACGCTCGCAAAGTTTATGGATTTTCTCACCTACGGATACATGATCGATAATGTAGCGCTGCTGATTACAGGCACTCTTCACGAACGAGACACTCGAGAACTTTTGGAACGATGTCATCCGCTAGGGGTCTTCGAGGCCATGCCTGTCCTTTGCGTTGCCACGAATGTTGAAGAGCTCTACAATTCTGTTCTCGTGGAGACCCCCCTAGCGCCGTACTTCAAGAACACCTTATCGAGCGCAGATCTAGACGAGCTCAACATCGAGATTATCCGCAATACACTCTACAAAAGTTACTTGGAAGATTTTCACAATTTCTGCGTAACCACACCCGGCCTAGCCGGAACCCCTACAGCTGAACTTATGAGCGAAGTCCTGAGCTTTGAGGCTGATCGCAGAGCCATCAATATCACCATTAATTCCTTTGGAACCGAACTGAGTAAGCAAGATAGGAAAAAGCTCTATCCAAGCTTCGGCAAGCTTTATCCTGAGGGCAGCTACAGGCTCAGCAAGGCAAACGATGTTGACGAAGTGAAAACCGCAGTTGAAGGCGTCAGTGAATATAAGGCTTTCTTTGAGCAAGGGATGGGACAGGGCGCTGGCAGTGGTCACCCCAAAAGTTTAGAGGACTTGTTCTATCAGAAAGAGATGGATATTGCCAAGATGGCTTTTACCCAGCAGTTTACCTACGGCGTTGTCTTTTCTTGGGTCAAATTGAGAGAGCAGGTTCGTCTCTACTCTGCAACTCTATCACTTGGGGGCTCAGCTAATATTACCTGCTACAGGAAATAAGAAACATCACCTGGATCGCTGAGTGCATAGCTCAGAACCAGAAGGAGAGGATTGGTAACTACATCAGTGTTTTTTAAAATGTTGGTAACACGTGTTATTGGAACATGAACAATCGTCCCAGCAAGTCCCTTTCTTATGTATCGGTTTCTGGTTGTTTTGGTCAATGTAGTATTAATTGTTTCTTGCGGTGTTATTTCCTTTTCATTCTCAGCGGTGTTGGAGGTTAGTACCCGTCGCCTGGCAAGATCATTAAGGCTCGTTGCGACCGCTCCTAGAACACAGGGTGATTTTCTTGCAAGTTGGGCTTCACTAAACATCAATTATAAATACCTAAGCTATTACATTCTAAATCCATGATTTAATTTTTCACAAACTACTAAACGAAAACAAAATTATTAGTGAGCTGGGGCGCCAACAAAAATATTTGTAAAGCGCGAGTGAAAGCGTACCCCGTTGTCCCGGACGGTGAAAACCAGGGGTTGACGTCCGGAACAGTGAAACATCCAGAAGAGTGAAATGGTTGATAAATATGGTGTTTAAGGAAATTGCAAAGCGAGTGATAATTGTGCATATATGAAGGTCCAGACGAGGGGGAGAGTGGAAAATAGAGAGATGAGTGAAAAGAAGAAAATTTGAGGAAGCCTCCCAATACCGAACTTGAATAGAAGGATTTTACCCGAATGACCAAGCACAATTATCAACTCCGGGCCCGCTCGGTGCCACAAACAAGGCTTGCGTAAGGAAGCAAAAGCAGAAACACCAGACACTTGGTCTTACTCGAGTACTCGAGTACACTGCTGCGGAAATATGAGCTTTTTTGCCTACCTTGTGGACCACAGGTGGTATCAATCGTGCCTTTGAGCAGCTGTGATGTGATATTTTGGCCTAGGATTGGGAGAAATCCGGGACACTGAATATACTTTCTATATAAACAGGGGTTAGAGGTATCTAGATTTACATCCGATCCAAAACCCTCCAAAATCCGGGACAGTGGGGTGTATTTCTATATATTTATTATGATACGGTATCATAGCTCGCACAAATCCTGAAAAATTGTCCGTGACAACGAAGAATCCGGGAGAGTGAGGTCCAGGACAACGGGGTGCGACTGTACTGTACTCGAGTATGATACCAAGTTCAATGTCCAGTCGCTCGGGAATGGGTCATTGGAATGTAGGGTTAGGGCTTATTTGACATACTCCAGTAGGGCAGATTTGTAGAATGCTTGCCTTCACTTCATTGCCACTGCATCCTCTCGGTGAGGCAACAATCCAAACCCCATCCACGACGAACCAACCGTGGCTCCGGACCATCAATACTTTTGAAACGCCCCATTAAATCCCCATACCTGCGCTAGCTCACTTACACACTCTCTGATTCTCTTCCACATAAAACTTTGCTCTCCGAGAGCTCACTTCACCACTCCCGAGACTTCTAGAAGCCTTGCCCTTCCTTATCGCAATCATGGCGGACCAATCTCAGTATAAGTATGCCAACATGTCTAACCTGGTCCTCCAGGTAGATAAACGATTTACCCACCGGCGCACAGATGAGGCTACCGGAGACCCAGAATCGTTGGCTGGAAAGGTCGACATTAAGCAGATGGGAGATCGTGCGTTACGTGACAATGCGCCGAAGGAGAAGCACATCAAAAAGAAGAAACAGCTGAAAGAAAAAGACATTGATGGACTAGAAGATGGCAAGGAGGAAAAGCGGAAGCGGAAGCGAGAGTACGTGCTAATTCCAGTCCTGACTTTGATCACTTTGCGGGGAACGCGTTTCGAGACTAACCAACAAACTGCGCAGTGCTGCTACCTCACATGGAGGGAGTATTCTTTCAGCTACAGACGATGTACTCGGCCTCGTATACCATCCACGCACTGCTGAAACGAGGGAGGCTTATTCGCTTATTCTTACTCTCGTTTCTACGGTTCTCGGCGATGTTTCTCAGTCGGTGGTTCGCTCGGCTGCCGATGCAATATTAGAAATCCTGATGGATGAAGACCACTCAAAGAAGGACTTTGACAAAAAGCGAGGGATTGACGATATTCTGGGAGAGAAAATGCCTAATGATAAATTTACAGACTTAATAAACCTAAGCAAGAAGATTAATGATTGGAACGCTGGCGACGAAGACGAGCAGATGGATGGGCGAGGAGATGGTGCTGGTGCAGAGGAACTAGACGAGCGAGAGGGTGTTGCCGTTGTTTTCGATAACGAGGACGAAGACGAAGACGAGGCAACAGGATTTGAGGTTAAAGACGGAGATGAGTCCGATGAAGATGAGGACGAGGATGAGGACATGGAAGATAAGCCGAAGGAGGAGGAAGCTGAAAGCGAAGACGAATTGGTGATTGGCGGGGGCCGAACTGGGCCCGGTGACAGAGGCAAGCCAACTGTGGATGAGTATGCTGTTCCTGCACATGATATTGATGCCTTCTGGCTACAACGTCAAATCTCTACTAAATACCCTGATCCTCATCTTACGAGTTCAAAGACCACTATTGTCTTTGAAATTCTCTCAGACCCGGAGAAGACACAGCGTGATGTTGAGAACGATCTGATGGAGGTCTTCGGATGGGACCACTTCGAACTTGTTAAGCTCCTCATGAAGAACCAGCCTAAGATTGTTTGGTGCACCCGCCTCGCTAGGGCTGGTGAATCCTCGGAGGAGCGGATAGCGATCGAAAACCAGATGGTGAAGGATGGCTATAGGCGAATCCTAGATGAGCTAAGAGGAAGGGAGGCCGAAGAGGGGAAAGAGGGAAAGGGGAAAGAAAAGGTCGATTTGATGGAAATCGATGTGCCAGCGTCTGCTATTCCTTCAGCTTCTGCGGCCGAACAGAAGCCCGGTGGTCTTATCGGAGGTCTTCAGCCACGAAAAGTAATCGACCTCGAGTCCTTCATATTCGAGCAGGGGAATCATCTCATGACGAACGCTAGCGTAAAACTTCCTCAAGGCTCTACTAAGAGGACTTTCAAAGGGTATGAAGAGATTCATGTCCCAGCTCCCAAGCGGAAACTCGATCCCAACGAGCCTAAATTATTACCAATCTCTGATCTACCCGACTGGGCGAAGACCCCCTTTTCTGAGTCGAAGGAATTAAACAGAATTCAGACAAGGTGTTATCCATCAGCTTTTGAGGATGACGGCAATTTGCTCATTTGCGCTCCTACTGGTTCCGGAAAAACAAATGTTGCGATGCTAACAATTCTTCGAGAGATTGGAAAGCACCGCAACCCCGTTAATGGAGATATTAAGCTTGATGATTTCAAAATTGTCTATATTGCTCCTTTAAAAGCTCTCGTCCAAGAGCAGGTCGGAAATTTCGGCAAACGGCTTGCTCCATATGGCATCAGAGTCTCGGAGCTTACTGGTGATCGGCAGCTCACAAAGCAACAGATCGTAGAAACACAAATTATTATTACCACACCAGAAAAATGGGATGTTATCACTCGCAAAGCCACTGACCTGAGTTACACCAACCTTGTCAGGTTGATTATCATTGACGAAATTCATCTCCTGCACGATGAGCGTGGTCCCGTCCTTGAGTCGATAGTGTCCAGAACAATCCGAAAGACGCAGACCACACAGGAGCCTGTCAGACTTATTGGGCTTTCTGCAACTTTGCCTAATTATCGGGATGTCGCAAATTTCTTACGAGTCGACATGAAGACAGGTACGTTCACCATAATGCTGATACGTATATACAGTCGGGCCTGAATATTGACCGTTTTTACAATAGGGTTATTTCACTTTGACGCAACCTTCCGACCCTGTCCCCTTAAACAAGAATTTATTGGGGTTACAGACAAGAAAGCCATTAAGCAACTCCAAGCCATGAACGATGTCTGCTACACAAAAGTGATTGAACAGGCGGCGAACAATCAAATGCTTATCTTTGTCCACTCTCGTAAGGAGACTGCAAAAACAGCGAGGTATATCAGGGATAAGGCTCTCGAACTAGAAACGATCCAACGGATTTTAAAAAGCGACGCGGGCACAAGGGAAATTTTACAACATGAAGCCGATCAGGTTGCGGACTCCAACCTAAAGGACTTGCTGCCCTACGGATTTGCCATCCACCATGCTGGAATGAGCAGAGCAGACAGGAGCACAGTCGAAGATCTATTCTCAGATAAGGCCATTCAGGTTTTGGTCTGCACAGCTACCCTTGCTTGGGGCGTCAATCTTCCTGCCCATACAGTCATCATCAAGGGCACACAAGTCTACTCCCCCGAGAAGGGAAGTTGGGTGGAATTAAGTCCTCAAGACGTGTTACAGATGCTTGGTAGGGCTGGTCGACCACAATATGATACCTATGGTGAGGGTATAATCATCACAACGCAAGCAGAGATGCAGTACTACCTCAGTCTGCTGAATCAGCAATTACCCATTGAGTCGCAGTTCATGCGGAAGCTGGCAGATAACTTAAATGCCGAAATTGTTCTTGGAACTGTCAGGACACGGGATGAAGCTGTGGAATGGCTCGGTTACACCTATTTATATGTGCGAATGCTAAGATCACCAGCCCTCTACTCAGTTGGGGCAGATTATGCGGACGACGAGGCCTTGGAACAGAAACGGGTGGATCTGATTCACTCGGCTGCTGCGGTGCTAGAGAAGTGCAACCTAATTAAATACGACAAGAAAACCGGAAAGCTGCAGTCTACCGAACTTGGAAGGATTGCAAGTCACTACTATATCTCCCACAATTCAATGTTCACTTATAACATCCACCTTCAACCGGCATTAACCACAATCGAGTTATTCAGAGTATTTGCGCTGAGCGAGGAATTTAAGTATATTCCAGTGAGACCGGAGGAGCGTTTGGAGCTCAGCAAGCTTCTCGCCAGGGTTCCGGTTCCAGTGAAGGAGGGCATTGAGGAGCCTCAAGCCAAAATTAATGTTCTCCTTCAGGCTTATATCTCTAGGTTAAAGCTAGAGGGGCTGGCTTTGATGGCGGACATGGTCTACGTCACTCAATCGGCTGGCCGAATCCTAAGAGCTATCTTCGAGATCTGTCTCAGGCGTGGTTGGGCCTCAGTTACAAAAACTGCTCTTGATCTTTGTAAAATGGCCGAAAAGAGGATGTGGCCAACTATGACCCCGTTCCGGCAATTTACCGCAGCCCCCGCGAACCAGCTCGGCCCCATTGTAACGAAGGCTGAGCGTGCTGCTGAGTTCACCTGGTCCAAGTACTTTACTATGGATCCCCCTCACCTAGGGGAGCTTTTCAATAGTGCAAGGGCGGGAAAGTTGGCGCACGGCTTGTTAGAGAGGTTTCCGAGATTAGATGTTCAAGCTCAAGTACAACCAGTGACCAGAAGCCTTCTCAAGGTTGAACTAACTATCACACCTGACTTCATTTGGGACGACACATATCATGGTACAGCAGAGACATTCTGGATCTTGGTTGAAGATTGCGACGGCGAAGAAATACTGTTCCACGACCAATTCATTCTACGCAAACAATACGCCGAAGGCGAGAACAACGACCATCTGGTTGAGTTCACGGTACCAATGACAGAGCCAATGCCTCCTAATTACTTTATCACTGTTGTTTCCGATAGATGGATGCACTCAGAGACCAAGCTAGCCGTATCGTTTAGGAAATTAATTCTTCCAGAGAAGTTCCCACCACACACACCCTTATTAGATCTTGTGCCTTTACCTGTTGAGGCCTTGAAAAAGCCGGAATTCGTCGATCTCTACCCTGAATGGCGGCAGTTTAACAAGGTACAAACTCAGGTTTTCAAGTCCCTATTCGACACAGACGATAATGTGTTTATTGGAGCTCCGACAGGAAGCGGGAAAACCGTTTGCGCTGAGTTTGCGCTCCTCCGGCATTGGTCCAAGGACGAAGAGCCCGGAAAGGCCGTATATATTGCCCCCTTCCAGGAACTAGTAGACCAGAGGTACGCAGATTGGAAGTCGAGACTGAGCAAGATCGATGGCGGCAAAGAAATCGTCAAGTTAACCGGGGAAACAAGTACGGATTTGAAGCTTCTTGAGAGAGGTGACCTGATTCTGGCTACACCAACACAATGGGATGTACTTTCAAGGCAGTGGCAACGACGGAAGAACGTTCAAACGGTAGAGCTATTCATTGCCGATGAGCTTCACATGCTGGGGGGGCAAAATGGCTTCACTTATGAGATTATTGTATCCAGAATGCACTACATCGCTGTGCAGACAGAAAACCCAATGAGGATCGTTGCCCTTAGTGTCTCATTATCGAACGCTAGAGACCTGGGCGAATGGATTGGAGCCGACAAGCACACTATTTACAACTTCAGTCCTAGCTCACGCCCTACCCCATTGGAGATTCACATCCAGTCTTACGGCATTCCGCATTTCCCATCAATGATGATGGCAATGGCAAAACCTGCATACTTAGCCATATCCTCAGTGCCTCCAGACAAACCGGTAATTGTTTTTGTCCCAAGTCGAAAGCAGTGCCGATCTAGCGCGCTAGACATTCTAGCGTACTGTGTCGCCGACGATGTTGAGGACAAATTCCGGAATGCCAATTTGGAGGATATTTCCTCACATCTAAACATTATCCAGGAGAGGCCCCTCGCAGAGAGTCTATCGCATGGGATTGGGTATTACCACGAGGCACTGAGCAAAAATGACAAGCGTATCGTAGAGAGCCTGTTTGAGGGCGGCGCTTTCAAGGTCCTCTTGGCCTCCAGAGACGTTGCTTGGGAACTATGCACCACCGCCCATATGGTGATTGTCATGGGCACTCAATTCTTTGAAGGGAGGGAACATCGCTATATTGACTACCCCCTCAGTGAGGTTCTTCAGATGCTTGGGAAGACTTCGAGGCCAGGCGAGGACACATTTGGCAAAGCTGTTCTGATGACTACTGCTGTTAAGAAAGACTACTACCGAAAGTTTTTGAACGAGGCTCTCCCTATCGAAAGTCATCTTCCAGCGTATCTACACGACGCCTTCGTCACGGAAATAAGTACCAAGACTATCGGGTCAACTCAGGATGCCGTTGATTGGTCAACGTATACATACTTTTACCGTAGACTTCTTGCCAATCCAAGCTATTACAGCCTAACAGATACCTCTCACGAAGGACTCAGTACCCATCTCTCCGAGATGGTAGAAAACACCCTGAAGGATTTAGCCGAAGCCAAGATCGTTGATGTCGATGAAGAAGACGACACCGTCACTCCCCTCAATGCCGCCATGATCGCAGCATACTACAACATCTCCTTCATCACAATGCAGACATTCCTTCTCTCACTCACGGGCAAGACAAAGCTCAAGGGCATTCTAGAGATCGTCACTTCAGCCACGGAATTCGAGTCTATCCAGATCCGCAGGCATGAGGATAGGGTACTACGCCGCATCTACGACAACGTCCCAGTAAAGATGTCACAGCCAAACTACGAATCCCCGCACTTCAAAGCATTCGTACTTCTCCAAGCCCACTTCTCCAGAATGCAGCTTCCCGCGGACCTAGCAACTGACCAGGCTGTAGTACTATGCAAGATTCTCAACCTCCTGAGCGCTTGCGTGGACGTTTTGTCTTCAGAAGGCCACTTGAACGCTATGAGCGCTATGGAAATGAGCCAGATGTGTGTCCAGGCAATGTGGGACCGCGACAGCGCACTCATGCAAATCCCCTTTTTCACGCCAGAGCGCGTCAAGGCTGCTGGCGAACTCGGGTACGTTTCACCCCCCCCGACCCAAATAATGATAATAAAAACCAAGCTAACAAGTACACAGCGTCAAAACAATCTTCGATTTCATGGATGCCATGGGCGAAGACTCCACCCGTACCCACCTCCTCCAGCAGACCTCCATCACCGAATCCCAGCTCGGCAAAATCGCGCACTTCACCAACGAAAAATACCCAAATATCGACCTCGCCTACGAGCTTGAAGACCCCGACTCCGTGGTCACCGGTTCCCCCTCCTACATCAAGGTCAAAATCGAGCGCGAGCTCGACGAGGAAGATGAGAAAGCAGAGGTGGACACAACTGTGCACGCGCCCTTCTACCCCCAAAACAAAATGGAGAATTGGTGGATTGTTGTTGGCGAGGAGAGTAGTAAGAGCCTTTTGGCGATCAAAAGGGTTACGATCGGCAGGAGGCTAGATGTCAGGTTGGACTATACAGTGCCGAATCCCGGCAGGCATGAACTCAAGTTGTTCTTGATGAGTGATAGTTATGTCGGAGTCGATCTTGAGGAGGATTTTGAAGTCGAGGCTGCGGAGGGGATGGATGAGGATGACGATGAGGATGACGATGATGAGTAGATTGTTGTTTCTTTTGGCAATAGAGTTGATCGAAAGAGAAAGGGGGCAATTGGGGGATTGTAATCTAGTTCTTTCCCGGTCTCGTTCTTTCGCTGAATGAGGGAAATGGTGGGGATTTCATTATCAAAATTCCTCTGGTTTGTATTTTTAATGGTTACGTTTATGAACAGTGTACCGTAGCGGTAGATGTAAAAAAAATCACTAAATATCTGCCACACCAAAGAATCCCCCATAGCAAAGAGAAGAAAGCCCAACCCGAATCACGTCATATCACTCTCCACGCCAAACACAACTCTCATCATCACCGCCTATCATAATTTAACCTGCCGTCATATCATATCATGGCTCTAGAGATCGGCCCTACCGTGCCATAAAAATACATCACGCTGCCGCATTCGCCATAACCACATCCTCCTCCCCCTCCTCCCCAACCTCCTGCAACTCGCCCCCCTTCCTCTGATGCTCCTTCAAATCCGCTAAACTCCACGTCGATATTCCCTCCTGATCCTTCGGCGCGAACGGCTGCGCCATGGTCCTCAGAAACTTCTTTGCGATGGCGACTGCCATATCTGTCGACAGGTTGACGTCCGACTCCAGGAGGGCTTGGTTGATCCACTTGGGCAATTGACTTCGCTTCTTTCCGAACCGGCGGTCAGCGAGCACCATTATCCCGTAATCATCCTTCCCACGGAGGACACGACCCAGACACTGTGCTGCGTGGCGCATCGCGTCGAAAGAGAGGAAGTCATTTTCTCGGATGCGGTAGTTTTCGCGGAGGAATTCGAGGCGGGCTTTTAGGATCCGGGATTGGGTGTATTGGAAGGGGACTCCTGTGTACATAATTAGTGGTGAGCACCAGTGAGTTGGAAGACGTACCTATACAGAGCACGGTTCGACCGTAATGGTGGTCGAAATCTATTCCTTCCGAGACTTTGCCACGGGCGACACAGAGCATGACTGCGCCTCTTCCATTACAGCAAGCGGTTCGGTAGGTTTCTAGTGCTAGACTGGTTTCTTGACTGTCGGGAGTTTCTACAAGGATCAACTTGTATTTCCAGACTTCGTCCAGAATTCCCTGCAAGCAATCAGTCCAAGCCCGTGATATACTGGGACTGAGAAAACCTACCATTCCTTGCCACATACTAATGATGCTCTCCATGTATAGATAACTAGGAAAGAACACAACCATCCCATCAGGCGTAATCTTAGAGAATTCGACTAAAAGACTGCCGTAATTTCGGACGACACTCGGGTCATTTCTGATCTCGAAGCGTGTGCTAACTGCTACTTGGTCACTACCCCTAGTGACGATCATTGGTAAGAAACTTCTTCGTGCAAGTGTCATGGAATACGACTCTTGCACGACCGTGTTGAACTGCAACATCTTGGGATACATCTCTAGTGGAGAGATGGTTCCCGAGGTGATGACAACTGAGGAGAACCTCTCGAAAACTGGCTTGATGGCAATAGATGCATCTAGACAAGTAAAGTGGAGAATTGGATTCGGCACAGTAGCTGTCTCAGACTCAAAGGGCTCAAGAATAAGCAAAAACCCTTTCTCGTATGTCGCAACCAAGGTTGCAAACATCGCCACCTCTTGTAGCGACTTATAGTCCTCAATGTTCGCTAACTCTAAGGTTCGGACAAGCGAGGTTAAACGTTCAGCACAGAACCTATAATCTTGTCAGACTAACTTATCATCTCCCGAAGGCTATTACAAACCTCAATGGCTTCTTCTCGATAAAAGTCAAGTCCTTCAAGTGCTGAAGAAATGAAGAGGGTGTTTCTGAAATGACATGCAACACCTTCATTCTTGTCTTTACGCAGTCAACCCTCATATTCCTGCCCAGACGGAAGGTGCAAATACCTTGAGATACTCAACAAACCGTTTCAAAAATGCTAGGAAGTGCTCAGCTCTTCTGATATTCCCAGGTACTGCCTCCTTCAACAAATCCTTGGGCAATACTTCTAAAAGTCAATCTCCAATCTTGCTAGAATAAATCCAGTAATCTTACCAGGATTAGCCATGAAAGAATCTTCTTCGGTCCCCCCATCAACGTCCCGCAAGCCTTCAACAAGTTTCTTATACTCGTTTTGTAGCTTCTCCGCGTCCGTTGCCTTCATCTCGCTGATCCTCTTTTCAAGATTCTGTGCACCTCTAGCTGCTCGACGGAGCGAGTCATCTGTTAAGTCAATGCTAAGAGATTCAATGCACACGTTGTCTATCGCAATCCCGGACAAACAATTAACTCAAGTCACCCGTGAAGACCAAGACGAAAACCAACCAATATTATGCGCCTCGTCAAAGACAACTATACAGTCTTTAGAGAGCTCCTTAGAAACCCTCTCGGCGATCTTGGGATCTAACAGGTAATGGTATGAGTAGATTATGACATTGCAAAACGGCATCTAGGGCGGTCTGTCAGCACAGAGCTCAGCCAATCCCGCCCGACAGACCACTAAACCATTCTTCGAGCGGTAAAGTAAGGACACTGCATATGCTTCTCCCCATACTTCAACATCCCATCAAGCGTGTAAACCCCAGGCGGAATCAAGTTGTGCGGCTCGAGTGTATCCAGATTCTACCAAAGTCAGCACCCACCCAGAACCGCCGCCCTACCGTCGCCACCAACCACGGGAACAAGAAATACCCACATCATGAAATACACAAACTTCAACTTCTTCTCCCTTCGCCTTCTTCTCCTTGACGAACCCCGCCGTAAGACTCCTACACCTGGCATCAACCACATTGCCATTCCTCTCCCTTCTCACACTCGGATGCAGGCAAAGATTCTTCCGACTCGTCAACCCCAACCCGCGAAACTCCTCCACATACCCGAGCTCTTTACTCCGGTATGCCATGAGCGCTTTCAATTCTGCCAGCGCCTTCTCGATCTCGGACATGGTACGGGAGCAGTAAATCAGCTTCCTAGGTTCGGGGAACGATTGCTGGTAGGCTACGATTAGGGAGAGTAGGGAGACAGTTTTGCCGGTTCCTGAAGGCATCTCGAGGACGCAGTGGCCACCAGCATCTAGGGTTCCTACAAAGATTATTAGCACTTCTGCACATTGTGGAAGCTAGAGGAGGGAGGAGCTACTCTTTAGATCTGCCATGTAGCTTCATCAGTAGCAAAGTCAGTCCGAATACGGAGGTCCGAAGACTCGAAGATCCGAATAAACATACGCATATTGCTCTAGCCAGGAGCCAACGTTAGCAATCACTCCCTCACAAGTTCGACAAAGGAGCCGCCACTCACCAGGATAAATCCTTGGGTAAGGGAAGAGTACTTCGAGCTCACTAAATAGCTTGACATTAATTCCCGCTCTTTCTCCAATTCGGAGTTATAGAATAACATACTCGATCTTGAACCTCATAGCGAGCTATAGTGGGGCGGCACGGTGGAGGGGTCGGGGCGGGGCGTTCTTCCTTTAGAATATTTGAGCCTCCGAGGGTGGTTTGGGTGGGAGACGCGTTCGAAGGGTTTCGCGCACATTGCCAAGATTACATTACATATCCAACTGTCGTCGGGGTGATAGTGGGGTCCGAATTTTGGATGTGACTTGTGACATATGTAAGCACGGATTTTGTACAAGGGTCCGGCATATAGCGATTGCACACGGTATTTTGTGACCCACAATATTTCACGGATTTTTTGCTGGTACAAGGCACAGGGGGTATGTTTTCGCACAATCACCACGTCTCTTACAACCACAGCGATTGAAATTTCAACTTAGTTGACTTGTCATATTTTTGGTTTTGGCCAATCCGATTCCTTGGACCCCTCTTCACGACGGCTTCAAGTCTTTAGTTTAAGGGCATCCTACTCTTACACTAATTTCATCACTGGAAGATAGATTTATCTCTTCCATCTATTGTTTTTACTCCGGCATCTTCCATTAACTACACGGTATCGGTTAATTATGGTTAAGAGAGGTTCTACTACTTTTTTGGCAACCAAGGTTGCTAAAGCGGGGTTGGGGGCTTCGGCCGCATTGACGAGGATATTGGAGTTAGAGAAGGAGGTGTCGAAGTTGAGGCACAATGTTTCCGTTTTGTCGAAGCGGAATCATGCATTGCAGAAAGAGAAGGATAAGAGGGGGAGCGGTGATGGTGTCGAGGTGGCTTCGCCCGTGAGGATTCAGGAGCATGAGCCACAGGTGGTGGTTGAGCCCGAGGTACGGATGAGTGGTACAATTGTGGCGAAGGCTGAGGAAGATGTTTGGGTGGCGCCTGAGGCGAAGCCGCCTGTGGCTGAGTCGAGGGTGGTGGTGGTGGTGGATGGTCCTGAGGTGGGGTTGGTGAAGCTGCCGAAGGGTAAGAGGAGGGTGATTGAGGTTGAGGGGAGTGAGGCGGAGGAGAGTGAGGGGGAGGTTGTTGAGAGTGTGGTTGAGGAGGGGATAATTGTGGCGACCTCGATTCCGAGGACGCCGAGGGGGATGCAGATGGTTGGGAGTGCCCCAGTTGGGCCGAGAGGAAGGGGAAGAGAATATTTTGGGCGGGGTGTGGTTAGCTCCAGTTTTTCTTTGTTTTTCAACCGTGCCCGGCGATTTGCCGGAGATCACGAAAAATGGCTTGTGCGGCGTGGTGGGCGAAGCGGATAGACCTGGGATGGCGAGGGGTAACCTAACGTGGCCTAATGCCAGATCAGCAACTCGACGTGGACAGGGCTTGCTTTACCCCTTGTCCAGTTGATCGAGGAGCCCACCTGGTGTGTGAGCACTGGGGTTTTGGAAGCGTAGGTTGGCCTTGTTAATGTTTTTCTTACTAATGATACAGCTTCTTCATTCGGCATGGTGACCCGCTCGGGGTGCAGTAGGCTACGGGGGATGTCGGATTGTATTTTTGTTGTTGAGTTGGTGTAACGGTTTATTTGTAGTTAGCTGCTGCGTTATAGGTGGTGAGGAAGTGGAGTCTTGGTAGGCGGGTCCGGGATCTGACAAGATGAAAGGCGTAGCCATTTGCTTTAGAGTAGCCAGGTAGCCGAAATGGAAAAGGTTTATAAAAAAAAAAAGAAAAAAGAAAAGTTTTCGCACATCCTCGATTGCTCCTACAACCTACTCCTAACCTCTTGTGACGTGTCACTTTTGGCGGGTGGGCCTATCAGGGTCCATGGTGGTCGTCTCACGATGGTTTTATGTCTTTACCGGAACGATGTTACAGCAGTTGGCTGGCTACGTGTTGATGGTTTGGGCACATCATGTTAACCTTTTGCTTGAGGCTTCCTCTCTAGATGGTTTTGCTGATAGCGCTTCGGTCAGGTTGGATAGAAGTAGCGTTGGTGATGGCTGATGGAGTTTGCTGATGGATTAGGTGTTATGACGGTATTCACAGTACAAGTCAATGGATTACCTTTCCGGTAGTCTTTGAGGTTTTGTATTAATATGGGCTTGGAGGGTCAGGTTGGATAGTTCGCCTTGTTTTTACACTCCTTGCCCGTTGGTTTTGAAGTCCGGCGTGATGAATTTGCTGACGAGGCCTTAGCAGGTGGGCTAAACGAGGGGGAAGAGGTTTGGTGAGGCGGCCGGCTTCTCTCATTCGACGGAAAGAAGTGGGGTGGCTGATGAGGTGGCGTCGCTCGAAGGCGCCTGACTGAGTGTGGCTTGGCGGGCCCAGACTTGGTGAGCCCTCATTGGTTTGAGTTGGAGGCCGAGTGATTAAGAGGAGTTTTTTTTTTTTTTTTTTTTTGTTAATATGGTATGGGCGAGTAAAGGGTACAGGTCCACCTCACCGAGTTATGCACTTTTGATACCACTCGCCTTTGTTGTTGCTATCGCAGAGGTTATCCTTGCATATGTGGCTCGGGTAGTTGGCAAGGAGTTTGATTGGAGGGAAAGATGAGTTCGGGTTGACGGCCTGGTACATCAGCAAAAATTAATCCTTCGTCTGAGGCGCGGGCGCCGCGTCCGGACGCATCCGACGTCGTTTTTTCGTCCTCTGCGTCCCCAGCGTCCAGACGCCATTCCCAACGCCGATTGCGTCCTGACGTGACGTCGGACCTTACCCACATCCCGCCGCCACCCCACATCTCCTGCTCTTCTCCCCCCTCTTATCTTACGTCCTGACGTCTCTTTTCCTGCATCGCATCTCCGCAGCATCCGGACGCCTCCCCAGGGTACCCCCTTTTCCTTCTGCTTCCGGGCGTGCTCATAACAACTTGCCGCCGATATCACCCTAGTCATTCCTGCCGGTGTGCCTCCTACTACTACTATCCTGCATAATTTGTTTGTTTCTAGATGTTTCTATTCCTCTATGTCTATATCTCTACTATATACTTGTCTATTATACACGTTTATCGTCTAGTCGTGATCGTGACGCTACATCTCCGTCGGGGAGTGATGTAGCCCTCATCTAGGCTACGTCGCTCCCCGAGTTTATTGTATTATACAAGCCCCCTCTGTGATTCTGATAGATGTCGTTAAACATGTGTAAATCGATCCCACTGTTGACAAGCCAGCGCCGCTCGGTCTCCAGTATCAGATGCGCCAGGCCTATGATTGTTCCGATATCCACAATTGTGAGCTCTCGGGTAACGTCTCTGAGGTGAACGGTTACCAGACCGTGTACGTCCGACGGTCGTCGGGAGTCCATCAGGCTCATGAATTGAACCCGGCGAGGCGATAGACCGTATCCTGGTGCATATAGCCCGACCGGATTTTGAACAGAGCTATGAGCCTTGCCGCGAGACGACCCCTGAGCGCACCATACATATTCTCCCCACCAGCCTGTATCCAAACGCAATCGTTCCGACTGGTCTGGTTACGGAAGAGTCGAGCACCCATGCATCGGGCCCTGTGTATGTCGTAAACACGTGACTCCTGGAAGGCAAGAACTGGGATCTCCAGTTGCGTCAGTAGTTCCACCGGCAAAGCTCGAAGTATCGCCGGATTTGCCGGCAGTCGGCGCTTGGGAGGCAGGCTCAGTCGGCTATATCGGATCAATTCCCGACAAATCGTCTGTGGGGATATATCGCATGCTCTGCCAAAATCAACGACGTCGTAGATAGTATCACGATGTCTCTTCAGAATCCTCAGATGGGCTGATGGGGTTGGTGCGGGCCTGGTCTTCTCTAAATGTTCTACTACCTCAGTTGGCAAATCAGCTCCTGCACGTTGAAGGAATTCCAACTTCAAAATTCTCATGCGGATCGCATGTTGTCGACCGTAGCTGCTTAGTATCTGTCGTGCTGCGTCGATTTTATTTGAGCGTCGCCATCCATCCTTGATTTGCTCCTTATGTGGGAGCTCTCCATACTCGGTAGAATACATGGGAATATTGCCAAACATGTAGATGTGATCGCGAAAGTGACTTATTAGATGCATCTTAACAAAGTTGAAATTAGATTTGGAATGTATCAATTCCATACGTTGGTCGTTCTCTTCTTCACGATGGTTGTCACGGATGCGGCGCCGTTGGGATGGGGGCACTCGCTCCCTCATCTGGGCTCTCTGACGATGCAACTCCTTGCGCAACTCATCAGCCTTCTCTTGCGTCCGTTTGGATATGCGAAAGTCCAAGAAGATGTCCTTCGTCTCGTGGAACTGCGTGGCATATTCTTCCATATAAGATATAGTCTGGGGTGTGTGACTTCGGTATTGAGCCATCATGGTGAAGTCAAGCAGTGACCTGACACAGGTGAGCGCACGTCTGAAGGGTTGCACCTGCGTACTATCAGGCTGTCTCAACGCCACAGCGAGAACTCCC
>Ga0307517_10001133_pt1 | contig 45037 bp, 20 predicted proteins | sample 23_EM_MG_FD_194515 | JGI IMG/M metagenome (GOLD analysis project Ga0307517, IMG submission 194515) | Populus trichocarpa ectomycorrhiza microbial communities from riparian zone in the Pacific Northwest, United States - 23_EM | ecosystem: Host-associated > Plants > Roots > Unclassified | place...
GTTTCATAATCCAGAGATTGTTGAGAAAAGTGTTGCCAACATGTGCTCATTTGGATGCTGGAAGATCTACATGGCGGAAATTATCAATACACATCCAAATATGTACCTTGATTGGACAGTCTTAAAGAGTTGAGACACTAAAAAGAAAAACATCAAAGGTGAAGCACATGATAAATTAAATCAATGAATCAAACAATCATCATGAAAATAACCCACTTTAGTTCATAAATGAGATTTTACGGAAAGATATTGCTCATTTAGCCATCAAAATTGAATCTTCATAAACCTCGCAAAGTAGAACTAGTGTGAAATGTCACTAAAAAAAGAAATAGAAAAGGTTTGGAAGCGTTTGCTCACTAGTTGACCGATAGTTAATAAAAATAATTTTACAAACAAAATGATAAAAAAAAAAAGTTTCTATAAATACAAGAAGGCTAGGAATAGTTTCCTCAACCATGTTGTACCTAAAGAGTAAGGCAAATTTTTGGGCAAACTTTTAAAGGGTGCTTGTTCAACATAAAATATTTTATAAACTAATTTTATTGTGTTTGTTTCTCATATAATATTTTACAAAAAAAAAATGATTAAAATAAAATATTTTACAGTCAATTTTTAAACTTAGTTCATTTATAAAAAAATATTTTATACTCATGGAGTTGTGTAAAATTTTATAAATGATAATCTACGCACAGTATCGCCAAATAATTTTAACATCAAAAACCACCATCTTCACAAGTCATTGTAACCACCACCATACTGCTACCACCAACACCACCATCTTCACAAGTCATTGTAACCACCACCATACTGCTACCACCAACACCACCATCTTGTCAATCCACCAACACCATTATTTTATCACCAGAGCAAATCATCATTATTCTACTACCACCATACTTTTCACATCATTACTTATCAAATATCATAAAATCTTTTTCATATAAAATGTTTTATTTTACATTTAAAATATTTTACTTAATACAAACACCTTGTTATAAGTGGAAATGTTTTGCAAAGAACTTGATTTGATATCAGTAGGCCTTCCACGTGGTGGCAAGAATCTCCAGCATCATGCAAGAAATTGTCAACTTGATTACCAAAACGAAAATGGAATCTCTCTCCCTTCGCTTAACATAAAGATCTAATAAATAAGAGGTATCCCTCCCTGTATTCCTCTTATAGGTAAAATAATGCTACAACATGCTAAACAAACCCTTAGGTATTGGGCTGCCTCCTAATCCTTTACAAACTATATAACTCCAAATTTTGGTATACAGTTTGCTTTTATGGAAGACCAGTCAAGGCAATCACAAATAATTCAATGAAGGAATCATATCTATTTACGCATTAAAAATCATAATTTGATTGGCTTGTTCTAGGTTTCAAAATGTTTGTGAATTTAGTCATTCCTTCAAAAATTTCCTTTCCAAGAGCCAAATTGTAAGATCAGTGTAAATTTAATGGCACAGATTGTAGAATCTAAAGTACCGCAAACTGTGATTATTAATTGTAATGATGCTAGAAATACTAAAAAATTACAAAACTTTCTACTAACTGATTTGGCCACATCTCATAATTACTAATTTGTTAGTAGCACTCTAAAAAAAGTCAAGGAAGAAACAGAAAGTATGAAGTAAACATCACCTTTTCACCAAAGAGAGATTGAATAACATTGTTGTTGTTCTCCTCCGAGTTCACTTCTTCAAGTTCATTGCCATCATTGATATTTGCACATGAAAAATCAGCAGCAAATGTCTTAAATTCAGGACAAGCACATATTCTCATCCGTTTCAGCAAAGGACACTCAATTGAAGAGCCAATACAGAATCGTCTGAGTTTTGGAAGATCAGAGAGCTCCATGAACTCTAGTTTAGGGAACACTGTACTTGTTGTTTCTTCTTCCTTTAATCCTCCAATTGCAATTATTTCTTCCACTGACATACAATTGGTTATAGAAAGATGTTTGAGCTGCACGAGAATATTCACCAAAGAAGATGGAAATAGATATTTGAGGCTGCCACATTGATTCACAACCAATCTTTGCAAATTTTGAATGGAAACTGAAATTGATGGGTGCTGGTCATTCCATAGCTTGTCAATGTTAATTGCATACAAGTTCAAATCCTCCAAGTTTGGGAACAAAATCTGCATTAACAAATTTTTTCATGTAGATTCTCTAGTTAGGAAATTAAAACAGGCACAGTTCAAAATGAACTAAAATGATGAGCAATTTTTCTATTTCTTATTTTTTCGCTTAAAGATCACAGGACTTGACCCCAAAACTTCACTCCCTCTGCTTTGGATACCACTAAGCCAAAAACAACAATTAATGATTGTGGATATAACTGCAAACAAAAAAATTTACTAAAACTACAAAAGAAATCATCAAACAAATTGCAAGCTTGGAATTGAATATATAGTTAATAACTGTAATCCATAGCATTTTCCACTGCTAGCTTATTTCACGTTGATGGATGTCTATTAAGTTTTTTTTCCCCTCTTGCGATGTTTGCTTTTTTTCTTTTCTTGTCAGCTGTGATGGTAAACTAAAATCCAAGATAGTTGGGAACCACAAATAACGACTTAGTGAAAGGATGGCCCTCTTTTGACAATCAATAGACTATAGGAATATGTGTATTCTATAGTTCAGTGATTACATAGAAGTCATATATTCTAAATATTTTCTAAGAAAATGATGCTTCTAGATTCTCCTTTCTGTTACTTCTTTTCTTAAAACTTACCCAAAAATTCTGAAGAATTAATAGTGACACATAAATTGCTTGATAAAAAACATCCAAATACCTTTTCATTGAAAAGTTGTGTAGGGGTTCTCAGCTCATCCTCTGAAATGATTTCTTCAGATCTTGCTTCAGTTATCGACGGCTTTGGTTGTGTTCGAGATAAAGAAGATGGCTTCACTTTGGAGTAGAAGTTCATGAGATGTGGCAAATACTGCAGTGATAGGGAATACAATTGAGTGAACTGAATCACATCAACTACTTCATTCTGGTCGCCAAGTTCATCACTTTCCTCAGCAACAACTTCTTCCATTTTCATACAAAAAGCAATTTTGATCTTTTGTAGTTGTGAGAGGCCTCGTGCAACAAAGAAAGAGAAGAGGTTGGTCAATTTATTGCAATGTTCCACTGCTATGATGCGTAATTTAGCAAAAGACTCTACTCTGAGTGCACCATGGCAAATCTTCTTCAAGGATGACAAATCATAGAGAATTAAAGACTCCAAAATAGGAAAGGCATTGGAAGAAACCATTTCCATCGTGCTGATTATATATTGAATCTCAAAGCTATTACGCAATTGGAGGTGCTTTAAATGTGGAAAACCTTCCCTATCCAGTTCTTGAATGATGTTGACACCTTCAATTTCAAACAAATAAAGATCTTCAGTTCTGTTCAACAACATCCGGATTCCATAGTTTCGATGATCAATTTTTGTGTTAAGCTTGAGCTTTGCTGTTCTTAACATTTCATATGCACCGTCCCAGTCCCAATCATCTCCTATACAAACTCTATACTTTTTCAATCTTTCAAAGATTATGCCATATGGCAAAACCTGGGAATCTTGAATATGTATCTCTGCATTGGTTAGGTGAGACAAGTTCTCCAACTCTGCAAGACTCGCATTGTTCTTTCCTTCAGCATCCCACTGATGAAAGCTGTTTCTCATATACAATTCTTCTAACATAGATAACTTTGAGAAGACATCTGGTGGAATCACTTCGAGTTCAAAACAATCACTTAAATCTAATAACCTCAACTTTGTCAGCTGCGCTATTTCCCTGGGTAACTGTTTGATGTTAGATTGAAAGAAACTTAGGATTTCTAATCTCTTTAGATCCCCGATAGCAGATATGTCGTCCAATGTGGAACGATCCAGACACAATGTTTGAAGATTCTCCAACAAAGAAACAGAAGAAGGTAGGGATGATAAAGACAAATTACTCAAACCTAAGACTCTGAGTTTGTGCATTCTTGAAAAAAAGTTATCAGCTATTTTCAGATAATGATTATCATTAAATATTTGAAAAAGGTCAAGCTGGGGGCATTCCAAGTCTGCTGGAAGCTCACTAATATTGCCATGTAACCAGATTTGTCTGAGCTGCCTTTGTGCATCGTTATCAAGCTGCTTCACTTGAATTTCATTATCTGTTGTCAAGACATGGTGGTACCTATCAGCTATTGATACAGCAGCATCATGAACAGCCTGGGCAAATTGCTCACCAACATTATGATCAAACAACAAAGAAGAGTCCCCTAGTTTTCGTACCATTGACTGTGCAATGTACTGTGCTTCTTCCAATGAAACAGCATCAGGAAACAAGCCCAAACCAAGACCATATCTGAGCAGATTGCGTATGGAAGCATTATCACCCATTAGACCATAAAGAAGGAAAGCTGACTTGAGCTGGTCACTTTCTAAACAGTTATATCTCATTTCTAAAACAGCATTTATATTTTGTGATGTTGTTGAGCTTGTTAGGGAAGAACTTCTTAGTTCTTTCAAGACCTTCTTAAACTCAGTTAAACTCTTCTTCTTCTTCAAATATCTTGCAACTGATACAATGACAACCGGCAAACCTGAACACTTCTTGGCTATCTCAACAGCAAACGACCGCATAAAAGGATTTACAAGATCATCACCGATAGTATTCTTAAATAACTCCCAGGCTTCTTCGTCAGACAAACTCAAAACTTCAAAGGTCCTTTGACAACCCATTTGATTTGACAGAACATCAGGAATTCTAGAAACAAACAATATCTTGCACCCACTGTGTTCATCCTTGGATGGAATCCCAATTCTCTCCAAATCGAGTCTCTCCCACAAATCATCCAGGATCAAAAGAATGTTGTTCTCATGCTTCAATTTCTCATATAACTGACATGATCTTCCCTCGTCAGTATCTGCATCTAGGTGTAAGCCCAACATGTCTGCAATCTGTTCTTGAATTCTCCTAATATTCAAAGCCTCAGATACAACAACCATAAGCACCACATCAAAAAGCTTCTGCTCCTTTGCTTGTACGGCAACCTGTTTCACCAGGGTGGTCTTACCCACGCCACCTATCCCATACACACCAACCATGTTGATATCATCATCTTTCAAAGCATCCATGATTGCTTTACAAAGCAACAGTCTTGATGGTAAGGACTCGTGATCACCGTCAAACATCCAAGGTGGAGCAGAGTGGGAGGTAATTGCATCAAATTTACCACTCATCTGTAGTTCAGAAACTTCATAGGCTAGCTTCTTGGCTTTCCTGCCAACCTGGTAGTGTGACTTGATGCTTAGACACGATCCAAAAGGAAACCTCCTTGCTCTTTCATTTTCAACACTGAGCACAAGGTCCACTTCTTCAATAATCTTATTCACATCTTGCAGCCAACATTTGACATCAATTGTTATCATTTCTCCATTAAGCTCAGCTTCCTCAACTGCGCCCCGCACTCTGTCTCGCATTGCTTTTAACTTGTCAATTTGATGGGTTAGTTTCTCGGCATTTTTCTTGTACTCGAGAGGGTAGCTAATATGACGTATGAGGTGGGTAATACTGACATCGATAATAGAGGATAAAAGGGCTTCCATTGTTCTTTTGAATTGAAGATCAGAGGCAAAAGAGAGCAAAGACAATATAATAACAGGAAGCTATGAGGATTCCAGAACGTACAACCAAAATTATTTTCTTCTTTCTTTCTTTTTTACGATATATGACAACACAAACAAAAACGAATAAAGGAACAAGAAACTATCTGCCGATTAAATGACTTAGAAAAAGACCAAACTATGAGAAGTGCTTCTAAATGAACGACGAACAAGTTACAGATGGGAACAAGCAAGTTTCTTTTTTTTCTGAAAGATCTGTAAACAAGAAAAGCAAAATAGATCCAGAAACAAAGCACGGACCTCGAGCTGAAATGAAGGTGTTGTATGACTCTCTGTGACTGGTCCAGAGAGCACAGAGGAAAGATGACCACTTGTGAAAATTAGAAAGCTGAAACGAGTAAATAGTGAACAGTGATGGATGGCAAAGCAGAGTAGCAGGAGCACAAGAGAGGAGGGGGCGATGGTGATGATATGGCGAGTAATGGGATCGGGGGTTTTGCTCTTAGAAGTCAACTCACTTTGGCAATTTCTACCATTCCCATTGCCTGACGAGACGTTTTTAAAAGTTTTTTTAAAAAAACAAAATAAATTAAAATAATTTTTTTAAAATTAATTTTTGATTTTAGTATATTATAATAATTTAAAAAAAATTTAAAATTGAATTAAAAAAATTAAAAAAAAAAAAACTATTTCGAACAGTTCGAAACAGCTCCTCAAAGTATGTTTGTTTTGAGTTTAAAAATTAATTTTAAGAATTTTAAAAATTTTCTTTCTTTAAATTAATTTTTTTATAAATTTGAAAATAAATTTTAAAAATTAAAAAAATTAATTTAATATATTTTTAAATAAAAAATATTTTAAAAAACAACTATAATAATTTTAAATACTATCTTAAAAAAATCCAATCTTACCTACAGGTTCATCTAAATCCTATTTATTTAAGATTTTAAGGGTTGGTATTTCATAATTTTTTGGAAGAAAAAATTTACTTAAAATTAATTATTGATATAAAAAATAATTTTTAAAAATAAAAAAATATATATTATTTTTATATAGTTTAAAAAAAAAAAAACCACACTTCTAACCACTATCTTAAACTTGTCTTGATTCTAAGTATCATCTTAAACTTGTCTTGATTGAATAAAAGAAAGTTAAGAATTGACCCGATCTCACGGAGGAATCCAATCAAAGCTTAATTATTGACTTGTTGACTCTAACTTTTTTTACTGGATCGACAGGCTGTCGGATAAAACCAAAGGCACGATGATACACTGGCAGGTAGGCCCACTTACAAAACAGATTAATTTATAAAATTATTAGAAAATGCCGGGGTAGGTATTTTTTCATAGACTCAACTAATCCTTTTTTTAAATGCGCAAGGGGTGGCAGAACGATGTTGACATGACATTGAAAGTAATGATAAAGTTAACATTTTTATCAGATTAATAATTATTATTTTATTAATAAATCATTAACATCAAATGAAGCTGAGAAAGAGAAATAAATTAAAATATTTGATTTAATGTGAGTGGTTTAAAGATAATCTAAATAATTAAAAGTTTGTTTGTTTCGTAGGAAATTTTTGTGGTTATGGTTTAAAAAAAAGTAAATTTAAAAAAAATATGGTTAGTTAGATTTAGATACGTCTCTAGTAAAAATTATGGTTGAGGTTTATGTGCAGCAAAAAAACATGTATAAAATGTTTGGTTGTGATTGCTTTTCAAAAATGTTTTTTACTTGGAAATACATCAAAATAATTTTTTTTAAATTTTTAAAAAAATTATTTTTGATATCAGCGTATCAAAATGATCTGAAAATACAAAAAAAAATAATTTGAAGTAAATAAAAAAATAAAAAAATTTTAAATTTTGAAAAAAAATGTTCTTGAAACGCAAAAACAAACAGAGTTTTACAAAACTCAGTTAAAAAAACATATAAAAACTGCTTCACAAAAACTACGTTTCAAACTCAATTTTTTTTATGGGCCCCACAGTATAAAACACAATTTGGTGCATTACCAAACACCTAACTGTGTTTTTTACACCGTAAACACAAAAATTACAACTAAACAAACACAACCTAAATAATGATGAAAATTAAAGGTTTAAAATAAGATAAAGATTTTTTTTAGTAGGTGAAATAGTATTGGCCAAATTTTTTAGGTTTTTGTTAATAATAATAATAATAGTAGTAGTAGAAGTAAGGCCAGCAATTTTATAATACAAAGATTGTCATAATATCGCTGTAAATATTATAGAAACAACAAGAATAATATTGATAAAATTAATGATTTTTATTATCATTTCACATCCATCACCAACTCGTAGTTTTTTTTTTTTTGTTTTTTTTTTTTTTGATTTACGTGGGGTGTCCGAGCCAGCTTACGCGCACCACGACTATTCCCCACGGCCCGCTGGACATCCTGCAAGCCCAGGAGCAGGTAAGGCACCGCGAGGGTGACAGGCGTACACATAGAGGGTCGAACCCGGGACGGGGGCGGAACAAGTCACACGAATTGACCACAGCAGTTAAACCCTCAAGTGATGGGTACACACGAGAGCTCGAACCAGGGCACTCAGGCAGGGCAAAGCCTGTCAAGGCCACTGAGCTACAAGCCTCGTAGTTTTAATGGAGTTGGTGATGGATGTGAAATGATAATAAAAGTGATGGAATATAGTGGATTGATAATGACATTATGACAATGTTAATAGTCATAATTATTATAATAAAGTGGTATAGTAGTGGTGGTAGATAATACTATAATAATATTGATAACATGACTTTTTATCAATAAAAGAAACTAAAAAATTATTTTTATAATTTTTAAAAATTTATTTAATTTTTAAAATTATTCTATAAAAAATAAAAAATAAAAACAATCATACAATGGATAAGAATGTGATTAAACTTTTATAGTTTATCTAGTCTCCTCATATTTTTTATTACTATTATTATTAATGTGGGTGTTTGGAACAGCTTGCGTGCACCTCAACTAATCCAACGAGCCCTAAAGTTAACAATTATGTAAACCTCCAGTGGCCCTGAGGTTAGTCTCCTCAGATTTTCTTGTGATTAGACTATTTATATGATGACTAAATAATCTTTTATTGGCCTTTTTTTTAATGTATATATGAAAATGGTAATCTTGTATTTGATAATATCATTCGACTTGTTTTTTTAAAAAACAAATTGAGAAAATATTAAATTAATATTTTAAAAAATCGATAATTTTTATATACTAATATTAAAAATAAAATAAAATAATTTTAAAAGGTATTATTTTAATTTATTTTTAATTAAAAAGCATTTTCAAAAATGCATTGCATCTTATCACCAAACACAATGAATCATTAAATCTCTTTGACAAAAATGAATAAAATAAAAATAAAATTGAGTTATTCTTCCACAAAATATTTAAGATCGAAGGGGTCTTGATGCGCTATAATAATATGGATTTTTTTTGTAATTCAACATGTATATATAAAGGAATGCCATAACCAAATAGCATAAACTAGTATGGCTTGCTCACGCGCTATTGTACAATACTATTTTAAATGTATTTTTTTATTTAGTTATATAATAATAATAATAATGAAAAAATATTTGTAGGAATATAATGAATACAATTATAGAGGAAAAATATTTTCTTGTTAAAATTATCTTTTCTTATTCATTTAATTTTATTTTTTTTATAAAAAATAGTTTTTTTATCAACAACATAGTTTATTGAATAAAGAATAACAAGAACTAAAAAGTATTTGCAAAAACTATAATAATTTTAACTAAAAAAGAAGAAATGTATATTTTTAAACAAAAATCTAATTTCATTATTCATGCATTTCTTTCTTCTCATGATGAAAATCATGTCCTTTTTATGATAAGCATTATTTTTCTAGTGAAAACTAATTATGTTCATGAAAACATGTTTCAATTAAAAAAAACTTAAAAACAATAAATTTGGGAGAATTATATAAATAATGAAAAAAAAATATAATTTTTTTTTATTCTCATTCAATATTAATAAAAAAAATTATTTTAAATTCTACATCTTAGGCTAATACATAATTATTCATAAAGCAATTGATAATATCATCATAAAAAAAGCACATTCTTCTTCAAAACAATGGTATAATTAAACAATTGTTTAAATATTATTTTAATAAATTGATCTAAAGAGATTTTTTTATCAAAACTTAATAAAAAATAAAATAAAGGGATATCTAAGAAAAAGACCAAGAATGCTAGCCCAGAAAAAAAAACCCAAGTGCGTATAAGTTTGGAAAGCCAAATCCACACAATTGAAATTTTTTTTCAAGGGGTGGATGGCATATCATCTGCCCCCAACTATATATATATCAAACAGTATATCGTCTCCTAATTCACTTTCTAGCCACCTTAGGTGACCTTCAAGATTCGAGTTTTAGAACTTTAAAATCTAATTTTCAATTTTTTTTCACTAAAAAAATCATAAAAACCTCAATAAAATCATTACAAGCCCAAAAAAAAAAACCTTAGAACCAAAAACAAAACAATTACGTGTTCTGATCTACTAGTCACAACATGTTCAAAGAGAATACTACCTCTATTGAACCCTCTTTTTTCTAAGACAAACTTTTTGATATTAAGATCAACATTTTTTATAGTTAGAATATTGTGGTCAACCGATCACTTTTTCTCTCCTCTTCTATTTTCGACAACTCTCTCACTCTCCTTTCAAATTTTAGAGATTGAAATATAAAACACATGAAATTTAAGACCAAAATGCGAAACCTTGAAAAGAAAAAAGTGACCAAAATTAAAAAATTATAAAATTCAAGGGCCAAACTATAGTTTCTTTTAAAGAAACTATAGTTTCCCACAACCCATGAACAATAACAAATAAAAAGGGTTGTTTTTATGATAAATTTGATCCATGTTTTTCAATGTTTTTAAATTGATAAAAGTAAACTCTATTTTACAAAATCAAACATCAATTTAACTTTTTTAACATCATGAACACGGTGTAGCATGTGAATTGATATAAATTACAAGGTTTAAAACCATATAAGCATTACGTGGAAGAATTGATTTGATGGTAAAAAAATTATTTGTAGTGACCGAATTTAAACAATTTGAAGTTTCAAAAATGAATTGGCATTTCCATCTACACATTGTGATATGAATTTGGCAATATATTCTCTAGTGAATTGATTATCCTTTTGAGTACATTTAGACATCTTAATAAATTCATATATATATATATATAAAAGCCGGTGAACTTTATATATCTATCAAGTTGGCCTAGCAACATGGTCAAAATGTACTTAATTCAAGATTTGAAACCACCTTTCAACATTAGTTTCCATCATTTGGAGGTTGCCCCCCAAGATTCTAATTTTCACCACTCAAAAGTTGCCGCTAGGATTTTAGTTTCCATCATTTAGAGATTTCTCTAAAGGATTTAGGATTCTACCATAATAAATTGGCCTCTTAGAATTTTGGTGATTTAAATTGATATTATGGTTTTTATTCCTATTAGCCTTCATACAAGCACTCTTCTCACTCCTCACTTAAAGAGATGGGAACATGTTGTCTTCCCAAAACATATATATGCAACAGAAACAATAATTTTATAAAATTTCAGGAGTCTCAAGATCCCATTAGATAATTTAAGATTGCTTATGATTTGTACAAAGATTACTTGAAAATTGGATTTTTTTTTTTTGCTTTGAATAATTTCTTCAAAGTTAGATTTTCATAAACCACAAACCGTCTAAGTATCCGACCTCTAATAATAATCAACACGAACTACCAGTAAGAAATTTTCTAAACCCTTTTTAGGGGAGAGAGATTGTTATGTTTTTTAGTGCTAACTCTTTTCTTTTGTGTTTTTCAAGTGTTCTGTAACTTACATAGTTTTTCTTTTACATAAAATAAGAAGCATAGCATTCTATTTAAACAGAAACCTAATAAAAATAGAAAATATTAATTTCCCCCCTAAATAATATCATATATATTATTTCATAACAATTTTAGAAATGTATTCAATCAAGTCCCTATTTCATTTTTTTTCTAGGTCTAAAATTATGGTCCCCTATATTAATTACATTCTAGTCCCCAATTCTTAAAACTTATTTCCAATCAAATCACACTTAATTAATCATCCTAGTTTAATTTCTGATCAATTATTTTTATATATGTGACCCATTAGGTTTCATAATAAGTTGGTAAAAATATAAATCACAATTATAAATAAAATAGAATAAAATAAATTAAACAAATTAATTTATTCTCAATTCAATAATTGATTGATTTATATTTGAAGATTAAATACAATGACTAGTAACGCATCATGATTTCTCAAATATTAGAAAAGTTATAAGTGGTTTGACTTAACTTTTTAGTGACCAGTTTTTCAATGTAATTATTATTCATTCATCAACAATGTTTCGATTTAGATATTATAGCATAAAATGTGTTTACTCTGTAAAATTATGTTTATTCTTATTATTGCACATGTGCAGTGTTGCGGTGAACATCTTCCTAGACTGATAATAGGTGGAAAGAACAAGGAATTCTTGTTTCTTATCAGTTAAAAAAATAAAGTCGTCATCTAATATCTTGGTCACTAAAAACCTTAATTGGTCTCATGGTTTAGATAAGGAGACTAGTTGTATATGGAGAAAATGTATCTCCCCTAGTACATCTTACTTAAGGTAAACTACATTGTTTGTTTGTTAGATATAAACTAAGGTGTTGTGATTTCTAATTGTTGGTATGTCTAAGGTTTAAAAAAGGTTCTCCTTAGTAAGAAGGTTCTTATCTTATCCAGTTAAAACCTAACCATTCTAATATCAAAACATGTTTTTTACATTTTTCTTTTAATATCGAGAATACATCTTACGTATAAGTTCATAATCCTTAATATACAAACAAACAAGATAACGTTTTTTGATATTTTTAAAATGTAAGCCAAATTTTCATGAATTTCATAAACTGGTTATTAAATTCAAAAATACATGGAAAGATATCAACAAAACTATTTTTTTTTAATTTGTCTATTTAAGGATGCTAAATCATGCCATGTATTTTTTTTTTATTATTATGCAAATATATTTTTCTTAAGAGACTTGGCCATATACAATTTGAAATAAATTTATATTTTTTAAAAGAAAGATTTGTTGTTTATGTGGAAAGAAACCAATTTATTTAATACCAAAAAGCACCTCACATGTAGGTCAGAATTTCAAATACTAAATATAAGAGGGGAAATGTAAGGAACTCAAAATATATATCAAAATGATCTTTCAAAAAATTAAAAATTTATTGAAACTGAATTAAGGCCGCATTTGGCAAGACGCAAATGACATGTTTTTATCTAGCTATTTAAACATGATATCAATTCAAAATGAATTATCATTTATTAACTTGAGACCAAGCAACACCAAAAATCCACATAAATTTTAATAATTTCATGAACTTCGTTCAAATTTCATGCTAATTCTAATAAATCAACTCAAATCCAAACATAACTCATGCACTAATATTTCTAAAAAGCAAAAAATAAACTCACAACTCAACATAAATAATCAAGTTATTTCAATATAAAAACATATATCAAATCAAAATATAGTGTCCAACAATCCAAAAAATATACACAATAATAAGTATTTATCCTAAAAATTTCATAATATTATAGTAATTTGTCTAAAAAATAATTTGAGTTATAAATCGAACTTCCAAGATATTTGGGCATTGCCAATGCGTTAATATGCATGCTGCTGCAGGTGAAACAAGAAACGAGTGGATCTGAAACATCTTTTTTTTTCTCTTTCTTCTTGCACTGGCAATGGCTCTCACCAAATACTTGCAAAAGAGAATCAACACAAGCAATTTGTTTTCATCTCTTTTTTTCCTTATTCATAGATATATTCCTTGGTTTTTTTCTTCTCATTTCTGGTTATTGCAACAATCAACAATGAAAAGGCATGATGAAACGAGATTGGTCCTGCTAGTAATAGTGGAGGAGGCTGGTTAGGTCAACAACAATGTTGAGTTTGTGGCTTGTTGTTTTGGGTTTGGGTGATTTTGTTTGGTTGGAGGGGAGGATAGATGGGTCACAATTAGTTTTAGGTTTGGTTGAAAGGGAGGAGATGGTTGAGGGTCACAGGCTATCGAGTTGTTGGTCGTGGCTGGGTGGTTTAATGGTTTTTATTATGGCTTAGGTCGCCATCTATGGGTAAAAAGGAAGAGCAGATTGGGACGAAAGTTAGGTTTGTTGGTTCAGTTGCGCAAAGGAGACTGATAGGTTTCACTAGCGATGTAGAGAGGTAGTTGAGTTTATTGATGGGAGATTGCTGATGGTGAAGAAGGAGGTGGTGACAGCCAGTTGAGAGTTGTCATGGTTGTTGGCAGCGATGGATGGAATTGGTCAACCATTAGAGAAGATTATTGATGTTAGTGAAGTATGCTTGTCGGTCAGGGGCTTTGTTGTTGCCATATTAAAAGACCGTTTGAAAACGCAGTCCAACCCATGTTTTTTAAAAATTCAAATTTTTATTTTTGTTAAAAATTATTTTTTTTTTATATTTTCAGATCGTTTTGATGTGCTGATCTCAAAAATAATTTTTAAAAAATAAAAAATATATTATTTTGATATATTTTTAAGTTAAAAACACTCTGAACTGCAACCACAATTCCAAACAGGTCCTAACAAGCTGATCAGTTTGTATGAAGGAATTTTTTGTTTTGGTCATTGTTTAGAGGAGAAAATGATATGGTGGTCGTTGGTTGTGGATGTGAGGATTGCTGGTGGCTGATTAAAAAGACCAGACTATGGTGGGATGCGCTATTGTTTAGGCGAGAAGAAGGGACATTGAGTTAGTTTTGGGCCTGCTTGTGGGAAGGAGAGATTGGGTTCTCGACTGTGGTGGTGGATCTTTGGTTCTAGTGAGGGAGCTGCGACTATATGGTGGAGAAAAAGGGAACAACATTGGGTTGATGATGGTGGCCGAATGGTGGCTGAAGGAGAGGGGGTGGCAACGCTGGCGGTGGATGCGGAGAGGGAGGATGACCATGTAGGTTGATAGCATTGAAAAATGTTGGTGGTGGGCGAAATGGATTTGTGAGTTTTTGTTCAAAAATGAGAAAGGGAGACGAGTGTGTCTAGTTCTAGTATGCTGATGGCAGCGAGAAAGAGAAATTGTGACGGGGCAAGAATGATAAAGAAGAAAATATGAAAATGGCGTGGAGTTTTGCACAGTTAAGGTATAGAATAAAAGTCTAGTCTTTTTTATAGGATCGTTGTGATGGGCCTTTATTTGGCAAAAAAGTGGGGAGGTGTTGGCTGAGAGTGGAGGCCACGGGCTTTCAGTGTAAAAAAAGGGTTAGGTTTTTTTTTTTAATCTATTAGTTTTTTTTTTTGATAATGATATCTTTTTTTGTGTGTGGTACAATCATGTATTTAATCATGTATTTATAGGCAAAATAATTTTTTTTCTCTCCTGAATTGCTTGGTTCCCAAGCAACTAAAAAAATCTTTGGTCTGTCATTTTAAGTCCTCGAGTTAGTGTCCCCTGGTTAGGTGTAGTTTGATTGTTTTTGGAAAGTGATCTGGCTTTTTTACTCTTTTTTTTTTTTTTTTTTACTTTTGGTCTTTTTTTTCAAATAATTTTTTAATAATTTATCTTATTTTTTGTATTTTGATTTTTTTAAAGGCATCATCAACGTCGACTTAATAAGAAAAATTGATCAATAATTTTGAAATAAATGTGTTAAAAATTGAACACATTGAAAATAAATTTTTTGAATTTTTAATTCTTTTCAAACGACATTGAAAATGATAAAAACGAAGCAAATACACCAACAATATTTTTTTTGTTGTCTTTTCCTATTTTTTTGGATTTTTCAAAAAAAGTAAGAAAAATAGGGAAACATTCGGGTCATGAGAGATAGTTGCAGATCAAGATATTTGATCACGTAACATGAGCTATTTATCTATTTGTGTTTAATAACTTTGTTTATTAAAATTATTTTTTGGTTTGAAAAATATGACAAACACTAGTTATTTGACCTGTGCTCCACTGCGGGCCGAATATTTTTTCCAACAAAAAAATTTGAACATGTAGACTTTTCTTGACACATTTGTTTTACATAAAAGTTTTGAAGTATAAATCAAAAAGTTATGTACACATCTATTTAAATAAATCGAGAACCATCTAAGTCAATATTAAAAGTCATTAACAATAACTAAATAAATAATTAGAAAAATCAAGATATTTTATCTTGTAATATGGACTATTTACCAATTTGTATTCAATAACTCTATTTATTAAAATTATTTATTTATTTAATTAAAGTATTGTAAAAATAGATACACACATGAAATTCAATGAATGAAATAAAAGGAGAAAATATTATGCAAGGTTGAACTTATCGGAAATACTATCCAAAAATAAATATATTTTATTTTAGAAATAAAGTTCATTGATATAAGAAAAAATTATTGATGAATTATAATAATCTCTTCAAAAATTAAATACATACAAAATAATTAAAAAAAAACCATTATTTTAAAAAGGCTAAATAAAAAAAATAATAGAGAAGAGGTACTAATTTAAATATAAATTAAAAAAATATTTAAAAAATACATATTAGAAAATACATCAATTTCTTTTTGAAAAATCAAAATTAAAAAAAAAAGAAAGAAAGAAAGAAAGAAAGAGGTCAATAGTTTCTGGGTTGGCAAGTCAAGCCAACCCGTATGACCCATTTGAAAAGGGCTCGCAGACTTGGGCCCTCATTTGTGTTTTTTTTTAAATCCTAATATGGTGGACAATTACAAAGGAAAACTAGAAAAAAAAGTTATGAAGCGCAATTCGAAAACAATCCAATGTTAAAGGATAAAACATAACACATATTAAATTAAATAAAAAAATCTAAAATAACTGAGTCAACTCAAGTTATCCCGTCAAATTTGCAGTCTAAGTAATGAGACCGAGACAAACAAATAGAGAGGAACTTAAAGAAAATCATGAAGCTTGATATATATAATCAACCTTTAAGGACGGAATGAAAACGAAAATTAATTTTCAACCAATTTAATGTTGAAAGATAAAATAAAAAAAATAAATTTAAAATATTTATCAAAGTAAATTCAACAAAGGATAACAAATAAAAAGAACCAAGATAATCCAAGTCATTTTTAAAATTAGTGAAAAACAAATATAGAAGCAAATAAATAAAAACAACGAAGCCCAATCTCTAATTGAATAAATGCACAAGTCTGAAACTAAAGAAACATAAAAAAAAAGAAGAAGGAAGAAGAAGCAAAATCAAGACAACCTCCTAAACTTAGGTTAATCTCTAAAACTCACAACTCATGAAATCCTAAACCTGAGCCCAATCAAGAAGTTAAATTCTCAATCAATTTAAAATTGAATGATGAAATCAGGAAAAAATCAATTTAAAAAAAAATCTAAAGTGAAAAAATAGCAATTAAAAAAACGAGGATCAAATTTTATAGGAAAAGAAACTCAATGAGGATGAAAATGTAAAAAAAAATCAATTAAAAAAAATATATGAATGAAAATAAATACAATTAAAAGAATAAAGACCAAATTTGAAATATGAAAAAAAATTGAAGGGGCACGAAATTGAAAAAAATTATAATTTTATAAATTATTTCAAATAAAACTAATTGTAATAAAAAAATAAGGACCAAATATGAAGAAATAATAAATAAAAGGTTGTTTTGAAATTTTAAAGGGACAAACATGAAAATCGAGCATGAAAGAAAAAAAAGGGGAAAAAGAAGGTCGTTGAAGATAAACTGAATAACTGATGGTCACATGCATTGCTCATCAGAGAAGGGAGGTAGAGACGATACCAACACTGTTATGGAAAGTGGCGTCTAGTAATTGGATAGCCCCAAAAATATCTCCTGAAAGGCACGGGCTGCCTACTTACTGACTCGTGCAACGAAGAAGTTATTTATTTTTTTAATAATATTTATATTTAGTAAATTATAAAACTGCTACCAAGTTTTAATTTTTTTTAAAATCTAAGCGTAAAATAGTCATTTTACAGCACATGATTAAAATAAAAACACTTAATCTCTCCATTTAAATTTGGCAATAATAAATGGAAGTTTATTGATTTTGTTTTGGAATAGCAAAATGAGGTTTTCGCGTGGATCGCTAAAGTAAAAACCCTCGTGCCTTTTAAATTTGTTAATAGGTGTAATTATAAAGGAAAAGAAGAAGAAAAAAATAGGTATGTAATTTCGTTGTCAATAATTTAATCAATAGAATAGATAGGACACAAATTTAAATGTGTAGAAATAAATGACACATAACATGATGAGGATTAGTGTTTTTAAACTCGGCCGGTGGTTGATTCGGCTCAAGACTTGGATTATAGGTTTTGGCCTGATTACTGGGTTTTGACTGGTTATTTGGGTCAACCTCAATTTTTTTTATAAAGCAAAACGATATTATTTTGGTTAAAAAATAAATAATTAACAGGTTTTTAACCGGATTTTATTGGGTCAAACAAGTCACCAGATCAACTGGTCAACTAGAAATTTCGTGAAGAGAAACTCCAAGGTTCTTATAGTGCAAACCAATGATGGAAGCATAGCAGATCAACCCTGTTTATTTTTGCGTTTCAAAAATACTTTTGAAAAAATTTAAAATTTTTTTATTTTTTTTCTTCAAATTAATATTTTCTTGATATTTTTAGATCATTTTAATATACTAATTTTAAATAAAAAAATATTATTTTAATATATTTAAATAAAAAAACTTTAAAAAACAACCAAAACTTCACAACTTTAATTACATCAACGTAATCGAGAACAGATGAGAGAGAAATGCAAAACATTCTTCAGAAAAGATAAGATAAACAAGACTTGAGATGCATGGCATCATCCCATTATCAAAAGCAACGTACAGAAGTCAATAGTCTCCATAGAAATAAGAACGTTTCTAAAATATAATTCCATTGCAAGGGAGGGAATTCAAACAGTTTGAGCAGTAAGAACAGATCTATACAATGAGACCGTATGCTTACTGCTCAAACTGTAGTAGCGCTGGCTAAATGGTTAGCAGCAACACTACTGCGAATGATGATGATCACGGCTGGAACTGGCTTCTTCAATCGCACTTCCGGACATTATTTCCTTCCCCTTGCCTTTATTAATCAATACACTTTCCGCAGATTTTCCCTCCTTGCAAATTTCATTTTCTGCTGGCATGGCATTCTTCTGTTCCTCTTCCGAATTCCCTTTCTCCTTGAAGTACTCTCCAATTTCATTTCTGTTCCTTAGCACAAAATCTTCTTTATACTTCGTTTTCTGATCCCCACTCTGATCACATATGACATCCAAGTAATCTAGCTTAGGGAATGCTTGCTTCAAACTTTTCTTGTCTATCTTGAAATCCTTGAGATACCTGAGACGCAATATCTTTACTTCCCACACGTGATCATCCTTTTCTCCGTGATTCAACTTCTGAAGTTTCCCCCCTCTTATGTAGAGCTTTTTTAACTGGTTCAGTGAACCAGGTTTCAGTTCTTTTAGTGGATTTTCCTGAGGAATGCCTCTCAGATCCAACTTCTCTAACCCTGGGGGAAATGACAAGTCTGTCAAGGCAGTTAATTTCGGAGATTTTTCTTCAGCTTTGCCTTCGGATGTCTTCAGAGATACTTTTACTCCCCACCACATTGTCAGGCAGCGAAGTTTTTCAATGGCCTTCAACTTCGCTAACTCCCCCTCTTTGACTACTGCCTCATTCCCTATATATATGCTAAGCCGCTTTAGTTCCTTCATATCAGCAAGATCAGCTATCTTGCACGGAGTTCTTTTCGAGTTCCCAATCACAAAACCCTTGAGCACTTGAAGACGAGTGAGCTTCTGAAGCTCCTTTGGCATGCTTTCTAGGAAGGGACAGTCAGATACATCAAGATGGGTGAGGCTTGTCAATGATCCGATCTCAGAAGGCAATTCTTCTAGATTGTGGCACGCTTTGAGATCAAGAATTTCAAGGCTAAAAAGCTCGCCAATTGATGAAGGAAGTGTGGTTATCAGAGATATTCCTCGGAGGCAAAGATATTTCAAGTGCTTCTGAGCCCACAGACCTTTCAAAAACACCTCATTTTCAACTTCAATGTGATGCACAGGTGAGTGATGCCACAGCCCAAGCTTCTCGTTTTCAACTTTAATTTGAAGCACAGGTACGTAATGCCACCGCCCAAGCTGAAGCACTGCAACCTTCCTCAACTTCAGTAGCCAGTCAAAACTGAAATTAAGATATCGCTTGCTCACATTGAACACAGTTAGCAAATTCTCTTCATTTGGAGTACTGCCACTAGTGTCGCTGCTCAAAACCAAGCACGCACGTCGAGATCGGTCGTTAACATAAGATGGTGTTCCCGAGGAATCGAAGCCGAAGAGGTCGGCCTTCTGGGCTAAACTGATTGCCATGTGACGAATCCAAGGATGCATTGTGCATGCGTTGACAACTGGGCTTGGTTTATCTGGTCTTTCATGGTACGGTAATATGAGGTCTAGCTCTATTAGCTCCTGAAATACACTTTCTCCTTCCTCCTCAGCTGTCTTTTTTTCGTTGGCAGTGATCAAACCCTCGCCCATCCACCAATAGATCAATGGCCTCTTTTTTATCACAGCTTCCTCTGGAAAAACAGATAAAAAGAGAAAGCAGAGTTTCAAATCTAGCCTCTCCAGATTGTGGTAACTTGCCTGAAGATTGAGCATGGCTGAGCTTTCCAAGATAATCCTTTCCACTTCTTGCTCTTTCCACTCTTTCAACACCTTTCTTTCCAGAGCTTCCTTATATGGATTTATCTTCACACGTGATTCTGAATCTGATGATTCTGAATATGATGATTCTGAATCTTTCAACCGACGATTTAGCTTGTCAAGTTTCCTGTCAACCCAATGTAGATGATCTTTGATGGTATTGGCATTTTGTCTGGCGCCATCAGCTTGGTTCTTGGCAAGTGAGAGAGTTTTGTAAATCTTGAGTCGCAGCACGTTGAACTTTCTAACAACTGTGTCTTCCCAGCGCTTGTGGCGAGAGAGAAGATTTTTCAATTCCTCAAACTTGGTCTCAGCGCTTCGAAATTTTAACACCAGTTCATTTTCTTTCATTCTCTCGTCAATCCCCCCTGTTGTCAGATCAATTGCTTGATACAGACGATTCTTTAATGTTGACACAACTTTCTCTGGATCTCTTTTGATCGACATCCTTAGGTACTATGGACACAGAATCAAAGGCAATGAATTGCAGGACAGAATAAAGATAAAAAAGAAAACTGATGATTACAAAGATAATTTAGATGTTGGCTGACCTATTGATTGAATTATCCTTAATTAACAGGAACAAACAAAGCAGTAAGTACTTCGAACTGAGAGCTGCTCTTGGAAGATGCCCACGAATCTTGGTTCTGATTCCTACAGCTAGTCTTGTAACTGATGCAGAGTCAACGCTGTAGTCTTTTTTCTCTTTCTTTAATTCATCATTGGACTTGTAATTTTACTCCTCAGTAAGAGATTCATCCCCCCACCATTGTAGATACGGGGTCACTATTTCACCTTACAACTGACTGAGACAAAACAAGGGAAATTACTCAGACGCTGTGATTAAGGTAAGGTAAGGGGGGAAAATAATACTTCAAGTGTTATTTCTATATTCTTTTTGAAAAACAACTAATTGAAGATATCTGTATCTTCTCAAGTTCAGAGCGAGCAATGAAGAAGAAAGAAAGTGTTTGCTACTTCCAAGACAGCTCAGTGATGCACAAGAATTATTGGAAAAGTTAAAGACGAGGAGCGGGAGCTGAATTATTGGACCCACCTCCATCATCTTTTTTGCCTCAATCATATGTCCAGTGTTTTCCCTTTTCTATTTTTTTTTTTTTGAAATTAGGAGAGGAAGACTTTGTTGAGTTTTTTAATATTATATATGCAGTAAAAATTATAAAATCAATTATTGATCTAGAATTATTAAGAGATTTATATTATATGAAAATTTAATTTTTTTTATTTTAAATAATTTTTTTAAGGTTGGGTTGTCGTAAATTATCTGGCCTCCAATGATAATCCACATTAACTACTCGTGAGAAATTTTCTAAATCTTTATTTAGGAGATAAGAATTTCTATGCCTAGAGTGCTAGCTCTAATTTTGTATTTATGTATTTTTTTTGTTTAACAAAAAATATTTTTTTATCTCTTCTCTTAATTTTAATAATAGGCTTAACTTTATATTTAAAAGAAATCCTAAAAACCCTAAAAATAACAAAATATCTATTTGTCCCTTAAATAATATTCATATATTATTTAAGGATAATTTTATAATTTTAATCAATCAAGTCCTTGCTTGATTTTTCTAGGTCAATATATACAATCCCTATATTAATTATATTATAATCCTTAATTTATAAAATATATTTTAATTAAGTCATACTTAATTAAATCATCTTAGTTTAATTTCTAACTAATGGTTCTTAATGTGTATGACCTATTATGTTCTAATATGTTAGCCCAAATATAAATTATAATTCTAATTACATAGAATTAAACAATTTAATTTATTATCAATTCAAAAATTAATTAATTTATATTTGAAGATCGAATGCATCGTTGAATAACGTGTCATGATCCCTTAAATATTAGAAAAATCATTAGTGATTTGACTTAACATTTCAGTGACCGGTTTCTCACTGTAATTAATATCCTTTCATTAATAATTTTTTGATTTAACATTAAAGCATGAAGTATGTCTGCCATATTAAATCATGTTTGTTCTCTACATAATAATCATTGATTGTTTGAAACTCTTTTCAAATCTCATTCCATCTTGGCTATGGTTTGACTTAACCTTTCAATGACCAGGTTCTCACTGTAATTAATATCATTTAATTAATAATGTTTTGATTTAACATTAAAGCATGAAGTATGTCTGCCATATTAAATCATGTTTGTTCTCTACATAATAATCATTGATTGTTTGAAACTCTTTTCAAATCTCATTCTATCTTGGCTAAGGATTTCTCAGTCAAAACTATTTGGGAATAAATGAAATATTTTTCTTAATTCACCTAGGATGATGAATCATTTCTTGATCATTGAAGTACCTTCATATAGTTTATGTTATACTCAATGTCTGTCATTTTATCACCTCGATTAAGATAACATGTAGCAGGATCAAAACATAATATTTTCTGTTTAAGATAACTTAGTGATCTTAAGTCTAAGGATTACTTACACAACCGTTATGTGAGCTTTTCCATAAATATAAGTGATCTCTCCATATAAAATTATCATGCGGGTCAGTTTAGTGTACATGTCTTATGCCAAGTACCTACATATTAATTCTTGGTATCCTTTATATCTCAGCTTATGAGAATAGCTGGTTCCTTTTATAAATGAAAGAACATGGTATGTATCAATCTCTATGACTCTAATAAATATCCAATATTAAAGAAAACATCGACCAAGAACATTTTAGAAATAATGCTTTGGTGCAATAATATTTTCATAATTATAACAACTTTATAATTTCATTTGCAAAGAATTTTTGTCTCATTAACTTTATCTTTACTCCAGATTTATAAATCAAATATTAGATTCATTAATCTAATATTACATGAATATTAAAGATAAATTAAGTCTTTATTAATAATAAATATATATTTACATTAATATAATAATATAACGTGTAACCAATCGATTAGCTGCATGACATATTAAACTAACAATCTCTCACTTGCACTAAAGCAAATCGCTCATGTATGTAATATCATATTGCTCCATATAGCAGTAATGTTTCTGCATGGATAATGACTTAGTAAAATGATCTTTTAGATTCTCTTCGGTAGCTTCTCGCTTTATATTTACATATTTTATTTTATTAATTTATCAAATCAAATGGAGTTTCTTAAGTACTTATTTGGATCATTGATTAGACTTTGATTCATTTGCTTATGTAATGACTCCATTGTTATCACAATACAGGGCAACTAAATCAACAATGCTAGGAACCAACCTAATTCATTGATAAACTTCTTGATCCAAACCTTTTTGTTTCCTCAAACGTAGAGGTGTACTCTTATTTAATTGTAGAATTAGTTGTGCTCTCTTATTTGAAACTTTTCTAACTCAGAGCACTATCATTTAGAGTAAAATATATATTGATTCATATTTATAATTTTTCAATTTTCCATTAAAAAAATCTTAATTCAAACAATTTTTAACTTCTAGTTTATCTTTTTCATTGATAGATCATATAACCAAATATAGGATATCATTTTCATCATATCTATCTCAATCTGTGTCTTAAAACACATGTCTTTAAGATGAGGTGTTTTATGCAAAAAAGATAAAAATCCAATCTTAGATTCTTCAATGCTAAGTTATTTTAGCATTTAGTCTAATGCATGAATTGGAAAAATCTAAGTAATCTTTAAAATCTATCTCTATAGATCTCTATATTCAATATATAGATTGCTTCTCCCAATTTTTTTATAAAAAAGTTCTTGGACAACCAAAACTTTACTGATTAAATTAAAAATATATCATTTCTTAACAATAATATGTCATCCACATATAATATTAGGATAACAATATCACTCCCACTATCTTTTTGTAAACACAAGATTTATCCATATTTTTGATGAAATCAAATATGTTAATTATACCATCAAAATTGAATATTCCTACTCATTAAAGCTTGTATTGTATATTTGTACATTGCTTTTCATGTTAGTTTTTCTCTTAAAGACCCATTTAGATCCATTAGGTTTTATCCCTTAAGGTGGATCAACCAAGTTCGAAACTTGGTTAGTACATGAAGTCCATAACTTCAAGTCATTTCTTGAAATAAATATCCTATATTACTTCCAAGTAATCAGTAAGCTCATGAATTATGAGCAACATGTCTTTCACAGCTTCTAAGAGAGGTTCTTATCTCACTGATGCATAACATGTCCAATCAAATTTATAGAAAATTTGTATTTCTTAAGGTTCAAGCTAAACATCCAATCTTTTAGCCTTGAAAATATATTTCATCTGGATGTAGTGTTCTAAGAGGTGTAGAAAATCTCATTCTCTTTTAGATAATCTTTAAAATGTTTGGTCAAATATTAACTACCTCGATCCAATCGAAGTTTATTAATATTTATTCCAATCTATATTTCAACATTGAACCTGAACAATTTAAATTCAGGTATATACAAACTATTCGTATAATTTTGGATCTATAAAAACATCATTATTATAAAACAACAACATATGTCCTTAATAATAAATTTAATACTAAATAAAATGAAAAGAATGTCTTAAGATACTAGAACATAATAGCAATTATAAAGTTCTAGTATCAGCCCATTACACAAAACAAAATAACTAGTTCCTACAACTAATGCAACAACCCTTGCTTCATTATTGAGTCGTAAGTCCACTTTGACTTTAATTAATATTCTACTTTTTTTTAGTTCCTACATGCAATTGCAAAGGTGAGAACTATATTCGGTATCTAATACCTAAGAACTACAATGCAAAGTAGTAATATAGTTTTCAATTATAAACATCACACGAGTGTTTACAATAGAACATTTTATTATCATATTTGGAAACAATTCGATAAAGGTCTCATATCCCTTAACATCAAATAACTCTTTAAGATGCTTAATCATATTATAGCCATTCATATTCTCATACTATATTTCAAGTTCAGGTGACATGCTGGCTAACATCATATATGCTATCTGCTCATCATCATCAATATGACAATGATATTTTGTCTTAACTTTAATAAGAGTGTCCTTATTAGGGACACGAGGAATATGACTTTCAAGCACATACAACCTCTTTTCTTGTTTAAGAACAACTCTCACATTTCGGTGCCAATCTAATAAATTTGGTCTCATCAATTTGTTAGCATCAAGTATGCTTTGTAGGGATATATTACTATTTATTTTGATCTACCAACCTATTTATATAAAGATAAAGAGTATTAGTTTCATGCATACGTATTTAAATTTCAAATTTAGATAAGGTCTATAATCCTAATTTAGTCTTCTATTATTTTCTTGTAAATTAATAGCTCTATCTATTAATTCAGGAAATAAATCTTGTTTAAATTTTTCTAGTGGGCTATGATCCCATTTTAATTATCTGACCTTGAGTGACTCAACAAATAAAAATAAATTAAATTAAATTAGATAGATAATATAGTTTATCAATCACATCTCTATGTGACTTTTAGATAAGTTAGGTGACAAGTCTTTGTCTAAACATATCATATATGTTTCATCTAACTCATGCCTCTAACTTCATATGATCATAAGTGACTCATCCAAATTATATAGGTTAGTTAAATAGAACTTAATTTTATAGCATTAAACATATTCAATTAATGGTAACCTTGAGTGACTCAATAAATTATTCATGAATAAAACTATGGTTTTATGCATATAAAATTAGAAGACAACTATTCATGTTTTCAACGTGTACTTAATATATTAATGGGGGATTTATTATTAATTAGGTCTCATATATAATTTGGCATAACAAATATACATTTCATACACAACAATTTATATATAAACATACACCCCTAACATGTCATTCTAATGGGATAATTATGAATATATCTAAACCAATTCCCTCGAGCCACTGAAGGAAATTAGATGGTCAAATCCTAAATAGTTAGAACAAGTTTTCATAAGTCTACTACAAACACTTCAATCGTAGCCTTCATCATCATTTCTTTCTTCGTATTAGATTACAAAATAATTTCCTATCTAAATTCCTACATTTCTAAATTACATAGCATTTACATAATTAATTAAAAAATCTCGAGTTACATTCGAGTGGAATTAGATGAGAACAAAATTTACAACCTAGAAGAAAAATAGAGATAAGACAAGACACACAAGCCTTATTTAATAAAATTACAATCATTCAACCATCAAATAAAAATACAATCACATTAGTCTTTAATGTCCATAATAATCAATTATGGATTAAAAACATTTTAATATCATGATAAATACACTGCATGCTTCAATTCTAATTATTAGCTTTATGTTCTACTATAAAATAATATTTCTAAAACTTAAAAATATTCAATCAAATCTAATTTGATAATTTCCCGAACAAAAAAAAATTTATTTAACATAAATTCCATGAAAAACATTTCTTAAAATTTCATAAGAAAATTAATCACACTAAAATTCTTATTAATATCCTAAACTATTTTAGGATTGATTAAATAATTTTTTGTATAAAAAACTCTCATTATTTTAGAAAAACCATTTTTATAAAAATTATTTAATTAAATAAATCTTAATCCCATTAGAATATCATAAATTCAAAAAAAATGAATTAAACAATTTAATTCATTCCTAATCCTATTATGAAAATAAATTATTTAATTAAAATACTTTAAGGTATAAAATCTAAATTTTATTTTATTTAAAACTTTTTTTTAATTAAATCCTAATTATATTAGAAAAATTAATGCTATATTTAATGTAATTTGAGTTTAAATTAAATTAAAATAAAACTTTTATTCGCGGGATTAAAAAAACATAAATAAGAGGGTAAAATGATATTTACCTTAAAATAAGCCCTACGGTCATCACACACAAGAGAAGGGGTGAAGGGGTAAATTCCATGTGTCGCCAGCAAGACACCTTGCCCTTGCAGCTGGCATACTTTCTAGCGGCAGCCAAGGTCGTCACTGCACCTAGAAGCCGCGGCCAAGGCCGCTGCTGCTTGCAGCCACGTAAGGCGCAGCGCTCGCGAGCTTCATCTGCAACAGTGCGAGGCTCCTACCTTGCGCAACCATGGTGGCTGGTAGTAGCGCCAACGCCAAGCGCGACCAGCAACAGCGGCGCACCAGGGTGCTACGATCAGGACAACGGCCAACCCTCCCAGCGCTGCCACCCACGACAAAGCTGCTGCATATTTTGTTTAAAAAAATGGTTTTTCCAGCCAATCCTTGACTGGATTCTGGCCAGATTTGGAAATTCCTTCCAAATCTAACCGGAACAGTAACTGGGTGATAAAAATCAATTTTTTTTTTTAAATTTGATTTCAAAAATCATGTTTTTTTATTGACTGTTTTGAATAAAAAAAACTTAAAAATAATTATTAAATTAATGAACACCAATAATAATTAAAACATGTAATCAACAATAATAATTGTTTAACAAAAGCTTTAATACAACTATTGAATTCCTGAATATCATACATGCAACGAAAACTATGAAACAAAATTATTTGGGAGTCTTTAAGATCCTGTTAGACAAAACTAAAATTATTTAGAGATTTATTACTTGAAGATTTGATTTTTTTCAGCTTCAAATAATTTTTTAAAGGATAGGTTATCGCAAACCACAAACGGTCTAATTATCAAGCCTCTAATGGTAATCCACACAAACCAGCCATGAGAAATCTTTTAAATCCATATTTAGGATATAGAGATTGCTATGCTTAGAATACTAGCTCTAATTTTATGTTTACATAGTTTTTCTATCTAACAGATAACAACTCATCTCACTTATAAAATAAATAGGCTTAGCTTTATATTTATAAGAAATCCTAAAAACCATATAAATGGAAACATATCTATTTGCCCTTTAAATAATATCAGTATATCCTTGATTTTTCTAGGTCTAAAAATATAATCCTTGTATTAATTATATTTCAGTCATTAATTTCTAAAATATATTTTAATTAAGTCATGCTTAATTAAATCATCTTAGTTTAACTTCTAACTAATAGTTCTTAATATGTGTAACCCATTAGGTTCCTAATATATTGACCCAAATATAAATTATAATTATAATTAAATAGAATTAAATAAATTAAATAATTTAATTATTATCAATTTAACAATTGATTAATTTATATTTGAAGATTAGATGCATCGTCAAGTAACATGTCATAATCCCTCAAATATTAGAAAAGTCATTAGTAATTTGACTTAACCTTTCAGTAACCAATTTTTCATTGTAATTAATATTCTTTTATTAATAATATTTTGATTTAACATTAAAACATGTAGTATGTCTGTCATATTAAATCATGTTTGTTCTCTACATAGTAATCATTGATCATTTGAATAAGATTTGAAATTCTTTTCAAATCTCATTCCACCTTTGCTAAGGTTTTCTCAATCAATAGTATTTGAGAATACATAAAATATTTTCTCTAATTTACTTAGGGTGATGAATTCTCTCTTAATCACTTAAGTACCTTCATATAATTCGTATTATATTTGATGCATATTTTTTTGTTACCTCGATTAAGATAACATGTAACATGATCAAAATAAATTATTTTTTATATAAAATAATTTAATCATCTCAAATCTAATAATTACTTATATAATTATTATATAATTTTTTTTTTATAAGATGATTTCTATATATAGAATTTTTAATATAAAATTCTGATATGGTGATGATCAGTGAAATAAATATGTGAAATAAATATGTTTGACTTCCTCTTCAAACATTGCCATTCTTTGTTGTGGGGAAAGACAGTGATAGTATTATTAAAGAACTGAAATCCTTAAATGGCCTCGGAGGACAATTGTCGATATACAATCTTCAGGAGGTGAAAGACAAAAAAGAAGCTGAGAAAGCAAACTTACGAGGAAAAACAAAGATTTACAAATTGGAATTTGTATGGAGATCAAGAAGAAAATGCTTCAAGAATGACGAAGAAGTTCTGGAGGCCCTTCAGTCTCACTCCAACTTAGAAACCTTAAAGATTGAACACTATGGAGGTGAAAAGCTGCCATGCTGGCTATTGATGGAAATCCCTAGTCATGGTGATTCCTTGCTAGTCAACAGTTTGGTGAATCTGAAATTTATAGACTGCAAGAGTTGCGAATTGCCAATGCTTGGACGTCTTCCTCGTCTTAAAAGTCTTGAGATAGATGGGCTGGATAATGTAAGAGCTACCGACATGGAGTTTTACCGAAGCACTGGATTCAGTGAAACAATGGCAGTTTTTCCAGCATTAAAAAAACTGTCTCTGCGTCGCATGGTCAATCTAGTTGAATGGATGGTGCCAGCAGTGGGTGAAGGCCATTCAGTTGTGTTTCCTTGCCTTGAAGAGTTGTCCATCATGTCCTGTCCTCTATTGGCAAGTTTTTCACTGAATGTTTCATCACTTGCTCAACTGGAAATCTGCTTCTGTGATGAATTGAAATATTTATTCATGGAGTGCAGTGCTAGCACACCTCTTGAAGATTTAACCATAAAATGATGTCCAAACCTGTAGTCCATTCAATCTGGCGAGTGCCTCAGATCTCTTAAGAGACTCCATAATGAAGGTTGTCACAAGTTAATCTCTCCTCCAATGCCAAGTGTGCAGATCTTCAATTCTCTTGAATATTTGAGACTTGAAGGTTCTCCCGATCTATATTCTCTATTCCAGGTCTGCAAAACCTCTCTCTTAAAGGTCTGGCAATAAAACTTTGTCCAAATCTAGAATGCATTGCTAGTTTGCAAAACGTAACAACTCTTGAAGATTTAAGAATAGAAGTTTGTCCTAATCTGGAGTCCATTCCAAGTGTAGGGGACCTATCATCTCTCAAAACACTCAGCATTCAACGATGTCATAAATTAACTTCACTTCCAACTGGGCTACAGTCCTGCTTGTCTCTGGAAAATCTGTCTATACAATGGTGCATAGAGCTAACCTCTATCCTGATGAGTTGCAAAAATTACGTTCCCTTGTTCAATTAGAGATCACAACATGTCCAAGCTTGACTTCCTTTCCAGAGGACAGCTTGGAATTGGTTTCATCTAATGTAAATTGTCATTTATTAATTCAAATTCATCTTTGGTTTCCTGAAATACAGTTTTGATAGTATGAAACTAGCATTCAAAATTTCCATTATCTAAGTTTTCTCTATATTTTTCCAGAGGGCTGTCTCACAAAAATAATAAAAACTGTCCTCAGGACTCTATCTAGCCCAAAACTTTCTACATGGCGATGTGTCCACTAGATGGAAATGTTTTCAGCTCCAGCAGCCTCAAAGTCATATTGGAGGCTAGCAAGGAGAAAGGCCAACAACTTGTTAGTATTCCTAGCAATGGACTGGATAGCCTTTTCCGGTCCATCTCGGATAAACAAGTAGAGGCTGAGCCTTTCTACATTCTAGATTCAGGGGTTGTGGCAAGACTCGTGAAGAAATGGAAGCAGAACATGCCCAATGTAAAACCTTTCTTCGTTTATAAGTGCAATAACGAGCCTGCATTGATTGTGCTACTAGGGATGAGATTAAATCCATACTAGGCCATGGTGTTAGAGCTGATAAAATTGTTTATGCTAATCCATGCAAGGCTGAGTCTCATATCAAGTATGCAGCAAGTGTTGGAGGGCGACTCACTACTTTTGATTCTAAAGAAGTCAACAAAATCAATAAGTGGCATCCAAATTAAATGTGGACTGCTGCTACGACTTTTGAAGTCAACGATGAGACTTCCTGGCGTCAGCTGGGAACCAAATTTGATGTTTTTCCTAAGACGATGGTGCCGCTGCTCCAACATGCACACCAAGCAGGCATGGAAGTAGCTGGAGTAGCTGGAGTCTCCTTTCACGGAGGTTCTAAAGCATCAACAGCCCAAACCTATCGTGATCAATAGTTGCAGCAAGACCTGCATTTGATGCAGTCGCCCAGCACAATATGCCCCCAACGAACATCATTAACATTGGTGGAGGTTTTAAAGCAAACCCATTATTTGATGAGATTGGTGCCCCAGTTAATGATGCAATCCAGGAATTTTTCCCAGGCGATAAATCCTTTGAAGTGATGGCAGAGCCCAGAAGGTGCTTCTGTGAAACTGCATTCACTCTAGTTACTGATGTGCTTGGCAAACGAGTGAGAGGAGATAAAAGATAGTATTGGATTGATGATGGGATTTATGGTCCTTTTAACCTTCCGGCCTATGATCATCGATCGATCCTCTGTGTTGCTTAAACCAATAATAAGAAATCCTCAAGGTGGTGGTGTGGTTTTTGCATCAACAGTGTTTGAACCAAGTTGTGATACACAAGACGGTGTGGCAAGAGATTGCAAATTGCCAGAGCTTCAACGATTTGATCTTATTCTACAACATGGGGGCGTACACGACCTCTGCTGGAACCAAGTTCAACTCTTTTGTTGTGCCTATTTATCTTGGCATATTCAGCTCAAAACTGAAGCAGGAGAATATGCCAAACTTAAGTTTGAGGGTCTCATCTCCATTTATGTAAATTTATTTTCCTTTTTATATTTTTCTTTTCTTTCCCCTCACTAATTTGTTTTTTCAGAAAAAAAGATTTTTGAATGAGAAGAAAGAAAAGAAAAAACTGAAGAAAAAAAATAAAGGGAAAAATCTAAAAAGGAAAAAAAAATTAAAAAAGGAAGATATTCCTTAATTTTAATAGCAGGCCTATAAATTAAATCCTAACATTATATATAGATTGCTCCCATCAGTTGAAAAAGACACACAAAAGCTCTCGTCCACCAAGAAATCAGATTTTTTACAATAATTAATACACCTAAAACTTAAGAGTGAAAAATAAAATTATTAACCATGGTTTAATTAATTTTAAGAGGTTGATTTGATAATTAAAAAAATCTTTCTTTAAATTTTGAGATTCAAATCAAGTTGTTAAAATTACAAGTTGACGTGTAAAATCATACGAGTTAACATATATTTATAGTGTAAAATCACATAAAAATTTGAAAAATGATAAAATTAGATCAAGATTGTATAAAATCATGTAAAATCAATAAATTTGGGTAAAACTATGACTTTACAATTGATTTTATGATTTTATATTAATTCTAAGTTTTTGTCTTCCTCGTTGCATACTCTTGTGTTGACTCACTAACGCACGAGCCCCTCAAGAGCTTGTATCCATAGATTCTTTCTTCAATCAATAGTTCAAGGATAAAGAAAATATAGTCTTTCTTAAACCCTCCCTAACAAATAAAAAATTGTCTATTACAAGACAAGACTTTGAAAATTCTCATTCTATAAGGATTTCTTTACAGACAAGACAAACTATATTCATTTGTTTTAGCTTATACAAAGCTTACAATTGCTTATTGATTCACCTTTTCAATTTCATGGTGTGTAAAACAATATCTAAAACTTATAAAAGCATAATAATATCTAAAAGTGATGTATTATTCATTAAAGCAAAAGACATCACATAAATTAAAACTAACACTATAAATGGTTACGCATTTGGAGGGAGCATTATAACTAGTGTTAGCCAACAAGGAAACATATTTACAAAAATATAGTTGTTTTCAATTTTTTTTTTACGCAGATTCTTACTAACCACTTTCATTTTTTTTCATGGATTTTGAATGATAGGATTTTATCATGCAACAAAAATTACACTACATATTTGTTGATGAAATTGTTTATTGTTTTGTGTGAACCATGTATGGAGAAAAAATTAACTTTATATTTTTATGATTTAAATTTACATTATATTTTTTTGTGTCATGTAAAAAATAACATCCTTGATTCAAACTTTAAATTTAACATTTAAAAAATATATTAAATTTTTTTAAACACACCGATCCATCAATACAAAAATTATTTTTAAAATATTTAAAAATAAGATTGATTTTAATTTACATGCAAGTTATGTACAAGATTCTGCTCGATGCTTTCAATAATAAAAAGAAAAATAAAGAAAACAATTCACCGCGTAGGGGGTGGGCTGGAGAGGAAAGCAATGGAGTCGTGTTGTTTGCGCGTGACCGACATGCCTTTATTCTTAGCGGGTGAGACAGACAATCTAGCTGTTAATAATGGCTGTTACCCAAGAAAGAAAATTATATATGTCCGAACTCTATAAATAAAAGACAAGACATCTCCATCATATTCTAGACACAACACCAAAGCCAAAGCAATCAAAACCTTAATAGCTCTCGTCTTCCTTGTCAGTTCCTGCCTTAAAATTTGTTACTTTCAGAAAAATTAAACTAAGGTACAGATTCTTGGCTTCTTCTTTTATGTTTCTTGTGTGCGTGTGTGTGTAATTCCACGTATCAACCTGAAACTTCTAGCAGGTATCTCTTTTTTCTTCATAATTTATCAATATATTATATTAGATTTTTTTAGGTTGTTCCTAGATTTCTTCTTCCCTCTGATCTGTTGTTTCTTGATTTGTTGGGCTTACAAGATTCTCTTCTTGCCATCTTGTTTCTGTGATATTATTCATTTTGTGATTGTGGAGTGTTTTGAGAGAAATCATCCATACGGGTTATTCTCTGTGTTAGGTAATTGAATAGCTTTTGGCATGGACTAGGATCTTCATTTTCGTCTCGTATTTTGACAATGCTTTTTCTTTAATCCTTCCAGATGGGAGAATAATGTTTTGATCTTTGGTCTATGCGATTATATTTGGAATCTTTTGGGATCTCTGTATGCATATGTTTGTCTTTTGCAATGGAGACATATAAAACATCAATGGCATTTTTTAGATCATATATAAATTGAAGAGCTTTTATGCATCAACAATTTGTTCATTTTGAAGCTGTGAACAGAAAGTTAATTGAGATGTTAATGACATTTGGAATGGGCTGTGGGATTGCGTAGAAATGGAGGGATTCTGCAATGAAAATTGAAAAGAAATGAAATAATTTGAAAATGCCGAAGCATTAACTAGGCATTTTACTATTTACCATGTTCCCTGTGTTTATATTGCTTGCAGCTTGCCAGAATTTGAGAGGATGAGCATCTATAACAGCTTTTCTTTTGTTGGTTAGGAAGGAGGTAGTTTTGGGGGTGGGCATTAGAACTTATGGTTCTACCTAGCTTAGGTTCTGTGCTCTATAGGCTACTCATAATTGCTGTTTTAGTTTCATTCGATTCATATCAGAATTTCTCGTTGCTTATTTGTTACAATTGGTACCTTTTTTACTAATTGGTATGCCACTTTCTTCAGGAAATTTGAGCTTAAGCGAGAAAGGGTCTCCATTTCAATTTCAATTTTTCACAGAATCCTGAGATGGAAGATACATCTGAACCTGTCATTTCTGCTGCTGGGGTGCATGAAAAGGTTGTGAAGGAGGACATCCATCTGAAAGTTAAGAGCAAGGATAAAGAACCAAATGACGAGAAGGGAGCTGAGGTGAAGGCCAAATCGGTAGAAAAGGAAAAGCCAAAGGAGAAGGAGCAGCATAAAGAGAAAGACAAGGAGAAATCAGAGAAAAATAAGAAGAAGGATGTAGATGAGGGGGGGGAGAAGAAAAGGAAAGATAAGAAGAAGGGTGAAGAGCAGGAGAAGAAAACGAAAGAGAAGGACAAAGAGAAGGAGAAGAAAGGAAAGGAAGGAGAGGATAGTGTTGGTAAAGAGTCAAAGGTGGACAAGGAAGCTGGAGAGGCTAAGAAAGAGAAAAAGAATAAGAAAGACAAGGAAAAAAATAAGAAGAAAGATGATGAGGCTTTAGGATATGACAAGGAGGATAAGAAGAACAATAAAGAAGAGAAGAAGATAAAAGATCATGGGGTTTCAAGGGATGAACAGGAAGAGAAGAAAGAAGAGAAGAAAAAGAAAGATAAAAAAGAGAAGAAGAAAGACGAGGATAAAGATTTGAAGGATACAAACAAAGCGATCGAGGGGTACAAAGATCAAGGTTTGAGTGTTGAGGATGAGGATGAGGATAAGAAAAGTGAAGGGAGGGAAGAGAAGAAGAAAGGAAAAGAGAAGAAGGTCAAAGATAAAGGGAAGAAGATAGATGAAGAATCTAAGGAAGAAACAAAAAAGGACAACGATGGTAAAGAGGACAAAAAAGAGGGGGAAGTGAAGGAAAAGAAAAAAGATAAGGAGAAAAAAGAGAAGAAGAGCAAAGATGAAATCAAAGAGGAAAAAGACTATGAAAATGAGGGGAAAGAAGAAAACAAGAAGGATAAGGAGAAGAAAGAGAAAAAGCACAGGGATGGAGCAGACGATGACATAAAAGATGGAGATGAAGAGAAAGAAGAGAAGAAGAAGAGCAAAAAGAAAAAGGACTAGGAAGAGTGAGTAGAAAGTATTGGTAAATATGCTCTGTAGCCAATCAGTTGGTTACACGTAGCTTTGATTATATTCATATAAAACATATTTATTATTAATAAATGATTTCTTTATCTTTAATATTTATTTATATTAATTAATGAATCTAGAGTAAAGATAAAGTTCATAAAACAAAAATACTTTCATAAAACAAAAATACTTTGCAACTGAAATTGTAAAGTTGTTATAATTATGAGATTTATATTGTATCAAAGTATTGTTCCTAAATGTTCATGGTCAATGTTATATTAAGATTGAACATTAATTAGAGCTGTTGAGATTAATGTATATTATATTTCTTTTTTTATAAAAGAAAATAGATGTTCTTATAAATCGAGGTATGATGGATACATGGAACTAATAGGTAAATGCATGATGGATGATATATACACTAAACTGACCCGCAAGAGAATTCTATATGGAGAGATCACCTATGTCTATAAAAAGGCTCTCGTGATAGTTATGTAAGTGATTATTGGATTTGAGATGACTAAGTTATCTTATATATGGAATGTTATGCTTTGATCCTAACCATACGTTGTCCTAATCAAGGGTAACAAACGAGCATGTATTGAGTATACATAAACTATATGAAAATATTTGAGTAATCAAAAAAGGATTCATTACTCTATGTAAATTAGAGAAAATATTTCATTTATTCTCAAATAGTATTGATTATGAAATCTTTAGCCAAGATGAAATAAATTTTGATAAGAGTTTTAAAATCTTATTCAAAGAATCAATGACTATAATATTGAAAACTAACATGATTTGACAAAGCAGACATATTTCGTGTTAAAATGTCTAAATCGAAACATCTTGATAAAAGAATAATAATTATAATGAGAAACTAGTCAGTGAAAAGTTAAGTCAAACCACTTATGACTTTCGTAATATTTGAGGGATTATGACAAGTTGCTAGACAATGTACTTGATCTTCAAATATAAATAAATCAATTATTAAATTGATAATAAATTAAATTGTTTAATCTGTTTAATCTTATTTTATTTATGATTATGATTTATATTTGGGTAAACTTATTAGGAAACTTAATGAGTCACATGCATGAGAACAATTGGTTAGAAATTTAAAAAAGACGATTAATCAAGTGTGATTTGATTATAAATAAATTTTAAAAATTAAGGATTAGAATGTAATTAATATAAGGGATTACAATTCTAAACATAGAAACAATAAAGTAATGATTAATTGAATAAATTTTTAAAATTATCTTAAAATAATATATGTAATATTATTTAAGAGGCAAATTAATATTGTCATCTATAAAGTTTTTAGGTTTTTTTTATAAATATAATATTTTGCATCTTATTTCCAAAAAAACAAAGAAAGGTGAGAAAAATATAATACATAAAAACTTAAAACACAAAAAAAAAAAAGCTAGCACTATAAGATATAACAATTTCTCTCTTCTAAAAGTGTACATGAGACTTTTCACTGGTGATTCATGTGGATTACCGTTAGAAGCTAAATATTTTGATGGCTTATAATTTGTGACAACTCAGTTTTAAAATAAATATTCAAAATAAAAAAAAAACATCTGATTTGTAGATAATTTTTATATAAATCTTAAACAACTCTAAATCAACCAATAAGATTCTATAAATTTTTTCTACGTGTATATATTTCAGAAAACTCAACACAAAGAACACAGGGATGAAGCTCCTTAGTCAAGGTGCCAGGCTGAGGTTACCACCAGGGAAATTGGCATAAACAAGGACTCACAGGCAGAAGAAGAGGAGAAGCAGAAGAAAGATAAGGTACGAAAAGGTAAGGAGACAAAGAAAGAAAATGATAAGAAGGAGAGGACTGATAAGAAAAGAAAGCCCAATGAGAAGGACAAGAGCAGAGACGTTGACAAGCTGAACAGAAGTTAGAGAAGATCAATGGAAAAATAGAAGCTCTTCCTGAGAAAAAAAAGATGAAATTGAGGAAGATAAAAGAAGCCGAGAGTGGGAACAGCACTGTTCCTGAGAAAGAAAAGGATGCCCCGAAGCCTGGTGCGGAGTAATCCCTTTTGGGAACAGCATCGTTCTATAGTTTTTTGCGAGTATGATCCTTTTCCATTGTAATTATATGTTTCTTTTCATATAACTATGGATTAATGAGAATAGAATGTGAATTACTACCACCTTTGATGAATAAAACTACTATGCAGTTTTACTTTTGTTCCATTGCCTATAATTTCTTTTATGACACTCGCATTTAAAGCAGCCTTCATGTTGCATTTGCTTCATTACGTAGAATCCGTTTAGTATCTTCACTCCGCTGTTGTTTCATATCATACATCATTTGAATCCATCAATGAAACTATTAGTAGTTCATCCTAGGCATTTAACACTGATATTTTGCTCTTGGTTCCCTGTTTGATAGTGCTCGTTAGTTTTAACATGGCGTGCCAGTGTCCATCTGGCCTGCCAGCTAGACGTGCTGTCCAAACATGATATGGATTGTCCAATGCTGTTAGTTTTAATGACAAAAAAAACTTCACATTATACCTGCACATTCTTTGGACATCCATTTTCAGCGATGGTTGTTCTTGCTGTGGACGATGTCTTTTAGTGTTCCAGTGTCATCATCATTGTAAGTTTTGCAGAATTTAGGAGATATATTCTCTAGCGTGCAAAGCTAGTGTCAGAAATGAGGTGTTGAACAAAATCTACCAGTGGCTAAGGCATTCGATGTCTAATTCAGGTTTTAGACTGTTCTGTGATCACAAGGTGATGATTTTGTTCAAGGAGATGTTGCGTATAGATCTATGCATTGTCCTGGTAGTCTGTGGTAGGTATTTTTCATTTGCACTCTACATAGGTTTTTTAACAGTGATAATTTTACTTGAGAAAAATAAGACAATGTTTATATGTGTGTATCACTCTCCAAAGCAGAATCCCAGCAAATTTTTGTGACAAGGATTCTTGATCATTAGGTTTTACAGTATCAGGTTAACCCATTTATCTTGCAGAACCTGCAAGCAACAGAGATTCCTGCAATGTTTTTTTTTGTTAGAATTTGAACTCGGGATGTGTTGTATGCCCAACCACAGTCCCTTTGCTAGGATTTGAACTGAGGATGTGGTGTGCTTAATCAGTATCCCTGTTCCGAATCTTTGTCAACACACTAAATAAAGGCGGAAATTTTGTAATCTTTTTGCTATTTTTCCTTTATTTTTGTGATAATGACCAAACAATATGCAATGTTAATGGCTCTTTATCTACCAGATTTAACAAAATGATGTCTAGATGGTCTTGGTAGGTTTAGTACTGAGGCCAAATCCAAATGGGAAGAGGGGATCATAATGCTGATCGCCAATGTTCATAGGCAGCTGATCAACAGTCTTGAACCATGTTCGTGAAAGCGTGCCGGTGAAACCATAGTCACCAAATAGAGCATCAGCAACACCTTGGCCTTCACTTCCAGGGAGCCAGGCAGCAACAAGAGCATCCATCAAGCTTACATATGGTTGGATTACAACAGGACGCCCAGAAATGATGACAGTAACGCATTTTACAGTTCCACAGACGTTTTGAATCGTGCTTGGACCAGGTTCTGATATTGTCAAGTTCAAGCTGTCTCCAAATGTCTCTGCATATGGCGGCTCTCCTACTACAACGATGGCGTAAGAGAAGTTGTTAGACTTGACGAAGTCTGCATCGGGATTCTCCTTGTACACAACTTCAGTGCTTGGATCAACAGTATTTTTTATGGCGGTTAAGATCGTGGTACCTGCAATTCATTTTTAGTTAACCTCATTAAACGGATTACAGAGCTTAAAGAGACGTGCTGTTGCCAAGAAATATTTCAGAAAAAACCCCCCTAATGACTATTTTCCTTCAGATACTGTTTTAGCAGTCACTGATATCGAAAATTTAGTTTCTTGTTGGGGAATCAGAACAGAACTTATCAGGTTTTATTCCATTAAAACAGATGGATGCTATTAGTAGAATCTGAATTGGGGGATGAAATGAGAATGTACCACTCGTGAGGTTGTTGCCACCGAGTCCCTGCCACTCAATTGTCCACCCACCACATTGATAACCGAGATTATCTGCATGACTGCCGGCAACAAGTATTTTTGTTGCCTTTTTAGGAAGGGGTAGCAATGGTTCAGCAGCAGATTCGCCATTCTTTAGCAGCACAAGTGATTTCCTCACAGCTTCCCTAGCCAATTCTCTGTGCTCCTGTTATCAGTACATAATATTTTTAAGTTCATTTCTATCTTCTTGTTACTCGTTATACAAGGCAGAGAATATCTTAGTTTAGGTAATTAACCTGGCTACCAAGCTCATTGACTAGACTATTATCAGCCAGGGGGTTCTCAAAAAGACCCATCGTAAATTTAACTCGCAAAATTCTCGTCACTGCATCATCGATTCGGCTCATGGGGATGACTTTATTTTTCACGTGGGATGTTAGGCCATCAATAAACTCTTTGTAGTTGTTTGGAACCATGATCTGCAGCATGCGATTTCCAGAACAAGTATTAGAATTCTAAAGCACAAGATAATGAATAATACTGTCGAAGGAAAAAACCATTAATAAGAATTACCATGTCAATTCCAGCGCTGATTCCTGCTTGAATGGAATATGAGTAGTTAGCATGGGGTGGAGAAGTGATCCTATCAATGCCCTCCCAATCTGAGATGACAAAACCCTGAGGCAATCAATAGGCGTTAGCACACAGCTCTTGGATTTTTATTCTCAAATGGTTTAAGATGGGAAACCCTAAGCTAAGGAAATCACTTTACCTTGAAACGAAGAATGTTCTTGAGAAATCCAGTGACCATGTCACGGTTGGCATGCATCTTAACTCCATTCCAGCTCGAGTAAGAAACCATAACAGTTGACACACCCTTGATAATTGAGTTATAGTAGCCTGGCATGTGGATGCTAAGCAAACCGTGTCTGCTGATCTGTGTATTGTTCTCATTGATGCCCTTTGTTGTTCCACCATCACCCACATAGTGCTTGGCACAAGCAGCAACTTTTGTTCTGTGAGAAGCCCCCAGATCATCAAGATTCAGGAATTAATAAATATTAGAGTGAATTCATCCAAAGATTTTACAGGAACTATGAAATCGATTACTATGAATAAAGATCCTCTCCCCTTAATGATGTGTTTTCTATTTGTTAAAATGGACAAGATACCTCAGTGAAATGAAGGGTTGTGGGAATGAGAAATATCATAGGACCGCACTGGTGGTAGCTTGATAACACCAATTATCTACTTTTCCCACTTCCCCAGTTGCCTAATTGCCTTCCCAACCAAGAAGGGGAAAGAAACAAGATAAACAAAGAGAGGGGCCACTATGTGTGGAGACTGGAGATCTCAGCAAGTTGTTCCTAAGAGTCAAAACTTGGAAGTTTGATAATACCAAGTGGGCATATTTTATCTTTATCCTTTTGAAGCTTTTCTGCTGTTTTCTTCACAGGTTCCTTTCATATGTTAATAATAATAATAATAATAATTAGTGGAAAGCATGTCTCAACTCTCATGCCACCAACAAGGGCTTCAACCTAACACAAAGTCCAAAAAGGTTTCCATCAAATGAATAATTAACATATCCATTATCTGATGAAGCTAGCAGCAGATCCACTCCATCCTCGAGGGGGGGATACGGCACTTAAATTCCTCTAATTAATCTAAGTGAGAAATGGCCTCATTTTCTTTTTCAAATACAGACACCAATGATTGAGCTGTTGACTGATTCCATGTTTTAAATAGAGCAAAGCAAGTTTATGGACCAAGCTTGGAATCTGATAGCGTGGATCAAAGTCAAATTTACTATATAAGCACACGAAATTCCTAATGTTCTATGAAAATTACTATTTACAGTTCTCTGCTCCTTGGCACAATTTTCTTCATTGTTTCACGGCTATTATGGAAAAAGCTTCCGCTGTTGAGGACTTGAAAATGTACACTATCTAATTATTGTTCTTAGAAACTTAACTTATGTTAACTGCAAGCAATATAAATCTTATAGGCAAAAGAATGTAACATGAAGATTCCTTACTTTCCAGCAACGAAGGGAACACCCTTTGAGGAGTTAGCAGGGATGTCGCCTTGTAATCCTGATACCATCTCAGTCATTGCTTGAACAAGCTTAGGATCTTCACTGTAGCTTTCATAGCACCGACCCCATCTTGGATCTCGACAAACCTGTATAGCCAGAAGTAATAGAGGAAATCAGAATTTAAGAGGAGATGATTTTGGTTATCTGAACAGCTATTAGTAGTTGGATTAAAAAGTTACCGCAATACAAGGTGCAAAAACATATGGAATGCCTGTAGCTCTAACTTCAAGTGCAGTTGCAGCTCCAATCCTCTTAACTAGGTTAGGGTCCCTGCTCGACGACATGCAGGTTTAGTCATGAATGCCAGATATATGCTGAGACATATCGTTACATCAAAAATAAAATCCATTACATTTTCCTTTTCTTCCCTTGGTCCCTAATGTCTTGCTACAGTTTCAGCAGATGGGAATAATAAGAAGAAGAAAATTCAATTATTAGTTACATGTCAAACATCTAAATTAGCATTACATCACAGAATTGATCAAAACTATAAACCTAAATAGGCATCAATAGCAGACTAAAAGCCAGCCGTAAAACTGCAAGGACAAGTGAATATATAATTCTATCTGCTGATAGAGATGCACATCATCATAGCCTATTGTGGATGGATGCAGATGTCATCATATCACTACTTTCCTTGTGAAATCTCCAAGGAGATGAAAAGGGGTCCAAGTTTTCAATGGATGACACTCGCGATAATGATTGCTGTCTCAAACTGAGAATTTAATCATCCTATCTCAAAGATGACCCGTCCTCTTTCTTGGTTACTTGGCAGACAAATATGACCACATGAACTTCTTTCAGATAAAATTTCAGGATCTGGATACCCTATGGTAACTGATAGAAGATTTTCTTTCTAGATGAAATATCAAATTAATTTGGACAGAACTTAAATATATCTATACTGATTGCATGAAGCAAAAAGAAGAAAAAAACTTCAGTTCATAAACTGATGGTTAGTATGAGTGAGGAATAATCTTCACTTGCCTGGTAGCTCCAAGCCCAACATTGTGAGGAAATATTGTTGCCTTGTAAACATTGTTATGTCCATGAACAGCGTCAATTCCATAAATCATAGGAATTCCTAATCGGGTCGATAAAGCACCCTTTTGAAGTTCGTTCACCATGTTAATCCAAGTCTCAGCAGAAGCCTGTTTAGAGGGAACACTCCCTCCTCCACTCAGTACACTCCCTGGCAAAAAAGGAAACAAAATTCTTCAGCTTTCCTACACAACACAACCACATCACGTAACAGTTCCTAAACCAAGTAAAGGCACGAGTGACGCTCTGCTTACCAATGAAGTAGTCCTTCATCACCTCAGCTGATGCAACACCGCGTTCAATCTGGGTCATCTGGCCAATTTTCTCCTCTAATGTCATCCGGCTCATCAAGTCCTTAATGCGAGAATTTAAAGGCTTTGTTGCATCTTTATAGATCATGTATTCTGCTTCTGCCAAGGCTGCCCAGATGACAACAAGCCCCATCAAGAAGATGGGAATTCTAGCCATTTAGATCTTCCTGTAATGACCAAAGTAGAAAAAATAAAATACTGTAATGGAATACTTGTTTAATAATAGGAAAGAACTTTCACTTTTAACAGCAAAACGTAACAACTGCATCTGATTCACTCTGCCTATAGCATTAAAAGGAGCAAATCAAACAATTTCCATCAGTTGAATGAAGCGCATACACACACATAGTTGTCGTTTGTTTTTCACATTTTCGAAAGAACCAAACAGTCGAGACAAAGCATTGCCAGAAAGAACAGAAACATGGAAATGAGAGAATAAACTCAGGACTTACAGAGAAACAACAAGAACCCAATAACCTCTCTGTTCTGAGAGAATGAGGGAGGGGTTAAGTTTTGGAACTTGGTATGCTATGGGATTGAGGTGGCATTTATAGAATGTTCATCTCTTGATTTATCACTCTGTGCTATATCTGTTTTCTGTTCATTTACTGCTGTTTTTCTTGAAGGATTTTATAAATAAAATAAATATTCATCATCCAGGACAGGACAACTGTACAATTCAATCTTGCACGTCGCCCGACGCCCACCATTGTTTTTCCCTATATTAATAATAACCTTTGAAATTTGAAGTGGAAAGGACGACGGAAACAAAATAGTGGTTTACTTTATTTTTCGAACTTGACTTGTCAATATTATCATCACTTCTATTTACTAAGCAACAAAAACATTCGGCCAAAATAAGGATATATACTGTCCGCATTATTTGAATTTGAAAATGTAGCTGTTTTTTTAGAGTATTTTTTATTTAAAAATATATTAAAATAATATATTTTTTATTTTTTAAAATTTAGTTTTGAAATCAATACACAAAAATAATTTAAAATTATAAAAATAATAATTCAAAACAGTAATTGGAAACTACGTTCTTTTATTTTCAAGAGGGCCAAAATTTCCAATAGCACATTGTTTTGAGTAACTTTATAAATTAAAACATACTCCACCTCTTTATCATAATACATTCAAAGAAATTAATAGATTTTTTTACAATAATGGTCTTAAAATATAAATAAAAAAAGAAAGGATCATACTTTTTTAGATCCTGTTTATTTTTACATTTTAAAAACATACTATACAAAATAACTATAATTACATTCTCAAATAGACATTTATTCAATCTGCTAACCCCATTAAAATTTTAAAATTTTTTATACATAATAGAAACCAACTTTTCCCACATAGCACAAACATATAAATTATAATAATGTTCCATTACCCATATCTTTTTATTATAATATGAGTTTGTTTGTTTTTGTGATTAAAAAGTATTAATATTAAAAATAATTTTTTAATATATTTTTAAATAAAAAAATATTAAAAAATAACTTTTATTATGATATTATAGCATGTTAGAAAATATAGTTACGGTTACTTTTTAAAGTGTTTTTTGTATCAAAATATATTAAAATAATATTTTTTTATTTTTTAAAAATTACTTTTGAGATAGCGCATTAAAACGATCCAATATATATATATAAAACTTATAATTAATCTCTGCAGTCTTGAACTCCAGGCAATAAGTAATCTATACAGTTTTAAACTTTGAACTCTTCTTTGATTAAGTTAAAGAATTAAATATTTTTTTATATATATTTGCTTCCAAGATTAGAACAATAAATTAAATACAGCTTATAATTAATTGAGAACCTCTCTTATTAAAAAAAAAAACAGATAAATTTAAAAATTTATATGGATTTGTTTGTCACATAT
>Ga0307517_10001134_pt1 | contig 45036 bp, 27 predicted proteins | sample 23_EM_MG_FD_194515 | JGI IMG/M metagenome (GOLD analysis project Ga0307517, IMG submission 194515) | Populus trichocarpa ectomycorrhiza microbial communities from riparian zone in the Pacific Northwest, United States - 23_EM | ecosystem: Host-associated > Plants > Roots > Unclassified | place...
CACCCGCCGCGATTCAGCGGTGAAGTGCATTTCCCTGTTCTTTTCCCTGTTAGCAGGGAAACCGTAGTGGCCATGAGCCCCGCAGAGACAGGCGGGTAAGATGGGCCGTGACTGGCCTGGGTTGCGGGTGAGAGAAGGGGCCCACACACCGGCTTGGCGGTGAATTCCTGCGTACTTTCCGCAGGAAGCGTTCGATGCAGCGCCCAAGAGACTGGCAGCGGCGGGTCGGTGGCGGCCCGGGAGGGACTCGAACCCCCGACCTTAGCTTTAGGAAAGCTCTGCTCTATCCGGCTGAGCTACCGGGCCACGCTAGCAAATCAACGACTTAACTGGATCTCGCCTGGTGCGTGCCAGCCGTGGGGCACACATGGGGCACGAGGAACAGGTTGGCGCCGTTGACGTCTTCGGTTCGGATGCCACGACGCGGCCTTCGCCACAACCACCCTTGCGCGGAGCCTCACTCATAGGTCAGGCCCTTGTCTGCCTCCGAGGTCCGAGATCCGAACGCCAGCAGGCCCGTCGATCAGCGCCACGTCGCCCCCGATGCGTGGGGTGGACTGGCCGAGCCGAACCCGGGCGACGGCCCTGAGGCGTCGCCAGCCCGACCGCAACGCAGGACCTCGACGGCAGCCGCCGGGCGGCAGGCCCGCCGCCATCGCGCCGGGACGCCCGCCGCACAGGCTATGACGGCAGGCGGAGGGGGGCGTCGCCCTGCCACTGCTGGTAGAGCTCGGACGTGCGGTTGGAGAGCAGTTCGGCGAGATTGGGATCTCCGCCCATGATCGCCTCCACGAGGCGTGTGCGCTGCTCGCGGTAGGCGGCCACTCTGTCTGGCCGTCCGGAAAGGAGGTCGTGCTCCGGAGGGATGTTCGCCGCCAGGTCGAAGAGGATTTCCATGAAGAGCGTGAGGACATGATTGCCGCTCGCGGCGCCAAGCAGCTGGCCGAACTCACGCTCGCTCTTGGCAAAGGCGCGGAACCTGGCGCCCCCCGCATTGGCGGCCTCGGCTTCCCGCCGCAGGAAGTCCTGGAAGGCCTCGCAGGAGGCGTCGTCAAGTTTGGTCGCCGCCAAGCGGGCGAGCTCCGCCCGGATAGGCGCCATCGCGTGGGTGAGTTCGTCGAGACTGGCGTCGCGCGTGCGCAGGAAGATGGCCGCCATATGCGCCACAGCCCGGCTCGTGGGGCGGCGGGCGATGTAGCCGCCGCCCACGCCGCGACGGACCTGCAGCAGTTGTTCCTGCGCCACGAGCGCCGCCGCCTGGCGTAGCGTCGGCCGGCTGACCTTGTAGCGGGCCAGCAGCTCGTCCTCGGACCCGAGCAGCCCGCCTTCCGCGCACCGGAGCGACTCGTCGCGCAGCGCTTCCACGACCTGTCGCAGCGTCGCCGAAAGTTCGGGATGGCGCTGCGATGCGCTCGTGCGTCTAGCCATACTGTCCAGGCTCCTAGGTAGGGCAGGATAGCTTACCGGGATTCCGCGAAGTCTTTCACATCTGAAGCGGTGGCGCGGATCGCAGATCGGACGGTGCAGATCCACCGGCGCCCAAGGCGGCCGATCGCGGCTGAGCCGCCGCGCGCCCGAAGCAAATCCGCATCAGGCGCGCAGAACGGCCGCCATCAGGCTTCTCGGCGATGCGGAGTGATGGGCGGCGCCGGAGGGAGCTTGGCGGGGCCGGCGGTCTTGGAGGCCACCAGGATGATCCCCTTGCCGCGGAGATTTTCGACGCCCCGCTGGTTGACGCCGCGGACGTCGATCTCGATCAGCGGCCCAAGCACGTCGTCGGTCCGCACACCGGTGATCTCGCCCGAGAGCCAGGTGGTGTCCCCCATATAGTTGAAGGTCCGATACTCCGTGCGCATGTAGTAGACCCAGCCGTCGTCCCCGGCGAAATTCGTAAGGTAGTGCGCCAGCATCGCGAACCGCATCGGCCCGATGTCGTAGCTGCTCTGCACGCCGACCTGCTGCGCCAGTTTCGGCTCCCAGTGAATGCGCTGCAGGACGTCCCAGGCGTTGAACTCGTTGCGGGTATAGAAGCCTCGCGAGCCTTTGCGGGATTCATAGGCCAGGCGGTGCGGGTAGTTGCCGTAGGGGGACCACCCCGCACCCATGTGGTAGTTGATGAGGTCCGTGACCGTCAGGGGGCCCTTGACCATGCGCGGAAGAGATTGGCCGACCCGGCAGTCCTCGATGTAGAGGGTGTCCGCCCCGCGCAGATACTGCTGGTCGTAGGTCTCCTCGATCTCCCTGAGCTGCTCGTCGGTATAGCGCGCAGGCTCGTCCTTGGCGTACTTGCCCTCGGTCTTGGACGCCTTCTTCCGCTCGGTATGGATGAACCAGTTAGACCCTGAGTTCACGACCTCTTCGTTCTGGTTCCAGGTCTGTTGGTTATTGGTGACCAGTACCGAGCGGTTCGCAAACGCGCTGGCCTTCTCTTCCACCGACGCTACCCAGGCCGACCGAAATAGCTCGTCCCCGGGGCGGACGGGCCGGTGATAGTACATGTCCACGCCGGAGTTGAAGAGATGGATGCCGCGCAGGGCCTTGCTGGTCGCCTTGGCGAAGTCCGGGTCCATTATCGGAGAGCGGTCCACGCCCATCGTCATTTCATGCCCCGGAGGCGCCACCGTGCCCCCCCACCGCGTCGCCGCCGCATAGCCCGGGTCGGTGTAGAGCGGATTGTCGTCGCCGTTTCCAAGCACCCAATGCCGGATGGATTCCGCGGAGGCGCTACGGTTCCAGGGACCGAGTTTGGAGGACCCTCGCAGGGTGGGGTTCGGATACCCGATTCGTCGCCGCATCAGCTCGATGGTCTCGTCGGTCAGTTTTTCAACGATCAGACCGCTGTCATTCGCCATCGCCAATAAGTCTCCAGCTCGGCCGCGAAGCGACCCTAAATTAAGTAATCTCAATTGAAGCGCCATGGCGGGCAGACTGCAACCAAAAAACACCGGCGACGGGTCGCAGCCTATGCGAAGCCGATCGATTTTCGAGCGATGAACCTGAAGCGGGCGTCAACCGGGCCGCACGCGGCGCCGCGCCACGATGAGCGGATTCGGCTTCCTCTTTTGCGCCAGGTCGGCTTCTGAAGCCGACCGCCCGGCAGCGGGCGCGTCGGGGAGGGGGATATTGCGCTATTCCGATATTTCAATTCAACGTCGGCGCCTTGCCTTCCGCTCCACTTTACCCTGTGATGGGAGGCGCCGCGCACCTTGATCGGATGCGTCCAGAGTTATGTTTTGGAGAAATGGTCATGCCCAACCCAGGCGGAATAGGCAGCATTGCCGAGGATCGGCCCTCCACAAACTGTGTGGGGACATGCGCGAAAGCTGTGCTTGGCGCAAAGCGCCTGTCGTTGGCTTTGAAGCGAGAGGTCCGGGCATGAGCGCCCCGCTGCCGCCCGCACGCCAGGTCCGCGACCCGGGCAAGGCCGAGTTTCGTCCCGACTTCATGCCCGCCGACGCCTACATCTCTCCGGCCTATTTCGAGCTCGAGGAAGAGCGCCTCTGGGCGCGGACCTGGCAGATCGTTTGCCGCGCCGAGGAGATCCCCAAGGTTGGGGACTTCGTCACGCATGAAATCATCGATGAATCGATTATCGTCATTCGCACCTCGCAGGACAGTGTGAAGGCGTTTTACAACGTCTGCCAGCATCGCGGACGCCGGCTCAAGGACGGGTGCGGCAACACAGGCAAGTTGCTTGTCTGTCGCTTTCATGGCTGGTCGTGGAATATCGACGGCTCATTGAAAAGTGTCACGGACCGAGAGGATTGGGCTGGCTGTCCGAGCTTTGGTGACGAAAGTCTGGGACTCAAGGAAGTCCGGATCGAACAATGGGGGGGGTGGTACTGGATCAGTATGGATCCCGACATCGAGCCTTTGCTTGATTACCTGGCTCCGATTCCGGAAGTCTTCAAGAACTACGACCTGGAGGATATGCGTTTTGCTTGGTACAAGACGCTCGTAACGCCGTGTAACTGGAAGGTGATGATCGACGCCTTCAACGAGGGATACCACACCGAGGCGACCCATCCCCAAGTGGGCCTTCGAAGCGCGCTGGGAACTGTGGGCGCGGCCCACGGGAAGCACGGCATGTTTTCGTTCCCGTCGCCGGAAAGGGCGCGGCAGAAGATGGCGGCGACGCCCGCCGGCATCGACTTTCGGCCGCTCATCCGGGACGGGCTTATGGACGCGAGCGACACCCTTCACGCGCTCACGTCTGACTACAAGGTCCGTGCGGGGAAGCGGCTGATGGAGGAGGCGCCGGCGGATGCGTCCTTGCCGGAAATCATGGCCAAGCTCACCACCCTGCATCGCGAGGAACTCGAGAAGGCAGGCGCCCGATGGCCCGACAGGCTCACTGCGGCCGATATCGCCCGGGCGGGCACGGACTGGCACATTTTTCCCAACACCATCGTCCTTCCCAGCGTGGACAGCATCCTTTGGTATCGCGCGCGTCCGAACGGCCGCAGCGTGGATTCATGCATCTTCGATATCTGGTGCCTGGAACGCTTCGGCGAGGGTAAGGCCCCACCGCTCAAGCGGGATTTCTACGCCACCCCGGAGGAATTCAGCGGGCAGAACCCGTTCCTCGAGCAGGACTTCGGGAATATCGCCGCCGTACAAAAGGGCATGAAGTCCCGGGGCTTCAAGGCGGCCCGGACGAACCCCCTTCAGGAGGTCCCGATCAACAACTTCCACAAGACCCTTTATCGGTACCTCGCGACGCCCCCCGGCGATCCTCCGCCGAAGATCTGATCGGACGGGGGTAGGCTTCAGGGCGCATGCAATCGCCCCGAGCCACTCTCGGGTGCTTGCTGTACGCCGCGGCGAAACCCAAAAGAGGTTCCTCTACTCGGCCGGTCAGATTGCCCGCGGCGTACGGCGACGACCCACGTCGTCGCTCGGCTTCGCCTTTGCACCCTGCCGTGGGGGACCTCCGGCCGCAAAGAGGGTGGAATCGCCCTAGACACTCCGGCGAAATAGAATTACCTTAATTGCACTATCGCCGAAGGGCTGCCAAACAGATGAAAATAGCCCGCTAGACCGGCGGCGGTCCGCGCTGTTTGCTGCGCAGCCGTTCGCGAAACGGGTTCACGTTTGAGCGGCCTCTGTGTCGGCGGGTGAGGCGCGCGGCCGGCGCAGACAGGTAGCATCGGCGGCATGGCCGCTTGCGTGACGGAAGGTTGTGATCGAGTGCAGGCAAATTCCATAAAGGCGCTGTTTGACGCTCCGGTCGGCTCGCTGTGGTTGCTGGAGCAGGCGGAGCGGGAGGCGCGCCAGCTTGCGATGATGTCGGCGCGCTTTGAGGAGTTGCGGCCGAAGGTCGCCCAGTTGGGCAAGCTGGCCGCGCTGCAGGGGGTGGCGGGCATCTCGGCGCTCAATGACGTGGCGCCGCTGCTGTTCCAGCACACGGTCTACAAGTCCTATCCGGTGTCGCTGCTGGAGAAGGGCCGGTTCGACCTGCTGACCCGCTGGCTGAGCGGGCTGACGATCCACGATCTCTCCGGGGTGGACGCGTCGGGCTGCGACAGCATCGATTCCTGGTTCGACGAGATCGAGGCCAAGACCCCGCTGCGCCCCTGTCACTCGTCGGGCACGACGGGCAAGCTGTCGGTCATCCCGCGCGACCGGGAGGATCTGGAACGCTTCGAGCAGGCCCGCGTGCGCGGTGTGGTGGAGCCGCCCTTTGGCGATGAGCCCGCCAAGTTCGCCGGGCCGCGGGACGGGCCGATCCCGATCGTCTATCCGTCGTACCGCTACGGGCGGCAAACCGCCCAGCGGATGCTGGAAGGCTTCGTGAAGAACCTTGGCTCGGAGGAGACGACCTACGCCCTCTACAACGACTTCATGAGCGCCGATGTCGCCTCGCTGGCGGGGCGCGTCCGCGGCGCCAGCCAGAAGGGGGCGCTGGATGAAATGGAGATCACGCCGGCCCTGCTGCAGCGCTTCAAGACCTCGCTGGCGCGGCAGGCCACCCAGACGCAGGACCAGGAAGCCTTTTTCGAGCGCGTCCTCTCGGACCTTCGGGGCCAGAGGGTGCTCGCCTTCGGGGCGGTGCCGTTCCTCTACAACTGGACGCTGCTGGGCGAGGCGCGCGGCATCCAGGGGCTGTTTGCGCCGGAAAGCGCCGTCACCACCGGCGGCGGCCTGAAGGGCGCCACGGTGCCCGACGACTGGCAGGCGCGGGTCGAGCGCTTCCTGGGCGTGAAGCTGCGGTTCGGCTACGGCATGTCCGAGCTGATCGCCGGCCACGGCATGTGCCCGCATGGCCACTATCACGTGTCGCCCTACACCGTGCCGTTCGTGCTCGACGCGGAGACCGGCGCCCCGCTGCCCCGGGAGGGCGCGCAGACCGGCCGCTACGCGTTCTTCGACCTGCTGGCCGGGTCGTACTGGGGCGGCTTCGTCAGCGGCGACAAGGTGACGGTCACCTGGGACGGCTGCGGCTGCGGCCGCAGGGGCCCCTACGTCCACCCGTCGATCGACCGCTTCAGCGAGCTCGAAGGCGGCGACGACAAGATCAGCTGTTCCGGATCCAGCGATGCACACGAGGAGGCCATGTCATGGCTGATGGCGCGAACGAACGAAATCGCATGAGCACCCTGGACATTCCGCTGATCATCCGCGGGCAGGTCATCGAAACCGACATGCAGCGCTTCGAGGGGCGTGGCGGCGGCGTGGATTTCCGCGCCCCGGACCTGATGAAGCATCTCGCCAAGCTGCCGACCTCGGCGCAATCCCTGGGGGACCTCTACCGGATCAGCCTGGACGAGATCATCGACTTCATGGTCGAGGTCGTCGCGCGGCTGGATTTCGACACCAACCCGCACCTCAAGGCGGCCTTCGAGCTGAGCTCGCAGACCTCGAACCTGACGCCCTCGATCCTGGAGCGGGTCTACCGCAACTTCGCGGCGAGCTGGACCCGCGAGGCCATTTCCCGCCTGGTCGACGTCCAGATCGGGCGGGACTACCTGGAAGGCTGGGTGCCGCACGACCTGGGCGAGGGGCGGGTGCTCAACGTGCGGGCCTTCGGGGCGCGGGCCGTCCACGTCATCGCCGGGAATTCCCCGGGGATCGCGTTCATGACCATCCTGCGGACCGCGCTCACGCGCTCCGACAGCATCATCAAGCTGCCGTCGAACGACCCGGTGACGACCATTGCGATCATGCGCACGATGATCGACGTCGACCCCAACCACCCGGTCACCCGCCACCTGAGCGCCGCCTACTGGAAGGGCGGCGATGAGCGGGTGGAGGCGGCCCTCTACCAGCCGCGGAACATCGAGAAGATCGTGGCCTGGGGCGGCTTCGCCTCGATCACCCACATCACCCGCTACCTGCAGCCGGGCATCGACCTGATCACGCTCGACCCCAAGCACAGCGGCTCGATCATCGGCGTCGAGGCCCTGGAGAGCGACGAGAGCGTCGAGGCGGTCGCCAAGCTGGCCGCGCGCGACATCGGCTCCATGAACCAGGAACTCTGCGCCAACGCCCGCGTGCTCTACGTGGTCTGCGACGAGCACGATCCCCGGCAGATGGCGCAGCTGAACCGGCTGGGGGAACGCATCCTGGCCGCGATCCAGGAGCTGCCTTCGAACGTCAGCACCCTCGCCAAGCAGGTGAACCCCGAGCTGCAGGAACAGCTGGCCGGCATCGCCATGCAGGACGACTTCTTCAGGATCTACCGCCACGCCGACGAACGGGGCGGCGCCGTGGTGGTCTCGCAGATCGACGAGGTCGTGGAGTTCTCGGCCATCCTCAGCAAGCGCACGGCCAACCTGGTGCCGGTGGCCAGCGTGGAGGATGTGCTGAAGCGGATCACCTCGGCGTCGCAGACGCTGGGTGTCTATCCCGACACCCTGAAGCTCAAGATCCGCGACGCGCTGGCGATCCAGGGTGCGCAGCACATCGTCTCGCTGGGCATGGTGAGCGGGATGGGCGCCATCGGTCCGTCGGACGGCCTGCAGGTCGAGCGGCGGATGCTCAAGTGGATCCGCGACATGCAGGTGGCCTGAGAGCCGGCCATCCAATCATCCCAAACCATTGAACGAGAGAGCGAGAGAACATGGGTGAGGAACTGGTCCGCGAGCGCGGCGACTTCAATGGCCAGGCCGTGTTCGGCTTCTGCAAGCCGACGCTCGAGGCGTCGCTTCCGGCGGCGTCCTGGTACGGGATGCGGATCGACCTCTACAGCATGAACGCCGTCCTCACCGACGAGGACGGACACCTGTGGTACGTGCTGCGGTTTCATGACCACGCGCATTCGCCGGCGTTCAGATTGCGGACGAATGGGTATGGCGGGAATCTCTACTCCGAGTTCGCGGGCGTTGAACGGGGCTACATCGGCCCCGTGAAGCACCGGGTGGAGGGCGACGCCCATATCATCGAAAGCACCCTGCCTCTTCCGGGCCGCGAGCCCTACTACTTCAGCCGGTCGGTGGACCGGATGGAATGGAGCGAGGGCGACCTGTTCTCGCTGACCGGCGTCTCGATCAGCCCGACCATGGCCTTCGTCGCCCCCGACACCAAGGGCGGCTGGGGCTTCACCTCCAATCCCTTCCGGCTGGAGGGCACTATCATGGGGCGCAAGGTCCGCGGATTCTGCGAGTTCGGCACCGGCTGGGCAGGGCTGGGCGTCCCTTTCATGCAGCCCTACGCTGAAGCCCGCCTGCATTGGATGATTCTCGCCAATGAGTACGAGGACGGTACGTACGACATCGCTCACATCTCTTTCATGATGGGCGAGAACCGGTTCGCCCTGATCGCGAACGAGAAGGGCCCGGTCATGGCCACCCGCGACGTCAAGCTCGAGGTCGAGCTCGACGAAGGCGGGAACCGGGCGCGCTATCCCAAGGCGGTGCATCTTGAGCTCGGCGGCGAGAAATGGCGCTGGAACCCCGCCGACGACAGCAAGGTGAACCTCCCGCCAGTGGTCGGCGCGGCCAGCCGTGAGGGTTACGCCCAGCGGGTCGGCGACACCCGCAAGCTGGCCTTCGGCTGGGGCTGGCTGAACACCAGCGGGGACTCGCGGATCGATCCCTACGTGATCAACAGACCGTAAAACGTCCGGGCCTGGCCCGCCCGACAGCTCGACGAGGATCGCGATCCTCGTCGACGTTATTCGGGGCAGCCGCAAGTCTCCGGCCCCCGCCCACCGAGCCTGGATTCAGGGCCTCATTCGGTTCGCGCTGAAAGATGGGCCGCCGCCAAGGGCGCGCCCATAGAGGCAACGCTTTCGCGCTCCCTCGGCCAAAGGCCTGCTATCGGGCCAACGGGCTCGTTCCACTGCCGGGGCGCCGCTTTACCTAGAGTAAAGCTCAGTTTACCTAGAGTAAACTACAGCAGCGCCGCATTAAGTGCAGTGCTTAGACTGCCCAACCTAGACGCGGGCTGCAAATAGAGGTAACGGATATGCTGCCTCAGCTGTGGGGCGTAAAATCAAGAAGTTGCCCGGCCAAGCGGGCAACGGGGGAAATATAGGATGCAACGACAAATCAAGGTCACTTCACGCGCGGTCATGCTCGGTTGTTGCGGCATTGCAGCGCTTGCCACGCACGCGCACGCGCAGAGCCCATCCGCACAGCGCTCTGCGCAAGGCGAACCCACGAGGATCGAGGAGGTCGTCGTCACCGCTCAACGGTCGGAACAGGGGTTGCAGAGTGTGCCCGTGGCCGTGACGGCCTTCGATCGCGCGACGATTGAGAAGCAAAGCATCGCGACGATCGAGGATGTTCAGTTCCACGCTCCGAACGTGCAAATCCGTCAGGATTCGGCATTTGGCGGTCTGACCGTCGGCATCCGGGGCATCAACGTCACCTCGGACAACTTCTCCTTCGACCCCGCCGTCGGCGTCTACGTGAACGGCCTGTACATGGCCCGCTCGAACGATTTCAGCTCGGTATTCTACGACGTCAGCAATCTGCAGGTTCTGCGGGGGCCCCAAGGCACCTTGTTTGGCCGTGACACGCCGGTGGGCGCCCTTCTCATCGACACCACGCGACCAGGCTCGACCTATGGCGGCTACGTCAAGGCGGGCGTCGGCGGCGGCGGTCACCTGGGCGGAAGCGGCGCCAACCGGACATTCTATCGTGTCGAGGGCGCCGTCGACTTGCCGGTGTCGCCGGTCCTCGCGATCCGTCTCGCCGGATACTATGTCAATGATAACGGTTGGGCCCGAAGTCTCGCCACCGGATACAAGAGCAACTCCAAGGACAACAGCGCGCAGCGCGCCACAACAGTCTATACGCCGACCGACCAATTCAAGGCGACGCTCATCCTGGACCACAGCAAAACCAGGGAAGGCGCCCCGACTTATTCGCCTCTACTGTTTCCCAGTCAGCCGATAGGCGCCGACCTGCTCAACGGAGGCACGGCCGTACGTGACGAGCTCCGGGCGCTGGTCACGGCCAATAACCCGTACTTCAACCGGAGCTGGTTCCCCAACAGCCGGAAAAACCGGAGCGAATCGACCTCGGCCGTGCTCCAGTTGAATTACCAGATCAACGACGAGTGGACGGTCGATTCGACGACAGGTTGGCGGCGCACGAGCCGGTTCACGACCAACAATAACTTCGGGTCGAGTTCCACGCTGAGTGGGCCCTCCGAAACCCATCTTCACCAGTCTCAATTCTCCCAGGAATTCGTGCTCCACGGTGACATCTCGACCCAGATGCACTTCATCGGCGGCATGTTTTACTTCAACGAACGAGGCGATAACCGCGTCGACCTCTTCAATACGCTCATTCCGGCGGGGGCAAGGCTGATACCTGTCGATCTCAGGTTGAATGGTAATAATATCGACAACACCAGCCAGTCGGTGTTCGGGAATCTCTCCTACGACATCACGCCTGAGCTGACGGCGTCGGTTGGCATGCGCTACAACGACGAGAAGAAGATCGTGTCGATCGACAACGCGTTCGTAGCGATCACCGGCACCGCGTTGGACCCGAAACCAGGCGCCGTAATTGCCCCGTTCGGACAGGGCACGGGCGTCGGCGCGTTCAAGGACAATCCCTCGGTCTACGATGCAAAACTGACCTGGAAGATTAGTCCCGACCTGCTCGCCTATGCGAAATACGGAACCGGCTATCGCGCCGGCGGCGTCGGCTATCAGGCCGGCGTTATCGTGCCGTTCGACGCGGAAACCTCCAGGACCTACGAACTCGGCGCGAAATGGGACTTCCAGATCGGAGATGCGCCGGCCCGCCTCAACGTGGCTGTGTTCGACACCACCTATCGCAATTTCCAGGTGCCCGTCGTTACTTCGACGGTCATTTCAACCCCTGCCGGCCAAACCACCATCACCTCTTCGGCCTTTGCGAATGCGGGCGCGGCCAAGATCAAGGGGGCGGAACTGGAATTCACCATCCGGCCCATCAGCGGACTGACCATCACATCGTCTCTTGGTCTGCTGGATCCGAAATACAAGACCTTCATTATTCAAGGCGTGGAATTCAAAAACAACAAACTGCGCAACGCGTCTAAAGTCGAGTTCACCCTGTCCGCCGGATACACGATGCCGACGAGCGTCGGCGACCTGGTGCTGCAGGGGGACTATGCCTACAGTTCGTCGTACGAAACCGAGATCCGCAATCAAACGAACGCACCGGTCGGCTTCAAAACGCCGCTCCTGCGGCAAGGGCCCACCAACACCTTCAACGGCCGCGTGACGCTGGCGAAGGCGTTCGGCTCGAACGTTGACGTCTCGCTGTGGGGCAAGAACCTGAGCGATGAGAAGCGGATTGTTTATTCCCTCGTCGCCAGCGGACTGACCAACGCCGTGTACGCCGAGCCGATGTCGTACGGGATCGAGTTGCAAGCCGCCTTCTAAGGGCGCTTTCGCCGATCGGATGTCAGCCGTCGGGAGTGCACCTCCCGGCGGCTGGAGCCGGGCGCCGTGCCCAAAAGGATATCGATTGAGGTCGCGCAGCGTGATGTTGCGGCCTACCTGGCGGCGGCGCGACCTTGGTCGCGCCGCCGCTTCGGATTCAGCCGGACCTCCTCCCAAGGGAGGCGCCGCGTAGACGCGCCTTGTTCTTGACCAGGCCCTCGTCCCGGATCTTCACATCCTGCCGGCGCCTGAACCGGTGTCCACTCAGGCTGTCGGTGCTCCAGGCTCGCGGCGGCGACGCCGTCTCGCGCCGCCCGAGAGCGTCAGCTTACGGTATCGCGCACGATATGCTTTCGCGCCCGCCAGTAGAACCAGGCGGCGACCACACCCAGCAAGGTTGAGCTGACCATGGACCAGCGCAGGCCCTCCGCCACGCCCAGGTGGGCTTCCCGCGCCAGGTGGTCGCTGACCATGCCGACCAGCAGAGGACCTACGCCAAGTCCAAGCAGGTTGGCTACCAGCAGGTAGATCGCCACGGCCGTCGCGCGGGTTCGAGGTTGGACCACGCTCTGGAAGACCGAGAAAATCGGTCCATAGGTCATGCCATAAGACAGTGAGGGGATGATGAGCAGGAACAGGGCGACGTTCGCCGAAGGGGCAAGCATGGCCGCGATGTAGATCGGCGCCGCGAGGATATTGAACAGAGCGACCTGTGTCGCGACCGCCCCGGGATTTGTCGCAGCAACATGCCGATCGGCAAGCTTACCCCCCGCATAGGCCCCCACCAGGCCGCTGAGACCCGAGATCAGGCCGATCGCCAGCCCGAGAAATCCGGCGGTCTTCATCCCGAACCCGGCAGCTGCCTGCGCGAGCTCCGGCCCGTGGTTACGGAAGAAGAACGATCCCAGGAAGGCGCCGTGGCCGTACAACACCACGGCCTGGAGCGCCGCCCCCGCGCTGAACAGCCAGAAGGTCCGGCAGGCTCGTAGCTCCCGCATCGCCTCCATGAAGGTGGGAACCGGGAGTACGCCTTGCGTGGCGGGCGCCTGTGTCGTCCTGGGTTCGTGGAGCGTGAAGGCGGCCAGCGCGCCAAGAACCAGGCCCGGCGCGGCCGCCACAAAGAACCCGGACCGCCAGCCCCACAGGTCGATCAGCAGGCCGCCGATCGCCATGCCCAGCAGCGCCCCGATGGGGCCACCCATCGAATAGGCGCCGAGGGCGGAAGCGCGCTTCTCTCGAGGCACCATGTCGCTGATCAGGGAATGCGCCGCTGGCGTGCATCCGGCTTCTCCTATCCCAACGCCGATCCGCGCCAGGATGAGCTGAACGAAGGTCTGGCTGAGTCCGCATACGGCGGTGAAGCCACTCCAGACCACCACCGAAATCGCGATTATCCGGGCCCGGTTTCCTCGCTCGGCAAGGCGAGCGATCGGAATGCCAAGCGTTGCATAGAAGAGCGCGAACGGAAGGCCCGTCATTATGCCGACCTGCCAATCGCGCAGACCCAGGTCCAACCGGATCGGTTCGGCAAGGATGTTGATGATCTGACGGTCCAGGTTGTGAAGGACATAGATCACCACGAGGAGCGCGAGCGCGTATCGTGGATTACGTATCCGTACAGAAGCAGGCTTAGCGATCAGTGGCTGCGCTTCGCTGCGGTTTTGCACCGTCATTTCTCTCGCTTCCCCAAGGTCAAGTAGAGCGGTGGCCCTCATAAGTCATAGAGCATGTTCTTGATCGTCGTGTACCCAAATCGCGGTGGCGATGAACCGATCTTCAGCAGATGAGTTTGCGCGCTGGCGCGGCGCGCAACTGCGCTCGGCAGGCCCTGTCGCCGTGGCCGAGCCTCAAGTTCATCGTTGAGGCGGGCCGCAGCCGTCATGCCGTCGGACAGTCGGGGCAGTCGGAGACCGCACAAGCCGCAGCGGGTGCATGGATTCGTCACGCCGCCGTCACGGGTGCGGGGTCAGGCCTGGGCGGCCACAGATTCGTTTCAGTCACGCTGGCGAGAAGGATTGGTGATCGCGCCGTAATTTGTCGAAGAACAGCCGGCTCACACGCTTCAGGCCGGCGGACACGAATGCAAGAGGCCGCACGCGGTCCCTGACGGGATCGCCGCCTACGCCAGGCGCCGGGCGGCGTCGGGCAGCACCGTGATCCAGTTGTCCTTCGGAAGGCCGTAGAGCAGCACGTTCTCACGCGCACCGTCGCGCAGGTAAGGCTCGCGCCGGATGCCTTCGCGCTGAAACCCCAGGCTCTCGTAGAGCCTCGCCGCCGGGTTCGAAGCGATCACCTCCAGGCCGATGCGGTGAAGGTCGAGGCCGTTGAAAGCGTAATCGAGGAGCAGGCAGACGGCGGCGCGGCCGAGGCCCGCGCCACGGTCGCCGGGCTCGCCCACATAGACGCCGAGCGTCGCCGTGCGCTGGACCCAGTCGATCGCCTGGAGCTGGACGACGCCCACGATCGTCGCGCCGCGACGGATCGCGAACACGGCGCGGGCCTTGAGGTGCTCGTCCGTGACCTTGGTGATCCACTCCGCCGTGGTCTCGCGGCTGACCGGGCCGCGGAAACCCATGGTCAGATCGATGATCTCGGGGTCGTTCTGCCAGGCGTTCAGCCGGTCGAGGTCTCCCGCCTCAAGCGGGGTCAGCGCCACCGACGCCCAATCGACGGCGGCGGGCGCGGGGCTCATCCCTGATCGTCGCGATAGAGCCGTCGTTCGCGGGGCCGATAGAATTCGTCGTAGGAGGTCGGCGTCATGGCCTCATAGCCCAGCAGCTGGCGCATGGCGGGGCTGAGCCCCTGGCCATAGGCCTCGCCCAGGAAGCGGGGATAGTCCATCTGCTGTTTGATAAAGGCGCGGCTGAAGCTGAGCGTGAGCGCGCACCGCGTGGCGCCGGAGACGTTGCTGCCCGCCGCGTGCCACAGGTTCGAGTCGAACAGCACGATGCTGCCGGCCGGGCCAACGAGCCGGTCCGACTGCGCGTAGAACCGCACCTCGTCTGGCTTGGCCGCCTCATGGTGTGAGCCGGAGAGCACATGGGTCGCGCCGTTCTCCAGGGTGAAGGCGTCGACCATCACCAGCATGTTCAGCATCATGCGGAACGGGCCGGCGTGGGTGCGGACGTCGCGATGGATATTGTGCAGATAGCTGGCCGCGCCTGGCGCGACCGTCGCGGGATTGAAGGCGTGCAGGATGTAGGGCGCACCGTCGAAATAGCGGGCGACGTGCTCGCCGACCCAGGCGCGCTCCAGGAAATCGTCCATGGCCGGGTACTGGCCGACGGTGTGGTGGGCCGTGCCGTCGGGCGTCGCCCGGGCGCCCGAGGCCACCTGGCGGCGGCCGCAGTCCTCGACGCCGGCCAGGATCGCTTCGCGGATCGGCGCGAGCTGTTCGGCCGGGATCACGCGCTCGAACAGCACCCAGCCGCGCTCGGCCAGCTGGGCCGAGATGTTCTTGGTGGAGACACCGACGTCGTCAGCCATCGGCCGGGCGCCTGAGCTGAATGAACAGCGCCGGACCCGCCTGGAAGACGGCGGCGATGCGCGCGGCGTTGGCCGCCACGAAGGCGTCGGCCACGACCCGTGGGCCATCGCCGAAGGCCCATTCATAATCGTCGAAGATGATCCAGCCGCCCGGAACCACGTGCGGAATATAGAGGTCGGCGTCTCGCTGGGCATGGTGCTCGGCGTGGTTGCCGTCGATGTGCAGCACCGCGATCGCGCCCTCGAACGCCGTCTCGCCGAAGGCTTCGGTGCGGACCACCAGGCCGGGCCGGTAGAGCTCTGCGGCGTCGTCCGACAGGGCGCGGATGTAGTTCACCCGGCCGCCCGCCAGCGGCGCCAGGTTGATCTCGAACATCCTGAGCGCTTCCTCGGTGTCGAGTTCGGCGCTGACCTTGTCGAGCAGGGCGTCGCCCTGGGGATTGGCGGCGACGAGCCAGGGGTCAATGCAGAGCAGCTTGCCGAGGCCGTAGCGGTTGGACAGCCAGGCGAACAGGCCCGCCGAACGACCCCACCAGGAGCCGATCTCAACGATGTCTCCGTCCGGGGCGTGCCGCATCATCTCGACGATGGCGTGCATCTTCGGCTCCCCGCACATGCCGGGGATCGTATCGATCAGGCGGATGAGGCCGGTGCGCTCCAGGGCGCTGAGGGCGGGCTTGGGCGGGAACGCGGCTTCGAAGACCGGCGGCGTGGCCGCGGCGACGCGCGCGCGCAGGGCCTGATAGGCCCGCTCATGGTCCTCGGGCAGGTCCGCGCTGGAAAGCTGGGCGCTGGGGGCGATCTCGGCCAGGCGTTCGGAGAGGTGCCGCCAGACCACGAAATGCGGCGTGTGGACGATGCTGATCCCGTGACGGCGCACAAGATCGGCGAGCGCGGTGTCGAAGCCTGGATCGTTGACATAGGGCAGGTCTTCCCAGGTCTCGTACTGGTCGCGCGCCGGGTCGCCGTCCACGGAGGACGCCCCGATCACCCGCATCCCGAGCTGTCGGGCCCGGTCGCGGAACGCCAGCCCCTGAGCCATGCCGGCGGGGAAAATGAGAACCGCTTCGCCCACGCCGTCTCCTCGAATTCCGGGCGCTACAAGAGCAGCCTCGTGGTTAACGGCCACTGAAGGGGCGCTCGCGAACCGGTAGGCGGGGAAGGGCGTTGCGGGCGTCGTCGCGCCGCCGCTGAGCGTGGCGTACCGGGCCTCGTCGAGGATCGCGCCGCAGAACCAGGCCTGGACCTCGTCGTTGGCGAAGCCGCGCTTGAAGAAGCTCAGGCCATCGTCTTCCGCCTGGAGCCCCGCGCCGCCGCCAAGGTTGAGGCAGGTCAGGTCCGAGAAAAGCCGGATCGAGTGGTCATAGACCGCATAGGCGGCCGAGCGCCGGTAGCCTTCGGAGCTGCTGGCCGCCAGCAGGCTGTAGCCGGTCTTGGCGACCGGGTCGGTGAGCCACAGATGCATCGATACGATCTCGCCCTCGGCGAAGGCGGCGACCGCCGTCAGGTCCTCTACCTGGGCCATGCGCTCGAAGGCGCCCCGGGAGAAGGCGCTCAGCCCACCGATCTCGTGGCGGTCGATCAGGGTGTCGTAGAGCGCGCACCAGGCGTCCAGGCGCCCGGCCAGCGGCACGACCTCGACGGTGACCTGGCGCAGCGCCTTCTTCACCTCTGCGCGGTGGTGCCTGGAGAACCGGACCTCCCGGCCATAGTCGACCAGCAGGTGGGTCTTGAACGGCGCGCAGAGCCCGAAGGAGTCCTGTAGCTCGGCGAGCGGCGGCGCGGTCGCGGGATCGGGGACGAGGCCGACCGACACCAGCCCCTGGCCCTGCAGCCAGGCGAGCCCGGCCTTCAGGTCGGCGCCGAGGCCGAACGGGGCGAGGGGATAGACGCCCAGGGCGTCGTGGCCGCCCCCGGCGATCTCGCGTGTCAGGACGTGGGCGCCCCAGGCTTCGACCCACAGCGGCTCGGCGACGCCCTCGAAGACCCGCGCGTAGGCGGCGCTGGCGTAGGGGTGGATCATCGCCGGCCGGACCGGATCAGTCCCTCGCGCAGAGCCTGGCAGACAGTGTCGACCTCGTCGGAGGTCATGTCGATGTAGAAGGGCAGGCCAAGGATCGTCTCGGCGAGGCGCTCAGTGGTCGGCAGCGCCAGCCGCGGATAGTCGGCGAAGGCGCGGTGGGTGTGCATGCCCCGGCCCCACCAGGCGCGGGTTTCGACGCTCGCGCCGTGCAGGGCGTCCAGCACCGGCGTCAAGAAGGACGGGTCTTCCAGTTCGACGACGCAGGTCGTCGACAGCCAGGTCTCGCCCCAGCCGTCCGCCAGGGTCGCGCCGGCAATCCCGGCAATGTTCCGGCGATAGCGAAACGCGGCGGCCTCGAATGCCGCGCGCCGCGCCGGCCATTCGTCCAGGCCCGCCAGCCCCACCGCGGCGGCATATTCGCTGAGCTTGCCGTTGGTGGCCGCGACCGTGGCCTCACGCGAGCCGTAGAACCCGAAATTGGCCTTCAGCCGCACCGCCGCGACCAGTTCAGGGTCGGCCGACATCATGAAGCCGCCCTCGCCGATGCCCAGGATCTTGGTGGCGTGCAGGCTTACCGCGGTGAGCCCCGCGCCGGCCTTGGCGGTATCGAAGCCGGGCGCGGCGTCGATCACCACCGGCAGCCCGCTTTCCTCGGAGAACCGGTTCCAGGGCTCCGGGTCGATGGGCTGGCCACAGACGGCCACGGGCATGACGGCGCCGACCTCGGAGGGCGCCGAGCCGATGGCCTGGTGGGCGATGGCCGGCGTCAGCAGGCCGTCCCTGTCCACGTCGGCGAAGAACGGGATCAGCCCCGCGTCGATGACCGCATGGACCGAGGCCGAAAAGGTCCAGCTCGGCAGAAGGCACAGGGTCCCGGGCCTGGCGCCGGCGGCCTTCAGGCCAAGGCTCAGGCCCACCGTGGCGTTGGAGATGGTGCTGACCTGGTCGGGCTCGAGCCCGAACCGGGCGGCCAGCCGCCCCTCGAACTCCGCGCAGAGCGGCCCGAAATTGGAATACCAGCGCGCGTTGTCGATCCGCTCGATATAGGGCGCGAGCGCGGCCAGCTGCGGCAACCGCGGCCTGGCGACCGGGATTTTCTTGGGGCTGTGAACTTGAAAGCTGGCGGGCGCCACGGCCGGTCCCGGAATCTGCGGCTGTCCGGTGAGCGCGCCGGAACGCCTAGGCCTCGATACCCCGACTAAGCTGTGCGCCGCCGAAGGTTGTCAACGGCTCAGCCCGGCAGCGTGTCGAGGGCTTCCAGGAGCCGGGGCAGCGGGATGAAGTAATGGTCGTGCTTTTCCCCGGTCTCCTCGTCGCCGCAGAGGAACGTCACGTCGTAGCCGAGCTCGCGCATCAGCCCGTAGTAGGTGCCCCAGTTGAAGAGGCCGCGCTGCGAGAGCACGACCAGGGTCATGTCCGTGGGTCCGAAAATCGCATTGAGCAGGGACGAGCCGTTGGGCGCCACGACGACCTTGGCGCCTTGGTACATCCGGACCTGGTCCTCCACGCTCATCTCCTCCGGGAACAGGATCTCGAAGCCGCGGGCGGCAAGGGCGTGGCTGATCTCGTCCTCGTTCAGCATCCGCCGCCAGGCGGAGTTCTTGCGCGACAGATAGAGCTTGCGCCCCCGGGGCCTGGCCGGCGGGAGGTTTTGCAGGACGCGTTGCTGGAGGAACTGGAATCCCCCCAGCGGCAGGCCGCCCTGGTTCTCCGGCGGGACCTCGTGATCCGGCGTCAGATGGACGGGAAAGAAGATCGAGGGGGAGGCGACGATCAGCTCGCCGCACCGCAGGGCCTCGCCCGCGCCAATCTGCAGGATCGGGTTCGGAACCAGCAGGCGCAGGAATTCCAGGTGCTGCGGCGGCATGTCGTCGTCGACGATGATCGGCAGGCTGGCGAAGCGCGGATGCTGTTCGAGGTAGCTCAGCCGGCAAAGGTATTCCGGCACCCAGTGGCCGAAGTGCGCCGACACCCAGCCCGACAGCATCACGCCCGCCTCAAGCTCGGTCACGCGATGCTGGCCCACGTCGAGCAGCAGTCGCTGATCCCGGCGGCGGACGACCATCTTGTCATGCGCAACATCGAGAAAGCGGCCGAACTGTTCGTCGGCGATGGCGTCGTTCAGAGCGGCGCCGTCCGCCGTCACGATCAGGCTCGACCTTGCGAAGATCGTCGCGTCGCGCACCGTGCAGGCATAGGGGACATAGCCCCGCACGCTGACCTTCAAACGCTCCATGTCGGGCTCGCCGAAGAAGGGCGGGTTCTCCACCTCGAAGATTTCCTGGGGTCCGACAAAATCGAGGGTCGATCCGGTCTGGGCGATCCATGCGCGAATGGACATGACCGGGGCCGAGACCGCTCCGGCGGGCATGTTCTCGTCGATGCCGGCGTCGAACAGCAGTCTGGCCCAGCAGGTCGCCACGCCATGGTCAGGGAGCCGGGCGAAGACCTCCTCATAGGTCGCGCGCGCCCGCTCGAGCCCGTAGGCGGCGGCCGTTTCCTCGATCAGCAGGCAGGCCGCGTCGATCCGGTCCGGCATCCGCCGGTGCGCGTCCAGCAGGGCCTTGGCCGCGGGGAAATGGCGCCCGAGGTTGCGGTGCGCGACGCCGAGCACCAGCGCCGCCATCGGGTCTTCGGCGCCCAGGCTCAGCGCCTCGGCGGCGACCGTCACCGCCTCCTCGTTCCAGCCGAGCCTCAAGGAGACGTAGGCCTCCATCGTGGCCAGCCAGGGATCCCGAGGAAAGCCGGGCCGCACCGTCCTGAACAGGTGCATCGCCTCTTCGAGGCGATTTTGGTCGATCAGGATCTGGATTCCCGGACGAACGGCCTGCGGGCCTTCGGAGGGATGCGCAGGGCCGTGCTCCATGGGCGCTATCTGCGCGTGGACCATGCATTTGGCAACATGGCCGCCAGCTCACTCCGCCCTCGGGAATCGGACCCTAAGGTCAGGCGGTACGCGGGCCACGCCCTGTCAGGGCAGCAAGCGCAGCACCCATTGCAGGCCCACGGCCGCGGCGATCAGCAGGCCGACCATGCAGGCGAAGCACAGCGCGCTCTCCCCGAGGGTCTTTGGCTGATGGTGGACAGGCGCTTGCAAGGCCATCGATTTCCTCCGTCGCGCCGGCCCGCTCTCGAGGGCTTGCCGTTCGCAAAGTGAAGAATGCCCCGATTATTGCTCCGTGACCAGAGGGCTCGCGATCAAGACTTGGGGAGGGTCGGACCTGCCGGTTCGCAGGGCATCTCTGCAAGCAGATGCCGCAGCACCGAGCCCAGGACTTTGCCGATCGCGTCCCGGTCGGCCGCCGGATTGTTCACGCCGCGCACGGCCATGCCATCGAACAACATGCTGATCACCTCCCCGCGCGCCGCCAGCTCTCGCTCGCTGCAGCCTGCAGGAAGGACCTGCCTGATCATGTCGTGGGCGAGGGCGCGCTCTTCGGCGTCCGCCGCCTGCACGATGGCGGCGACCCCGGGATTGCGCGCCGCCTCGGCCACCACCTCGAGCAGGAGGGCCGAGCGTTCCAGGTCGTAGTAATGGTCCACCGCCTCCGAACAGCTGCTGATGATCGCCTCGATCAGTGGCTGGCCGGAATTCTGCAGCTCGGAGAACTTGTCGCGCATCTCGGCCACGTCGCGGGCAACGATGGCGGCGATGATCGCCTCCTTGTTTTCGAAGTACCGATAGATCTGCCCGACGCTCATCCCGGCGGCCTGGGCGATCTCCGCCATGCTGGCGCCATGGAAGCCGGCGCGCCGCACGCAGACCGAGGCGGCGTCGACGATATGCTGCCGGCGCGTCTCGACATTCGGGCGGGTCGATGGCGTCAATTCGGTCATACGGCCCTTCTTTTTTGCGATGCAGCAGAAACCTGAGCAGCGCAGCGTTGACTTGTCGCGACCGCGGACCTATCTCCCCGCTTGCCGCGAGAATGAACGTTCATTCTCATTTGTTCTCTTCACAGGAGTTCGTCAAGGCCTGCAGGCTGTGACCTCCTGTCGCCAGGTGCGCCGATGCGTAGATTGATTTCCACCGGCGCGGCCGCCGGGCTCGTCTTCCTGGCCCTGGCGGCCTGCGGCGCCAAACCCCAGGCGGGCCCCGGTCCCAACGCGCCGGCCGACGTCGGCGTGGTTGTCGCCCATATCGAGCCGGTCACCCTCACGTCCGAACTCAGCGGCCGCACCTCGGCCTTCCTGGTCTCTGAAGTCCGTCCGCAGGTGGGCGGCGTGATCCAGGCGCGCCTCTTCCAGGAGGGCTCCTACGTCCGTGCCGGCCAGCCGCTCTATCAGATCGATCCAGCCACTTACCGCGCCACCTTCGACAGCGCGAGCGCCGGCCTCGCCCAGGCCCAGGCGGCCTATACCTCCGCCAAGCTCAAGGCCGACCGCTACAAGGACCTGGTGGCCATCAACGCCGTCAGCCGCCAGGACAATGACGACGCCCAGTCCGCCGCCCAGTCCGCCGCCGCCAATGTCCAGGCCCAGCGCGCCGCCGTCGCGCAGGCGCGCATCAACCTCGCCTATACCCGCGTCTTCGCGCCGATCTCCGGGCGGGTCGGCAAGTCGTCGGTGACCCCCGGCGCGCTGGTGACCGCCAGCCAGGCGACGGCGCTCGCCACCGTGCAGAACCTCGACAAGGTCTATGTGGACGTCACCCAGACGTCCTCCGACCTGCTGAAGCTGCGGCGTGACGTCGCCGCGGGCGCGATCGGCGGTCCGACGTCGGCGCAGGTGCAGCTGATCCTCGAAGACGGCTCGACCTATCCCATCCCGGGGACCCTGGCCTTCTCCGACATCACCGTGGACCCGGGGACGGGGTCGATCGGGCTTCGGGCCGTGTTCCCCAATCCCAATGGCCTCCTGCTGCCCGGCCTCTATGTGCGCGCGCGGATCACCAAGGGCGTGGCCACGTCCGGCATGCTGATCCCGCAGCCCGCCGTCAGCCGCGATCCGAAGGGCCATGCGACGGTCTATGTCGTGGGCGCCGGCGGCAAGGCCGAGCTGCGCCCCATCGCGGTGGCGCAGACCGTCGGCGACAAATGGCTGGTCACCGCCGGCCTGAAGCCCGGCGAGCAGGTGATCGTCGAGGGCTTGCAGAAGGTCCACCCCGGCTCACCGCTGAAGCCCGCTTTGCTCGGCGCCAAGCGTTAGGCCGCCCGCGATGTTGTCCCGCTTCTTCATCGACCGGCCGATCTTCGCCTGGGTCGTGGCCATCGTGATCATGCTGGCCGGCGCGCTGGCGATCGGCGCCCTGCCGATCGCGCAATATCCCGACATCGCCCTGCCGCAGGTGGTGGTGCAGGCGATCTATCCGGGCGCCTCGGCCAAGACCGCCGAGGACAGCGTCACCCAGGTCATCGAACAGAAGATGAAGGGCCTCGACGGCCTCGCCTACATCTCCTCGACGAGCGAGAGCACGGGCGCGTCCACCGTCACCCTGACCTTCAAGGGCGGGACCAACATCGATATCGCCCAGGTGCAGGTGCAGAACAAGCTGCAGAGCGCCACGGCGCTCCTGCCGCAGGAGGTGCAGCAGCAGGGCCTGACGGTGGTCAAGTCCACGCGCAACTTCCTGTTGATCGTCGGGCTCTATTCGGCGGACGGCAAGGCCACGGACTCCGACCTGGCCGACTATATCGCCACCAACCTGCAGGATCCGATCAGCCGGGTCGACGGGGTCGGCGACGTGCAGTTGTTCGGTGCGCAGTACGCCATGCGCATCTGGCTGGACCCCGACAAGCTGACCGCCCACAACCTGACGCCCGGCGACGTGATCACCGCGATCCGCGCCCAGAACGCCCAGGTCTCCGCCGGCCAGCTCGGCGGCACGCCGGCCACCCCCGGCACGGTGCTCAACGCCACCATCAGCGCCCAGGCGCGCCTGCAGACCCCGGAGCAGTTCCAGGCGATCATCCTCAGGACCACGCCGGACGGGACACATGTGTTGCTGCGCGACGTCGCCCGGGTGGAGCTCGGCGCCGAGAACTACAATTCGCTGTCCAAGTACAATCAGCAGCCGGCGGCCGGCCTGGGGATCAAGCTCGCGCCGGGTGGCAATGCGCTGAACACCGCCAAGGCCGTGAAGGCGCGTGTGGAAGAGCTGTCGAAGACCTTCCCGCCCGGCATCAGGTACGTGATCCCGGTCGACTCCACGCCCTTCATCCAGCAGTCGATCGAAGAGGTGGTGAAGACGCTGGTCGAGGCCATCGCGCTGGTCGTCCTGGTGATGTTCCTGTTCCTGCAGAACTGGCGCGCGACGCTGATCCCCACCATCGCCGTGCCGGTGGTGCTGCTGGGAACCTTCGGAATCCTGGCGGCCTTCGGCTACTCGATCAACACGCTCACCATGTTCGGCCTGGTGCTGGCCATCGGCCTGCTGGTCGACGACGCCATCGTCGTGGTCGAGAACGTCGAGCGGGTGATGGAGGAGGAGGGCCTCTCGCCCAAGGAGGCCACCCGAAAATCCATGGACGAGATCACCGGCGCCCTGATCGGCATCGCCCTGGTGCTGGCCGCGGTGTTCGTGCCCATGGCCTTCTTCTCGGGCTCGCAGGGCGTGATCTACCGGCAGTTCTCGATCACCCTGGTCTCGGCCATGTCGCTGTCGATCTTCGTGGCCCTGGTGCTCACGCCGGCGCTCTGCGCCACCCTGCTTCGGCCCAAGCCCAAGGGCCACAGCGTCATCAAGGTCGGCTTCTTCGGCTGGTTCAACCGCAACTTCGACCACGCCTTGAACCGCCACCAGGTGCAGCTGCGCAAGATGCTCGGCAAGGGCGGGCGCTGGATGGGCGTCTATGCCGCGATCATCGTGGTCATCGGCCTGTTGTTCATTCGCCTGCCGACCGCCTTCCTGCCGGAGGAGGACCAGGGCTCGATCTTCACCGTCGTACAGCTGCCGCCGGGCGCCACGGAGGAGCGCAGCCAGGCGGTCCTGAAGCAGGTCGCCGACTACTATCGAAAGAACGAGAAGGACGCGGTCCAGGCGGTGTTCACCATCTCCGGCTTCGGTTTCGCGGGCTCGGGCCAGAACGCCGGCATCGCCTTCGTGCGGCTGAAGGACTTCCACGAGCGGCGCTCCGCCAACCTCAAGGCGCCCGCCATCGTCGGCCGCGCCATGAGGGTGTTCGGCCAGATCCGCGACGCCCAGGTCTTCGCCGTGGTGCCGCCGGCGGTGCCGGAGCTGGGCGCCTCCTCGGGCTTCGACTTCGAGCTGCAGGACACCGGCGGCGTCGGCCACGACGCGATGATGGCGGCGCGCGGCCAGCTGCTCGGGATGGCTGGCAAGGAGCCCAGCCTGGCGCAGGTGCGCCCCAACGGCCAGGACGACACCCCGCAACTGGTCATCGACGTCGACCAGGCCAAGGCCGGCGCCATGGGCCTGACCACCGCGGACATCAACAGCGCGCTCAGCGCCGCCCTGGGCGGGACCTATGTGAACGACTTCATCGACCGCGGCCGGGTCAAGAAGGTCTTCGTGCAGGCCGACGCGCCGTTCCGCATGAAGCCCGAAGACCTCGACCGCTGGTACGTGCGCAACGCGGCCGGGGATATGGCGCCCTTCTCGTCGTTCGCCACCACCCACTGGAGCATCGGCTCGCCCCGCCTGGAGCGCTATAACGGCCTGTCGGCCCTGGAGATCCAGGGCTCGCCTGCGCCGGGCAAGAGCTCGGGCGAGGCCATGAAGACCATGGAGCGCCTGGCCGCCAGGCTGCCGGCCGGCATCGGCTACCAATGGACCGGCCTGTCGTTGCAGGAGCGGGAAGCCGGCGCCCAGGCCCCGGCGCTCTACGCGCTCTCGATCCTCGTCGTCTTCCTGCTGCTGGCGGCGCTCTACGAGAGCTGGTCGATCCCGCTTTCGGTGATCATGGTCATTCCGCTGGGCGTGCTCGGCGCGCTGCTGGCGACCTCGATCCGTGGCCTGAACAACGACATCTACTTCCAGGTGGGCCTGCTGACGACCATGGGGCTGGCCGCGAAGAACGCCATCCTGATCGTCGAATTCGCCAAGGACCGCGTCGAGCAGGGCATGAGCCTGGTCGACGCGGTGCTGGAGGCGGTGCGCATCCGGTTGCGGCCGATCGTGATGACCTCGCTCGCCTTCATCGCCGGGGTGTTTCCGCTGGCCATCGCCAACGGTCCGGGGGCGGGGAGCCAGCACGCCATCGGCACCGGCGTGATCGGCGGAATGATCACGGCCGTGGGGCTGGCGATCTTCTTCGTGCCGCTGTTCTTCGTGCTCGTCCAACGCCACCTGGGTCGCCGGAAGGACGCCGGTCCGGCGCCCGCGGTCGCGAATGAGGCCGGCTGAGATGCTGCGTCGGACCCTCACCCTGCTGCTGGCCGCCACGATGCTGTCGGGATGCACGCTCGCGCCGGCCTATCACCGTCCCGGCCTGCCGGTGGGCCAGGCCTGGCCCGTCGCCACCGCCACGGCCCCCGCCGGGGCCTCCGCCGGCGACCTCGCCTGGCGCGACGTCTTCCAGGATTCCCGCCTGCAACAGGTGATCGACCTGGCGTTACGCCAAAACCGCGACCTGCGGATCGCGGTCGGCAGCATCGAGCGGGCCCGGGCGCAGTACCGCGTCCAGCGCGCCGAGCTCTTGCCCGCGATCAACGCCGTGGGCTCGGAGAGCAAGGTCCATAGCCCGATCGGCGTCTCACAGACCGGTCAGACCGGGACCTTCGACCAGTACAGCGCCACCGTCGGCTTCTCGGCCTATGAGCTCGACCTGTTCGGGCGCATCCGCAGCCTGAGCGCCGCGGCCCTGCAGAACTATTTCGCCGTCGAGGAGAACCGCCGCACCGTCCAGATCAGCCTGATCGCCGAGGTGGCTGCAGACTACCTGATCCTGGCCGCCGACCAGGACCTGCTGGCGATCGCCCAGGACACCCTGAAAAGCCGCGAGGATGCGCTCACGATCATCCAGAAGCGGTTCGACGCCGGCGCGGCGTCGCAGCTCGACCTGAACCAGGCGCAGACGCTGGCCGAACAGGCGCGCAGCGACGCGGCCGTGGCGATCGCCCAGGTCGCGCAGGACCGCAACGCCCTGCAGCTGGTGGTCGGGGGCGAGGTCCCCGCCGCGCTGCTGCCGAACGGCGACCTCGCGGCGGTGGGCATGCTGGCCGACCTGCAGCCCGGACTGCCGTCAGAGGTCCTGACCCGGCGGCCCGACGTCCTCGCCGCCGAGCACAGCCTGCAGGCCCAGAACGCCAATATCGGCGCCGCGCGGGCCGCCTTCTTCCCCCGCATCAGCCTGACGGCCGCCACCGGCAGCGCCAGCACCGAGCTGGGCGACCTCTTCAAGGCCGGGACGGGCGCCTGGAGCTTCGCGCCGCAGATCGTCCTGCCGCTGTTCGCCGGCGGCGCCAACGTCGCCAACCTGAAGGGCGCCAAGGCCGGCCGCGACATCGCCATCGCCCAGTACGAGAAGGCCATCCAGACCGCCTTCAGGGAAGTATCCGACGCCCTGGCCGTGCGCGCCACGGTCCGCGACCGGGTCTCCGCCCAGGAGCACCTGGTCACGGCCGCCGCCAGCGCCCAGCGGCTGAGCCAGGCGCGGTATGACCGCGGCGTCGACGCCTATCTTGTCCTGCTGGACGCCCAGCGCACGCTCTACGCCGGGCGCCAGACCCTGCTCACCGCCAAGCTGGTCGAAGCCCTCAACCGGGTGGAGCTCTACAAGGCGCTGGGCGGCGGCGCGCCGCCGGAGCCCTTGCGCGGCCATGACTAGTCCGTTCGGCAGGAAGAAGACCACGCTCAAGGCGGGGTATGTGCGGCCTTGGGGAGCCTGAGGACGGTGCGGAAGCCCACGTGGTCGGAGCCGGTGTCGGTCGGACCGGCCTCGCGCGCCGGCGGGCGATAGCGGAAGCAGAAGTTGTCGGCGCAGAGGAACGAGCCGCCCTTGATCACATGGCGCCGCTCGATCGGGTCGCCGGGATCGAGCGCCTCCATCTCGGAGGGGCCGGTGGGGTTGGCGCCCTGCGTCGGATCCAGGTTCGGCCGGTACCAGTCCTTGGCCCATTCCCAGACGTTGCCCGCCATGTCGTAGAGGCCGTAGCCGTTGGCCGGAAAGCAGCCCACCGGAGCGGCGCGGGCCTTGTAGCCGTCGGCGCCGGTGTCGAGGGACGGGAAGGGGCCTTGCCAGACATTGGCCTGGGGCCTGCGCGGGTCCAGCGGCCGGTCGCCCCAGGTGTACTGGGCGTCCTTCAGCCCCCCGCGCGCCGCATATTCCCACTCGGCCTCGGTGGGCAGGTCGCGGCCCAGCCATTTCGCGTAGGCCAGGGCGTCCGGATAGGCGATCTGCACCACCGGCAAGGCGCCCTTGCCGGCGATGGAGCTCTTCGGCCCCTGCGGGTGGCGCCAGTCGGCGCGCTGGATCACCTGCCACCACTGGCCGGGATCGGCCCCGGTGGGGTCCTTCGCGCCGACAAAAACGATGGAGGAGGGGTTCAGCTGGTCGCCCTTGAGGCCCGGATAGGCCTTGGGGTCCAGCGGCCGTTCGGCCAGCGTCACATAGCCGGTGGCCGTCACGAAGCGGGCGAAGGCCTCGTTGGTGACCTCGGTCGCGTCGATCCAGAAACTTCCGACCCGGGTGCGGCGGGGCGGGCCTTCCTCGGCCCGTTGCGGCGCGGCGCCCTGGGTGTATTCGCCGCCCTGGATGAGCACCATGCCGGCCGTGGCGGGCGCATGGGTCGCGATGGGCAGGCCAGGCCGGCAGGACCGGTCGGGGGCGACCTGCGCCGCGGTCCTGGCGGGCTGTTGGCTGCAGCCGGCCGCGCCGACGCACAGCAAGGCGATGGCCACAGCCGTCAGGCGTTTCAGCACGCGGGGTCCGGGGCCAGTCGCCTCATGGCGCGAACCTACTGAGGGCGATCATCCGGCGCCAGTCCCGCCGATCGGACATGCAAACGGCGCGACCGCCTGGTCGACCGCGCCGCGCAACGTCCTTGAGGACTAGTTCTTGTCGGCCTTGGCCAGGAAGGCGTCGAGCGCGGTGCGCGCCTCGGCCTTGCAGCCGCTGGTCTGGGCCACGCGGACGATGTCGTCCATGGTCACCAGGCTCTCGGCCGGCGGGCAGAAACCGCCGCGGCGGGCCCCGAAGGTGCGGCCGGCGGGCGGCGGCTCCAGGAGGGCCTTGAGGGTGTCGAAGCGCGCGCTGTCGTTCACCGCCACCTTCTGGCCCGGCAGGACAACGCCAGAGGCGCCGCCTTGCACCATGGTGACTTCGCCACTCGGACGCATCAGTTTCAGTGTTTTGCCGGCGGCCAGAGGGACTCGCATGCCCGCATCGAAGGCCTGGCCACGCTGAATATTCGGGTCGGTGGAGTTAACGACAATGAAGTCGCTGGCGTTTGCCACGCCGCCGAGTGTCAGAGCCAGAAGGACGCCGTAAAGTGTGCGACGCATTTGTAAACCTCTCGTGCAACGATTAACCATTGCGATAATCCATCTACGTATGAGTACCACAAAGGGACGCAATGCGGTACCCGCTAACACCGTTATGCAGAGGGCGGACCAATCGTCACGCCTGTGGATTGGCCCCTGAAAACTTCACGAGCCCGAACTTGGCGAGCCACACCAGCCCCCGCTCGACAAAGGCGCGCCGCTCGGGCGGAAATGTGGCGACAAGACTTCCTACCGCGATCTCGTGATCGACCGCCAGTGCGCCAATTACCGCATGCACTTCCGCTAGCGTCGGCAGGCGCGGTCCGCCGTGGCGGACCGAGGCGCGGGCCATGAGCTCGGCGACTTCGCCGGGTGCGAAGGCGCGCCGCAGGCGCACGGTGTCGGCGTGGGTGAGCGCCGCGGTGGGGTAGGACGCGAACATCCTGAAGGGGTCCAGCCCCCACGGATTGTCGCCGCCGCTGCGGGGCGGTTGCGGCGGAGCGGCGCGCCGGCGGCGCTCGAGCTCGGCCCACAGCGCCTGGTACTGGCCGATGATCACGCGCCAGTCATAGACCTCGGCCGCGCGGGCGCGGCCCTCGCGACCCATGCGCTGGCGAAGCTCCGGGTCGGCGAACAGGGCCGCCAGCGCCGCGGCGGCCGCCTCGACGTCAACGGCGGTGAACTGGGCTGTGGTCACCGCATAGTCCGGATAGGTCGAAAGCCCGTGGGCGTAGCGGTAGGCGAGGTCGGCGCCCAGGCCCGGCCGCGGCGTCGTCGTGCGGATGCGAAAGCCATCGACGCCGTGGCGGATGGTGTCGCGATAGCCGTCCCAGTCGGAGACCACGCAGGGCAGGCCCGCGGCCATGGCCTCCAGCGGCGTCAGGCCGAAAGTCTCCTGGATGTTGTCCGAGAGCGACAGGAAGACGTCCGCCGCCGCCCACAGGGGGCCGTGCGCGTCGGGCTCCAGCTCGCCGGTGAACCGCAGATGCACGTCGGGGCAGAACCCCGCCGCCGCAGCGCGGAACTCGGCGTCCTCGGCCGCCCGCCGCGCGCCGCCGAACAGCACCCAGTAGACCGGCTTGCCGACCCGCGTGGCGGCCTCCTGCAGGGCCAGGCCCATGGGCGCGGGGTTCATCTTGGTCGAGGTGCTGAACCGGCCGAAGTACAGCGCCACCAGCGCGTCCTGCGGAATGGCCAGGGCTTCGCGCCAGGCCTTGCGCGCCGCCGGGTCAGGGCCGAAGTCGGCCGTGTGGACCCCGAGCGGGATGGTCACCAGCTGGGCGGGCGCCATGCGGGTCACCCCGAAGCGCTCATCCAGGTAGCCGGCAACCGCCTCGAGCTGGGTTTCCACCGCCCTGCGGGCCGGCAGCGAGGTGCAGACCAGCGCGTCCCAGGGCTCCATCGGCGCGGTCAGAAGGCCGGCCATCTGGTTCAGGATATAGGTCTCGGCGATGGTGTGGGTGACGCCGGTGAGGGAATAGGCGGTGGACCCAACTGCGCGGCGCGCCCAGGCCTCGTTCTGCAACTCGGGCGTGGGGATGTAGAGCGCGCCGGCGTCGGCCAGGGCGGCGCGGTCCGGGCTGTCGATCCAGGTCACCGGCCGGGTGGGCGGCCCAAGCCGCTTCACGAACCGGTCCAGCTCCTTCTGCGGCCGGTTGCGGGTGTTCCAAAGGTAGAAGCGCTCGACGGCGGCGTGCTGCAGGAAGCCCCGCAGGAAGCCCTCGCCGGCCGAATTGCGGCCCATCGGGCGCTTCAGGCCGGCCGCGTCATAGGCCTCCCGGTCGAACATGATCGCGGCGTTGGACATGGTCGCCGCTCTGATGAAGCCGCCGGCCGGTGGCTAGTCGGCCGCTCGGCCCGAGGCGGTCGGCATGGCGCGCGCGCCGTCGCCGACGATGGTGAAGGGCGCCCAGAAGTAGGGATGCGACCAGTCGGCGCTTTGCTGCAGCACCGCCTGGGCGCGCTGCAAGGCCTCGCCCTCGGTGGTGGCCTGGGTGGCGAAGAGGCCGGTCATCAGGCGCACGGTGGCCGCGGAATCCACCGACCAGTGCGAGACGATCAGCGCCCGGCCGCCGGCGTAGATCACCGCGCGCGTCAGGCCGCCCAGCGCCTCGCCGCCGCCCTGCAGGCCGGTCTGGTCGGCGCCCTCGGAGCCGGCGCCGCCGGTATCGCAGGCCGACAGCACCACCAGGTCGGCGTCGAGCTTCAGGTCGAGGATCTCGCTGGCGTCCAGCAGGCCGTCGCTATCCGCGCCCGCACCGACCGAGGTGACCAGCGCGGGCTCCGGCAGGCAGGCCGAAGGCTGCGGCAGGAGGCCGTGGGTGGCGAAGTAGAGCACCTTGAAGTCGCCGAGATCGCCACGCTCCTTCACCGCGTCGTCGGTGAACGAGCCGCCGAGCAGCAGGCTCTCGCCGGCGTTGGCGAAGCTCGCGCCCACCTGCTTCACCTCGTCGGCGGTGTCGGGCAGGGCGGGCAGGCGCAGCAGCGCCTGGCGCGTGCCCTCGCAGATGTTCTCGCCGCCGGCGTCGAACTTGCCGCCGGAGCGCTTCAGGACCGAGGCGAACGCGCGCGGCTCCGACTTGGCGCTGGCCGGGTCGGCGAAGGCGAGGAAGGTCTGTTTCGCCCGCGAGGGCGCAAACGCCCTCGACTGCAGGAAGCTGGAGGCCGACAGCACCAGGGAGCTGTCGATCTTGGAGCCCAGCCAGGCGACCTTGCGGTACTCCGGCTCCTTGTTGGCGTTCAGGTGCGCCATGAGCGGCGTGGGATCGTCCATGACCATAGTCGCCACCGGCAGCGAAATCAGCGCGCCGTCCGGCTCGTAGATCAGGTGCCTGGCCGCGGCGAGTTCGGTCCGCACCGGCCCGAACAGCTGCTGGAAGAGGGCGTAGGACCTGACCACGTCGAAGGGCGGCAGGTTGTCTTCGGCCTCGAACGGCGCGCGGATCGCCTGGACGGCGGCCGCCGCCTGGTTGCGCGACAGGTTCACCGGATAGGGCTTCACCGTGGTCTTGGAGACCAGGACGCCATAGCCGCGGTCGCCCAGCAGCACGAGCTTCAGATAGACCTCGTCGGGGCGCAGGCCCTTCTGCAGATCGCTCACCGAGGATTCCGAGGAGACCAGCTGGGAATAGCGCGGGTTGGCGGCCAGCAGCTGGCCCTCCAGGGTGTCGGACTGCTCCTGCAGCGCCTTCAGCTGGGCGTCGATGTCGGTCTTGGCCGCGCCGGCATAGGCGCCTTGAGCCTCGAGCACGGCCACGCGGGCCTCGGTCGCCCGCTGTTGGCGCCGGGTGTCTTCCAGGGCGCGCACCAGGCCGGTGATCGCGCCGTCGCCGGAGGCCACGCGCGCGGCGAGCTTGGAGACCGTCTGGGCGGTGGCGTTGCTCACCACGCTCTCGGCCGAGGCGAAGAACTTCGCCTTGTAGTCGTCGGCCTTGGCCGGCTCGCTGGCGATCTTGGTCAGCAACAGGTCGAAGTAGGGCACGGCGTCGTCCGCCGAGGCGCCCAGCGAGCCGCGCTGGCTCTGGAAGAGGCCGAAGGCGCGGTTGTAGGTGGCGAGCGCGGCGTCCTCCTGGTGGGCGGCGACCTGGGCGCGGCCCAGCGCCATCAGCAGGCCGGCTTCGGTGGCCGTGCCGGAGTGGCGGCGGCGCAGGATCTGCACGGCGTTGGAATAGCCCTGCACCGCCAGGGCGGTCTGGCCGGCCGCGAAATCGAGGTCGGCGACGTCGGCGGCCACGCGGGCGCGCATCCAGACGTTCAGCGCGCCGTTGACCTCGGCGGCGTCCAGCAGCCGGGTGGCGCGGCCGAGCGCCTCGCGGGCGCCGGCGGCGTCGCCGAGGGCGGCCAGCGAAGAGCCAACGACTTCATAGGCTTGCGCGTCCTGAACCTGCAGCTGGTCGGTGAGCGAGACGACGCTGCCGCCCAGCACGTCGCCGCCGCCGGAACGTGTGTTCAACGCTTGAGAAAGGTCCTTGCCGATGGCGACCTCGCCGGCGGAGGTCCGGGTCGCACTGGGCCCGCCCGCGGCGATGCCGCTGGCGCTGCGAACCTGGTCGCGGGCGACCAGCGCGCGGCGCGCGGTGGCCGCGGCCTCGGCGAACTTGCCCTGGTTGCGCAGGTGCAGCGCCCGATAGCTCAGCGCCTGGGCGGCGAGGATCGGGTCGGCGGCGGCCCTGACCTGGACGTCGGCGTCGGCGAAGGTCCGGTCGGCCTCGGCGAAGCGGCCGTTGTTGGAGACGTTGAGCGCCAGGTTGAGCAGGGCCTCGCCCTGTTCGCGCGGCGGTGCATTGCGCGCCTGGGTGTCGGCCACCAGGGCCTTGAAGTCGGTCTCGGCGAGGTCGAAGCGCCATTCGTTGTTCTGGACATAGGCCCGCGCACGCAGACGCGCAGGGTCGGCCGCGGCGGCGGCCTGGGCGCGAGCGAGGCCGCCGGCGGAGCCGCCGAAGTCGGCGGCGATCTCGGCGCTGGCCGCGGAGACCTGCACGTCGGAGACCTTTGGCGGCTTGGCGGCGCCGGAGATGACGCGGAGGCCGGTCTCCAGGATGTCGGCGATCTGGCTCGCGCCCTCCGCGGCGTAGAAGCCGCCGCCCTTCCTGGCCTGATAGGTCACATAGGCCGCCTTGCCGGACGTCATGTGGCAGGGGCTTCGGGTCACCGAGCCCAGGCCGGCGAGCGTCTGGCCCTTGCCCTCGGTGCAGACGGCGCGCTTGCCCAGCGCCTCGGTCCACAACGCCTGGTCGCCGGCGGCGGGCAGGACGTAGAGGCGCCCGAGGCTCGCTTCCCAGCCGCGGCAGCGGACGTTCCAGGCTCTGCGGCCCACGCCTTGCACGACGGGATCGTCGTAGTCGCGCACGGCCTCGCAGACCGCGCCGGAGGCGCTGGATCGGCCCAGCGGGATGAGGTCCGCCCGGGTCTGGGCCTGTCCGGTCGCGGCCAGGCCCGTGAGGGCGAGGGACGCGACCAGCGTCGCGGCGAGGCGGCCCCTGATCATTGCCTTATCCTTTGCTTGCGCCAGATCTCTTCGCTGCCGGTTCCGGCCGAGACCGGGTCGGAGACGATCTCCTTGACGTCGACCGGCGCGACGCCGAGCAACGGCGGCTGCGTGCCGCGAGCTTCGGCGGCCAGGCCGGAATCGGCGTCGGAATCCGATTTTCCGGGGTCTTCGCCAGAGGCGTCGTCGGAGGTGAAGCCCCCTTCGGTGGTGGCCGGGACCGCGGCCCCCGCCAGCGAATTGGCCATGACGCCACCGCCGGCGCCATCGCCCCCGGCGCCGCCCAGCAGGCTCGATCCGGAGCAGCTCTGGGTGCCGACATCGCAGGTGTTGAAGCGGTAGACGGCGCCGTCCGGCTTGGCGACCGGCGCGCCGACGTTGTCGACGATCTTGAAGTCGAGGCCGCCGCCCGCCGAGAAGCTGGTGATGAACTTGCCGGACGCGTCCAGATAGCCGCCGAAGAGCTCGACCACCTGCGGCGGGTCGATCAGCAGGGCCGGCGAGGCCTTGCCGGTCAGGAACAGGCCCACCGCCTGGCCTGGCGCCGGCGAGGTGTTCTGCTGCACGACCTTGCCGCTCGCCGAGACCTCGAGCCTGGCGGTGGCGATGAAGACGCGCGACGCCTCGTCGGCGGTCGGATTGACCCCGTTGGGCTTCTGCGCGCCGACGTCGATGTCGCCGACCGCCGTCGACTGGATCAGGCCGATGAAACGGTTCGAGCCAAACAGGATGTCCTGGGCGGCGACCAGCTTGATGTCGTCAAAGGCGCGGACGTCGGAATAGCTTCCGCTGGCGAAGGTGGCGGCTCCGACCGACCCGGAGATCAGGATCGAGGTCGGTTTCCAGGCGGCGTTGAGGTTGTCGCCTATCCGCAGGGCGCCGCCGGTCGGCGTGGTCGGCGAGATGCGCCCCTGCACGAACACCGTCTTGCCGCTTCCCGCGAAGAGGTTGACTGAGGGTGTCGAGGCCGGCGTCACGTCGAGGGTCAGCACGGTCAGGTCGCCGCGCGCCGTGCCGGCGACGGGTCCGGCGAAGAGGTTGACCGCGGTCGAGGCGCGCAGGCGGCCGAACTCGGCGTTGTCGAGCCACAGGCCGCCGGGCGGCGCGCCGTCGGCGCTGGAGCCGCCGACCCTCAGCGGGCCGGTGCGGGATTCGATCTGGATGGTGGGCGCGGTGACCGCGCCGCCCAGCGTCACGTCGCCGGCGATGATCTGCACCATATTGCCGGCCGTCAGGGCCCTGACGTTGGCGACGCCGTTGATGGCGAGTGTCAGGTTGCGCACCACGGAGATGTCCGAGGCGCTGGTGAAGTCGCCCGGCGTGGTGATCGACAGGTCGCGCCCGACGGGGGCCAGGGCCGTGCCGAGGTTGAGGCTGCCGCCTTCGATGAAGAGGTCGCGGCCGGCCTTGTAGCTGGCGAGCTGCAGCCCGCCGCTGGAGGCCCTGAGCGTCAGGTCCTGCGCCGCGGTGACCGAGCCGGCGGTGACGTTCGCGCCCATCAGGGTGATGGAGCCGGCGTCGGCGCGCACGTCGCCGAGCCTGAGGGCGCCGGACGCGCCCACGGTGATGTTGCGGGTGGCGCTCAGCGCGCCGAGGTTGGTGAAGTCGCCGCCGGTCAGCACCAGCGACAGGTCGCGCCCGGCGTTGATCAGGCTGAAGTTGGCGGTGGGGCCCCGGAGGCTGGCGTCGCGGCCGGCCCTGACCGAGAGCGAGCCGGGCAGGGCGCCGGGCAGGTCGACGAAGGCGTCCTGGATCGCATCCACCACGACCACGGTCGCGCCGGTGACCGATCCGGTCCCCAGGCCCAGCCTGGCGTCGCCGGTGGAGGTGACGCTGACCACGCGGCCATTGCCGAAGGTGTCGGGGTTGCCGGCGAAGTCCTGGCTGACGTTGTCGAAACCCGCGCCGGTGATCGTCGCGGTCTTCAGCGAAGCCGCTCCCCCGCTCGCCGTCACATAGATATCGTCGGCCGCCGTGGCGGCCCCGACCGTGGCGTCGCCGCCCTGCGAGAAGATGTAGACGTCGGTGGCGCTGGTCGCCGAGCCGATGTTCATCGAGGCAGCCCGCGCCAGGATCCGGGCGCCCTGGATCGAAGCGATGTCGAGCGCGCCGCCGCGCAGGGTCACGTCGCCCTGGGCGGTCACCGCGCCCAGCCTGGCGTTGCCGGCGTTGATGATGGCGTTGCGGCCCGCGGCGACGTTGATCGCGCCGGCGCCGGAGACGGTCGAGACCCCGTCGCCGATCCCGACGTCGAGGGTCGCCTGGACGGTGGTCCGCTGCGACGCGCCGCCGCTGAGCGCCAGGCCGTCGACCTGCACATTGCCGACCGCGTTGATCGAGCCGTCGCCCGCATAGGCCGCGCCGGCGACGCCGATGTCTCCGCCCGTCGACTTCAGCGTCAGGCCGCCGGCCGCGTTCAGGCCATTGACCTGCATGGACTTGCCCTGGACCACGACGTCGCGGCCCGCGGTCGCCCGGCCAAGCTCGATGCCGCCGCTAGCCACCAGCCGCATGTCGCGGCCGGCGGTCAGGCTGGAAAGGAAGTTGGGGTTGCCGGCGCTGGCGAGCAGCCGGTCCGAAACGTCGTCATTGATCAGCGACAGCTTGTACAGGTCGTCGGCGCTCAGCACGGCGCCGCAGCCGTGGGTATTGTTCGGGACGCAATCGCCGCCGGTGAATCCGTTGTCGCAGTCGCCGCGCTGATCGCAGGACGGCGGCGTCTGCACCGGGGGCCGCTTGGAGGGGCGCAGCCAGGGGCTTGCGACCACCTCGCCGAGGTTCTGGATCCTGATGTCGCGCGAGGCGGTCATCTGGCCCAGATGGAGATCGGTGTCGAAGGCGCCGTCGATCGCGGCGCCCGGGCCGCGGCTGGCGATGCCGCCGCCGCCCGACAGGATGATGTCGCCGCCGTCCGGTGTGGCGGCCTGGGCGGTGATCAGGCCTTCGAGGTTGATCACCGCGGACGCGGCGCTGGCGTGGCTGACCACCGCGACGAAGACCGAATTGCCGCTGGTCTGGCCCTGCAGGTCGATGGCGACGTCGTTGTCGCCGCCCTGGCTGGAGTTGGGCACGATGAAGTCGACCAGATCGAGGTCGCCCGGAGTGCTCTGCACGAAGCGGATCGAGAACGACCGGGCCCCGCCAAGCAGCACGCTGCCGCCGTCGGCGGCCTTGAGCGTGGTGTTCACCTCGGTGGCGACCTGCGGCGCGATCAGGGCGAGCAGGCCGCCGTGCGCGGTGAGCGCGGCGCCCTTGTCCAGGAACACCGCCGACTTGGGGATGACGGTCGCACCGTCGAAGTTGATCAGGCTGTTGCTGGGATCGAGGAAGCTCGACGAGTCGATGTTGGCGGTGGTCGCCAGGATGCCGCCGGCGTCGAACTGCGAGCCGGCGCCGAAGATTATGCCGCCCGGCGACGAGATCCACACATTGCCGCCGAAGGCCGCGCCCACATGTCCGGTGATCGCGCCGTCGATGTGGGCGGGAGCGAAGCTGTTGACCCGATTGAAGACGATCCAGTTACGGGCGCCGAAATTGAAGTCGACGGTTTCGCCAGAGGCGACGTCAAAGCTCTCCCAGCCGATGATCGTGCGGGGGGCGTGCAGGGTGACCGAGGTCGCAGGCCCGGTGACGATGGTCGGGCCGCCGCCGCCGCCCGTCTGGGTCGAGCCCCCGAACACCGGCTCCCCCAAGGCGGGCGAGCCGAGGAAGCCGAACATCGCCCCGCAAAGCGCCGTACGGGCCAGCAGGTCCCGCCGCGACTTGCGGGCGTCCGATCGGTGGTGGCCGAGCCTCGACATACTCAGGTCCTCTAGCGCTTCAGAGGATGCTGGCGGTCAGGCTGATGAGCAGGCGATCGCTCGGTCGCTTGCCCCCCGCGAAGACCGCATCCAACGGATGCGCGTAGGTAATCTCCAGATTGGCCCGGTTAGCCAGCCGCAGCGTCACGCCTGCGCCAACGGAGCGCAGGGTTCGGCTCGACGCCAGGCCCAAGCGGGAGGCGTCGTTGCTATGTACGTAGCCCGCCTCGAAAAAGCCGAAGGGCGCGGCCAGGATCTTGGGATGCAGCTGGATCGGGCCGTAGTGCAGCTCGAACGCCGCGCCGGCCCCGCTGTCGCCCAGCACGGCCGCCGGGCTGTAGCCGCGCCCGATGCTGAGCGCGCCCAGTGAGATCTGCTCGTAGGGCAGGAGGGCGTCGCGGGCGTACTGGGCCTGCACCCGCACGCTGCCGCTGAGCCGGTCGGCGAGCAGGGTCTCGGCGTTGCCGACGCCACGCACCAGCCAGGCGTCGGGCTTGGCGAAGGCGCGGGTGAGCAGTTTGTCGCCAGTGTCGCTGCCGCCCAGGCCCGAGAAGCCCTTGCGCACGGTGATCGCCCCATCGAGCTGCACCAGGTGATCGAGCATCCGGGTGCGCAGGTCCCCGTCGGCGCGCAGGTAGGCGACCCGCAGCCGATCGCGGCTAAGGAGCCCGGCTTTGCCCAGATCGGTGTCCTGGTTCACGAAATCGACGCCGCCGCCCAGGTTGAGATTCTCGCGCCGCATCCGGACCAGCGGATAGACGGCCTCCAGATTGCCGACGAGCGACTTGCTCTTCAGGCCCAGCGCGCTGATGGCGCCGCCGGGCCGGCTTTCGCCGTAGACCACCGAGCCGCGGCCGATCCAGCCGTCGGAGCCCAGACGGACGGCTTCCGAGAGCTGCAGCACCCACTGCTCGTTGGAATCCAGGGTGTGGTAGGCGACGATCGAGGTGTTCTCGCCGTAGGGCGTGTAGCTCTGGAAGTCGCCGCGCAGCAGGCCGGCCCAGGGGCCGGCGGCCTTGGAGCCGAAGTTCTGAACGTTGGCGACGGCGTTGATCGCGTCGCGGCTGACCGAGACGTCGATGTCGACCGCCCCGCGCTCGCCGCTGACCGAGGGCTTCACGGCCGCGCGGACGCGCACGCCGGGGATATCGGAGGCCAGCAGCAGGTAGCGCTGGGCCTTGCGCATATCGAACGGCTTCATGCCGCGCAGCTTCTCGACGTAGCGCTCGACGGCCGCCTGGGCCGGGCCGATGTCGCCGCGCACCCGCACATTGACGACGTGGGCCTCGATCACCTCGAGGACGAGGGCGCCGCCGCTGATCCGCTGCTCGGGGATCTCCACCCGGGCCAGCACGCCGCGGTCGAACATGATGCGCGCGGCGCGGTCGCGGATGGCGCAGACCACCGCCACCGACTGCGGCTTGCCGATATAGTCCGCATAGGCGCTGGCGAATTCGGAGGCGGGCACGGCGGTGGCGCCGTGGAAAGTCACCGAGCTGAGGGTGACCTGCACATCGGAGCCTTCAAGCGGGCAGGGGCCGGCCGGCTCCGGGGCGAAGATGTCCTGGTCGCGCGGAACGGGCCGGGGGACGCGGGCGGCCGGATTCAGCTCGGGCGCGCTGACCCCGGGCGTGACGGCTGGCGCGGGTTGCGCCCACGCAGCCGCCGGCGCGATCAGCGCCGTCGACGACAAGATGAAACAAACGCGAGAGCCAAGGCCGACGCGAGGCAACCTCATGCGTTGGCCTCCCCCACTTACGGCTACGGTTAGAACTTCTTATCTCTCAGTTTGGCAAACGTTTTCTATGGTTAGGCGAGTAGCCGCGCCGCCCGGGACTCTTCTGCAGAGGCGCTTCATGCGCCCGCGCAATACTGCTACCTAAGCCCGAAGCGGGCGGCTAAGATTCCCGCTCAAGGGGGCATCGTTGGAGTAGCGATGGGGCGGGGAAGACTTTCCGGCGTTTTTGGCCTGCTTTTCGCGCTTGCCGCGTCAGCCTTCGTCATGCCCGCGTTCTCCGCGGATGCGCCGCTGGCCGGGCGGGTCGGCGTGCACGAGGGCGTCGCCTCTTGCGCCGGCTCCACCTGCCATAGCCGCCCGGTGGCGACCGGCGCGGTCGTGCGCCAGAACGAGCTGATCACCTGGCAGGACCCGTCGAGCCCGGCCGGCCTGCACAGCCGCGCCTGGCGGGTGCTGACCGAGCCGCGCGCTCAGGCCATCGCCAACAAGCTTGGCCTCGGTCCCGCCCAGAACGCCCAGGCCTGCCTCGGCTGCCACGTGGGCATGGTGGGCCAGCGCGGCGGTCGTTTCCAGATGTCCGACGGCGTCGGCTGCGAAGCCTGCCACGGCCCGTCCGGCGGCTGGATCGCCAGTCATTATGTTGTGGGCGCCACGCACGCGGCCAGTGTCGCCAAGGGCATGAAGCCGCTGGACGACCCGAAGACCCGCGCCAACGTCTGCCTCGACTGCCACTTCGGCAGCAACAAGCCGGGCCAGTTCGTGACCCACCAGATGATGGCCGCCGGCCACCCGCGGGTGAACTTCGAGCTCGATCTCTTCTCCACCCTGCAGCAGCACTACGACCAGGACGCCGACTACCGCAGCCGCAAGGCCTATGCGGGCGGGGTGAAGACCTGGGCGGTGGGCCAGGCCATGGCGCTGGACCGGGCGCTGACGCTCTATGGCGAGCCGGGCAAGACCTCGGGCGCCTTCCCCGAGCTCTATTTCTTCGACTGCCATGCCTGCCACCGGCAGATCTTCGACGACCCGAAAACCCGGCCGCGGGCCGAGCCGAACCCGGGCCGGGGCGGCCAGGTCGGCCTTGTCCCGTTCAACGACGAGAACATGATCATGCTGTCCGCGGTGGCCAAGGCGACCGCGCCGGGGCTTGCCAGCAGGCTCGACGCCGATTCCAAGGCCTTCCACGTCGCGCTCGGCAAGGATCGCGGCGAATCCATCCGCGCGGCGGCGAAGCTGGCCGAGACCTCGCGGGCGCTGAGTTCGGCCTTCGCGGCCCGCGGCTTCGGCAGGGCCGACACGCTCGCCATCCTCGACGGGGTGCTGAGCGGCGAGGGACTCAAGCGCTACACCGACTACACCGGCGCCGCCCAGGCGGTGATGGCCGCCGACACCCTGCTGAACGCCATGGTCGCCTCGGGCCAGGCCGACCGCGGGGCAGTGGCCCGGATCCGGCCCAGCCTCGACCGTGCGTACCGCGAGGTGCGCGATCCCAACAGTTTCAGTCCCGACGCGTTCCGCCAGTCCATGCAGCAGGTCGCCCAGGGCGTGAGGGCCCTGCGATGAACCGCCGGCGTGTGTTGATGGCCTGGACCTGCGCGACGGCGCTGGTCCTTTCCGGTTGTGGCGGCGGGGGCGGCGGCACGCCCACAACGCCCCCTCCGACCACGCCTGCGCCCCCAAGCGGCGGGGTCTATGCGATCCCGGCCCAGGAAGCGCTGACGGTGGCCGACATCCAGAAGGTCATCGCCCAGGCCGTGGCCGAGGCGAAGGCCCGCAACGCGCCGGCCGTCATCGCGGTGACCGACCGGGTCGGCAATGTGCTTGCGGTCTATTCCATGGCCGGCGCGCGCGCGACGGCGAAGCTGCGCGACGGGCCGGGCGGCAACCTGGACGCCCAGGGCGTGGTCGCGCCGGCCACGGCCGCGGCCATCGCCAAGGCGATCACCGGGGCCTACCTGTCGTCGGGCGGCAACGCCTTCTCCACCCGCACCGCCAGCATGATCGTGCAGGAGCATTTCCCGCCGGCGCCGGCGACCGTCGGCCTGGAGAGCGGGCCGCTCTATGGGGTGCAGTTCTCCTCGCTGCCCTGTTCGGACGTGAACCCGCGGTTCGATCCGGCCGGCGGCTCGGGCGCCCTGATCGGGCCCAAGCGCTCGCCGCTCGGCCTCTCCGCCGACCCCGGCGGCCTGCCGCTCTATAAGAATGGCGTGCTGGTGGGCGGCGTGGGCGTCATGTCCGACGGCGACTACGGCTTCGACGCCAACGTCCTCGACACCGACAATGACGACGAAGAGAACGTGGCCCTGGCCGCCAGCGCCGGCTTCGACGCGCCCACCGCGATCCGCGCCGAGCGGGTGACGGTGGACGGCGCCTCCCTGCGCTACTCGGACGCCACCGCCGCCTCCCTGCGCTCGGCGCCGGCTTCGGCCACGCCGTTCGCCAGCCTGGCCGCCGGGACGGGCGCGCTGACCGCGGTGAACGGCTACTTCGCCGGCGCCATCCTCGCCGGCCAACCCTATGGGACCGAGGCCTCCGGCGTCCGCGCCGCCACCACGGCCGAGTTCTCCATCGCCGGCGGCTTCGTGCTGACCAATGGCGCGGGCCAGGACCGCTTCCCGATCCGCGCCGGCACCGACGCGGCCGAGGTGCAGAGCCCGCTCACCGCCGCCGAGGTGACGGCCATCCTTGAAGAGGCCTTCAAGGTGATGAGCCGGTCCCGCGCCCAGATCCGCCAGCCGCTGGACAGCCGCGCGCAGATGTCGATCACCGTGGTCGACAGCCGCGGCCAGATCCTCGGCATCGTCCGGACGCCCGACGCGCCGATCTTCGGCATCGACGTCTCCGCGCAGAAGGCCCGCTCGGTCAGCTTCCTCTCCAGCCCCTTCGCCGGGCCCAACCTCGCGGCCGACCCCAGCGCCGACGTGCGCGGCTTCGTGACCAAGGTCCGCGACTTCTTCGCCGACCCCACGGCGCTGACCGGCAGGACCGCGTTCGGCGTCCGCTCGATCGGCAACCTGCACCGGCCCTTCTATCCGGACGGCGAAGTGGCGCGGCCGAACGGGCCGCTGTCGCGGCCGATCGCCCAGTTCAGCCCGCTCTCCACCGGCCTGCAGTCGGCGCTGATCATCGGCAATATCGCCCAGCACCTGGGCTTCGTCGGCGGCGCCGGCGCCGACACCCCGCAGCGCTGCACCTCGCTGCCGGACGCCGGCGTGGCCGGTCAGAACCGCCTGCAGAACGGCCTGCAGATCTTTCCGGGCGGCGTGCCGATCTATCGCGGCAATACCCTGATCGGCGGCATCGGCGTCTCCGGCGACGGCATCGACCAGGACGACATGACCTCGTTCCTGGGCGTCTATAATGCGACCACCGCCCGCGGGATCGCGCCCCGCAACGCCGATCCGGCGATCCGCGCCGACACCCTGGTCTCGGGCGAGCTCTCCTTCGCACGCCTGCGCTACGTCAGCTGTCCGTTCGCGCCCTTCCTCGACACCGCCGACCAGAACGTCTGCCAGGGAAAATAGGCGTGCGCGGGGGCCACATCCTGATCGTGGTGGTCGCCGTGGTCCTGGTGGCGGGCGAGGCGCGCGCCGTCCAGCCGCCGCAGGAACCGCCGCCCCAGGCCGTGGCCACCCCGCCGCCGACCGACGACGCGCCGCTGGAGGGCCGTCGGCGGCCGGGCCGCATCGAGAGCTTCCCCGCGCCGGTGGAACAGACCAACCCGGGCGCCGTGCGCGCGCCGCCGCCGGAGGCCTTCCCGCCCGACCAGGTTCCGCTGCCCGACCGATGGCGGGTCATCCAGACGCTCGGGCTGATCAAGCAGAGATGGTACGATCCGTACCATCAGAACGCCTACAAGGGCGACGTGCCGATCAGGGGCACGAAGGACTGGTTCCTGACCCTGAACGGCGTTTCCGACACGGTGGTCGAGCCGCGCAGCTTCCCGATCCCGGTGGGCAACCAGACCACCACTTCGCCCGGCAGCCTGGACGTCTTCGGGCGCACCAAGAGCCTGGTGGTGTCGCAGACCCTGGTCGTGGGCGCGTCGCTGGTGAAGGGGTCCACCGCCTTCAAGCCGCCTGAGATCGAGGCCCGGATCGCGCTGGCGATCAACTACAACTATGTCCAGGTTCCGGAGAAGCGGGTGCTGGACGTGCGCCCGACCCGGCCGACGCACCGCGACGACGTCTGGGTGGGGGTGCAGGAGGCCTTCCTCGACTACCACATTAGGAACGTCTCGGACCGCTACGACTTCGATTCCGTCCGGGTCGGAATCCAGCCTTTTTCCAGTGACTTCCGGGGATTTCTTTTCCAGGACAATCAACTGGGCGTGCGCCTGTTCGGCGACCGCGACAACAACCGCTACCAGTACAACATCGCCTGGTTCCGCCGGCTGGAGAAGGACACCAACTCCGGCCTGAACGACGTCACCCAGCGCCTGCGCGACGACGACGTCTTCATCGCCAACCTCTATCGCCAGGACCTGCCGGTCCCCGGGATCACCTCGCAGGTGACACTGGTCTGGAACCGCAACCGCGAGAAGGGCCAGCTGCACGTCGACGACAACGGCTTCCCCGTGCGGCCGGCCCTGATCGGAGACCTGAGGACACGCAGCTACGATGCTGTTTATGTTGGCTATAACGCCGACGGGCACATCGGCCGGCTCAACCTGACGGCCTCGGCCTACGGCGTCTTCGGCGAGGACCGCAACTCCATCTTCACCGGCCAGCCGACGAAGATCCGCAGCTACTTCGTCGCCGCCGAGCCTTCCTACGATTTCAACTGGATACGGCTGAAAGCATCGTTCCTCTACGCCTCGGGCGACAAGGACCCCTACGACCACAAGGAAACCGGGTTCGACGCCATCTTCGAGAACCCGCAGTTCGCCGGCGCCGACACCAGCTACTGGATCCGCCAGTCGATCCCGTTCGCCGGCGGCGGCCGGGCGGTCAGCGTCAACGGGCGCAACGGCGTGCTCAATTCCCTGCGCTCGTCGAAGGACGAGGGCCAGTCCAACTTCAACAACCCCGGCACCGTGCTGGCCGGCGTCGGCGCGGACGCCGACATCAGCCCGCAGTGGCGGGTGAGCGCCAACCTCAACCACCTGTGGTTCCAGAACACCGCCGTGGTGCAGACGCTGCGCCAGGAGGGCTCGATCCCCAAGGCGCTGGGCTGGGATCTGTCGGCGGCGGTGATCTGGCGGCCGAAGATGACCCAGAACCTGGTGTTCCGCGCCTCGGGCGCCGTCTTCGATCCCGGAAAAGGCTTCGGCGATCTCTTCGCGAGCAAGGGCCGCGACAGCCGCTACTATTCCGTCCTCTTCAATGCGATTCTGACCTTCTAGGGGCGTGATGAACCGCAAGCGGGCAATCGGCTGGATGGTGGCGGTGCTGGGGGCGCTGGTCCTCGGCGCGCCTGCGTCGCTGCAGGCCAGCGACGAGGAGCATGCGGTCCACCGCGTCTATGCCTTCACCCCGCCCGCGCCGCTGGGCCAGACCCAGGAACAGGCCGACGCCCAGAGCGCGGGCTGCGTCAGCTGCCACACCGCCTCCGACGCCTCGACCATGCACAACTCGCCGTCGGTGGTGCTGGGCTGCGCCGACTGCCACGGCGGCGACGCCAAGGTTACGGCCGTCGCCGGCCTGGCCAAGACCGCGCCGGAATACGCCCGCCTGCGCGACAAGGCCCACGTCCTGCCGCGCTATCCGCTGGCCTGGCATTATCCGCACTCGGCCAATCCGAAGCAGAGCTACACCCTGCTCAACCGCGAGAGCCCGCAGTTCATCCGCTTC
>Ga0307517_10001135_pt1 | contig 44962 bp, 42 predicted proteins | sample 23_EM_MG_FD_194515 | JGI IMG/M metagenome (GOLD analysis project Ga0307517, IMG submission 194515) | Populus trichocarpa ectomycorrhiza microbial communities from riparian zone in the Pacific Northwest, United States - 23_EM | ecosystem: Host-associated > Plants > Roots > Unclassified | place...
GAAAGTAAAATACCCGCCCCGCCCCACAGCCCGGCCAGGGCCCCGTGTCATACGGGGCGGGGAGGAACGGCAAAGAGTTGACCCCGGGCCGGAGTAACGGCGGGGTCACAAAGTGAAAACCCGCCCCACCCCGCCCCGTAACGAACACTAGTCAAGCCCAAAAGAAAACCCATAGTCTAATCGTCATCGATGGTCTTAATGGGGGGTTCGACCGAAGAGCCAGCCGAACTAGATGGCCTAAAGGCCTTGTTAACTCTGCCGGAGGGGGCCGGTTCCACAATCTCGGTAATGCGGGAGGGGCCAGCCTGCTCATAAGCATCAACAGCCTTACCCTTACCTTTCCTGTCAACCTTAGGCCGAACTATCTTAGCCTTAGGCAGAGTGCTATCAGTCATGCCCCTCCGGTGGTCAGCACGTCTATCAGCATATTTCATCCCCTCCACCTCAACAGTCAGTCCCTTAGCAGAGACCTCCTTCTCAACCATCACTTCCGAGGTAATCTCAACATGTACCCCGCGGCGACGACGACGTTGACGATTCCTGGACCGGTCAGACACACCCGTAACAGACGTGTCATCGGCAACGATGGGAGACCCAGCACCGGCAGGGGCCAGAGAAGAACCGGAAGCAACTACCACCGGGCACCTATTATAACCGGTGAAGTGGTCCGATCTCTCACACAGCATACACCTTCGTACAGTGTGGCAACACGATTGACCGGTCTCGCCAGGGCAGTTAAGTTGCCCACATCGGTGGGACTTCGACAAGTGATCCCCCAAACAAAAACGACAACGGGGAGGAAACGCACACAACATCTCAACATGGCCAACCTGAAGGCACTTGTTGCACACCGGGGCAGACCTGTGTTCCTCGAAGAACCTAGCATTCCTGGACTTACCGAACAGGAACACACGACCGGAAGACAGAACCTTGTCGCTGGCATCGTTGCGCTCAAGAGTGAACCGAATGCCGCAGGAGGTGGCGCCAGCCTGTTTCATGGCGTATACTGAGCCAAGCATGTTAGGTCGGCCGGCAGTAACAACACCCGGGTTCGATCCCTCGATATCGGTCCGGAGGCCATCAAAGGCCCTATCGCCGGTCCAGTCCTCAGGTTTCCACAGAGAGCCCCTACCAGTGGGAGCTAGAGGGACGCCGGAAACCAAAATCTTAACCTTTGCCACATCCTTGTGGAAGACAAAGTTAGTGAGACCAGAAGGGCCGAGTTCCCGGATAAGGGTCGCGCGGCATCGTTCCAGTCTATCCCAAACCTGAGTGGCAGTATGCTCCGCCAGCGTCAAGTAGATGCATCCAATCTCAAGCTTGGAGAGGGCTTCCCGAATATACGGGGTCTTGTCCGAAACCTTGCCAAGATTGCTCAAGGTCTGGTTCATACGGATACGGATGGCCTCGGGGGTAACCGGAAGCTGTGTCCGTTTGCCGGCATCAAAGCGCATGGTAACGTGGCGCTCACGGGCATCGGGGGAGGGGGACGACGTAGGAATCCTAGCACGGGAGGGACCTGGGATAACAACGGCAGGGGGCGGAGGAGGTACCAACCGTGACCTAACCTGTCGACCTGGCCTTGTCGTATATGGCACAGGGGGAGGGGGAGGGGCAGCCGCGACCCGACTATACATCGCCGCTCCGGTCGGAGGGGACGACACCGGAACCGTGGTGGGAACGGGGGCGGGGGCAGGGTTGGGGTCCGAGGCAGCAGCCTGGCTGGCAACCCGGGTTCGTCTCCGTCTATTGGCCTTCCGACCACGAGCATTAACTACGACGAATCCCGCGTCGGGCGATTCATCAAAAGCGACCTTCTTATTACCAGAAGAAGGCGCAATACCAACATCAGCAAGAGGGGGGGAAGGAGCAACACCACCGTTCATGCGCTTAGCAGCTTCGGCACGAACAGATCCCCGAATAGTCTCCCGCGAGCTCCAGACAGGTTCACCCCTGCCAACGGTCAGTTCAGCCTCATGGGCGACTGTGTCTCCTTCCAACCGGGCAATAACAGCCTTCAACAACTTGATCTCCCCCTTCAGAGAGACAATCTCATCCAAGCAGTTGTTCTGTTGCTTGCCCAAACGCTGTATATCAGCAGCAACCTCCTCAAGGGAACCATACGTCTCCTTTCCCCCAACCAGCGCGTAAGTCCGGCATCCATCAACCATGGAAGTATCATCTGAATCAGAGGACGACACAACCGACCCGTGGGAGGAGGACGGCGAAGACGACAGGGGAACCGCATTACCAGAACGGATGTCCTCAAGACCACTCAACAAAGCAACGTCGACCTGCGAAGGTGACCGATAGCTCAGGGTAAGGGGGAGAGCGGGAAGCGACGAGAAGGTCGGGGTGGCCAAAGACGACAGGCTGTGGGTAGCCGATCGTGGCTGAGCATCGGTGGCGTACCTAGAGTCACCAACACCTGTGCCATCAGTGTTAGACCCACCCCCCAAGTCCATAGGGGTATCGCGAACGATAACCGCTGACGAAGGAACCACTTGGCTAGTGGTTAAAGGAGGTGGGGAGTCTCTCTTGGGGGGGGTGTTGCCCCGAAGCGCCTTGGTATGAGCGATAAACTCATGGTGTCTCTTGGACACAGGAACAAAGGCACGGCAACCGGAGGGAATGGTGGACTCCGAGGCGAAACCAGAACCGGCACCAGGACGCGACCAAGGGGGGACAAAGGGGGGAGGGGACGACACTTGAGTGATCCGATCCTCAGGGCAGATGCTACCTGCAGGAGGTGCATAGTCCTCGTCCGACGATCGGTCCAATCGGAAGTTGCTATACAGCTTCCGTTCACCGGAGGAAAGTCGCTCAACATGGGAGGGAAGACGCCGTTGGCTATCGTCAACCTCGACCACAGAAGGGATGTACATGGGATCCTGGGAACGGTCCTCGTCAATGGACGGCCAGGATGCGGAGGGGACCATGGGATCAGACGCCATAGTCGAATGAAAATCCGAGCTCACCATCTGAGAGCTGGACGGGGCGAAGGACTGGGAGGAGCCCTCAGGGGTGTGGAATCGGGCGTAGAAACCCAAAGAAGTGGTGCGGTCGACGTGGCAACGCGCAGAAGTGGTGTCACCAGCAATGCAACAGCCGCGAGCAGCCATGATACCAGTGCAAACGGACTCAACAGAGTCAAACGAACGAAGATCGAGGTGAGCAACAATTGCTCGAACCTCAGAAGTAAAGAAAAGGGATTCATTCTGACATCCCGAAACATGCTCAAAGTGGAGACCTTGGTAGGCCCCACCCGGCGCGGCGTAAGACAGTTTGACAGCCGGGATAAGACCACGGCCATCAGAAGTGTTCATCCTACCCGGGACAATCTGGGTGCCCGGAGCAGGGGAAGGGAAACAAAAAGGAGGGGGGGCAACAGAGTCACCCATCGTGAAAGTTCACCTGTTGCAAAAGGCCAGGCGAGCCACCAAAGAAAAATTCACCGGTAGTAAAAGCCCGGCGAGCCACTAAAAAGTACTGCCCGAAGGCCAAAAAACCCCGACCGCCCGAAGGCAAAAATTCCCACCAGGAGCCCGAAGGCAAAAGAACCGACCGTCAACGAAGTGTGTTCACGATAGTAAAGCGTGGTGTTGAGGGTGGCGAAACCGAGTGTTCCTATTGGTTACAACAAGAAGACAGGAAAATAGAGGGGACGGAGCTTGCCACGATATTCTAATAATCTCGTGGTATTATATACCGGTAGGGGAGATGGGTGGGTACAGGAGATTAAAAAAAAAAGCTCTATCATAGTATCATATCGGAGGCCTCAACCGAAAGAAGAAAAAAGAAAGAAGAAAAGGCTCAAACATCAAAAACTCCCCCTCACATCATCCCATAGCTCACCCCCATCACTCAATTCGTAGGTCTCGCAGGATCATACCCCTCCCATCCCTCATCCTCCGTATCACTCTCCTCCACGTCTATAACTCCTCCTCCTCCTCCTCCTCCCACACCCCCTGCCCCTCCAACTCCAACCCCAACCTCCATCTTAACCCCACCTCCCCCCTCACCTCCCCCCCCAAACGCATTCTTAAACCCTCCCTTCTTGAACCCCCCGCCCACAGCCCTCTTCTCCTCGATTTTAATGGGCTTTATGACAGCAATCCCCTCGTCCATCCTCCTCCTCTCCCGCTCGCGCCTGCGCTCCGCGGACGCTGGGTCGCGCTGCATCGCCTTCATCTCCTGGAAGCGCTTCTTGTGCTGGTGGTCGTAGCTGTTCTCGTGCGCCTCGTATTCGTTGCTGCGGCTGTAGCCCTTGCTGCAGAGGTCACCTTGACGACAGGGTTAGTGCGGTAGGGTGGAGAGTGAGGGGGGAAGGGGGGAAGGGTTACAATAGAAGGTCTTTCGGGCTTGTAGGGCGGATTCAGTTTTTGCGGGGGGGATCCCTGTTGGGTTTCGGCCGCCGCCCTGGGAGGGGAGGAGGGGGATTAGCTAGCCAGCCGGAGGGGAAATGAGGAAGAGGGAGGTATCATACTTCGCCGGTTAGTCGGGGCATTGGCTGTGGTTGCAGTTGCCGGAGTAGTGAGAGGAAGGGTGAAGTGGGATTTGGCTTGTACTGGTACTATTGAAGGTGCCGTCGAGCTGTGGTTGGCGTTAGCTTAGGCTTTGTGGCTTTTTGTCTCGGAGGGAAAATAGAGTTCGTTCCTGTTGTGGAGCCGCGGTCAGGCTCTGTCTGCTCTTTCTTTTTTTTTGCCAAGACCTTGGTTCAGATTGCAGTGCTTGCCACAGTAATTACTGTCCATTTTTTTTTAAAGTTCATATCATCTTGAAATCGTGATCGCAATACTTTCCATGCTCTAATTAGACCCTCCATCTTCCTTGATGAGATCCCGCGCCGTCAGCCCCTTTTACAACTTAATCGGTACAAAATAAAGAAACTATCATACAATTTCCCGCACCTGTTGATATCCAACACTAACGTAACTAGACACAAGAAATTGTTATTACACGAAAAAACAGCTATTGCTTGACCGGCCTCATGCTTTCCACCTTTGTCACGGTCATCTCGTACACATATTGGCCCATATGTTCCACATTCTCCATCTCCGTCCCCTCCTTGGGCCTATCGCTCCTATCCGTAGGCCACATCTCACCGGTAACAATTTCAAGCTTATCGCTCTTGTTCTCCAATAAACGGGAGAAGGCCCCCGACAGCTCGTAGCAGCTTTCGAACACCTCCCGGCGGCCAACTACATACAGACCCAGCCGGGCACGGGAAAGGGCAACCGTCATACGGCGGATATCACGCAGGTAGCCAACGCGTTTCGTGCGAACGAGGGAAAGGATCACGTCTAGTCACTCGTTAGCCTCTCATATTTACAGGGGCGGGTGGGCGGGTGGATATGAGGGGGGAAACGCACAGTCGTTTTGTTCGCCCTGGTACTTGTCCACTGTAGTCAGAGATGCAGGCATTCCGAACAAGGGGTTCTTCGCGCATCGTCGATTGAGAACGTCCCGGATGAGGGAACGCTGGCCAAGGTAGGTGGTCAGTATGGTTATCTTTTCGGCGGGGTAACCGAGAAGACGCATGTATTGGTATACAGCCACTGCGTATTCCGCTTCTCCGAGGTTCTGTATGAAGTGCGGCGTGGGCTCGTATTCTCCCTGGCCCTTGTAGTCTTTGACGTTAATGAACTGAAATTCGTGGCGGAAACTGTGCATGGACAGGTCAGCAAGCAAGCCACGAGACGCAAACCTTTAGGGCACCCCCACTGCTACATACCCAGCATTTGCAGTTTGGTATTCCGGCTGCGATTCCAATATAGGCAGGTCCCCGAGCTCGCGATAACGCCAATTGTACAATCTAGCAATTGACGCGCGCGCACGCCCCTGCTGGTCTAGATTGACGGTTGGGACCCCCAGCCGTACCAACCTTGCAAACAGACTCTGCTCTAGATTGGCGTACTGCCTAAATGCGATGTTTTGCACGATAGGGGAATTCTGATAGTGATCTCCGCACAGCACAACGCGCTGCAAGGGGAGTTCGCCTTTCTTCGGAGATTGCAGAGCTAACGGGATGAAAGTTTCGACTTCCGTAATCTGTGCGGCCTCTTCCATCACAACGTTGTCATACTCGAAGCCTAGCTTCGCAATGTCGGCGCGCTAAAAAGAGAGGTCTCGTTGGTTTCTAGTTCTCACGCTTTACGGAGATTTATGACCTACCTTCATTGCAGCATGGGTCGAAGTCATGGCGACGATCCTTGCTTCTTTGGTGAGCAAATAATTCTGCCTGTCCCTTGCAGTCTTCAGCAACTCGAACGGCCGAATGTCCTCCAGCTCCGTGAACAACTTCCCGATGCGCCTGTAACCGCCCTCTGCTACCTCAATCGCTTCCTCCAAGGACAGGTCATGTGAAAACATCGGCTTCGGGGCATTCGAAAAGTACTGATGGAATGGGAAGCTGCCATAGAGCTTTTCTAACGTGAGACCTTCCTCAGACAACACTTTCTGATACCTCTCCCACGCTGGCTCAACATAAACTAGGTTGAAGTAGTCCGCAGTCTCACAGGAATCGCCATGTGCACCGGGAGCGCCTAGAGTGGCAGCTAATCGATCAACCTCTGCCAGTAGTTTTACACGGTTGTCCTACAATTATCAGCTTGTCCTAAAAATTAGTACCCGCAGAAGTCGGAAGAGCTCACCATGAAAGATTCCACCCTCCCCTGCTTGCTATAATTAGTATCTGTTTTCAACTCTTCCTCGCCATGCCCTAATCGAAGCAAATGCCGCTCATCGATATCTAGGGCGGTGATCTTCTCAAAAAGCTGGTTCAGGGCTTGATTGCTGTGGGCTATTAATAGAGTGCGTTGGGTAGGGAAGTTGTGGTACAGGTTGCTAATGATCTGGGTAGCGACATCAGTCTTCCCAGTCCCAGGTGGGCCGACAATCACAGTCAGACCCGGGTTGGTGCCAGAGCGGATAGCCTCTACTTGTGTCGGGGTAAACTTGATATGATTCGTACGTGGCACATCAATCGGATAAGGCCCCATGTTCGGAAGCTTATAAGTCGAGACCTCCAAGGATTCCTCCTTGTCGGAGCTACCCTCCTGGCCTCTTCTCCGCTTCTTTGCGGGCTTGGGTTGCTCAACGGCAGTTCTTTGCGATATCACATAGGGAGGGTCACACCCCTCTTGCAAGCCTTCCTTCGGCTTCAGTTTCTATGACAGTAATCAGTATGGGTAGCCCGAGCAGTGGAGTAGACTTGGGAACACACTATTCCTGGAAAGCTCTCTACCAAATGCTGCCAATCAAGGAATGTGTCCCGGAAATCGAGCAAATTTGGCTGATTCGGAAGCTTGGAGTAATGTGCCCCGGCCGGGTCTCCATATCCTAGGAAAACCTCCTGTAGCCATGTTGGCATTGGCACATCAGCTTGAGTAAGCTCTTGAATTGACTCCAGGACAGGCTTGAAATTGTTTTCCTAGTTTTCATGTCAACGTTTGCTTCAATGCAAAATATAGAACCCCGCACCCACCCTTCCTTTTCGTCTAATCAACAGGTTTATGGAGTCGTAGACATCTGGCTTGCCGGCCTTCAGGTCATCTGCATCGATCTATCACCAAGTAAGGAGTTAGACTATATGAAACTCTGTAGCACTCAGTTGACACCGCGATATACCTTGTACATTTCCGGATCTAGGCGAACATGGAGCCTACGCCTTCCGCCAGCTCTCCGAGCCTGGCCGTCGCCGGCTTTAATTGGTCGCCCATCCTGATCGAGCAACTGTACGACTTCAGCAGCCCTCAAACACTTAACCCCGAACTTCTCTGCTACATTCAGCTTATCGGGTGACCCATTAGTGATCATTCGGTCGCCCTCATCAATTCCCTTGACGGCAAGTAGGAAGACCACATCATCTGGTCGAAGAGAGTCCCAATCGCGCCGAACGTCTTCGGAAAGTCGAGTATAGTCAAGACTAATTTCCGCGCGAACATACGCTGGTTTCTCTTCGCCGACTTTGGGTGGGGCCGTTTCAAGTATTCTGTATGGGGGTTCGCTGTCAGTTTTACCACAATCACCCAAACCGAAACAAGGCGGACACATACGAAGGTCTCGCGATCAACAAAGCCATCTTGGAGAACCCGTGGAATTGGGTAGTCATGCTTGGGTGCGAAAGTTTTGGCGCAAGACGATGTAACGAATCCTCGATATCTCTTCGAATTGCAAAAAATGCTTCGCATCGATAAAGAATAAAAGACCGCCATAGGAAGTCTCCGACAGTCAAGTATTGCAAATTGAGCTTCGGAATGGCTAGAGGCCCGGACCCGTCATAATATTCATTACGAAGTAGAGAGGACTCAAAGAGTGTATCCTGGTTTGGCAATATAGGTAATTCCTTCGCCTGTTCCTGGAAGGTCTTTCTCTTCTCATGACACAGCAATATTGCCTCTGTTAAAAAAGCTCGGTCCACAGACATAACAACCTTTTGTGGGTATTCCGTACGCAGTCCTAACAGGCGGCACAACTCTACCACTCCTCCATCTTCCAATTCCGCAACGTGAGACGCGAGTTCGTCTCGTTGCCCGATGCTCCCGTAATTGGCCAGAGCTAGAATAGTCAATTTATCTTTGAAGTGCTTGAATGCTGTTCTCTGGAGTTTCGCTAAATCTGCATTGTGGATTTGCCGGGACTCCTCCTGAGAAAGCTGTAGTCCAGTGTGATCATCAATAGAAAAGTTAATGTAGTGGGAGAGCAATGCATAGAGATCACGAAATAGACCATTCTCAGAATTCGTATAGAGGGGCGATAATTTAATTGCTGTGAGCAGATGCAGATCCTTTAGCAAGAAGTTAACGTATCGTCTTGTTGGCATTTGAGATTCAAGATCCGTTAGAAGCTCGATAAACCGCTCGCAATAATTGAGGATCTCTATTCAAGTTTAGCCAAAATTACAGACATCCGGGGGGCAGCCACACGCACGCTTCGGTTCATCACCTTCCTGTTGATCCGATGGCTTATACATCATGTTTAAGAAATCCAAAATCATCTCAAAAAGCCACAGTCTATCGAATCGCAACCGATCTTTCGCGCTATCATCGGCTGAATCAAACCGCTTTCCAGCTGCCCTCCACGCTTTCTTGGTCTGGGGGTACTTTTCCAGCCGTGCATCCCGTACCCCCCCACTTGAAAGATTATTCCATATAGATATCGAAACCAGCGGAGCACACTCCTTCCTCACTAGGCCACTATCGAGCGATTGAAATGCGGTAACGATGAAGGTCAAAAGGTGGTTTCTTATGAATAGAGGGATTCCGTGATCAATGGTCATAGACAATATGCGGCGGAAGAGAGATGGGAAGTGCTCAGGCAGCAATGATATGTACTCTAATACTCCATGTCAGCAACTCACATCATCAGCATTTACGGACCCGATTATATACCCCAAACATTGAGATTCTCCCGCCTCTTGACATTCACCATTAATGCGATCAGTACGACATGGTAATTCGACGCAGTTTCCGTGAAATTGGGCCACAGGAATCTGGCGCACACAAATCGGATCAGCAATCGAGGCTCATGGGGGAGCGACCCGGGGAACAAACTTTTCTAGAAACTGAAGGTTCTCAAGGATTAGCAATGACCGGAAACGAAAGCCATCCTTCTCTAGTGGATCGTAGAACTCCGACTTCAAAGCTTCTGGCTTGAACCCAGACGGTTTCTCGGTAAGCCAGTACTTTTTGGCAGCTTGAGCAAAAAGATTACCGCCGTGGAGATCCGCGACGGTCGGCCGAGTCTCCTCAATAGCTCCAAATGTAGTTTTGTCAGACTTTTCCATTGATGATTCCACGGGGAGATGGGTGCCGGCAGGCCTGCACAGATTGTATTGGACTGCAGGAAAAGACAATGATTGACGGGTTGTTGGAGTGAAAGCTCAGAGCCCTTTTGTTTTCGTTCCCAACCTCAAGCAAGAACCATGATGAGCTTGGCGATCATCACGTGACCACACACAAGGATGCACTAGTTCTCGAGTGATGAGAGGTGAATTCCTGGCTACGAGAGTCCCTCTGGTGATCACGAGTTTTCAGACGAAAAGCAGGAATGAACCTAACCCAGCAAATTCGATTCACTGATTTTCCGCGCACAAGCAAATTCCTATTGGAATACCGTTTACAATAATTGACCTGCAGGACTGAGGTTGTGCAAGCTAAACCCTTGTCGCGTCGGCTTGGCATTGAAAGCTTCGCATCACGTGATAGGCACCGTTCAACCGCAAGTTCACTTTCTCGTGTCGTTTGTCTTTCGCTTTATCTCACATCCTCACCAACCCACCATACACCAACGACGCTGTAACGAAGCATAGCTGCCCGACCTTTTCGACAATGTCTCCAACTCTCCTCCCAGATGGAACATCTGCGTCGAAAACGGTCGATCAGCTCTCCTCCTATCTTCGGGAAATTCTCTCCTCCGTTAATAAAACCCACCTCGAACCCCCGCTGACCGAATCTGATTTCGACCCCGATCTATTAGCCCGCATAAGATCGCTGCGATCTTCCCCGGATGAGTTATACAGGAACTCTCTGGATACCGCGTTTAAAGGGGCGCTATACAACCTTGTGGTAAGTTCTCTAGTCTCCCCCTTGGGGACTGCGCTCACTATGCTACAATAGACCAATAACAATGCTATCAACACTGCGACCCTTCCCGTCTTCTGCAACTTCTTAGATCTCTCCTTAGTTTTAGCCGAGTTAGGTATGTTCGCCCTTATTCTCTTTCCGGGCTCCTCTAACCCCACCACAGAAATCTCGGGTGCAGGGTTACCGCTTGACCTGATTGAGGAGCTCTTTGACTCACAAACTATACCGTCATGCGAGTGCCTCTTCCAATATTTGGAGTCACGTATCGATAGGGTTACCGCAGGAGTGGAAGGTGGAAAAGGGAAGGCTCTCATATTGTTACGTCTATGCAACGAGCTTCTCAAGAGATTATCAAAAACAGAGGACACAATCTTTTGTGGTCGCATCTTGATCTTCCTCAGCAAGAGCTTTCCGATTGGCGAACGTTCCGGAGTTAACCTGAGAGGCGATTTTAATGTGGATAATGTCACGGTTTACGACGATATTCTCCAAGAGCCACCGACTGGAGCAGATGAAATGGAGCTCGATCACAAGAAAGAGGAAATGGAAGTTGACCACAAGAAAGAGGAGAGTGCGAGTGGGGTAGAGGAAGCAGATATCAGCAGCGCCCGTAGCCCCAAGAGGCTAAAAGTGGAGGCCGGGCAAGATACGTCTCAAAAAGAACCCACGGTTCTCGATGCCAACACCCTTTACCCTATATTTTGGTCACTTCAACATGACTTCGCCGACCCTCAGCGACTATTCATTAAAAGCAATCTTGAAAAATTCAAGGTGGGCCTTGGAGCTACAATGGCTAAGTTCAAGAGGGCTGAGGACGATTCAATTAAGACCACTGGAAAGGTTGATGTGGCAAATGGGCCTAAAAAGGCGGATGAGAAGAAGCCTGGAGTTTCTCTTGGCGAGAAGAGGAAGCAAATCGATAGCGACGATGACGATATCAAGGGTGAAGGATTTAATCCGAAATATTTGACCAGTCGCGAATTATTCGAATTAGAGGTTTGTACCCTTTCTTCGCAGGTTATGGATTAGATGCTGACGTGATGCTCGCACGAGTGATAGATCAGCGACTTGACTTTTAGGCGACATGTACTTGTACAGGCCTTGATTCTGATCGACTTTTTGTTAAACCTAGCACCACAAGCGAAGGAAAAGTGGAAGGACCTCAAAACACCAAACAGATCCGTTCAGTATACGTTCACTTTGGGCCCAGAAGATGTAAGCTTTCCCTATTCCTTGAATTGTTCTCGGGGTGTGAGGGAAGAAAAGAGTAGCTTGGCCGCTTTCTTTCGTTACGCGGAAACCATTAAGCTATCCTCCGACGAAACCGGCGGTACGCGCATGCGCTTGCGATAGTTTGCGTAGGGTGCTGAAACAACCTTATGCTACAAAATTGACTATGTAGTGGCGTTGGACTACTTAACACAAGGGCGGCCATACCATCGCACGAACCCATATTCATGGATACGTGTGCTACTATTTATGAGATTCAGATACGTAGATCACGAATGATGCACTAATACAATTGGTGTAGGAGAAATGGGCAGTCACAACAAAAGAACAAATACTCAGGAGTCTCGAACCTGATGTACAAGGGAGACTGTTTACACGAACCATTAAAACGGTTCTGATTAGGGAACAAAATTGGGTTCGGTGGAAAGCAGAGAGTTGCCACCCATTTGATATGCCTCCATTGGGCGATGCAGACATTGAAGATGCCAAGCAAAAAGCGGCAAAGGCTTGCGAGATTCCTGAATCTTACAAATATACCATGGGGACACCAGCCTTGAATTCCTTGTGGCAAGCCACAGGCGACCTAACAGGGCTTGAGGGTCTTACAGATCCGACGAGGTATGTGCATACATACGAATCCTTGTTGATTTGCCTGTCGACATGGGTTTAAAAGGACTGGCCGGCTGACTGGCTTTATCCAGGCACAACCTCCCGTCTCCTGAGTCATTTAGACAGCCCGTGAAAGACGCAGAGCTAGAATTGTTAGACGCAATGTTCCCGGATGACATTGAACTAGCGCAGACCAAAAAGTTCACTAACACCTGGAAAGCCTTTCGCCTCGCATCCCGTGACCGCTTCCATCTTTTCAACAAGTTCGACGACAAGTTCGACGAAAAGAGGAACGATCTAGAAATGCTGTTCGAGGTGGAAGAAAAGACGAAGGAGGAGGCTAGAGCCAGGGTGAACCAACAAGCGCCTACTACCGCTACTCCAACAAAGGCTCAGGGAAAAACCATTGAGGCCGGCGGCAACAATTCGCTCGTGGCCACTGATGCCGATACCACCTCCTCCTCCGCCCCTACGAAAATCCCAACCCCTGCCGCAACACCGATACCAACCGCGCCCATCACGAATACCTAGCGTTAGCCCTACCTACCCCATCAAATGTTGTCAAAAAGTCGGAATCGGGAAATTCACGTCACGCGCCTCCAACAAAATAGAAGGAAAAAAAGAAAAAAAGCACACAGCGCAGCAAGCCTAAATCCCCGTCCATCTATTCATCCATCTATCTTCCTACCTGTCTATCTATACTATAATAAGCTAATAATTGGCGATGAACTTCTCCTGGTATAATACTGTGAATCTCTCTTTCCGTCTTCCTCCCCACCCTATATTTTGCATTCAAATTTAATAGACAACAACGACGACACAAGCGCGGGAACAATAACGAGCACAATCCCTCCTTCAACAGGCAGCCTAGTTTTAAAGATCTTGTACAATAGATGATGAAAAGTGAGCAGCGGAACAAACTCAAAGGAGGAGCAAGAAAGAACAAGGGGAGAAAAAAAAAGACAAACAAGGGAAGAAAAAAAGGAAAGAAAGAAAGAAAAAGAAAAAAGTCTTGGCGATAGCGACGATGGTGATGGCGATGGGTGATATCTGATGTTGGAAAGTGTGTGTCGGACTTGATTTCTCCTTGTCATTTTCCAAATATTCCTTTCTACTTTTCACTTTTTCCATGCGTGTATGATACGATACTGTGCTGTATTGTGCCGACTATTGGAGGCTACAAATTCTCTCTCCCTCCCCTCCTGCTCTCTCTCGTGCAAGACACAGTTCACGGCAATTCACTTACCCCCAAGTGAAAAAATCGGAAACCCATGTCCAGCAAGCAGGCCAGCAAATGAAGCAATCTTATCAACAATCCCCGCCGGTCTGTCCGTCCGTCCACACACACACGCACAGCACACCGCGCAGCTCAGCCAGCACAGAACAATAATATGCTCGCATATCCAATGTATGCAATTTCCGATAAACGAATTGGTGCACAAGTACTGCGCTGAAATTACTCCGCACTACAGTAGTCTTTTTTCTCAAAGATGAAGAAAAACAATAACAAGAGGCCCTGAGTGAAAAACAAACTACCCATGCTACGATATGCTATCGTGCAGGGCTGACATTCACACATTCGTTCATTCATTCTCCAAGCCTAGTGCAGAATCATTCTCCACTATTAGCCAACCAACCTACCAACCAAGCATCTAGGATAAGTCCGAATTGGAAATGGTCCAACCCTCCCTCTCTTGAACATCTGCCACCCGGTCGATCCTCACAGCACTCACACACCCAGTTCAACCTCCAGCCCTCCCTAGGCGTTCACATAACGCCGTTAAAATCCCGCTTCAAGCTCGAGTTTTACCAAGCCATTTTCTCGTTCCGGTTTCTCTATTCGCTGGGCAAGGCCTGGAGCCTCGGCAGCCATAAGCTTGGGGATTAGCTTGTGCAAGTATACTTTAAAGGACTAGGACACGAAAAATATCGTATCATGCTCGGAGATAGGCAAGGGAGGGCAGGGGGAGGAAGAGTAAAGCTTTGGCGAATAAAATAATAGAAGAAAAGAAGCTTAAAAAAGGAGATGCCAGGACTGGACAGGAGCGCTGATGCGAGAGTATCAACGTTAATATCCTCTTCCCCGGTTAGCGAGGGAGTCGGAAAACATGAGGGATAGTAGTGCACCAACCGTGCTAGCAGAGAGGGCCTTTCTCTTTTCCTATATTTTTCGTTTGCCTTCAGTCTACTTTCCTTTCCAAAGTAGCAACAACCCGGACGAGAGGTACCCCTCCTGCTCTGCTTACATATGCCCAGCTCCCCACCCTCCTTGGGAGCGGGGGGAGGGGTGATAATAAATTATGCAAGTCATCGAAGCAACTGGATGAGTATGAGCAATGAAGAAGATCCATCGTATATTTTTCCACCCGTTCTTCCTAACACCCTGCACGAGCTCTCACACACCTTGTGACTTCTCCATTCTGTCCGCGGAATCCAAAAAGAATGAGTGAGCAAGGGTGAGGGAGTATCAGTGCTTATTGCCTTCTCCCTTGTTCATCCCCTTCCTCTCGAATCTCAGGTCGTGTAACTTGCTGATGATAAATGAGTTGGCTCCTCCTGCCACGAAACTCTGGGAGCACGAGGCCAGCTCAAAGGGTAGACCCGCGTCTCAGCTGGCTCACTTAGCCCTGTGTGGAACTGCTGATGTTATGCGGTGTCCTAAAGCCAGGCCCAGCTGTCGCTTTGAAAGGTATTATCAGGTTGTCCCCTTCCCTTCCCCTCACCCAGCATCTCATTTCTCACCCTATTTGATCGTCTGCGTGAGGGATAGTATAGGTTCTCCTGGCTGTAGATCAGGGACATCGACTAACTCCGATGGCTAAATGCGGGAGAAAAAGGTGAGAGACTGAGAGCCGGGCGTTGGGCCCGGAGAAAGAGGAAAAGAGGGAAAGGGAAAGCCGCCCAACGGGTAAATCGAAAAAAGAAAATCCATGCATCATGTCATACCGAGGTGTCAAAATAGCCTTTCTGGTCAATTAGGGTTGGAGAATGCTTTAGAATAGGATCTGTTACGCTGCTCCGCCTTTTCCTCCGCATTTCTCGTTGCCCACGCACCGAGTATGTTTTGGTGAAGATAACATTTGATAGCATGACTGAAAACAAACTACCTGCAGACGACCGGTACCCGCTCCGCGTCCCCCTCCTCTCACTCTCGCTCACTCACATTTCCTGGTATCCCGATGCAGGAGGAAGCTGAGTCTAGGGTCTTGTCCATTAAAGTATTGGAACCCTCGTATACTTGTAAACCAACCAGGAAATGCAGAACAAGTCGACCGAACTGTCGGAAAGCAACAAATAAATCAACTAAATGCGTGGCAAGACAAAAAGAAAGGCAGAGAAAAGATTTCTTGCCTCCATACTCTCCCTACGCCCCCAATCCCCAGACATCATAGGGCCCTATGAACTGTCCAAACCATAGGCTAAAATGAGAGAGATTCGCGAGATGGCTAGGAAAGCCCATGATTGCGCCCAGTTTCGAATCAACACCAGGTAAACAACCAACCGCGCCAAAAGCGAGTTGGGGCGAGGTGAGAGGGGAGATAAGTTCAATTTTGAAAAAAAAGGAAAAAAAAAGGTAGAATCATGGATGATCACTCTAAAATGTTAGTACTGCATCTATCATCTGACGATAATGCATGACTGGGATTAATCGCTGATAGAGAGGTAAAGTGCAATAGTGTGTGTTGTTTTCTGGAGGGAGGAAGGGGAGACGAGCTGGGGAAGGGAGTAGGGGGTACGGTAGGAGGAGTATACCAAAAGATGGATTCGATCGCAATCGACACGTCTGCAGTAGTGAGGGTAGGTGTTTGTTTGATGCTCGTCGTGTACTTACGTGTGGTATGGCACAGCAACTCATACATATACGTACAGTACCAGCACCTGCTCTTCTCTATAGTATAAACCCTCCCCGTGCAAGCGCCTCTCATCTAACCAGAGCTAGCATATCAGACAAGACCAGATCAGACCAGCACCACCATAACATCAGCATCACGCTCGAGTACTCAAGTACAGTACAGAAATCTCTCCACAATACCAACTTACAGAGCTGGAGTCTTGCAAACCAAGAGTCTGCCTACGACCCCATGAATCCATCTGGTCCCTACTACACCACCTGACCCCCATCTATCACTCATCCTACCCACACCGCATCTCAAACCAACTGGTGCCTACCCTACCCCCAACCCAAATTCAAAATATATTATATTATATAATACCACTTCACTTACCAAATCCCGCAGAGATCAATCGGCATGTCAAAAGAAAAAAAGCGAGACATGACGCACATATGCCCCGCATATACCGATAGGGAGATAGCGGGCACGTCACATCAACGGGGAGAAAAAAGAAAATAAATGAGAAAAAAAAGAAAATTGAAACAATGAAAAACAAGTAATACCAAAGACCAACGTCAATTAATAAACACAAGTCCCCGGCAACCACAAAGTGTCACCTAAAAAGCTCAGATCATCGCATCACCCCCCCTCCCCCCCCCCCCTCCCTCCAAGATTTGTCTCGGGAGGAAAAAGAAAAAAGCAAGACAAAGTGCGCTGCATATGCACACGCATTGTGGTTTTGTCGTTTGCAATAGGGAAGAGCCCTCACGGGATCTGAGCTTTCTTTGGCAATGCTGTGCCAAGGGGATGGCTTGGTTGGTTCGGTGGTGATGGAGGAAGGAAGGAAGGAAAGGTACAGGCAGCGCGCAGGGCTTACCCGGACACAGGGATCGGAAAAAAAAACATATCGCCAACAATCTGTGCGCCCCGAGCACCTATTCTACGCTCGCATTCGAATGTTCTGGTACCTGTTGTCTGCTGCCTATGTATTATGTGTCTTGGCAAGACTCATGGCACACATAGATAGTAGTACCGCATCTCGAGCACTGTGCCGGTATGACCAACACCCCCCCCAGTAGCTGACCAACAATGATCTCTGGAATACCGCCACCTACCGAATAGCACCTGATGCAATGCGACCAGCTACCATAGTAATACTCGTAGAGAGAGGAAGAGGGAAACGAAAGTCCAAGGGGAAACCAAAAAAAAGGGGGCCTCCCAATGCACAATTGAGTCCTGAGGCTTTAACATGGGACGAACACTACGGACCACACGGTACCGCACATAACTAACCCACAACCGCGACCAGCTCTCGCAGTGCCGTACCGCACAGCACAGTACAGTACAAGCCCCCAGGGGCAGGATACCGCATTACGACCAGACAACCGCAAAAAGCCCGACAGAGTTTCCGTTACTGCATCGCAACGTACGACCGGTATATAACGTGTGATATGCAGTAACCACACTAATGTAAACTACCGTAAATACCACATTAGAAGAGAAAAAAAGGTATTCGTACTGTAGGGAATAGACTAACCTACAGTAGTTTAGCGCAACTTTGTAGAAAAGAAGAAAAGAAGAAAAGAAAAAACCTCAATCCACGGTAAAGCCAAAAAGCCACACGGTAAAAGAGAGAAGAAAAAAAAGTAATAAAAAAACAAAAAAAAAGCTCATGCTTCTGGAACGGCGCTAGAAGAGTTTTTTTCTTTTTTCTTTTTTTCTATAGCTCTATGGTGTGGTTGCCAAGAGGGGGAGGGGGGGGGCTCATATTTATTTCTTTTTCTTCTTTCTTGTGGGTGACATGGGATGACATGTTACGACTAGGGCAGACTAGACCAGACCAGACAAGGAAAGACAAAACATGCGTTGATATTTGCCGAGCGTTTTGTGTTCTTCTAGAAGGGAGGGAGGAAGGAAGGAGGCAGGGGGAACTGCTAGTTTAGTTTTGGCAAGGGGAAGGGGGGAAGTACCGTACCAGGGCTGATGGGTAGGAACGAGCAAAAGCAAAAGCAAAGGCCAGATTGGATCCGGAACCCTGTGCTACTAAATTCCTACTTTGCCATAAATATAATGGCACAAATCCTTTTTAAATATTCCTGATACAGTACGATCCAACGGCGTACTGTACGGAAGGGGAAGGGGTAAAGGAGTTTGTTACTGTTAGACCGAGTTTGGTAGTACCGGGCGTTTAAGACTAAGGTGATAGCTACTGGATGTAGTTAGTTGGATTTATGTACTGAAGCGAGAAAGGAAAGGGGGGACGGTGGCGTCGGAAGGTGCTTCAGCATTCGGAAGATGGAGGAATTACTACTGCACGTTGCGCTCTTGCAGTGACCCAGCCAAGTACCGGTAAGAAAGTGGAAAGTACGGTGATAGCAAGAGAAAATTACTTGCAGTTAGTTGGAAAAAAATGTGAGGGGGAAAACAATTACCGCACCTACCCCGATCCTTTGGGTATTCCGACAACCGGGCAAACACACCACGTACTGGATAGTATAATTTAATTCTTGGCCAAAATCTTGATGTGGGGAATATATGAACGGACGAAAGCCACAGCGTATTTCCATAGACGGGCAGCCAGATAGACCACCACCTTCCCCTTCTACCCCTCTGCCGGGTTCGGGAAGCTGGAAAGAAAAAAGTGTGCCACCATGACAAGAAAAATATAGTAAAAAAAGCTTAGCGTCAATCAATCAACCAATCAATCAATCGAAAAAAAAAGAAAGAATCCCCTGATTACCGAATCGAGGCAGATCATATAGCTTCGTGCTCTTCAGGTTTCGGCCGTTGCGGAGAGACAGAGGAAGGGGTGTAAACGGAAATCTTCCAGAAGCGAAGAAGAGAAGTCTCAGATGTCGTAACATCTGGTCGCGTGGAAAAGTTATGGTCCCTGCACCCACGCACGGCCTTGGGGTTTGCTTTTGAGCTGTGAAACTGGGGGTGTATAGCCTTGTCGGGAGGGGCTATGATCGTTCCAGCTTACCTGTGGCAGAAGCCGGGTCAAATTAACTCCCGAGAGGTTGTGTTTGCGCGCTGTAGCAGTACTAGCGGTTTTTTTTAATATCCGGACACCTTGGCGCGGATTTGTATGTGTCTTGGCGCCAAGGTGTCCGGATACTTAAAAAAACCGCTAGTACTGTGATACCAATCATCGGAAAAGAATTGTATGGTGATCCGGTGGAAGACGGGGAAAACTGTGGGTCACGGATCTCGGGCTCAGTCTCCCTTTCGGCGCTTCCAGCTCCGGGATACTCCAGTATCCGTGCTGAAGAGTGTCAGTGGTCCGTACTCGTAACTGAACGACGTTTGTGGACACGGCTGCTCTTGCCTGCCGCCAAAATTCAGCTTTCTTGCCCAGACAGCATCCTCGTGCGAGAGCAGCTGTGTCCACAAACATCGTTCAATTATGATACGAGTACGGCGAACAAGGCATACACTGCTTCAGAGCGGGGGCGCTTATTTGATCGAGTTCAGCACATCTCGCTTGCATTGTAGAGCAGTTTAGCCTGGAAGATTTCTTCTCTCTCTTCGGCTCCTTTAGATTTGTGATGGGGGAAACCTACCTATGTATTACCGCATGATTGGCCTCTCTTTTAGGTCGTACTGCTTCCCGACCTTCTATTCCGAAGGCTCTAATTGTTGGTTTTTTTAGATTCTTTCCCTCCAATCCCGAATTTCTCGTGCGTGGGTCTACAACAGCAATCCTTTAGCCCCGCCAGGAAAATTAGAGATGGTAGTATAGCATGGAAGGCTGACTTTCATCCTCTCTCCCTCTCCGGAGAATCTTTACCGGCGCTAGGGTGATATCCCTACCCAGAGCACACCCGCTCTAACCGGACGGGTACCCGTTTACACCAATTACCGGTACTCCAGAAGCAAATCCATCCATGCACTTTACACTTCACACCTATCCATAAGGGAACAAGAAAAACTAATTAGACCGTGCATTGGTAATCACCAAATTTCGGGAATCTTGAGATCCCTGGCCAAGGTTTAAAAAAAACGCCCCTCCAATGTGATGGGTCTGCAGTCTGGCGCAGTGGTAATTTCTTTTCTTTTTCGCCCTACGGGTATTCTTCCTTTTTATAATACTCTCGTCCTTTTGATTTCGGGGTTTTCCTCATTTCTGTGATAGGTTATGATATGGTATGATATATGGCATGGCAAGTATGGTATACTTATGGCGCCTCATGATGGGTAGAGAAGACATAGTCCAGCCCCCCCACCGGAGCCGACTGGTCCGTACCTGGTGTGCATCTAGTTTAGCTGGGGAACATAGGAGACGGTTTCGACGGAGGTATATGGCGAAGTACTGTACTGTACCGTGCACATATCACAGGGAATAGAATAATACCGCCCACCCCTCCACCATCCACGTTCACATCCACATCCTTAAACTTGTCACATCACAAATCACTCCACCCATATCACAACCGTTCTTTTCCGTCTTATCATTTCTCACCTCCTCTCCGCTGCACTCTACTTCCCTACCTCCCTCCCCTTCACCAGGATCGTCGAAGCACTTTATCCCGTCGATCTCAATTTCGTCAGTGAAATTCTCCGCATGTGAGTTTGTACTAGTGCTTGCGTGTAAAGTGCGGATTGTGTTGTGTGGTGTACTTACGCCCCGACATGGGGCACGGGGGACACAGCATCATAGGGGGGTAGAGGCTCCAGAAAGGTGGGGGCAGAGAAGGGGGTGAAGGAGGGGGGTTAACTCCGTTATGGTTAAACGAGACGCAACCATCCAACACAGGCGAGGGAACAAAAGAACCGCGGATTTGTTTCTTCTGGGGCTTGTTTTATCGAGTGTACTAGTACGAGTACACCCCCCCTCAACCTAGTCGCAGATTTCCGTAGTGATTCCAATTCTTGAGGAAACCCCCTTGGCTGGCTCGACCTGACCTGGCGAGAGAGGCTTACTTCTAATTCCTTGTTACCAGCGATGGCGAGCCTCCCCCCTCCAATTAAGGCCTAGATCCATATTGTTACTCATGCCCCCCTTTCTTTTTCACTTTTGTTCAATTGGAGTTTGCCGTATGCACTCCCGCTTCTCTTAACTCTTGTTCCTTTTTTTATGGCACGGTACCTTATTTTCCGGTGGTTTCTTTTTTCCATCAGCTCCCTTTCTCCCGGTATTCGGCCCCCGCCCCCGCCAGTATGATACAAGACTCGTACGGCACTGCACAGTTCCAATTAGTCTGCACAACCCAGGGAACACAACCCCACTGCGAGTGGTGGTGGTGGTGGAAGGGCGTTAGGACGAGGAATAAAATCATAACGGCCGCATCGCTCGGGGAAGCCGTATGTGTTTGTTGTAATTTTTCCCTTTCGACCTTTCTCGGCACATCCCACTGGCAACCGTTTTCTCTCCCATTTGGCAGGGATTTCGCCATCCGTCAAATTTCCTCCCAGCCAGCCGCGCGGTGTCGACAAGGTTTGGGGCTGGAGAAGGGGGGGGTGGTGGATGCCATAGGGAGAGGCGAGAGGGGCGGAAGGGGCAGATATAATCTGCTGTGCAAAGAGAGATCGCTGTTTCCGTCAGTTATGTTGCCATGGATCGAAGATTCCTCACTGCACAGTTTTGCCTAATGAGTTTCTGTACTGTCGTTGGCAGCTGTGACAAAGAAGCATGCCTCCGAATTAATGAATTCCAGTATGCAAAGAATTATGAGCAAAAATATAATACAACCCCTTCCCCGAAAGTGAGGAGAATACGAAACGGTTCAAGGTAATAAAACAATGAATGTCTTTAATTTCCTTTCCAGTCTTAGAAACTTCAGATCAAAGCCCGAGTATTAGTGCCTATGCCCGGAAGGTATTTTAGCCAACATGTATTAGTATTTAATTGATAGTTTAGTGTGCTCAAGTTATGTTGTATTTCTTAATACTAGTCAAATAGTTGAGAGAAGAGACCCCGCCCCACTTATAACTGATTATTAATAAGTTATTTTTTCACAACTCTTTATAGGAACAAACAGCAAAGCAGTATAAGATAAGTAATTCCCTGACAATACACTTTAACTTTAAAGGAGGAACTAAGCTTAAACTTAATCTCTTTTATGCTAGTGCAACTTCACCATGCTGGAAATCTTTCTATACTTATATATTGATTCAAGGATTGATATATTCTATAATAGTAGATTAGAATCTGTCACACAGTTGATTATTCTAACTAAGACTATAGGCTTAATACAGCCAATGATGCAGTAGTGTAATAGGCTTTCAGAGTTTTAAATATGCTTCGTCTTCTGATTTGGGCTTCTGGATACTTTCTTCTGAGCACTCTATTGAGTTGGATTTTCGTAGGGATAAGAAATCAAAACTTCATAATATATATATGCCCTCTACTTTTACTAGAGCTATTTCACCTCAACCTTATCTTATTTTCTCTCAACTCTTATTGCTGATAAAATATTACCATAATTAAAAGAAAGCAAAATTTATCTGCCAATATCCACATGCTTCTCTGTTCAATAATTACCCGATCCCCTATCTCGTCAATTTTTTAATCTTGTAATGACATTGTAGAGCTGTTGTCAGGAGCCGTGCATGATTGTATGACACTGGCAAACATTGCTCGTGCTTTCGTAATTAGGACAAGGTTAGGGCTATTGTTCGGTCCGGGCCGCACCAAGGTTGACTTAAATGACCTATTCTCCTCAAGTTTCGCCACCTTAACGGTTATGATAGGGGAGGGTGGGTGGGACACGAGAAATGGGTTGATTGGAGTGAGGGAAGGGGAACTAGATATATCGCGAGGGGGGAGAGAGTTTCTAAGCTATCAGCGTCCGCTCGAGTGTAGTTTATTGAATTGAGGGTTACGGTGGTGGTTGCAGAGGATTTCCCAACTGTTGTGGTTCATTGGCAGTTGTACGGTACAATGCGGTTACGGTACTGCACAGTACTGCGGTTGGAGCGCAATGTTGGCGTTGGCAATTGGGTTCGTCAATTGAGCGGATCAAGCATGGAGCTTGTTCCTAGGGAAGGACAAGGAGCTAATTGGGGTTACGGCAGTCTAATGTGTGATCTCAACTATACCGTACGTCCTATGTCCTACGGCGCACTAGGGCAGGGAAACTAGGCGGGTAAGGTGTGTGAGGCAGAACGCAGAAGAAGGACCAAACAAGCAAGAAAGAAAAAAAAGAAAAGAAACAAGACACGAAGGATGCGATGCGATGCACAAGTGCCAGCTTCTTTTGTCCCGAATGCTGGCTCCAGCGCCACCATCCACACCCACTCCCCTTCCCTATCTTCCCTACCAATGGCGGTGGAGGCATGATCTCTTCCCTCTCGCACCTCAGCGCTCGAGGTCTGCATGCCATGCCGTGCTATGATCAACCCATGATCCAGCGGCCGTTGCTACTGCTCCCATCGTGGCCGCTGCTCAATGATGTTGCTTGCCAGATCGCTCTCCCTCAGGCCCTCTCCCTCGATCCTTCTTCCTCTTCCTCTTCTCTCTTCTTTCCTTTGCAGGAAAGAAGGAAGTCCAGATACAGAAAATTGAGAATTGAGAACGAAAACGAGAACGAAGTGTGAGGACCAGAATAAAAATAAAAAAGGGAGAAAAAAAACAAAACCCGAAATATTAGAATTGTGGAAGGGCTAGAATGGGAAAAAAAGCAAAAAGGAAAAAGAAAACGCCCTACTCTTCCACAAATGCTGTGCCCGTGCAGTACCCCAGTCAGCTCCCTCGGGAACCTTGTTGCAAAAACTCCGGTACTGCGTGCGCGCTCGAGCACTCGCGACACTCAACATGAAACAGCTCCCGGTACACTTTTCCACATCCAATCCAAATCCCAAACTCACACCCCGCCCTTCGCCTGTGCTCATTTTTATTATTCTTTTTTTACTTTTATTTTTTTCAATTATTTGCTATCCCGTTGCTTGTTGCTTGCTGCTTGTTACTGTTTACGAGGTGCGCGCAGTGGTTCGTTCTTAGGTGATGGCTGGCGGTTGGTTGGGCAGGCCTTGATGAATTGTGGTGTTGCTTGTATACACTTTACCCGTACATATGGCTGTCCTGGGAATTGGCAGCCGTTTTTGCTCTGGTGTTTGGTCGTTTTTACCTGCGTGTGCTTCTGTTGCTTCTACTCCTGCTGCTGCTGCCTTCTGCTTGTTGTTCCTCAACGCGACAGTACCTGGTGCCTGTTCTTCACCTGACAAAACCGTCATTGAGAGTCAGCTGGTGTTTTGATACAGTCCATACTTTTCTCTTGTACCCACCGCAATTGATCGGGACAGGCTCCTGATCCCCTGCTGTAAGAAGCACTCCTATCCCCTATCTTAGTACTTGATGACAAGGGAGATCTGTGCAGCTTCTTGCAGCGTTTGGTAGATTGGTAAGTACACTACAATCGTGCCCTCCTTGTGCTTCTGGGGAGAGAGGGCAAGCAGATGCCATAGAGAGGGCAAATGAGTAAGTGAGAGGCTAGAACATAACTACAGCCGCCCCCGCCGCTGCTGTCATTAGGCACTACTACTTTCAGCATCCCTGGAAGTTTTTGATAGCGGAATCTATCCAGATTCAGAGGTGCAAGGCAAGACAAGGGCTACAGAAGGGGGAACACGGACATTCCATATAACGGGGAAAAAGAAAAAAGGCAGAAAGAAGGGATAAGTAGAAAAGAAGAGGGCTAGTATGGTACTACCATCGTGAGTTCTTCGAAGCCAATTCCCCCATATCCATACAATACCGTGTTATACCAGGCATCAAGCTCAAAAGGTATCACATCTCAATCGCCACTGCCGGCACAAGAGAAATCGGTAGCTCATTTTTTTCCCATTCATCATATCCCTTTGGTGCGTTATATACTGCTTCTGCCGTGAGTGTAGTGGCAACTCTTTCGAGCACTCCAAAGCCCTCGTCTCGAAACTTGACGCCCCCCCCCTCCATCTAGGAATTCCTAGGCCGAGATCACTTCTTGGCTCTTCTGCTATCTGGTATCAACTCCTACATCCAAACTCTAGCCCTACTACTGCTCTCTCCCACTCCCTTTCTACTCTTTCTCCTACTTGGGCCTAATACCTTCTCTTCTTTCCTCTTTCTTACTCCTGCCTCTCCCTTTTCGTCCTACTGCCCTTCCTTGCTCCTGGTACTCCCCTACCTATCCACATCCGCCTCACCTCGATTGCAGGTGAGGCAATCGGTCTGCTGATTTTTGTTACTTGCACTGGCGCTACTCCTCCTCTACTGGCCCCGCCTTGTTCAAACCCGGACCATCGACATTCATGCAAAGGCTACACGATCCGGCCCCGTGCCCGCCGCTTTCCTCCTCCTTCCTCCCACCCTCGCCCTCCTCCTCCTCCTCACACGGTAGGAGTTCTTTGACAGCCCGTGCGCGTCTACCGTATCAGTGGTCGTGTTAGTGATTTCTTTCTGCGATCCTTCGTTTCTCTGCTCACTGTATCGATCTTCCATTCCTCCGCTTAGTTCGGTCATCCGTCTTCCCCGTCAATCTCCTCCGGTGTGGAGTGAGTGGGAAGGGTTACAAGAAGGGTCTTCCCATTTTATCCCACATATAGCTTGGGATCCCCGCTCGTTTGCTTATTTGAGAATTCCCATTACATTTTTTTCTCTTGATACCTCTCTTTTTTCTTGTTTCCAAAAAAGAGCGTTTGCTTTCTTTTTGAGTCATCTTATTTATTGATAACTTCTTCGCCCTGCCTTCGTCAATCCTTCCCTAGTTTTTCTTTTTTCTTTTTTCCCTTTTTTTTCTTGTGCTGGGTCACGCTGCTGGATCAGAATCTGTGAAGTCACAACTGTTGGCTTCGCCGCTGGTCGTTCCCTCGTTCAAGCATTTCTCCGTACAGAGGTTATCGTTGCCATTCATTTTTGCCGGTCGACTCCCCCCGAAAAATCCTCCCCCCACAAGCAACTTTGGCCTAAAAAAGATCACCAACGCCCTCTATCCTATTGGCTCACCAATCAACTCGCCTGCCTGGTCACTCTTTCGACCTGGGTACTCCGCTGCACGAGCCTACAAATACTCTCTCCGGCAGACAAACAAGAAAAGAAAAAAATAGTAGTCCATAATTCCCACGTTATTCCCAGTCCAACTCTAAGAATCAACATTCATTGTTATAACTTAACTTGAGGTGCCGCGCCACACTCCCTCCCCCCCCCCCCACCATCAAGCGCAAACAGCAATCACATACCACAACCACATCACTTTTACTTACATACTTTCCTTCTGAACCAGTTCTAGTCTTATTTACTCAAGGGTACTGCCCACCACCACCACCATTGCACACTTATAACTACTTTCTCTATTCCCCCCACCTAGACCCCACCAAAGGGACAAGCCGCAGATCTCTCCTCACCTTCATTCTTTTGGACCATCGCCTTTCCCTTTTAAACAATCACATATTTATCCGGTCCATTCATTCACTGATTACGTCAGTCAGCCAATTCTCCGCATCTAGCTGGAATCCGCCCTGGCTTACATTAAACAACTCCGGAATCCCGGATTTAACGAAACGAAGAACGAGCTACGAACGATCTGAACTTAGATACTTGGCGCGTCGGGAACTGGGATTTGTAGGATTTGCTGTTTTTTTTGTTTTTTTTTTGAGATTTTGAGGGTTCTTGTTTCTCGATCTCTATTTCGATTTGTACTTGCGGATTCGGTTGCTTTGGTTGGCTACCTGCTGCCACGGCACATTACCATCGCTATTACCACTGCAACTAGAATTACCTCTACTACCAGAAACTTACTCCACCGCAACTACTTGACAACACACACATATCCGGAAAAAAAAAACAGACATCTAACCCCCCCCACAAAGAAAGACAGCCGCGCTTCTAGTGGTGAGCTGTTCGAAGATATTATTTTTTAACTCTTCATAGTGCCTTCACTAGTACACGTCTCTTATCATCGGGAAGGCCGAGGCGTGGGAGAGTGGGAGGAAACGTCGGCCTCGAAATATTTCACACTTTATCAAATGTCGGACTTTGGAGGGGATCATTCGTCCCATTTGCCCTGGAGAGAGCAACGGCTGGAGAGAGATACTCCATCTGTCTTGCCACAGGAGCAAGAGGGTCATCAGGCTCACACCCAGCTTCCCCCGGTTTATGAGCAATACAGTCCTCCTGGGGGCTCTGAGGCCGAGGATGACTATAGAGATCGGGAATGGCCCACCTCTCACGAAGGGCATGGCTCTCCCCATTCGCAGACTTCAAATGGATCCATGATTGAAAGTCCACACTCTTCTTCTCATCACTCAGACAACAGACATTCTGTGGACATCACTGGCCAATCTTCACATGGGGAGCATCACATGTCCCTGAGCGAGAGAAGGCAAGAGAAAAGGAAGATGAAGCGATTCAGGTAAGCTTTGCTGCCTTCTCGGCTTGTGGGGGATATCAGAGGAATCCTACAGTTGCTAACCAGATCCCCTTCGGGGAGATTAGACTTACCCACAACCAAACACGCTTTCTGATGAGCGAGTTCGCTAGACAGGCACACCCTGATGCAGCCCACCGGGAACGGTTGGCTAGGGAGATCCCTGGCTTGAGTCCTCGACAGGTGCAGGTTTGGTTTCAAAATAGGTTCGTAGTGTGCTACCATTGCACTACCGAGGAACATAGTTGACTAATAATGTTTCAGGAGAGCCAAACTGAAACGAATGAGCAGCGATGACCGAGAGCGTATGATGAAATCGCGCGCGCTGCCGGAGGAATTCCCAATCCTTCAGACGTTGCAGTACGGAGGAGGGAGGATGATGGGGACCCCAATTGCTTCGCCGACTGAATACTCACCGACAACCAGCATGGCTTATCGTGCGGATCCGCTGCGGAGGAGGCACCTCGGGGAAGATGAGGTTGTCGTATCGCCCACAACACCGGGGTTTGCAGGGTTGTCTTTCACGCCTACAACTACCTCTGGCGATCTTTTATCCCCTGCATCCTCAACCGGAGAGCGGTCTTCTTACCTCGGGTACATGACGGCGCCTCTCGGCCCTCAGCAGCAACGAGGGAACCCTTTTTCGAGACCCACGGATCCGTTTAGGGCGCACCCCAGCGTACCGCGGCTCCAACTACAGGATGTTCCTAGATCGATGGCTGAATCTGCCAGTTCACCCCTTAGATCCAGTACCCCCTATTCGGCAAATACGATTGACCATAGCGAGTATCAGCTAAGCCCCAGCACATATTCCATGCAAGGAATGTCATTCAACGAACCACCAAGGAGTGTACCTCCAGAGACACCCCAAAGCCCTTTTGTGAACACTCCACAAGGTAGGTAACACCCTGATTTGCCCTGTAAAACTCAAGGTTGTAACTTACACTGAACCAGGACAATACACACACCCTTACCCCTCGCCAGCTCCGGCGTCGGCGCATCAAGCACGACCGCCACCGAGCTTTCCACCTCCATTGACACTCTCCGATTACAAATACTCACAACCTCCTTTGACCCCCCATTCTGGGACAATGTCAGGATTCGCAACAGCACCTCTTGTACCTCCACAAGAGTTTCAAATTCCACAAATGAGCGCTCCAACTGATACCACCACTCCCAACTCATCATACCTTACCCGCGGCTCTGGCCCCATAGGTTCGGCAACAGCACTGGGGGCACCTCCACAAGAGCCCGAGGAGCGAGCAGGCCGGATGTCTTTGTTCGGCAGAGAGTTTGGGCATCAGCGCAAGCGGTCCTCTTCACATCCTCCCAATTTTCCTCAAAATCGCGAACCTTAGACAGATAGTATAGCGCTGGAATTGACTTAATTTTTATTTTTTATGTAGAGATGTGCGATGCATTTCCCCGAAGGGCGGGGGATGGAAGGGACTAGGAATTAAGTGGCCTTGGCTAACCTTCGTCTCTGGCATAATATTTTTTTAAAAACTTTTTACCCCATTTGTTTTTCGACACCTGCCTCAGACGGCATATCTCTTTTCTCCCACCTAGCGTTTCCCTTGTTCCTACTTTTCCTGTTTATTAATTTTTTGATTTATCAATGGCTGTTCATAATGTTTGGTCGGGAGCTTTGGACTTCCTCGACGTTTTTCTTTTTGAGAGAGATAGGGCGTTGGATGTACATTTTTTTGTGGGTGTCTTCTACCTTGGTTGGCTCGGCTGGTCGGGGGGTTTTTTTCTTACTGTTTTTATATTATTTTACCCTCCACTTTTTGATGGCTATTTCTCTTCTGACTTCTTATTTCAGCCTCACGGCTCCGTGCTCATACCGATTTTCTTTTTTCTTTTTTCTTTTTAGTTTTCTTCTACCTTCCACCATCCATATTCCGCTATTTTCTTACACGGAAGCTCTGAGACGGGCGGGGCGCGATTTGTATTCCTTAGTAGCTACATACATGACGTGCAACGGTCGGTCAAGATATGAGAATAGGAAACGTGAATAAGAATGGTCAAGGGCGTATTGCGGTCTTGAGTCTCTTGATGGCCTATTTTTATTATTATTTTTACCATTATTGTTACCTTCCATTGTCTCCCATTTTTATTATCATTATCATTATTATCATTATTATTATTATTATTGTTATTGTTCTATGAGTTTGTTCACTCAATCGCAGGAACAGGAGATTGTAGATATGATAGAAGGAACAGGGAGGCCTTAGGCCAACCAGGATATAATATTCTAGGCTGGGTTGAACATCTATTGTGGCTACTGACGATAGACGTTGCACTCATGCTTACTATCTTGACCTAGAGGAGTTAAGTGCGAAACTTCAGGGTGAGGCTGGTGCTACCATGTTGCTAAAGGGTCTCAGTTAGAAAAAGCGGCTACTATACGAGTACTATAACTTTATCGCTTATCTGATCTGTCTTGGCGTGTCCAAGTGATAGGATCCTTGGCGAAAGGGACGACCACGACGACCAGGACGTGCGCACCCCTCCAGCAAACTCATCACTGCCACGAAGTGTTTACCCTCTTTCCCCACTGTCGACTTGACACGCTCTTAAACTTCACACCACTACAACCACCACAAGGTCCACAACCACCACAACCACCACAACCACCACAACCACCACCACCACCACTCCCACCTGTACCAGCAACGAACTCCCCGCTCCATCAAGCAACACCCCCTCATTTTTCGCCCTACACCTCTCCGCTTTCTTTCTTTCTTTCTTTTTCTCAAAGGGAAGGGGGAAAGATAGAATAATAAAAAAAAAGAACTCGCCGTAATAAACTCACGCCATGTCCGGACTTGAGAAAGCTCTGTTCAACCTGAAGGTACGTCATCGCCATCGCCATTTTTCAACTCATTCACCGAATCTTCCCCCCCCTCCTCGCTCTGCTCCCCCACCCGCGTTGGCTGTCCGCTATGCCCGCTTTTTCCCGCTAACATAGCTATTGTGCACAACAGTTTACTGCGAAGCAGCTCAACCGACAAGCAGTCAAGGCCGGTAAGGATGAGACGTCGGAAAAGGCAAAGATAAAGAAGGTTTGTTCGGAAAAACCCCTCAACCCTTACCCATCCTGCTGCACTGCCCTACTCTCCGCTGTTGTACCCTTACTGTACCCTTACATACATACATGCGTACATACATGCATCCTTGAAGACTTTTTTTTTCTTTCACCCATTCCCTTTTTTTTTTTTTGCTTTTTGCTTTTTGCCCTTTTTTTCCCCTCCCCATTTGTTCTTTCGATCGCACTCTTTTTTGTTTCCTTGTAGCCGGTAAGACGGCCGGCCCGCTGACACGGTTGAAATAGGCCCTCTCACAAGGGAACCAAGATATCGCAAAGGTGTACGCACAGAATGCCATTAGGAAACAAAACGAACGCCTGAACCTTCTACGCCTTGCCTCAAGAATCGATGCCGTGGCGAGCAGGGTACAGACTGCCGTGACCATGAGGCAGGTCACAGGCAGCATGGCGAATGTGGTCAAAGGGATGGATAGTGCTATGAAAACCATGAACCTGGAGAAGGTGTGTTATCACTTGCCATTGCTCTTATTGTCATTGTGTTCCCGTCCCTTGTCGCACCTGGTTTCTGCATCTCGGCCCGGGCGTGGGGGTAGGATGGGAGGGGAAGAAGGGAACTGCCCCCAAATTTCTTTCCTCTCTTTACTGACGAGAGTGCCTTCTCTTGCCGGGCAGATTTCATTGGTTATGGATAAGTTTGAAACCCAGTTCGAAGACCTAGATGTTGCGACTGGATATTATGAGAACGCAACTTCCTCCGCGACAGCCGTTGCTACTCCACAAGAAGACGTCGATCGATTGATGGGCCAGATTGCCGATGAGAACGGGTTGGAGATTACGCAGGAGTTGACGGCGGCGACACCTTCTAGAGCGAAGATTGGGCCGACGGAGCAGGAAGAGGACGTGTACGTTGTCCTTTCATCATTCACGCCCCCTCGAACTTTCCTCTCCTTCTACCTCTTCTCTTTTCATTTCCCTACACCTTCCGCACTTGTAGAGATGGGAGTACTGACCACTCTTCCGCAATCATTAGGCTTGGAGAGCGCTTGAGGGCTTTGAGGGGATAGTAGGCCCACCCTATAGACTGGGATTACGTTAACCTGTATGGGCGTAACGAGTATAAAGGTGACGAAAGCTGCGACGAAATGAAACAGCAACAATTGCTATTATTACTTGGAGTCGGCTCCGCGCTTTATCCCCCCTCTTTCCTCTTTTGCTCTTCCCTTTTGCTCCCGTTCTCGCTTCACTTCTGTCTCTGGGCATTAGCTTTTTTGATTTTTTAATCCATGTACTATCTCAAATTGGGAATGATATTTACCATTACGCTAGCTCCTTGACCGTTCTGGCTGAAGAAAACACGTATTCTCACTCGCTCGGTACTATCTAATTACCCCATGCCACAACTTTTTCATTCCGTGTTGTATGTAATCAAATGTAATCAAGCCAAGATATTATAGCTAAACTGCCATTCTGTACTGCGCTTTGAAAAACACCAAATCGAGTAACCACCTGCCAAAGCCGCGAGTCCCCACCCCTACCCGGTACTGTTTCTCTCTTCCTTTATATTCGGGGAATGGAGGCCATCGGTGGCCGGAGCCGAAATTAGATGGCTTTCTTTATTGCCCCCCCATCAGAACACCCTGTCCGAGAGCATTTCGATTGATTGGATCATCTATTTACCTACTTTACTCGAGCACTATACCTACCTAACCTGCCCGGTGACACAACAAATGCCGGTGCCTTGCCCCACAATAACGTTAGCACGCTACTCAGGTTATATAAAAAATGACTAACCAACCCAATCCAACCCAGACCAGACCAATTCAAATCAGTTCCTGTCCCCGGGAAAGCAGGAGGAAGGGAATTTAAAAAAGCGAGATTAAACATCAACATTAATCTATCTATTAAATTTACCGCAATATAATACACAGGTACAGCACTGCCCAATAAAATATATTTTAGTTGTTTATCATATTATCACCTTATTTATTTTATTTTTTTGTTTGTTTATTTTTGCAAAGGAGAAAAAAAAAAAGATTGATATCATAATGATAATGATAATTGGTGACTTATTATATATAATACGGTAAGTAATACCTTTGTTAGGATGGACTGGGCCTTTCTCCGTTTTGCTCGCCCGTTCTTGCGCTGCCCTGCACTGCCCTGCTCGACCTTCCGCTCGGGTGGCGGGTATCATCAGTACAAGTTACGTTTTTATTTTTATTTTTCTGTCGATTGATCGAGTGGTTCGTCGATTGATCGATCAATTGGATGGATGTATGTATATGTATGATATGTACGTACGTACGTATGTATGTATGTATAGGCAGTTTGAGGGGCAGATTTTAGGATTACAGTACGGTGGCTGTAACTGTGTTATCGTGAATTTTTGTATTGTAGTGGTGGTGGTGGTGGAGTGGTGGTATGTATTCGGGGGGGGGTATGGAGGTGAAGGGAAAAAGCTAAAAACGGAAGACTATCTCTGATGATCTCGTATATACTAGAGGGCTAAGGATTTTTTTGATTGATTTTTTTGATTGAACGGGATCTTCCCGAGTAATGTACCCACCACGTGTGATGAGCTGTTTTACTTTAGCTCCTGGTATAATAATAATAGCATAGATTTTGTTTTTGTTTGTCCGCTTATTCTAGTTTGGGGTTGCCCTGGGGGACTTTTGTCGGAGATGAATGGCGGTGTAAAGGGAGGAGGGAGGGGATGGGAAGGAAGGAAGGCAGGAAGGAAGGAAGGAAAGGATGTCTCAGTTACGAGTGAGCGTGTATGATCTGTTGGGGTGGGTAACCCACACTTCTCTTTTTGTTTTTGTCGGGGGGGGGTTATTTGTTGTGAAGGGAAGGTGAGGGAAGGATCCAACTTTTTTTGGCTTTTGTGAAGGGTACCTGGTGGGCAGTGGGGGGTGGGAGGAGGAGGAGGAGGAGGTTACTAGTTTGGTTATGCGGTGAATAATAGCGTTTGTCGCGCTAACGCTCTTTTTGTTCGTATCATACTGCGGGGAGTGCGGAGTGCTGTGCGGAGCTGAGGGGGAAAAGGGGGAGGGGGGGAGGTTTAAGGGGGTGGGGGAAGGGGTGTGATTTTATGTTTGTGATTTTTTTTCCAGGAAGTAGGTTGTAAGTATAAGGCTACAGAAAACCTTTATTAACTCGCCTTGTTATGATACAATGACGGTGTCGTGGAATGGATTGTGCGCGTGCGCGTGTGCGTGTTGTGTGTGTGTGTGTTCCATTCAATCCTGTGTCGGGAATGCTCGGCGCCTTCGGAAATTTTAGATTCGCGAGCCGTTAGATTTAATCTATATCTCTATAAGCGAAGGTAATAACGGTGAGAATCATAATAACAATAATAATAATACTAATACTAATAATTGTAATATCTTCCCGTCGTAAGTTGATTGCCAAACTCCCGAACTTTGGGGAAAGCCTCTCCCGGGCCGAGGGGTGGCTATGTTGTAAGGCTTCCTTTGACTTTGTGGCATATCATACTTGATAAGGTGTGAGCAACTTTAAGAAAAAAACGCCGTAGTGCAAAGTGTGAAAATGCCACGTACATAGGTTGGTATCTCCGAGTTTTTCCATCGAGCGGAGGATGCATTCAGGGGGCCTTCGTTCAGGTTCTTGAGTAACAACGAGTGACCATGTGTGACTCACGATCCAGGAGGGATGGATGCTCACATGAGAGCCAGGGGCGGGGGGAACGGGTTGGCCGAGGAGTAATTGAGGTTACTTCCCTTGCCAAGCGACGTTGGATATCAATTTAGACCATTTTTTAGTGTGCTTGTTTGGCATCAATTTCATAGGGCAAATGCAATTCCTCACATGCATCACGGCTGATCCGGAGTTTAGTTCCAGTTGGGTTCTGAATCGGGGCAGTTTTTTTCCTGGGGGGGGGGGGGCCTTGTAGAGCCTTTTCGCCACACTTGGGAACTTTTGGAACTGTCCCGAATTGCTGGCTTGAGGATTTCTGACCTGATATTGCCGGCCGTTATGTGTTGCATTGGCGTAGGCGCACCTCATAACCCAGCAGCCTTCAGGGGGGCTTGAGAGGCAAGGTAGGAGGGCCTGAGCCCCCACATCGTATGATAGATGAGCTAGTATCGGGTGGAGTCGGAGATTATTATGTTTGTGTCCTAGCCGCTCCTTAATAAGTGGGTTACCCAAAGATGTTTCTACTGTGGAGGACATGAATTCCACAGCTGATTTGGAACGGCTATTAAAGCATAACATCTTCCCACCTTGGCCTATAACACCATGGTGTGGTGGTGCGGTAAGTGCCTTTTGTGGGAAAATGCCGGAGCTCATGCCCAAAACAACCTCAGCTAGAGTAGAGACAGTGAGATACCGATTTGAAGTTCAGGTGGTGCTATTCTTCTCCGGCCTATTCTTTGTCTGTCCCCGCCCTTCCTTTCTAAACGGTATGCACCTCTCTCTTTTCTCATTGTGATACGGTGGGTTGAAGGATGGCCAACTGGAAGAATGTCTGCTGCAAATGCCTCCATCGTGATCGTGAAGGCCCCTGGAGCTCCATGTGATTCACACCAAATCCTCGGGTGATGGATATCCTCGCCTATTGGCTTAGAGATGTGTTGGGCTCCCTCTTTATCGGCAAGGATTCTAGGGCTGTTGACACCTGGAACACTAGGGAGGAAACCGGGACTTAATGCAGTGTAAGGTGTGGGCTTCATTGTTGTGAATTGAATGGAAGACTTCTCAAAAGGGCTCTTGGGCTGGTGCTTGTGTAGCGTTTTGGCGTTTTGGACTGTGGGGGGTTGGATATGCCCAACGAATCCTGTTGGGGATTTATTTCCACCAAACGGCCGGAGGAAGGGCCAGATCTGGTCCTGGGGTGTAATGGTGGCGGTGGGCAAGAATGGAGTTGAGGTAAGGAATTTTTAGGAAAGGGTCTAGAATACCGGTTGTGAGAGTGTATGTTTAATATGCCATTCTAACCTTCGGCGCAAACTTGGGCTTCACTATTGAAACGTTGGCTTCATAACACTGAAACGCGTGAGTGGTACCGTGGGGGACGGCCAAGCCAGTCCAAAGGCTACAATAAATGATTCTAGATCTGTCTCTTATCCTTACGGTTCCCCTGCTGTTTGGCTCAGTCACTGAGGCAGATGTTATCATTACCTCAGGAGTTGAAGTTTTTTGTTTTTTTGACGGGGTCGGATTAGGAGCACTTTTTGTCTTGGGTTACTAGTTTTTATCGCTCTCGAAATACCTGTGCACACCAATCTGGCAAGATGGCAGGGACTGCGGAGAGGCACTTGCTGGTGTTAAAAATTAAGGGGATTATGCCTCGCGTCGGGGGGAGTTTTTTTTTTCATGGCCTCCTACTACTTTCCTGGTCCTTTCTCTCAATTCCGTAGCTGCTTGTGCAGTGCTGAAAAAAATAATCAATGGTAGATTAGTCTTGGTGTGGTCAAGGTGCAAGTTTGGGTCGATGGTACAAAGGTAAGAAACTATTAATAGGAATCAAACATAAGTTACACCCTTGCAATCGATAGTATTCCAAACCTTTTCTCGCAATTTCCAATTTACCAGTTTGGTGTCCTGATCGGAATTGTTGATATCTCGATATGGGGGCAGATGTGAGATCGGGCCCACCAGTCTGATAAAACGCCGCTTCAGGAGACCAGTACCGTTGGAATGTCTATCTTTCACTTGTTGGCACTTTTATGCTACAGTGCCTTATACCCGTACCAGCACTACCCTCCTGTTGTGAAATCATAATGTGCAGTATGATTCGCAGGGTTGCTTAATTTGTCCCGCCGTTCAATTCCGACACACCAACAATCGGACTAATAGTGCCGGGATATTAAAATAAGCTTGGACCCTCATGCGGCAGGCTGAATCTGTGAAGGAACAATACAAGCAGGAGTAATATCGGTAGGGGCTGTTGTAGATCTGGTGTATTGTGCTTACTTGACCTCACTGCTACCAAATGAACAAGATTTGTAAGTGAAGTAGCACAACACAAACATTTACGTTCGAGATGCACTCTGTTCGCCGATGAATGAAGCTCCTGCAGGTTAGCTTCTAAAACGCCAGGTTCCCATGTACCACCCATTCAAGCGAGCTGTGTGTAATGCGGGATGACTGGCAACGGTGTGGAACTCCGAACCCGGGCACCAGAAGCGGGAGAGTCTCAACCTTTCAAGATTTATCCTGGCACCCCCTAGGAAGGGAGAGGACGGCAAATTCTGGAATCCGATTGGCGCTTGAACGGCATTCGTTCCGCACTAGTTGGCGGTTTATTGTCGGGGTAGCCATGAGGCGCTAGGGCTTGGGATTACCGGCAGGCTGAGGAGAGTCTTGTGAAGTCGGCCCCACCGGGACGGGAGAGGAGGAGGAGTGGCTGCACAGCGTATCGGGTCTCAATCCGGGCTCACTAGGAACCCTGGTGTGTGGTAAGTAGTGGCATTACTGTATAGGTGAGATAAATTACAAAAGCAGGGGTACACGGTACCTAAGCAAATGTCATGGACTCGAGAGGTAAGAGCCTAGAAGGCACAGTGCACTGAATTTGCTATACCATGCTCGGGTGGTTGGCCAGCACAGAATGACGGAGGGAAACAGGAGGCTGGGGATGCCGGTGCAACGAGAAGACTTAGAACACCAAATCTCCGCCGGAAAGGTCGCCGCCCAGTGGTTATGATCTAAAGGGATCGCTCTTTATAAAATTAGGTTCGTCCAGATCTGTTCCAGCAGCCGCTTGGCATTGTATTTTCATATCTTGAGTACCGGGGGCGGCTATCTCCGTCGGAGAGCTCGGATTAATCATGTCAGATGCAAGTTGACTCTCCATTCCCTAGGATATGATAAGGGATCGAATCCAGCTAGCCAGAGCACCTTAAGCAGGAGGGGATGGTCTCTGGAATCAAGTTAATTGGTTGAAGCTGGTGAATAGGTGGTTTAGCGGGAGAAGGAACAGTTCGCGTTGTAGGAGGAGATAAAAGGTGATAATTGAAAGAAAGACGGGAATACAGGGGGAGGGAAGGAGGTGGGAGCGACCTAAATTCATGGAGCTCTGCACTTAGTATATGGTCTACCTGGGAGCATGGTTACGTGTTGGTGGCTTGATTTCGTAGAGGAGCTCCAACTGTGTAAACATGGGAGTATGTGGATCTGTGGCGGCTGCTGTACTGGAAATCTATTAGTGCCTTATGCCCTCGCTTAGCCAGTGGACTATTTCTTTGTAACCATTTACTAGAGTCATAGCGTCACCTGAGATGTAAGAGGGAATATGCATTCTCGTTTTCAAGATCCGTCGCGAGTGGCAAGGCTGGGTGATATAGGTGTAGTTTTCTGCGGGTGAGTGCCTTAGGATTCGTGGCATACTACGTGGTCATCTCCCCGGGTGGATCCATGGTTTCGTCTTCCGAGACATGCGTAATTACACTGGCGTACCTTTCGAATTTTGACCACAGGGCAAATCACGGTTTATCACTCGAGTAACACCACTTCCATCGGACGTTAGTATAATGGTCAGGGGCGTTTTCCAGCTTAGAAAAACTCGGGGTTCCTCTGAAAGGCTTCTAAAGATTGAATTTATCGGAATTTTCAGTGGAAACACCGTATATCACTCGATGCCAAAGGCAACCCAAGTTTTGAAAAATATGGGATAGTCAAGCTGCATACCGGAAACCGGGGAGAGCGAGAGATGCTTGAGTACTGCGTTTTGACCGACGGGGCCGGGGGAACCCACTATCTATGCAGCGAAACACCTACATATATCCAGAGTGGAAAAGAGATTCGAGTTGACAATATTGAAGACAAGAGAGAATAGATAACAGCATTGCACATATGACCAATTGGTCGAGTAATGATATGGGGGGGGGGATGCAAATAGGACAATTTGAACTCAGACAGCATTGAACTGGAACTAAGGGATACTGGCCAGCATTGTCGTACTCGAAGACGTAGAAAGTGCATATCCGAAAGTATAATTTCAACACCAAGCCCGGGAATATACTGAAATAGTTTAGGAAAATAGCTTCATGAGAATGATACCAAATGCCCATAAGCGCATTGCACAGGCCCTAAGAAGCGACAAAGTACTGGCCGGCAAGCAAGAAGGTCCTCGCCGCGCCGCCATTTCCCAAAAGTGTCTTGCAAAGCTCACGCTCAGCTACGGGCAGGGCCAGGTTCGCATCATCCATCACCCTTTCCTCTTGATCGTATTCTGGCTCTCTGCTATCACCGGTGAGCTGGCGATAGATCGCCAACTTCTCCTGAGAAATCGCATACAGCCTCAACGACCTCCAATAGCTATGGCGTTTACCGCAGTGTTGAGTTAGCTGGGAAAAGGAGGGAAATAAACAAAAAGAAAGAGGCATACGCACAGCCCATCGCTGCTATCAATGATGTAAGTCTTCACATATTTTAACTGTCTGTCCATCTCCTCAACCACTCTTCGGGTTATGGCGGGTTGTATGACTGCGTAGGTTTTAGCGTAGCTGATAAGACCTTCAATCAATAGTTGGAGAAAGTAAGTATTGTCCCACCAGAACCTGTACTCCAGGTTGGCTACCGTGAGCTCGAAGAGGGATTTTGTCTTGTCGACTGCGGCAGCAGCGAGTTTTTCCGCCTTCGCTGCGAGGTCGGGGGTAGGGTTTAGCTCTTGCAGAAGACATATCGCATGTAGCGGCACACCGGTATTGTACCTGCCCTCTCACAATCAGTCCTGAATTCACTTCTGTAGGGAAGGGAGATGTAGGGTGCCAACGTGTAAGTAGGCCCGCCCCCCACCCCATCCATAATCAACCCACTATCCAACTGCAACTCGTCGAGAACCCACTGCACGCATTGCCGTGCGAAAGCGATCAGCTCGGCTTCAGTCTTGTCCGCCACACCGACAGCCACACTACCACTGGCGGCAATCTGTCGATTGGTCTTCACAAGCCCCAACACCGCCACAGCGGCAAGAGAAGTCGATATAGCATTGCGCACGGTCTTCTCAACATGCCACTTCATCCCGCCACCATTCGCCGAGTCCCATCCCGTGAACAAGAAGTCCACGATGCGCTTAGCGCGAGTGAGGTATACAGCTTTACTAATGGACGAGGTATTGTATGCCCTGAGTAGTGCGATGGCAACTTGTGCGTTATCGTCTAGCAACCTCCCCTTCCTTAGCACCCCGTACCCGGAGGCCGAGAGAGCTTGGACTAACCGTAATAAATATCGTGATTCCCCGCGAACGCTAGCCACGCGGTATACGCCCCGTACTCGTTTGAATAGAATTTCTCCACTGCCTCTAGGGACGCGCTGATTTCAGCTGTGAAGTTGCCTGGGCTAGCGACTTCTGCTTCTAGCAGGGCTTCTACGCCAATTATCTAGTGCGCATGGTGTCAGCCGGGGCCCCCAAGGGACAAGTCCGAGGGGGTCTGGCGGAGGCTCACGAATGGCCAGACAACGTATCCATTCCAGCTATCCACCTATTACCCCGATCGCCCAGGTCAGCACCTAATCTAACTAGCTGCACCTATAATAAGCTTAGTTACACTTACAGTCTCAGAACTCTTTTTTAACGTCCTAAAATGCTGCCGCTCGGCATCCCAAAACGTAGCCCACATTGCATGTGCAACTCGTAGACCTTCAATTGTATACACTGATATTTGCATATGTGGTGTTGGTGTTGCGGGGAGGGAGCTCTGCTGTGACATTGGTTTAGCTCCGCTAATAGTGACGTAGCTAGCTGTTAACCCAACAAGTAAGTTCATTCCGGCAGGCCGTTCATACCTTTTCAAGCATAGAATTGTAAGAGTGAGCTCCAGGAGGAATATCCCTCTTAACAGAGTTTATAATGCACGCAAAATCCTCAGGTATAACGAACTCGCTTGGGCCGGTCGTGCATCAGTTTTCAGAGCTCTGAATAGCCTGAGAGGGCGTCAAAATGCGCTTGATTATGTTATCTGGCCTTGTTCGGCATGCACCAATAAAAAATATATCACAATAAAAGTTGAAAATGGCATATCTCAACAAAAAATTCCGAGGTGAAAAATACATGTGTTCGGCAAATATTCTACAGCGATACAATGATGGAGGAAAAAAAAAAGACAGAACAAAGGGTTTCTCCCATCACATTGTGCAGTCTTCATTACTAGGTGCCAAGATATCGGTTAATAGCCTATAGTACAAGAGAGTGTTTGGCATGGTGACGCTTGAGTGGGTTGGTGTGTTTGGCTGCGCCTTTGCAATACAAGTTTTGCTCAGTATCATCGTATTAAGTTCACTTGTCAGAAATTAACCTCCTCTACCGATTATTAATTCTTTCTTTTTTTCACCCAAACCCCACAAGCGATGTGAGGTATCATATCATATTTGGCAACACATACAAGTACCACCAGAACTGCCGTTTTGAAACTGCCATTCGAGTGTGTTTACCACCCAAACGTCACTGTGCCAAACACCCCCTAAGTAATTGATCAGTGATTCTATGCAGTAAATCAAGACTTACACTTAGGTTATTAGCCTTTGTTAAATTCCCTATCAGAAAGGACTACATATTATGTGGCAATTCTGAGCCTATCCCTAATATAAATATCTAATATTACGCCAAAATTCATGCTGCAAAAAGGTGAGGTGCCGAACTGGCCCTGAGAAAATGAAAGTGCCAAGACTGCCAACCATATTTTGAAATTCTTTTAAGCCATGGTTGGAAAGTTCATGTCGGCCAAACAGCACTCTGGCCACAATCCATGGCTTGGCTTGCCTCTTAACCATAGTTTGAGAGCCCAACTACGTCGCGCCAAACAGCCCCTAATTAATCAAGAAGCAACTACTGGTACCCGAGTACCAGGGTTAGTCTGTGAACAGGAGGGGCGGGGACGAGGTTTATAGGCCATAATATGCACATGCAGTGATATATTATGATATATGTTAAAAGAGATGGTGGATCTTGATTTTCCAAGGCTCAAGGTGCTAACCGAATATTTGGTTATCGAGCTTGTTGCCAATCACTACCGCAGTGTGTTTTTTCTTTCTAGTGGACGCCGGATAGGTTTAACTAGGATAAATATATTGTATTAAGTAGTGTCCACCGATCTTACCGCCGGCCCGAGCACGGTGGTCACAATGTCGCAACGAAGGGTTCAAATATTTATTACTACTATGGAGACACCACCTATCGAGGGGGGGTTTGATCAAAAATGATCGAGGGACTAGGAATGCGCTTTTTCGAACCGGGGGGGTTATAAGATAGAACCCCTTCTAACTAAAATGGTAAACAAGGTATGATATTATGATAGGATAAACAATGGTATTTGAAGGTAGTTGAGAGAAAAGAAACAGATAAAGTGATAGGAAAATGAAGCAAAATGTAGCAGAAGAAGCAAATAAGCTACACCAGTATGATGCTCCTCTTTCCCTGCGTCCGGGCAATAAATACTCACATCCAGGTTGAAAGTGGAAATTCTGATCAAGTTCCTGCTGCGGTATTTTAGCTTACTAAGACATTAAAGAACCCCCAGTTCAAGCCCCATTTTCAGAAGACCCGATTCAACACCCCCCATTCCAACCCCCCGTGTTCGATAACCGAAGGCCAACACTGGCTACAATCAATGGTTCGCCTCGTAGCCATAGCTTGAAAGCCCAACTATGCCCAAACAGCCCCTAATTAATCAGAAAGCAACTACAAGACCCCGATCGTAGGGGTGAGTTGGACGGTCGTATCAAGCCTTAGACAGCGGAATGGACAATCCCCTCCGTATCTTTAGGCATACTCGAGTACTGATCCGCGTACCGTACTTAGCGGCGTATGCGTTGTTACTTGTGAGCATTCGTCCATCGAGGTTATAACTGCGCACTCGTACTGGGGTGTGAGCATCAGTCTGTCGAACTCCGGCTCATGAGATGAAACTACTATGTGTGTAATCGTTTTTTGTTTTTTTCTTTGGCAGAAACTTTGCCAATCTGGGTCAATTTTTGGCGAGTGAAAAAAGTTTGCCGAACTCCCGCCCAGTGGCCAGAAGGAATCCCGCCCTCCGAGTGGGAGAAAGGGGAACTGGGCCAACCAGAGGGGTTCGACAGACTTATCCTTGATACCCAGTACTGCATCATACATACTCGCGGCGAGAATAAGTTCTCAGACAATGGGCGCAACCACAATTCTACCACACGCAGCCATCGCAATACCGCGACGACTCAGATCGATGCCACTGTCAAAATGAAAGGTCCTATTACCGGATCCCATACCCCTCGAGAGAGAGGGAGGGGCTGAAAATACAAGTCCCCGGCATGTAGAACCAGAACACAGGGGTCAATATTTTGTATGGCGAATTGCCTGTGCGCATCTGAGACCCCATACGAAATTCAGCTCCCGGGATCCCCCCTATGTTCAACTCCCACCTACTAGAGACTTGTATACAGGCTTTAGTACTAATAGCCATTACAGTTGTAGTCGCGGTCGTAATCACTATTGTGGTTCTCATGATGGTTGGGTTTTGGGGGGGATCGTGGTTGTGCTCGTTGTCTGAGAACTGATTCTCGCCGCGAGCAGTTAAGGCCAAGACATACAATACACGTGATCATATGAAGCATACAATTTTTTTCCAGTTAGCCTCGGGGTTTTTCCTTTTGCGCGAGGATCTAATCTGAGATCATCATGATTTTTGCACCTTGGAGAGGTTATTGGAAGATGATTTTGATTGGTTTTTTACAATTATGATGATATTATTATTTCCAGGCGGTGGGGAAGTTTCTTTTGTTGTTAGGTCTTCTATGATAGGCCATACTCTGGGGTGCTTGCCGGGACTTATGATAACGTATCCGACCTAGAAACGGGTCATGACGTAGCAACGGGCCACCCCATATCAACCCTCTTCCCCGTTTGTCAACGAACATATGCAATACCACCACACACGATGCCAAAAGTAAAGCCTCGATCGGATTCCGAATACAAAACTCGCCTGGATAAGGCTATTGAAGCACTCAACCAGCCAAACCCTGTCAGTATTAGGAGTGCAGCTCGAACGTATGGGGTCTCCAAGACCACATTGGGGAATCGATTTTTTGAGAAGGCAAAACCACGAAACCAAGCCCATGTAACACAGCAGCTGCTGACCGAGGAGGAAGAGATTGAATTGGTCAAATGGACTCAGCGATTGGATAAGATTGGAATTCCACCAAGGCTTACACACTTGCATGAGATGGTTGCTGCTTTGCTACGGAAGCGGGCCACTGCCACTACCACCGTCCCCGGTCAACACTGGATTACCAGATTTCTAGATCGGCACCCTACTATTGCCTGTCGCTTTGCCGGTCGAATTGACCAGGAGAGGGAAGTGGCAGGAAGGCCAGAAGGCATTCAGAGTTTTTTTAATCGGCTAGGGGAGGTTAGGAGCAGATATCACATCGCGGTAGAGGATGTCTGGAATGCAGACGAAAAAGGGTTTGCACTCGGGGTAGCAAAGAAAGGGAAGGTTGTCTGTGGTGCTAGGCGACGGAATCCTAGGATTAGGCATCCAGGAAACAGAGAATGAGTCACTTTAATGGAAACTATTTCTGCGACTGGGAAGGTTCTTGCTCCTTTGTATATTTATAAAGGAGCAGCACATACTATGGGCAACCATGACTATGAGAACAGAGATCCAGCAGCCTTTGCTCTCTCTAAAACTGGGTGGACAAATGATAAGGTGGGGCTACTCTGGTTGACCGACCATTTTGAGCCTAATACCCATTCCCCTCCTGGTCATCCCCGGCTTTTAATCATTGATGGGCACTCTTCACATCTTACCCTGGAGTTCATTACATTCTGCGCTACACATGAGATCCAACTCTTATGTTTTCCGCCCCACTCTACCCACCTTCTCCAGCCTTTGGATGTTGGAATCTTTGGTCCATTAGGACGGTACTATAGCAATGAGGTTGATGACTGGGGTAGAGCGCACCCATATCAGACTATTAGTAAGGGAGACTTCTTTCCACTTTGCCAAAGAGCTGTAACAGGTTTATTCCTGTCTAACGAAAATACAATAGGACCGGCGGTAGACCTGCTAGCGCTGGTGCTAAGGGAGGCTTCAAGGGACCGGAGGTAAGAGATAATAGTTGAAGGACAAATAGGACTCAGGGATTGCCGTTCAACCAAGTGTATTCTTAGACTGAAGGTCTGTCGAAGTCTGCTGTCTCCTGCTAGCCAGGAGACTGGTTTAAATACAAAACCCAAGAGTGATAGCCTTCCTGCAATCACGATCATTACCAGTAGCTGCGCACATACCGGAATCCTGTAATCCTGCAAGACCAAAGAAAGAAACAAACAAACAGTGCTCAGCCTTCGCCAGTGCTACATGACCATTC